>JACXTT010004562.1_pt1 | contig 20532 bp, 8 predicted proteins | sample 9270951 | NCBI WGS metagenome assembly JACXTT01 (sample SAMN15532306, study PRJNA645909) | rock metagenome | isolation source: weathered quartz diorite | place: Puerto Rico | collected 2017-06-21
CTCGTTGCCCCGCGCGCGGCCCTTCACGGTCTCGCTCCCGCGGGAACGATCCTCGCCGGGCTCGAGGCGCTCCCCGTCGAGGAGCGCGAGCGCGTCCTGTTCGGGCTCAACGCGCTGGTCAACCGCGTGCTCGTCGCCGACAACGACGACCCCGGCTCCATGGAGGGGCGGGGGCGGGTCGTCGCGCGCGCCGGCTCCTACGTCGGCCTCGCCCTCGAAGCGCGAAACGCGAAGACCGGGGCCGCGGCGGCGCTCATCCTGAGCGAGGTCTCCGCCGTGGACCTTTTCCGCGAAGGGTACGCCAAAGCCGCCGATCTCCAGGCCAGGGCGAGGGCTCTATCGAAATGGATCGATCTCATCGACGCTCCGCTCGCCGCGAGCGTGCGCGCGCTGCTCCTCCCCCGGCCTCTCTACGTCGCGCTCGACGAGGCCGATCCCGCGACCGGCGCCCGCGACTTTCGCACGGTCGGGGAGATCGAGGAGACGAGGGTGACGCTCGAGCTCTCAGAGACGCTCGGCGAAGCTCTCCTGACGCGACGCGGGCTCACGGCCGCCGACGTCCTGAACGACGAGCGGCGACCGTTCGAGGACACGCCGCGCTTCTCGACGCTCCTGCTCACGGCGCTGGCGTGGCATGCGACGAAGGGCGAGATCCGCGTCGGTCGTCTTCCCTCGGATGTGGTCTCCGACTTCTTGCGCACGACGGCCTCTCGGCGCACGGCGGACTCCGGCGCGCCCGATCGGGCGATGATCCGCTTGATCGACGCCTTGGCCGGCGAGTCCAATCTTCCGCGCCGCCCGGCGGTGACGCTTCGCGCGTTCGGAACCAATGCCCTCTCGCGCCTCGCCGTCGATTGCGGCAATCTTGACCCGGGGACTCCAGTGACGCCCCGCGTTGTCGGGTGCTTGAGGCTGGCTTAGTCTCCCCGCGGAGGACTCGTGATCATGGCCGACAAACCTCTGAAATCCGCGTTCGAGCTCGCCATGGAGCGCCTGAAGGCCAAGGACAAGGCCGAAGGCGTGGAAGACGCGAAGCCGCTGACGACGGTGCAGAAGAAGCGCATTGCCGAGCTGCGCAGCGAAGCCCAGGCCAAGCTGGCCGAGCTCGAGATCCTGCACAAGAAGAATCTCGCGGGGGTCGCCGAGCCCGCGGAGATTGCCAAGATCGAGCAGAACTACGCGACCGACCGTGGACGGGTCGAATCCCGCCGCGACACCGAGATCGAGAAGGTTCGTCGGAACAAGTAAGGGGGGCGCAGGTCGCGCCCCCCTTTTTCCCCGTGGATCAGCGACTCCCCCTAGGGCGTCGGGTCGCAGGCGTCCCCGATCCCGTCGTTGTCGCTATCTAGCTGGTCGGGATTCGGAACGTACGGGCAGTTGTCCGCGCCGTTCGGAATGCCGTCGTTGTCGATGTCGGGATCGCACTCGTCGCCCAGCCCATCCGCGTCGGTGTCGTGCTGCGTCGGGTTGGAGACCGTCGGGCAGTTGTCGCATGCGTCGCCGTGCCCATCGCCGTCGACGTCCGACTGCGAGGGGTTGTAGATCTCGGGACAGTTGTCGACCGCATCGGCGACGCCGTCGGCGTCCGCATCCGGCGGCGGCAGCGGGCAGTAGGCCAGGTTCGGCCGGTCGGCTCCGCTGCTGTTCTGACCGAGGTTCGATTCGGCGCAGGTCACCTCTTTCCGCGACACCAGGTAGAAGTAGGTCTGTCCTGAAGTCGGCGTCGCCGTGTCGGTCGCGCTCGTTCCCGAAACCATGTAGGCGAAGCAGGCCTGGTTGTAGGTGAAGGGACTCCCGAGCGTGAACGAGCCGCGATAGACGTTGAACGGACCAGGAGCGGTTTCCGCCGACCAGTCGAGCGTCGTCGTCCCCGTTGGCTGGTCCTGGCTGGCCACGACGGTCGGGCCGACCGGCGCGCTCTGGTTGACCGCGTCGGGCGGGCAGTCGGCGGCCCCGCCGGTGCAGAACTCGGCCCGATCGCACACCGCGGTGGACGCGCGGCACTTCACCGTCGAGGGCTGGAACGCGTCGTCGGGGCATGCCGCGCTCGTCCCCGTGCAGGACTCGGCGACGTCGCAGACGCCGGCGGAGGGCCGGCAGACCGTCGTCGAAGGCTCGAACGCGTCCGCCGGGCAATCGGGGCTGGTGCCGTCGCACTCCTCCGCCACATCGCACGCCCCCGCCACCGGACGGCACAGCGTCGCCGCGGGCGCGAGCGCATCCGCCGGACAGAACGCGTTCGATCCCGTGCACTGCTCGGGAATGTCGCACGCTCCCACCGCGGGCCGGCAGATCGTCGTGGACGGCTCGAACGCGTCCGCGGGACATGAGGCGCTCGATCCCGTGCAGCTTTCGGCGGCGTCGCAATCCCCTGCCGACGGACGGCAGATCGTGGTCGATGGCTCGAAGGCATCCGCGGGACACGAGGCGCTCGATCCCGTGCAGCTTTCCGCGACGTCGCAATCGCCCGCGGAGGGACGGCACACGGTGGTCGAAGGCGCGAACGCATCCGCAGGGCACGCGACGCCCGTGCCGGTGCACTGCTCGGCCACGTCGCACGCGCCCGCCGAAGGCCGGCAGACCGCCGTCGGAGGCGCGAACGCATCCGCCGGGCAAGAGACGCTCGAGCCCGTGCAGGTCTCCGCGGCGTCGCAGGGTCCGGCGCTCGCTCGGCACACGGTGTTGGAGGGAAGGAGGACGTCGGCAGGACATGCCGGGCTCGATCCAGTGCAAACCTCCGCGGCGTCGCAGTCCCCTGCCGCCGGGCGGCAGACGGTCAACGCCGGGACCAGCACGTCGTCGGGACACAGCAACTCCACCCCATCGCACGTTTCCGCAACGTCGCACGGACCCGCGGCAGGGCGGCAGAGGGTCCCGGCAGGGGCGACCCCGATGCCACAGGCTCCCGTCGCCGGATTGCAGGAATCGACCGTGCAGGCGTTTCCGTCGTCGCAGTTCTCGGCGGCGAGGATGGCGTGGCAGCGCTCTTCGTCCGCGCCCATGTCCGGCGCGGTCGGATTGCGGAGATCGCCGTCCACGTCGTTGGGCACGCCGGCGAGCGGCGTCCCGACGTTCTCGATCGGGGTCGCCGCGCCGCTGATGTTGATGTGCAGGTCCGTATTCGAGACGAACTGCGGGTTGGCGGAGATCGAGTGAGCTTCCTTGCCGGTCGCGGTGCGCCAAGTGGCGAGCGTCGCGTAGTTCGTCCCCGCGAGGTTGCCGACGAAGTTGTTGGCCGCGACCGGTCCGTTCACGTAGACATCGTTGTAGTCGAGGGCGGTGATCGACGTGCCCGCGATGTTCTGCATGTTGATGGCGTACGTCTTGTCGGTTGTCACCGTCGAGTTGTCGTAGCTGTTCACGAAGACGTTGTCGCGGACGTCGACCGCCTGGACGCTGCCGCCCATGAACAGGCAGGCCGCGGAGCTGGCGGCGTTGCCTCCCGTGTGGGCTCCGAACAGGTTGACCGAGTTGTCGTAGACCTTGACGGTCGTCTGGGCGATCTCGACGTCGATGCCCACGGGCCAGGTGTTGGTGTTCGTGGTCGGGACGGTGACGATGTCCGAGATCACGTTGTTCATGATCACGATCCCGGTCCCCTCGCTATTCGCGACGATGCCGCGGGCGCCGGCTCCCGTCGCCAGGGTGTTCGACACCGACTGGATCTTGTTCCCCGACACGGTCAGGTTGTTGACGTTCGGGCCGAAGAAAACGCCGGTGATCTGGCTCGACGACGACGAAGTGGCGGAGGAGGTCAGTCTCGTGATCGTGTTGCCGCTGATCGAGCCACCGGCCACGTCCTGGACCACGTAGATACCTCCCGCCGAAGCGGTGGCGGTGGTGATGCTTCGGATCGTGTTGCCGCTGATCGAGGGGCTGTTGGCGCCGTACAGGTAGATGCCGGCGAGGCCGAGGCTGTCCGTCCCCTGGTTGACCGGCCCGAGGGTGTTGTTCGAGATCACGAGGTTGTCCATGCCGCCGGACGTCGGGACAAACGATGCCCGGGCATAGATCCCGTAGTACGCCTTGGTGATCGTGTTCGCGTTGATCGTGTTGCCGTCGTTGTCGGCGCCGGCCGTGTTGACGGTCGCACCTCCAATCGCGATCCCGGTGACCCCGACGGTGTTCGCGCCACCGATGATGGTGAGGTTCTGGATCGTGTTGTTCGAAGCCCCCGCGTCGAGAGGCCCGGTCGAGAGCAGCTCAATCGTCGCCGACGGGTTCGCGGCGCTCGTGTTGCTCATCGTCAGGCTGTTGTTGTCGGCGTTCAGGCCGTCGATCGTCACGCGATCGGCGCCGTTCAGCCGGATCAGGCCGCCGGCGAAGTTTCCGGACACCGTGCGCGCGGCTCCGCCGTCCGGCTCGATCGTCAGGGTGTAGTTCCCCGCGGGGTCCTCGGGCCACTGGTTCAGCGCGTTCAGGCCCGTCTCCGCCGTCGAGTCGCCCTGGATGTTGACGACGACGTCGCCGTTGAAGACGCGGGCATTCAACGCTTCGAAGAGTCCGCCCGCGTTGGTCAGCGAGGCGAAGTCGCAGCCGCTCGGGCAGACGGTCAGGGTGCCGCTGACGGCCGTCTCGATGACGTAGCCGTTGATCGTCCCGCCGATCGGGAAGGCGGCCGACGTCAGGGCGACGCTGGCCGGAGCCGCCGCGAAGGCTCCCTGGAAGAGGCCGACGTTCGGCGTCCCCACCGTGTCCTGCGCGACGACGAAGTACTGGATGGTGTCGCCGGCGCTGACGGAGCCGCCGTTCAGCAGGCTGTAGTCGATCGTGAAGTCGAACGGAGAGCCGCCCGTGCCGACGGCCTCGACGTACTTCCAGCCGGTGGCGTCGTTGGCGTCCGTGGACTTCTTGAAGTAGAGACGGGGACGGACACCGGCCGTGGTCGCCACGCCGGTCGCGTCGGTGATGGTCGCCTCGAGCGGGCGCGACGTGTCCGGCGCGCCGGGGCCGAGGAGCGCGTAGACGATCGCGGGCGGCTGGACGTCACCCACGCTCACGCCCTCGAACTCATCGGCGCCCACGTCGGGTGCGGTTCCCGTTCCGGCGTACCCGGGGTTGCCTTGACGGACATCCCCGTCGTAGTCGTCGGTGATCCCGGCGATGTTGATCGCGTGGCTCTCGAGGAGCGTGGTCGAGGCCGGGACGATGTGCAGGAAGCTCGGCGAGGTGCCGACCGTGCTCACGAACGGCGGGTTCTCCGAGAACGAGGCCGACTCGCGCGGATACACGGCCGCCCACATGTCCGACAGCGTTGTGTAAGCGTTGACGCCGTCGTAGTAAGCCGTCGGGGCGTAGAGATCGTTGTTGTTCGACGACGAGTCGTAGGCCCACAAGGGCTGATAGTTGCGCCACACCGCGACCGCACGGCCCGAGCCGGTCGGGACCGACGCGTTGGCGATGACGTTGTTGCGGATCTTCAGGACCGGGCCCGAGGGCGCGAACACGCCGGCGGTCGCGAACGCGGCGCCGCTGCTCGTCCCCGTGATGTAGACCGTGTTGTCGTAGAAGTTGACGAAGTTCGTGGACAGCGGGACGGAGGCCGCTGCCAAGCCGATGACGTTGGGCGTCCCGGAGCTCGTCGCCGCGGGCGCGCGCAGGTCGCCGACCAGGTTGTTGTAGATGTCGTTGCTCGACGCGCTACCGCCGGAGATGCCGGTCACGCTTCCCGTTCCGCCGCTGATCGAGATGTCGTAGATCTTGTTCCGGAAGATCTTGACCGTTCTCGCCATGGCGTTGACGCCGATCCCGATCGGAGCGGCCCCGGCGAGGCTCGACGAGAGCCCGTTGATCACGTTCTGACTGACGCTGAAGTCGAGGAAGCCGGTGGAGCCGACCGAGCTTCCGAGGCTCATCCCCACCGGGCTCCCGCCCGCGGTGGTGCTGAGCCCGCTGATCGTGTTCGAAGTGATGGTGAGCGTGGTCACGTTCGGCGACAGGCTGGGGGTGGAAGCGACGATTCCCTGGATGCCGCCGTTCGTCGTGCTGAACGTGTTGATCGTGTTCGAGGTTAGGTTGGACACCGGCGAACTTCCGTCCGCCTGGATGCCGATGAGGCTGCCCGCCGACGAGAAGTTCGTGATCGTGTTCGACGAGACGGTCGAGCCCGCGCCTCCGTTGATTCCCTGCAGCCGGATGCCGGTCAAGCCGCCCGATCCACCCACCCAGTTGTTGCAGGTGTTGTTCTGGATCGTCCGCGGCGCGGAGTCCGAGGTGGTGATGCAGAATCCGGAGGTGGCGCCGGTCACGGTGACGTTCGAGAAGTTGTTGTTGCTCTGCGACAGGTTCGCGGTGGCGTTGCCGAACCCGGCGTTGCTGAATCCGATGACCTGACCGCCGGCCTGGGCCTTGTTGAAGGTGCCGACGATCTTGTTGTTGCTGACCGTCTGGGTGCCCCCGGCGGGAACGCTTCCGGCGTTCCGGACGAGGAACACGGAGCCCGACGTGTTGACGTTCAGGTTGGTGATGGTGTTGTCGGCGATCGTCTGCGAGCCTGACGCCGAGGAGTTGGCGTAGAAGGGATCGATCTCGTTCGAGCCCGTGGTGCCCGTGTGGGTGACGCCCCGGAAGTCGTTCCTCTGGATCGAGATGGCCGACGTGGCGGCGCCCCCGTTGCAGTTGATGCCGTACAGCGTGCCGCCCGTCGCCGTGGTGCCGTAGGTGATGAGGCCGGCCGTGGCGTCGCCCAATGCGTTGTCGTTGAGGTTGACCGTCGTGGTCACGGCGCCGCTGACCTCGATCCCGCGGAACGCGCTCGTGGTCGTCGGGTTCCAGATCATGCCGCGGACGATGTTGTTGTTGATGTTGACGGTCGTGGCGGGGGCCGCGCTGACGATCCCCTGGCTCGTTCCGCTGCCCCTGCTGGTTCCGGCGGTCACCCGATTCCCGGTGATGGCGATCGTGCCGGTGCCGGCGTTGCTGATGCCCTGGAAGATCGACGCGCCGGAGCCGAAGACCGAGTCGTTCTGGATCGTGTTGTTCGTGATCGAGATCGTTCCGGCTGCGAGGTTCGAGATCCCGACGAAGGTCGTCACTGCGGTCGTGGTCCCGTTGATGCCGACCTGGATCGAGTTCGCCGCCGTCGTGCTGCCGATCGTGTTGCCGCTCAGGGTCACGTTGGCGCTCGCGCCCGCCGTGTCGATGCCGCGGACGACGAAGCCGATCGCGGCGGTTCCGCTGCTCGCCGTGATGCCGCCCACGTTGTTATTCTGGATGTTGGCCGTGGCGGAAGGCGCGTTGACGTAGATGCCGTCGGTCAGGCTGGCCGTGGTGGTCGAGGTGATCGCGATCGCGCCGGTCGTCGTGGCCGAGCCGATCGTGTTGCCCGTCGTCGTCCCGACGTTGACCGAGCCGCCGAGCACGCTGATGCCCGCGAAGACGCCCGGGGCCACCGCCGAGGCGCTCGTCGTGGAGAACGAGGTCGCGGTGACCATGTTCCCCTGAAGGCTCGACACGGGCGACGCCGCGACCGTCAACTCGATCCCGCGGTACAGGCCGGCGACGGCGCCGTCATAGGTCGTCGTCCCCGTTCCGCCCGAGTTCGCGTATCCGACGGTGTTGTTGCTGACGTTGTATCCGCCGCCGCTCGCCGTGATGACGTTGATTGCATGGTGCGTGTTGGCCGCCGTCGCGGTCCGGTTCGCCGTCTCAAAGAGCTTGTTGCCCGTGATGGTCCACGCGCCGCTGTTCGAGGCGACCAGGATCCCGTTCGATGCCGCGGTCGCGCTGAAATAGTCCTGGATGCTGTTGTTCGTGATCGCGATCCCGGTGTTGGCGATCGACGTCGAGGTCCCGGCCGAGTAGATCGCGTTGACCGGCAGGCCCGAGGCCGAAGCCGCGATAGTGTTGGCCGTGATCGTGTCGTTCACGTTGCCCGCCGCGGCGCCCGTCCCGAAGACGATCGTGCCCAACGTCGTGCCCGTGGTCGCGCCCTTGATCGTGCAGTTCTGAACCGCGTCGCCCGAGGCACCTGCGATGAAGCGGATCGTCGCCGCCGAGGCTGCGGTGCTCGCGTTGTCGATCGTCAGGGCGTTTCCGCCGCTGTTCAGGCCATCGACGACGACGGCTCCCGCGCCGTTCAAGTCGATGAGCACGCCCGCGATGCTGCCCGCGATCGTGCGCGTCGCCCCTCCCGCAGGAGAGACCGCGACGGCCGTGTACGACGCACTGCCGGTGCCGCTCGCGTTCAAGACCGCGGGAGCGGCTTCCGTCGTGTCGCCGCAGACGTCGATCGTGATCGCCCCGGTGTAGACACCGTTGTTGACGTCGGTGAACGCGGCCCCGAGGGTTGCGTAGCCGGTTGGCGTCGGGTTGGCGATCGATTCCATCTCGATCGCGCCGCCGGGCAACGACTCGCAGGCGCCGGGCGTCGCCCAGGCGCTCCCGGTCGAAAGCAACGCCGCCGCGAAGACGGCGCTGAAGAGGACCCACAACTTGGAAACGCGACCGCTGACCATGTGACCACCCCCATTGAAGACATGGAAACTCGTCGTTACGTTCATGGCGTGTACCGTCATGGACATCCGTGACCCGAAGCGGCGATCCCCGCGTCGCGGGATGCGAGCTGCTTCGGTGATCCGGAGTCGTAGCTGGCGTTCCCGCCGCAGTTCTCGGCGCGGATCGCATACCAGAAGCCCTGTCCGGCAGCCGGCGATTGAAGGTCGTTGACCGTCGTCGTCCCCAGGTTGTCGCCCAGGCAGCCGGTCGTCGCGGCGCTGAAATCGCCCACCGTCGACCGGAGCGTGACCAGGTTGCCTTTGGTGACGTCATACCCGGTCGCGCCGCTCACCGCCGTCCACGACAGCGTCGCCGCGCCGCCGGAGATGCGCGCCAGCGAAACCGACGGCGTGCCCGTCGGGACCGCGGCGTTGTCGACGATCCCGTCGCAGTTGTCGTCGATCCCGTTGCACGTTTCGGTGCTCGGAGCGCCGGGGGTACAGGTGTCGACGACGACGCCGTTCTGGCACTTGGCGTCCCCGAAGCTGGCGCAGGCGCCGACGCCGCAGGAGGACTGGTGCTCCAGGTATCCCTCGTCGGCGACGCCGTTGCAGTTCTGATCGACGCCGTCGCAGCTGTCGTCCGACCTGTCCGGACGGATCGTGGGATTCGCGTCGTTGCAGTCGGTGCCGTAGCGGACATACCCGGCCGGAGGCTGGGCACCGGCGCAGACGCTCACCGAGGAGTTCCCGTAGCCGTCCCCGTCGGCGTCCCGGTAGTAGAGGTTGTAGACCGCGGGGTTCGTGTCGTCGCAATCCGTGTGGTTCGGGACGTATCCGGCCGGCGGCGACGCGTTGCCGCACACGCCGTTCGTCGAGGCCGCGTCGCCGTAGCCGTCGCCGTCGGCGTCGGGGTAGTACACGGGATAGCAGTTGAGGTCGACGGTCATGACGCCCGACCCGCCATCGAACCAGTTGGCGTTCATGGCGAGCGTTCCGGTCTTCGACAAGCCGGCGGCGCTGCCGTCCGAATTGCTGTTGGGGGTGTAGCCGAAGCCGGCGACGGTCAAGAAGTTGCCAGGGGCGACTTCGATTTGATCTCCCGAGCGTGCGAGCAGGAACAGGCCCTTGATGGGGTCCCAGGCGTAGAGACCCTTGTCATTGAGACCGAACATCGCGTCACCGCCCGTCAGATCTCGGCTGAACACGGCCTGTCCCGAGTCGCCGAAGGCGGATGCCTGGCTGAACGTGGGTCCGAGGACGTCGCCCGGGGTCCCCGGCGCGGGATCGCCGCCGCGCATGACCAGGCTCAAGGTGTACGGAGCCGCGGGGATCCCCGTCGGGGTAGCGACGTAGACGGCCTGGTTGTTGGCCGAGCCGGTCGTGCCTCCCGTCAAGTTCGCGACCGTCACGACGACGCCGGCGTTGTTGATGGCCGTGTTGTTCGTCACGAACCCGGCGAAGACGGCATCCGTGCCGGGAGCAGGATCTCCCGAGCGAGCGACCTTCGTGAGGCCGCTCGCGGAGCCGACGTACAGCACCTGGTCGTTGACACCCGCGACGACGTCGCCGCCCTGGAGATACGCCGTCATCACATACTGGCCGGCGTTGTTGAATGCGTCGCTCAGGAAGGACGGCTGCCACGTATTGAACGAGTTGGCAAGAATGGCGCCGGCCGTGCCCGGCGCAGAGTCTCCCTCGCGGACCAGCAGCGTGCTGCCCGACCCCGGGGTGTAGAGCCAGAGGGAGGCATCGTTCGCGGTCGTGACTCCCGCCCCCGCAAGGTTCAGGGTGTAGAGAACCTGTCCGCTGCTGTTGAGCAAGATCTGCGTGTTGGTGATCAACGCGGTCACGGGGCCTGGAAGGACGGTCGCGCCCTTGCGGACGACGAGCACGAGCGCACCCGCGGTCCCGGAATAGAGACCCTGGTTGTTGGTGGTCCCCACGACGTCGCCGCCCGCGAGCGTGCTCTGAAACAGGACGGCTCCGTTCTTGTTGATGAAGGTGAACTGCGAGCTGGTGATCCTGTCGCCGGAGAAGACGGCGCCGGCGGTGCCGGGTGCCAGGTCTCCCTCGCGCACGATCGGAGCCAAGCTGCCCGGGAGCCCTCCGAACATCGCCGTATCGTTGGTCGACACCACGCCCGGGCCGCTGAGGTAGCTGGACCAGAACGTTCGGCCGTCCGCGCTCAGCGAGTACCCTCCCTGAATCCCGAGGCTCCCCGCGCTGTTGACGAGGTTGAGATTCGCGAGCCCCGGGGCCGGATCGGACGAACGCACGAGCATCGATAAGTTGGCGGCCGTTGTGCCGCTGAAGAGCGCCCGGTTGTTCGCGGGGCCCGAGACGTCGCCGAAGTACATGAGCGCGCGAAACAGCACGGTCCCGTCGTCGGCGATCACCGGGAAATCGAGCGAGGTTCCGAAGTACGCGCCGGACGGACCTGGGACGACCTGATCGGTCGCCGCCAGCAGCTTGCCCTTTGTCGTCAGCAGCGTTTGCGCCTGGGCGTAGCTCACGAGACCGCTCGCAAGGCCGAGGAACAGAATCGTCGCTCGCGTCGATCGGGCGGTCATGGGTAAGCCTCCGGCGACGCCTGGATTCCGGCGTCGCGCGATGCGACCTGAGACGGATCCCCGGAATCGAACGTCCCGCTGCCCGCGCAATTGACGGCGCGGACCAGGTACCAGAATCCGTCTCCCGGGTTGGGCGTGTCCGCGTCATCCCACGAGGTGTCTGGCGAGTCGTTCTCGAGGCAGCCGGTCGTCGCCGCGCTGAAATCGCCGTGGCTCGACGCCAGGATCGCGAGGCTTCCGCGCACCAGGTCGTACCCGCCGGCGGCGGTGACCGCGCTCCAATCGAGGTGCGCGGTTCCAGCCGTGGGCTTCTCTACCGTCAGCTGAGAGATGCCCGTCGGCACGGACCCGCTGCACTGGCACGGGCCGAGCGTGTCCCCGCTCGCCAAGGCGGCGTTCAGGCCCTGGGGGAAGCTGACGACCAGCGTTTGAAGCTGGGACGGACTCTCCGGGGGCGTGTGGCAGACCACCGACGTCGGCGTCTGCAAGACCCATCCGAGGTAGCCGTTCGGCGCATTGGCATAGCCCGTGATCGTCCGGCCATCCGCCGACATCGCCATGCCGAGCCGCATCCCGAGGCCGCTCGTGTTGACACCCTGCGCGCCCAGGAATTGGTTGAAGTCCGCCAGACCCATTCCCCTGGTCCAGATCGTCGGCGTGATGGTTCCCGAGTCGTAGTCGAGGGAGTGGCCGGTGATCACGCTGGCGTCGTCGTCGAGCGCCGCGGCCAACGCGGAGTCCTGGCCCAGGACGGCGCCCAGGAGCTGGACGGTGCTGGGACTGGATTGGGACCAGAGCCAGGGATTGTTGTTCGTCGCCAGTGAGTTGCCTTGTCCGACGATGTACTTGCCGTCGCGACTGACACTCAGCGCCTCGCCGACCGACAGGCCGTTCCTCTTGATCAGGGAGTAGACGCCGTTCCGCCACTGAAAGCCGCGCAGCTGTCCGCTGTTGGCGTCGTCCCGGCCGACGATCACCGATCCGTCGTAGTTGACCTTGTCGGCGCGGTTCAACCTGCTGAAGGCGTCGATCTTGGGGAGCGCGACCGTTCCGCCGGCGGCGGTCCACTTGAACCCCCGGATGGTCGGATCGTTGCAGCCCTGGCTGCCGTACGACAGCCCGACGACGGTCGACCCGTCTCCCGAGATGTCGTACGCGATCGTTTTCATGGGCCCGTTCCCGTCCCCGTGGTCGCACGCAACCGCCCCCGGGACGGAAGGAAGAACGGTCCACGTGTCGTTCTCGTAGATCGCGGCCTTGTTGACCCCGTCGATGGGGTCGACGACGTTGGCGGTGATCTTGAGCCCGTCGTCGGAGATCCCGACGTTGCCCAACATGATCCCGCCGAGGATGTCGAACGCGCCGGAGTTCAGGTCCCAGCGGAAGACGGGGGAGCCGTCGAGGCCTGCCCCGCCCACGACGACGCTGCCGTCGGGCGTGATGTCGGTGGGGACGGTCGAGACGCTGAGGTCGGGCGCCGTGATGAACGTCGGCGCGCCAGGAATGTGGTCGAACGCGATCGCGATCGAGACCGGCGCGCCCGCCGTCACGACCACGGGGGACCAGGCGCAGCGGTCGTCGGTTGCGCCGTTGGCGCTCTCCATCGCGCCGTTGAAGTACTCTTCGGGTCCGGGCAGCACGATCGGCGTCGGCACCGAGAACGCGCCGCTCGTGAGCTGGTCGACGTAGAGGACGTAGCCGGCGCCCGGCGTCAGACCGTTGATCACGAACGAGCCGTCGGGTCCGGCGTCCCCCTTCGAGACCTGTCCCGAGATGTAGGACGTGCAGTCGTGAAACGGGTCGGCGACGTTCCTGGCGATGACGTTGATCCCGATGACCGGGTTCCCGCTCGAGTCCAGGATCTGGCCGCGGATCGTGCCTGTGGCCTGCGGCCAGCCCAGCGCCGGGTAAATGTCCGACAACGCAGCCTTGTCATCGAGCTGGTGCACCGACGCCATGAACTCGCCCGTGGCGCCCGGCTCCGGGGTGATGAACGGATACATCGTTTCGCACTGCGTGTCGTTCGGCGCACCGGTCCACGGCGCGCCGCAGCCCGGCGGTTGCGGAGGATCGAGGTCGGTCGAGGGCAGCGTGGCGCCGTTCGCTTGCGAGTGGGCGAGATTGAGCGCGTGCCCCATCTCGTGAGTCACGACCCCGGCAAAGCCGGTTCCATTCGGATCGTCCAAGCGGACGCCGGGTCCGGAGAGGACCATGTACGCCTCCAGCACCTCGGCGGAATCGGCGGCGACGTCCTCGATGTCGGTGATCCCCAAGACGCTCGTCGGGGGGACCCCGAAGTAGTTCGAGAGAATGGATCCGTCGTCGTCGTAGACGACGTGGATCCCGCCGCCGTTGAAGGTTCCGATGATCGATCCGATGTTGGCGGAGGTGATGTCACCGAGCCCGAGGGACGCGAAGTCTCCCGCGACGACCGCTCGGAAGCTCGACGTGGGGACGCTCGACCACTCCCATGCCGCATTGACGACAAGGCTCCGGGCCTGCTCGTTGGTCAGCGGTCCGAGCGAGCCCAGGTCCGTGTAGATCGGCACGAGGCCGTTGGGCCACGAGGCCATGTTCCAGGCGTACGGGATACGGTTGGCCGGGTCGTACGTGTAGAGGGGGCCGCCGGCGATCGCCGCCGACCCCAGCCAAAACGCGAGACACGCGATGAGCGCGCGACGTCGTGAAGCGGTCGTCATCGTGCGGCCTTTCCGTGCGACGCAAGGCGGCCGGTCTCGACCCAGCGCCCGTGAACGGCGCGCCGCACGAAGCTCACGAAGGCGTCGGGGTTCATGACCCCGCTTTCCGTCGCGAGCAGGCGCCTGTCGGCGGCCTCGACGAGACTCGGATCGAGGCTCACGTTGCGGAAGAGCCCCGCGTTCCCCTTGCCGTTCGCGGCGTACCCCGGGCCCAAGGTGAACTTCCCTTGGAGGAGTCCCGCGGTCGTACGCAGCCCGGTCCGTGCGGCCTCGGGATACAGGAAGAGGAGCACGCGCTCGGCGGAGGCGTACCGGGGAAAGCCCTCGGGCGCGGGCATCAGGAGCCTCTTGCCGTCCTGCGACGGACGCGGCTTGATGAGCCCGAACTGCCGGAACGTGTAGGTCTCGGGCAACGCCCCGCGGATCGATTCCGAGACCTTCAACGTGACCTCGGTGTACGGGAGGCCTCGGTCGTCGATGCCGTCCGCGACCTTCCCGATCGTGCCGACGGCGATCGCGTCGGAATCACGCAGGAGATCGACGACGTTCTGCTCCACGAGGGACAACGCCATGGCCCGTCTTCCCGCGAGAGCCATCCCCGCGAGGATCAGAAGACGAGGCCATGCGCGTCCCATCGACTTCACGTTCACGTCACCCACCGTCTTGTCTCCGTCACGGACACGCGAGCCCGGACGCGGTGATCCCCGCGTCGCGGGATGCGACCTGCTTCGGTGATCCGGAGTCGTAACTGGCGTTCCCGCCGCAGTTCTCGGCGCGGATCACGTACCAGAACCCCTGCCCCACTCCGGGCGACTGGAGGTCGTTGACCGTCGTGCCGGCGACGTTGTTGCCCAAGCAGCCAGTCGTCGACGTGGTGAAATTGCCCAGGCTCGACCTGAGCGTGACCAGGTTGCCTTTGGTGACGTCATACCCGGTGGCGGTGCTCACGCTCGTCCACGACAGCGTCGCCGCGCCGCCCGAGATGCGCGACAGCGTGACGCTCGGAGTGCCCGTCGGAATCGCGGCGTTGTCGACGATCCCGTCGCAGTTGTCGTCGATCCCGTTGCACGTTTCGACGGTCGGCGTGCCTGGGGTACAGCTGTTGCTCAGGACGCCGTTGTTGCAGCTGGCCGTCCCCTGGGCCGCGCAGGCCCCCACGCCGCAGAACGTGTCGTAGGGCTGGAACCCTTCGTCGATCTGAAGGTTGCAGTTGTTGTCGAGGCCGTCGCAGGCCGAGTCCGACGCTCCCGGATGGATGGCGGCGTTCGTGTCGTCGCAGTCCGTCCGCTTGATGGAGTATCCGGCCGGTTTCGTCGCGCCGGCGCAGATGGGGAACCCCGGATCGCCGTACCCGTCCCCATCCGCATCGCGGTAATAGGCGACGAACTTCGTGGGGTTCGTGTCGTCGCAGTCGGTGGCGTTCGGGACGTACCCGGCAGGCGGCGTCGCGCCGCTGCACACGTTGATCTTCGTCGCGACGTCTCCGTAGCCGTCCCCGTCGCGGTCGATGCCGTAGGCCGTCGTCGGGTAGCAGTTCAGATCGACGGTCGCGACGGCGGCCCCGTCGGTGAAGAAGACCGTCATGCCGAGCGTCCCGTTCTTTCCCAGACCTTGGCTGACGCCGTCCGTGTTGTTGAACTGGACGTATGAGAACTCTCGGCTCGTCCGGACATTGCCGGACGGGCCGTCGATGTCTTCGGCGGCTCGCGCCGCGAGGAACAAGCCCTTGGTCGGGTCCGACACGAGGACCGTGTGGCTGTCGATGTCCGGGATGACGTCGCCTCCGGTCAGACGGCTGAATACGACCATCTGCCCGAGGTCGTTGAAGAGCATGTTGTAGCCGATGAACGTCCCGAACGTCGTGCCCGGTGCGATCCCGGGCGTCGTCAAGCTCGGGGGGACCGTGGGAACGGGGCCGCCGCTGCGCACGTCCAGGCTCACGGTTCCGGAGTGCCAGCGGAAGATCCCCGAGTTGTTGGTCGGGTTCGACGTGCCGCCGATCAGCGTCGCCTGGAACGCGAGATCCCCCGCGTCGTTGATCAGGCTGTAGTAGGGACTGAACCCCTGGAAGGTGCAATCGGTGCCAGGGGCGGGCTGGCCGCTGCGGCCGATCAGGGTCAGCCCGCCGCCGACCGTTGCGGCGTACAGCGCCCTATCGTTGACACCGGAGACGACGTCGCCCCCGATGAGGCCGGTCGTGAACTCGAACCGCCCGCTGCGAGTCAGCGAGGTCGGTGAAATGCCAGGGAAAGCGCTATCCGGCAAGTTCGCGAACGTCGCGCCGGCGGTTCCGGGGGCGGCGTCCCCCTCGCGCACGAGCAGCTGGTTTCCCGAGCCGGGGGTGAAGAGCCAGATGGAATCATCGTTGGCTGTCGTGACGCCGGGGCCCGCGAGCGGCAGGGTGTAGAGCACGCGGCCGTTGTTGTCGAGCTGGATGACAGCTCCGAGACCGGCGGCGATCACCCCGCCGGGGAGAACCATGTCCCCCTGGCGCAGGAACATCGATATCGCGCCGGGCGTCCCGGTGAAGTAAGCGTAGTCGTTCTGGTTGACGACGACGTCCCCACCCGCGAGCTGGCTGTAGAAGACGACCGTCCCGTTGCGGTTGATCTTCGCGAGCTGGTAGCCGGCGCTGTCGCTCGTCTTGTCGCCGAAGTAGACAGCCCCCGCCGTACCCGGCGCCGGGTCTCCCTCCCGCGCGACCAGGAGATGGCCGCCAGGGGTGCTTTCGAACAAGGCCGTGTCGTTGGTCGCGGTGACGCCCGCGCCGGAGAGCGGGCTCGTCCAGAGCGCGTAGCTGCTGGACGGGCTGATCATGACGGCGCTGTTGATGCCTTTCGTCCCGGTGGCGTTCATCAGCGAGAGGCCCGGAAGGCCCGGCGCCGGGTCGTTCCAGCGAGCCAGCATCGCCAGAGTTGCCGTGCTGGCGCCTTTGAAGAGGGCGCGGCTATTGATGCCCGATGTTCCGGCGCCGTACAGGTCCGCGCGGAACGCCAGCGAGCCGTCTTCGGCGAGCGTCACGAAGTCGACGTTTCCGCCGAAATAGACCCCGGGAAGGCCCGGAGCTTCCGTGTCCGGCCAGGCGAAGAAGTTACCGTTGGTCGTCACCAGCGATTGCGCCTGCGCCGGCGCCAGAACGCAGAGGGTGAGGGTGAAGCCGACGGCGAGACGGACCGGCGACGACCACGCGTTCTTCACAACCTTGTTCATCTCTTCCCTTCCTCCGTGGCTTATGGACAGGCCGAGGGCGATGCTTGGATCCCCGCATCGCGCGGGGCGACTTGCGAGGCAGCGCCGGAATCGAACGTCGTGCTGCCGCCGCAGTTGGCGGCGCGCACCAGGTACCAGAAGCCGTCTCCGGCATCGGGTGTCGCGCCGTCTTCGCGCGTCGTGCCCGTCAGGTCGTTCTCGAGGCAATCGGTCGTCGCTTGGCTGAAGTCGCCGTTCGTCGATCTCAGGGTCGCGAGGCTTCCGCGCACGAGGTCGTAACCGGCGGCCGAGGCGACGATGCTCCAATTCACTTTCGCGGTCCCCGGGGACGTCTTTCCGACGGTGATCTTCGGAATCGCCGTGGGCGCCGCCGCATTGCACTGGCAGGGTCCGAGCGTGTCCCCGTTGGTCAGGGCGTCGTCCAGGCCCAGAGGGAAGCCGACGATCGTCGTTTGAAGCTGGGTCGGACTCTCGGCCGGCGCGTGACAGACGATCGAGGTCGGCGTCTTCACGACGAAGGCGATGTCGCCGAACGTTGACGCCAGAACACCCGTGATGACGCGGCCGTCGGCGGACAGCGCCTCGGCTGCGTACGGATAGATGTCGGTGATGTTGACCCCTTGGGACGTCAGGAAGGTATTGAAGTTGGTCCAGTGCAATCCCGGGGTCCAGATCGCCGGCCATGTGCCTCCCGTCGTCGAGCTGGTGCTGACGCCGGCGATGACGTTGTGGTCGTCGCTGATCGCGAGGGTCGCCGCCCTGTCGAAGCTCGGGAACGCCCCGAGCAGCGAAACGGTGTTGGAAGCGACCGAGTAACGCCACGCCTGATTCGACGAAGCGATCGAGCTGTCGCCGACGATGTACTGGCCATCCCTCGACACGCCGAGGGCGTCATTCACGTTGGCCCCCAGCCGTGTGATCAGCTTGACGACGCCGTTCTTCCAGAACGCGCCGCGCCACTGGCCGGTCGTCGATTCGTCGAGGCCGACGATCACGGATCCGTCGTAGCTGACGCTTTCGGCACGCGAGAAATTGTTGAATGAGCTGAACTTCGGGAGCGCGACGCTTCCCCCGTCCGCCGTCCACTTGAAAGCTCTGATCCCGCCTTGGAAGCACTGATCGCCGTAGTTCATCCCCACGACGGTCGAGCCGTCGCCGGAGATGTCCTTGCCCCTGCTGGCCGTGATCGTTCCGTCCTGGTTGCACGGGGTCGATCCCGGAACCGGCGGGAGCACGGTCCAGATGCCGTTTTCGTAGATCGCGGCCTTGACGACCCCGTCCGTGTCCACGATGGACGAGGCGATCCTCGTGCCGTCGTCGGAGATCCCCGCCGGACTGATTCCGCCGATGTCCTCGAAGTCGCCCGAGTTCAGGTCCCACCGGAAGACGTCGCCGCCCAGCGAGCCCACGACGATCGATCCGTCGGGCGTGATGTCGGTCGGACCGCAGACCGCCGGTGCCGTGATCAGCTCGGGTGCGCCGATGTACCTGTTGAACGTGATGTTCGCCGTGACGGGTGCGCCGGGCGTTGCGACGATCGTCGTCCACGCGCATCTGTCGTCCTTCGCCGAGTCACCGCTTTCCATCTCGCCGTTGAAGTACTCCTCCGGACCGGGGAGAACGACCTGCCTCGGCACGGAGAACGCGCCGACCAGAAGGTTGTCGACGTACATCGCGTACCGGGCGCCCGGCGTCAGGCCGTTCAGCTCGAACGAGCCGTCGGGCCCGTCGCCTCCCTTGCTGATCTGTCCCGAGATGAACGACGTGCAATCGTCGAAGGGAGCGGCGACGTTCCGCGCGATGACGTCGACGGAAAGGACCGGGACCCCGTTGGCATCGAAGATTTGGCCCTTGATCGTTCCCATGTTTCCGGGATAGCCGGGAGCGGGATAGAGGTCGGAGATGGCGGTCCTGTCGTCGATCATGTCGACGGTTCCCATGTACTCGCCGGTGTCTCCCGGCTCGGGGGTGCTGATCGGGTACATCGTTTCGACTTGCGCAGGCGAGACCCTGCCGGTCCACGGTGCTGCGCATCCATCGGGCTGCGGCGGGTCGTACACACTGGGATTCCACACGGCGCCGTTCGTCTGGCTGTGCGCGAGATTGAGCGCGTGCCCCATCTCGTGCGTGACGACGCCCTGGAAGCCGATGCCGTCGGGATCATCCGCGTGGATCCCCGGTCCGGAGAGGACCATCCAGGCCTCGAGGATCTCGGGACCGTCGGGGGCGACGTAGTCGATGTTCGTGATCCCGAGCACGCCGGTCGGAGGCAGCCCGAAGAAATCCGACATGATCGTCCCGTCGGAGTCGTAGACGACGTCGATCCCGCCGCCGTTCCACGCCCCGAGGACCGACGTGACGGTGCTGGCATCGATGTCGCCCAGGCCGATGTCCCCGAAGTTCCCCGCGACCGTGTCCCTGAAATCGGATGTCGGCACGGTGGACCACTGAGCCGTGGCGAAGGCGACCATCACGTTCACCCGCTTGTTGGTCAGGACGCCGAGGGTCCCCAGGTCCGTGTAAACAGGGACCTGGCCATCGGGCCACGTATGCATGTCCCAGGCGTAGGGAATGCGGAGGGCAGGGTCGAAGGTGTAGAGGGGGCCGCCCGCGAACGCCGCAGTCACAACGCTGGCCATCAGCAACGCGACGAGAAGTCGTCCGTGGAGTTTCATCGGTGCGACCTCGGCGACGCGGCGTACTTGGGGTCGAGGGGCGCCGATGCGGGAACGGCTGTCGCCGGCGCCTTCGACGGCGTCTGAGCGTGTGCCTCGTCCGCCTCGGCGGGCGGGGGAATCCGCGGACCGCCGGGCCGGTCGGTCCGAGTTATGCGTTCTGTTTCCGTCCAACGCTCGTTGACGGCTCGCCGCACGAACGAGAGGAACGCATCGGGATTGAGGGGGCCGCTCGCGGTCGTCAGCAGACGCTTGTCGCGCTCGGTCACGACGCCCCTGTCGACCTGGACGTTTCGGAATAGGCCGACGTTCCCCATGCCGTTTTCCGCGCGACCGGCGGCAAACGTGAACTTCCCGGCGGTCACCCCCGCGGGCATGCGGAACCCCGTCCAGGCCGCCGACGGACGCAGGAACAAAGCGACGTCCTCACCGGACGCGTATTTCGGGAACCCCGTCGGCGACGGCATCATCTTTCGCTTGCCGTCCGGGGTCAGCCGCGGGGCCAGCAGACCGAACTGGCGGAACTTGTAGACGCCGGACCGGTTGCCACGGATCGTCTCGGAGATCTCGAGCGTGACCTCGGTGTACGGGATTCCACGCTCGTCGATGCCGTCGGTAACGGCCTCGACCTTACCGACGACGATGTCGTTGGACTGCGCCAGGAGCTCGACGATGTTGCTCTCGCCGGCTGCCACGGTCATCGCGTTGGCGGAGCTCGCGGCAGCCGCGAACAGCGCAAGGACGAGGAGACCGGCCGACCCTCTCGACATGCAAGAACCCCCTTGTTGCCCCCCGGTCGGGAGCGGTGGGCGTGCTGCCTCGGATCGAGCGCGAGAGAAGCACGACGGGTGGTGGGGCCCAACCACCGGGGCATGCACCCAGGCGCCCCAAAGGCTCTTCGTCACTGTCCCCTCTCCTTGCAAAGTCCCCCGTTGGGGAC
>JACXTT010004563.1_pt1 | contig 20529 bp, 25 predicted proteins | sample 9270951 | NCBI WGS metagenome assembly JACXTT01 (sample SAMN15532306, study PRJNA645909) | rock metagenome | isolation source: weathered quartz diorite | place: Puerto Rico | collected 2017-06-21
TAGGCCAGTTTGGAGGGCGATCTTGACCACTGGCCCATACTGAGACGGTAATCTTTCGAACAGTTCATTCTCTTGCTCAGCAGTCAGATATCGCACCAAGACATTGTTTGGTTTGGCAAGCTTTACGCGCAAGGTAGGGTTCTGTTCCAATAGACCAAGTCGAATCGCTTGGTTAAATGTCGCCTTGAGCACGGTCAGATAACGTATCAGCGTTGCCGGTTGTTTTCCCTCGCTTTGCAGCGTCACCAAGATCTGCTCAATCTGGCGAGGTGTGATTGAGGCCGCGTTTTGATCGCCGAGTGTCGAAAGCCACCGATTCATCCGCGATTGGTCATCCCCTTTTCGTCTGCGCCGAGCATCTACAGCGATAAGATAATCCTCGGCGATTTCTCGGAAGGGAACGGGCTTTGCTCTATCAAAGTATTTGCCTTCTCGATGCTCCGCCTTTAATCGTCCATACAATGCTTTGGCCTGTGATTTAGTATCGCACCGAAACCATCTCTCTCGGCTGTTAACATAAACCCTAACCCACCATCCTTCCCGACCTTTTCTCTGCAAAATGCCTCGATCTTTACCGTTTGCTCTTGCCATGTGGTTTTCTCCTCTGGCCAGGAATGTGGGTAGAAGATGAGCCATTATTTGTTTTCCGTGGTCGCCCTCGTGGACGTCCGGAACTTAGGCCATGTTCAACACGGTAGCGCCTAGTTGCGGCACGGCTCTGACAGCTAACTGAGCAAAAACTTTGGTTCTTTCTTTCGGCCAGAAATAGACCTTGGCATACCGGCTGACCCGATTCTGGACATTGTCTGATGGCGTTGGCATGGTCCTTCAATAACTCAAAAAACCAATAGTTTAGAGCTTCCATTGGCTCGTGCATGGTTGAGCGTAGTACCCATCGCGGAGGTCTAGCGACTACTTTGCCAGACATTGCGATGGATCTGTGATGCCGTTGGAAATGCAAACAGCGTTCAAATGAGGGAAATTTCAATAGCGTGGAACGCTTAGTTTTTATTGCCTCAAGTGTCTGTTTGACCATTTTTTGGAAGGCGACTATTTGCGGGTGGGTAATAGGACTCGTTATATCTTCGAAATCATAGCTGAGAGGAGGATCCAACATGTGAGCTAAGGCATTGTCAATCATAGAAGTACCGTTCTCGCGAAACGCGATCAATTCATATTGTAGGTTAAGCCAGTCTCCGGAGGAGAGAGTCGACAGATCGCATCGCTCGAAACGAAGCAGCCAACGCATCACATCCGCACTGGTCTTCCCCATCCGCTGCCATGCCTGCACCAACTCTCCAATAAATCCACCCTCATATACTGCCGTGAAATCATTCTGGTCATGCAAATTTAGACTCCTTTTACTTTATTCGAGCACATAATATGTAATGCGTACTTTATGGTTGACATGCACGTTATTAATATAGCATGACAAGTATTAGTTCGCAATCAACAAGGGGAGGTAACTGCGATGTCCCAAGAGAACCATCTGCGAGTCAGTAAATTCGCGCAATCTTCAGGCTACGCGATCGCCACAATTCGAAAGAAAATTCTGAGGCGTGAAATTGCTTATCGGAAAGTCGGGCGCATCATTCTGATTCCAGAATCGGAGCTCAATCGTCTCTTAGGCGACCTTCGCCCTGCGATTCTCCGGTAGTGTCATTGAGGGGTGAGATAGTGGCGAGTCGCCTTGCGGGTTGTAGAGAAAAGCACAGTTATAGAGGACAAAGCCTTTGCAAACGCCCGATGAGAAATATAGTGTGCTCGCGGCCGAACATCTCGAGGACCTTAGACGAGCCGGTCTAAGTGATGCCACAGTTGAGGCACTATACTTTCGAGCGGTTCGCCCGCATGATATTAAGATTCAGGGCGTCGAGTCCGCGTATAGCATCCCATACTTCAATGTAAATGGGTCCTTGAATTGCTTTGAACGGTGGAAGCTGTTCCCACTGCGTAAGACCAATAGCGGCACGCGGAAATACTGGCAACCACCGAATACACCGCCCCACTTGTACCTTCCTCCGCTCGTTGACTGGTCGACCGTCGCAACCAATGCCATAACGACAGTGACCGTTTCAGAGGGCGAGAAAAAGGCTGCAGCAGGATGCCAAGCTGGCCTCTACGTACTCGGGGTTGCCGGCGTGTGGAACTGGCTTCAACGGCTTGAGACGGGAGAGCGGCTGATAATCCCGACGCTAGACCAGTTTGCCTGGAAAGACCGATCGGTCGAGCTGGTGCCCGATTCGGATGCCTGGCGACCCGATAAACTGCTCAACGTCCTTGGTGGGTTCTATGCTCTCGGCCAGCAGCTCATCTCTCGGGGGGCTAAAGTCAGCTTGGTCAAATTACCTGAGCCACGCGGAGTCAAAGTCGGTTTGGACGATTGGCTGGTTCAGACTGGAGCCAGACATGAAACCGACTGGCCCGCCTTATCACGGATCTCCCTTGATGATCCGCGCCTCGTGACAGTTGCCGCCTGGTGGCAGAAGTGGCGAGAGAAGCATGCCACACAGGAGGCCATCCGCAAACGTGCCGTCCATGATCTTGTCCTCACGGATGTGGCTGGAGTTTTCACGGTGAAAAGTCCGGCTCATGGTCTCACGATCATCTTCGAGCAGCTCTACACTCAGCGCGGCGGAATCGTCGCCGAAATCTCCATCGCTGTCGGAAACACCGACCTACGGTCCTGCATTGACCTGAATTTGAAGAGTGACAGTGCGCAGGCGAAGCTCGCGGTGGGTCTCAAGTCACTCTGCCAAGCCATGCCGGGAGAAATTCCTTGGAAGGTCCTGATTCCAGGAGCGTGCGCATTAGTGTTGAAGCGATATCGTCAGGGGGCTCCTCTCTTGCATATCGATAAAGACACCACGTGCGAGCCACTCACCTTCATTGTAAATCCACTGGTCCTCAAGCGAAAACCCACGGTCATCTTTGCAGATGGTGGTAAAGGGAAAAGCACTCTAGGGCTCTTGGCGGCGCTTTTGGTTTCAACTGGCGGGTCCATCGTGGGAATATCCGCCGTGAAGGGACGGGCGCTGTATCTCGACTGGGAGGACAGCGACGATGTGCATACTCGACGCACCCACGCTTTGCAAGCAGGGCATCCGGAGTTAATTGATGCACACGTGACGTATCGCCGGTGTACGGAGCGGTTAGCGCGAATGGTGCATGAGGTGGCCCGTATCATCCAACAAGAACAGATCACCTTGCTTGTGGTTGACTCACTCCTGATGGCGGCTGGTGGCGGCTCTGATGCCGAAGCGACCGAGCAGTTCTTCGCATCCTTGAGGGTTCTCGATATTGCCACGTTAATTATCGGGCACACTCCAAAGACGCTCGCAGAGGGGCAGGAGATTCCGACAATCTATGGCTCTGTATTTAACTCCAATTTGGCCCGATCGACCTGGGAACTTCGTACTGAGCAGGAAGTGGGCGAAGACACCGCCATTCTCGGTCTCTTCCACCGGAAACGAAATTTGACGGGAAAGCTTCCAGCTCTCGGCCTGAAGGTTCATCACCTGCCCGACGGTTCCTATATTCGGTATGAGCCGTTCGATCTCAACCAGACGGCCGAAATCGAAAAGGCGCTGCCGTTGCCCAACCGCATTCGCAACCTGCTGGAGTCGGATGGCGTTCCGCGTTCATCCAAGGAGATTGCGGAAGAGCTTGAAAGACCTTTGGCCTCAATTAAGGCGACGTTGTCCAATACCCGTTACAAGGGCATCAAGTGGCAGATGATCGGTGAAGGACGAGAGGCAAAATGGACCGTTTTGAACCGTTAAGACGGACCGTTAACGGAGTTTTTGAGTTAACGACCGTTAAACCCGTTAACACCATGCATAAGTCTATGAATCCACAGGAGAGGACCTTAACCATGAGCGTTAACTGCGGACCGTTAAATAACGTCCCCCTCCCTGTAAGGGAGGGACGTTAACGGTGATGATCGCTTAGCATGCAAAAGGGGACCCGTGCACCATGCACGGTCGCATTGGCACAAAGCAACTTTGACCTAGGGAGGAGAAGAGACCCAATGAATCTCCCCAAAATTACAGGCAATCAGGCAAGAGTGCGGCGATATCGCGCCAACCATCGCAGGATCGACTACATTCCCTGTGCAGACGTGTTGTCGATCATCCTCCATCATTTAAAAATAGGAACAGATCCGTGTCTGGCTGGTGTGATTGATTATCTCGTCCGCACGGGGCATCGAAGCATTACCGGAAATGGAGGGAAATGATGGGGCGGCAACGTGGGTTCTTACCCCCGTCACAGTGTCAGCTTTGCGGGAAGATGCCTGAGTTGGGTCAGACCTTATGCCCCGGGGACCAGTGGCGCTGTCTCAACTGTCAGAAGGAGGTGCTTCCCGGAAACGACTGTGTCTCGAAGGCGATATATAAGATGATGGAATACCGGGAAGAGATGCGGGACGCTCTTGATATGGAGGCGCAAGGAGCGAAGGCCGATGAGCCTCGGAACCGAGCTGAGTGGGCTCGACGGGTTGCCGCAGCACTCAAGAGGGACGGTGACGCACGAAGCCAAAAAGTAACCCAAGTCCATGGGGAGGCCGTCCGGCCTGACACCACGGGATTCCTGTATGACACCCTGATGGCCCCAGATCTTGCCTCGGTGGAGGCCTCCTTCGCACGGACCAACCTGCTCCTTGAACAAGGGCCAGGTGTGGCCGCCATGGCCCTTGATGCGATCGACTCGATCCAAGCCCGAAACAGCCTCGAAAAGATGTTGATGCATCAGTTGGTCTCATTGCATCAAGCGACCATGGAGCACTTGGCCGGGATGTCACCGCGAGAAGACACCCGCGATCAGGCTAAGCGTCTTCATGCCGCAGCGAAGTGTCAATCGGTATACCAGCAAGGCCTCCTGACCTTGAAGAAACTGCGACAGACGGGGACACAGCGGATCGTTGTGCAATACGTCAATGTGAGTGAAGGTGGCCAAGCGGTTATTGGAAACGTCGAGCGGGCTCAAGGTGAGCGGACTGCATAGAGGTTCGAGCAGAAGAAGAACCGATTCAGCCTTTTTCTTTCCTCGACCCGGTTGACCTTAACCGATAGTAAGAGTCTGTCACTTCTGTTCCATGAGGGTCGCCATGACCTCGGGGGTTGGAAAATGGGGGCGCCGGGTGTGCCAGTCTTGGTAAATGCTAGCGTAGAGCTCCTGCCAATTGAATCCCTGGTTAGCCGCCTCACGAAGGGTGTCCCTTAACGCGGTCACTTGGGCCTTCGGGTACCCATTCAGCACAAAGGAGGCACTGCCCGCGATGCTCGCGCATTGCATGACCTAGTAGAGTTGCTTCTCCGGATTCCAGCTGTCCAGCATTTCAAACCTCCATTCTGTTCGGTGAATGTGTATTAAGCATCAAATTTGTTGTCCAGACAATGGCCAGAACATTCCCAATGGACAGACTGTTTCCCATCACCGGATGAAAATGATGATCTTTGACCAACTGAGCGACGCGAAACTACCATAACTCATGTGAGGCTCTCCAGTAATTCCAGGGATGGGAGGGTGGACGGCCTGGTCCTTAGTCATTCCCTTGCGAAAGCCGTGGGCTCCTCATCCTGGAGCGCACTGTGACGCTCCACCAAGCCCAGTTCCTCATTGAACGCTGGCGCAGTCGTACAATACGCAGCACACGCGGATCCCAAAGAGGGTTTGTCAGCATAGAACTAGAGCGACCTAAAAAGGGGAAGGAGCGTGAAGATGGCTTTAAAAATTCTGTCTTCTATCAAAAAATGGTGAGCGGGCTGGGACTCGAACCCAGGGCCCTCACCTTAAAAGCGCAGCCAAATCTGAAGAAAATCAACCACCTGATGACGTAAGGCCCTTCAATGACTGAGAGGGATTTACAACGACTTACAATCAGCATGGTCTATATAGACCATGAACAGAATACGCGTCGCGCCTTTTTTGTCCGTCGCCATTACATCACTGTTCGAGGCATCGCGACTTACCCCCTACTCACCCGTCTGAGGGTTCTTACCCAGCAATGCCGCTTTTCCCTTAATAAGCCCGATGATCTCCTCACAGAGGCTAAATCTGCCCCTTGCGGGCCCATGTCCGGACATGATCGCTTGACCAGTTTTCCCGAGCTGATCGGTCCGCCTCTGTTGATCGAGTGACGCTGGGGTATGGACATAGCTCATGACCAGTTACGCTTCCTCAGGCCAAGATCATGATTTCGAGACCGAACGGTTAAGAAAAGTTAAGTACTACTCGGTAAAGCTTGGGGAATCGGGGTCATCAGGATTCAAGAATGTGTTTTGGTTACCAGGGAATGGAAAGATGATGAGACGTCCGTGCAAGGAGTCTTCGGGGAAAGGGCCTGTAAGGATGTTTTCGGCCGCGCACACTAGAGAAAAGTGGAGGTGAGACAGAAATATGAAACACCTTGTGACCCAATTTCATGCGCTTAATATCACTCAGCTCAGCCGAGGGTGGCTCCATCCTTTCACGAACTATGACTGGGTTTGGCGGACCTGCAAGGGTACCCAAATAGCGGTGGTCACAATTACGGTGCTTGAGTCCGCCATGGAGTTATCGTTCCCGATAGCATCGACAAGGGCACTTCAGCGTGTGCCGTTGGTCTACTCATCGGGTCCGCATGGTGGCAAGCGCCCTTGGTTCGCCTGTCCTCGATGCCTGCGACGAGTGGGAATTTTGTATCATGTTCCATCTCGGCCCTTCTTCTGCCGACGGTGTTCTGACCTGGCCTACCCTTCCCAGTATCAATCACGAAATCGAAGCTATGGACGTCGGTACCGGAGCATCACCTCGACATCACCCTGTCATTGCACGAGCCGTCCAGCGCCCAAAAATCAGCTGTTAACCTAGTCATCAACGCCGATTCGGCGGGGTACGGGTAAGCCTAGCAAATGGAACGCTAGTCAACTGCTAGACAAAACTAGACACCTGATTGAAAAACGCGGGCTGAATGCTTCAATGTTTCAACCTGGCGAAATCATAATTGTATTCTTTGATCAAGTCTTTCATGCAGCCCAGAAAGGGGCCGTTGAGGAAAAAGTCGCGAGAAACAAAAAGAACCTATGGAGAAATTCAGTGCTCTCTGCTTAACTAAGTGCGTCGCAGACGGCATGGGCAAGATGCTAAGAGGGTTCATGACCCTCAGCGCTGCGATCAAGCGGGCGAGACGAGCGGAGCGAGGAGGGATCACAATGGCAGCCCCGCGGTTGGATGCTCTGTTTGAAAGGTTGGTTATAGTCGCTACTCAGCTTCATCAGCAGCCGTCCAATGCTCCTCTAGCATCCAGAAGGGCTTCTCCTTCGAGAGTGCTGAGCGAAGTTGTCGAAGGAGATCGTAGTAATCCTTTTCCGTAAGCTTGGTCCATTTTCTTCGTCGCCACAGAGCGCGGTGCTGTGGGTCAAAGGATTCGTCTTTCGCCAGAGCTTGCAAGAGCCTCCGGTCAATTGGAGGATGGATACAGCAACCAAGAGAGGTATAGGCGGAGCCTCCAATGACGACCATTGTCTTGAGATACACGGCGATAAGCTTTGCGGCACGTCCATAAGAAACTGTTTTGACCGAGTGGGTGTTTAGAAAAGCGCATATAGATCTACACCACGACCTATGTCGCTTTTCGAATCGAGCACAGTCGATGTCCATACATTTAGGATTCAGTAGAAAGCGCCGTATGCATGATGCCTTCAAGGCGTTTCGCAAAGTTGAAACATTCGCTCCCGCAAATCCGCGCTGCGCGGCACGCGCAGCGGCCCAGACTGCAAAGTTGTGTCGATGCTCGAACAGTTCGTATGGCATATAGAGGTCCCGAAGCGCTCAGACACATGCGTAATGACTTTTGGTATTGTTAATCTGTCCGAAAGGCGCATTTCCTCATAGGCTCTGACCGAGTCGCCCGGTAGCACTTAGGATCCGGTCGAGTGGGGACACTCAAGATGTTGCAGGTATCAACCGAGTAAGTTTGTGCACCCGGTACATCTCAATTAAGGACAAGGAGGACTTTGATGAGCACAGCAATTGGTGCTGTATCGTCCTGCCAGGTAGATGGGATAAATCCGTTTCAGCAACGACGGCAAAACTTTGAAGCCTTAGCTCAAGCGCTCCAGTCAAACGACCTGACTGGCGCGAAGCAGGCGTACTCTGCTCTCACCCAAAGTAATCCGGCCGGCACTCCTCCGCCAAACAGTCCTCTCACACAAATCGGCCAAGCACTGCAATCGGATGATCTTTCGGCAGCGCAAAATTCTTTCGCCACGTTAAAGGCAGGGCAACATAAACATCATCACCACCATGGAGCCTCGAAGCCAGACCCTTCAGCAACGGAATCTTCACTAACCAATTCGACTCCCAATACGGGCAATAAGATTGACGTTTTGGCCTAATTGATGAGTCTTATAGCCTCAGTAGTCCAGTCTTATCGGCAAGTGACTGGACGGATAGGCTGAGGGATGGTCGATCAAACCGGTTGAGGTGACAAGAACCCCTGAAGCCTTTCGGCTCGAGGCCATGCCAGGCGGTCGGTTGATTGCGCAAAAGAAAGGCTCCGCTCTCATTTAAGAACGGAGCCCTCCTCCGAGTTACAAGGTCTCACATCATGTGCTTGCGGGATGTGTCACGATGTTTCTCTTGTAGCTCTTATTTACTACCTTATCGCCCCATTCTCTTCGTTTATATGAGGAAAGCCCCTTAGATACCCAAGTTACAGCTCTCCGCTATGCCTTGATGTGTCAACGGCGCATTGTCCATTTCCGCTAGCTTTCAGTATGTGGGTCTCACCCCAGCAGAATTTATGTTGGACATAGAGCCAACTCCTAGTTGGGGCGGGTGGCATGCATACAGTAGGGTTCAGTTATCGCTGACGTTTTTAGCATTCATGCGTCCGCTTCGATCCACATTTAACCAGGAGAATGTCATGCACCCGTCCGAACAACTACGCGATATGTTTACCGCTGCCGGCAACGACCAGCTCTTGGACACACGAAGCGAGGCCCTTTGGAATGTTCTCATCGACCTGGCTGATAGAGTCAAAACCGTCGAACAGCACTTGGGGCAGGATGAATGATGAGGTAAGAGTAAGAGCGCGTTCGTCAACGCTCTGATGGGGGGCGCTAAGGAGTGTTCACCGCGACATTGGCGGTTCGGGTTGGTCTCACTTCGCCAGCCGTAAGGTTGTCGTATGGAACTGGTCCGTCACGTGGGCTTTGACCCTGTCGCCCGCTTTCACGTGATCCAATTTGGTACTCTTGTCGACATGAATCCTTTGCACTCCCCAATCGGTCTGGATGAAGTAATACTCACCGTCCGCGTCATACATGATCCGATGTGATAGCGCGGTACCAGCAGAAACCCTAGAACGGAGCCTGTTACCCAAACGTGACAGAAATTTAACCAAGTGGAGAAATGAGGAAGGGAAAGACCGGAGGGCTTGTCAACATTGAGGAGGTACCGTCATTAGTAGCCTCGCGAAACTCTTGGCTCGGTCCCTGCGTCCCATTGAGCGCGCACAGTCTGATTCGTCCCTTGTAACGTCACATTCAGATAAAACTCTTCATCGTCAGCTTCTCCAATTTCGAGAGTCGCGGTCGGTTTCCAAAGGACAGCGGTGCTGCGATCTCCTGGCGCAACGATGAGCCATCTATCATCCTCTAGCTCAAGTGCACCGTCGTCCTCGTGGACACCGTTTAGAGTGACTATCTCCTTTTCATCATCCCCGCCCAGATGATCTACAATCATGACTCTCTCCTTTTTGCCAGATCGATCGAAAGAAGTGTACGCGGTCCTCTATCGCCTCATACCTGGCAAAACCCCCTGAAGCCTTTCGACATCGAACAGCATTTAGAGAAGGGTACGTACAAGGTAATAGTGGGAGTTATAGGCGATCCGTCAAGGCTTGGATCGTGAGCGGAGCAACCCCACTAATGAGATAGCCAAGAAGAAAGCTCCGTTCTTGAAAGAGAACGGAGCCCTCATTGAACAGCGCAAGATTTATATTATGTCTTCGATAGCGTTTCCGTTATCGGTTCACAATATTTCCACCGTACTGTTCTAATTTCATCCTCCCCTTTCCCATGTTAAACGGATCCTGGGAGAGAGCTTTGCTCGGTTCATCGTGAAAATCCTACTGCCATAGACAAGCCGCCATGGCGGTGAACATGTGATGAGTCCAGGTCCGCCGATAGCGTCCCCACTTCCTAGAATTGGACTATGGATTTAACTTCAAGGAAACATTTTCGCAGAGTGGTTGTGCTATTGATGGCGAAATGGCCGGAGGATCTGAGAGTGAGGGAGCATCTGCCATGAGGATACGATTGACCATGCTGTTATTTTCGTTATTGGCTCTGGCGGGCACGGGAGAGGCGGGGCAGGATACGGTGAATCAGACTTACTCTCTACGAGGTGACGACTCTACAGTGCTCCTCACATGTAACGAGGATCTTTCGGCGTGCAAGGGGCCATTGTTGGAGCAGCAGGCCTGCTATCAGCGCATGAAAGCGGCAATGCGATTAGCGAATCCCTATGTGCCGACAGTCAGGCCTAATTCGGTCACGATCGAGAAATTAAGCATAGAGGGTGTCTCGGACGATGTGCCGATTACTCTGAATCAAAGCAAAGAAGAACGGCAGATCGCCGAGCAATGGGAGCAGGTTATGAAGGATTGCGTACAGTAATCGGATACAGTCCAGGAGTTGGGTGTTACGCCTGACGGTACTAGACCCGAAAGCACACCTGAACGGAGGCAACATGGCAATCACACACAGCTCGGTATGTCCGCACTGCAAACAGCCGCTAAGTAGCCTCCAGATCGAGAAGGTGAAGATCTATGATGGCATTTCCCACGTACTGACTGGCATGACGTTGGCTTGTCCTGGATGCCATAATGTTCTAAACGTCGGGTTCGATTACACGTCGACCAAAGAAGATATCGCCGCCACCGTGGTGAAATGGCTCAAGGGTTAGGAGATGAAACTAATCGCGATCGGCCTTATACGGTGGATCGGGGATCGGAGTCCGGTACGATACTCGAGGCATCGTACGGAAGATGAGGTCCTAAAACTTCCATCGGGTACTGTCCCTAACGCTCCACAGTCCGCAACGCGTCCATCAAAGCTTGAATGGTCAGTGGCGCATTTCCCTCTGCCCGATTGTTGACGACCACATAAGGCGCTTTTGCCTGCTTGATCGATTGCAGAATGAGAGCAATCGTCTCTTTCCGCATCTCCGGCAACTCCCCTACAATCTTGTTGTACGGCTCGGCTCGTTTCTTCGCTGCCGCGTAACTCATCTTGAGAGGTGTGAGGAGGCGCAACATGGTGAAGGGGGCCGTGAACGTCTCTTCCATTCGCTTGTGCTGGTCAGCCAAGGCAGGCATATGTGACCAATGGTTGTAGACGTGTGCGACCCCATGCCTCTCTAACACCTGTCGATATCTCGGACCAAGTAACCCGGGGTTGCGAATCAATGCCCTGCAACCGTACACGGATTTCCTGCTTGGTGCTGATCACCTTTTCGGCGGATTATCCAATCGCCCAGGCACTCTTAAATACGGTGGTCTGTTTGCAAAGGCCAGAGCCAAGGGGACGGGTCCTTCATTGACCAACTGGCGAAATCGATTGTGACAAATCGTCAGCAGGCGACTGGCAGCGACTCCTCGTCGGAATCGAAGAATTCGACCGATTCGAACGGGAATGAAGACACGTTCCTTGAAAAGCTGGCGACTGCCATCTCCAACGATTTGTTAGCAAAATATAAACAATCGACCGGACCTGAGTTCACCACCACGTCATCGACCGGTGAGTCCAACCAGGTCAATGCGGTCGCGTAAGCAGTTCGAAACGGCTCGCGGGATCAGTAACGGATGCTGCGAGCCCTCGCTTCCTTTTTCTATCAATATGGCGCCATTCCACTGCCGACCCCCTCCACGGCTGCGCCTGCCGCGTCCTCGGGGTGAATCCTCCGATGGCGAGTCCGATGATCACGGCGAGTCAGAATCCTCTCTTCCTCCACTGAGTTCTGGCCAAGGCCAGCAGACCGGACCCAAAAAAGAATGCGGCTCCTGGAAGCGGGACTACAGCGACACTGGCAACGGAGGGCATATTGAGTGCAGCATTGAAGGTGGTCGGGGTGACCATGCCTCTCGGTGCCAGTTCGAATTGTAACACGGCTCCATCAGGGTTGACGGTGAGCAGGGGATTGATTCCCGCCGCATCGTATAAACTCACTGAAAATCGGGTATCGGACCCCGAGGTGGCCGTCGTAAAGGCTCCGCCGAAATGCAGATGAAAGGTGGTCGATGCGCCGAAGACCATGGGCTGAAAGTAGTCATTGTAGACGGTGCTGTTCGAGAAGGAGAGAGTGCCCGGCAGTGAACCGGTCACATTGCCAGTGGGCACCGCCCCACTTTGCAGTATCCCGTTCCCACCGAAAGCGGAAAGCGTGGCCTGCGCAGCCGGAGCCCCTGTCGTGCCGGGATTAAATTGGAAATCCAAATTCCCAGCCGTACCTTGGAGCGAACTGGTATCGACCGTGACGGAGTAATCAAACGACGCGGCTCGCACAGGCCCTGCCAACGCAAGAACTAGACCCATCAGTAAGAGAACCGTCTTTGCAGGTTGGATTCTTCCCGTCAACATAGTTCTATCTCCCATCCTTTCCCATAGCTTAGAAATTGCCCGATAAAATTTGCACTGTGTAATTAATGCCAACATGCGCGGGATCGCTGAATTGGACCGGCACTGTGACGGTGTCGCCCGGGGCGAGTCCGCCCGGGGCGGTGGTGAGATAGGGATTACCATTGCTACTATCGGTGCCGAACGCGTTGGCCAGCGTGACTCCAGATGTCAGATTTTGCAATTCCACCTGAATCGGACCCGCAATCGCTCGATTGCTGGTGTTGGTGAGCTGGATCGTGCCCATGAACGTTTGCGTTTTGCGATTGAAGGTGGTGCCCGAGATGACCGACGAGACTTGTGAGGTCAATGGAAGATATGCCACGCCCCGGAGGACTTCGCCGTAGTTGGCACTCGCCAGCACGCTGAACGCTTCGCCTGCGGCGGCTGCTGCAGTCGTATACGAAAGGTTGTCGGTGATCGCGACGACTTGGTTGGGATCCGCTCCGGTATCGGTGTTGGTACTGACGGTTGACGTCACGGCGAAGAGCGTGACGGTGCCGTCTCCATTGTCGCGGCCGGTCAGATTACGCAGCCCACCAGGAGCGGGATTGAGATTGGTGGGATAACCGGAGACGGAATACTGAACCCCCAAATTAAGTCCGTTTTGCAGGGTATACACGTTATGCCACTGGTTGTCGCTTTGATAGATCCATTTTTGCAGTCCGGCGTTGGCATTGGTGGCGGCATCAGCCGCTTTGCCGGTGCCTTCGTCGGCCACGTACAGGGTGGTAGCATTGGCAAACCAAATCCCGAATGGAAACTTTCCGAAGGGTGCCGTTGAGGGAATATTCTTCGCCAGGACGGTGGGCAACCCGGGAAGAATGGAAAATGCGGTGGAAGAGGCGGTGTTGGCGGTGGGGAGCGTCCCCGCAGCACCGACTTGGTAGACGGTGTTGATCCCGTTACTGCCGCTCCCCTTGGTGACATAGAGGGTGTTGTTAGCGATGGTCAAGCCACGGAAATTGTCATCCTTGCCGGACTTATCCGCAGTATAGTTGTACGGCGCGGTATTGTATGGGGGTTGGACGATGGAAAATCCGAACTGAAACCCGTTCGCGGAACCCGGCGAGCCTTGCTGCACCCCAACAACGGTCGATTCGGGATTGGCACTGCCCGGAGTGATAATTTGCACCCCCGTATTATTGACAATGTTGGTGGGCTCGGTTCCTGATCCGTTCCCGGCGTTGCCGACCATGACATACTGATTATTCTTGTTGTCCAGGATCACCGCCCGACCATTGTTCCCACTATAAACGTTCGCGGCGGTCACTTGTACGGTGCCACTCGCTCCTGTGGCATCAATCTGGGCGACCCCGCGCTGGTTCTGCAAATTGACTGGATTCGTCGCATCGACATGATTGGGTGTGTTGGAGTTGGAGATATCCAGCGCGTTAGCAGGCGAGATATAGCCCATGAATGTGATGAATTGTTGATCAGTTGAGAGGTTCAGCGCCAACTCCGATTTAGAGGGGAAACTCGTCACCAGCTGAGTGGTTGGCACCGCGAACGTCGACACCGGCCCCAGTGTAGTGCCAGCGCTCGCTATGGTATAGCGATCAAGAAAGATGGGTGAGGTAACGCCGAAGCTGGGATCGGGCGTCTCGTTCGCCCACACTCCTGGATACGAGCCATTCGCGACGGCTGCCTTCCCGCCCCCGCCGGGCAGCACTTGCCCTACCGTGACCGTCGAGGCCGTTCCCGTATACACGCTGCGACTCATGATGAGATCTCCGGAAATCGGTGCAGCCATACTCACCGTGTATGCGCAGAGCGAAAGCGCCACCACCGCACTGTGCAGAACACCACGACGCAAGGCGGTCATCGAATGAAGGATTGTTGCCATCGAATTCTCCCTTTCAGTGTGCGTTCATTGCACTGGTCCGGTTCCGCAGGCAAAACTCTGAAGACAGAGCTGCTCTCTTACGATGGGGGCGCACTATCGCGTCTACGTATTTCTGACACGTCAACAATTGATCAAGGGACTGTAAACACAGATCCACTCGCTATGGTCCAAATGGAAGAATTCTGAAGACAAGAGAGTGCTTGTGAAAAAGGGGAAGAAAATGTTCTGCCGATGATCTTATGCCTCGGATGTTGACTAGGCCTCACTGCCGTAGCCCATGGCTAGAATAGGTTGCCTGGGCGAGTCCCCTATTTATCTACACACGGAAGGAGAATGCGATGTCAAAACAGGCAGCAGAGCACCACAAGAAAGCCGCCGAACACCACGAGTCAGCGGCACATCATCATAAAGAAGCCGCGAAGCATCATGAAGGCGGGATGCACGAAAAGGCGGCACATCATGCCCACCTCGCACATGGACATCATGCTCATGCCACGCATCATGCCTCTGAAGGCGCGAAGCAGCATATCGAACAGCACGGGAAGAAGTAACTCGATGGTTAGGATGGAGCGGGAAGAAGCCAGGCTTGCTGAGTGGAGAAGAAACGACGCGTCTACAGATTCGATTGTTTGATGCGTCCACATCCAAGGGGATTGCCCAAGTTCTTAAGACCGGGCAATCCCCCCCTCTTAATCACAGAGCGAATTTCCTTGTATTATAACGTCGAACCGTTTCACTTCACTCCGGTCTGGCACGCTCGCCCACATCCTTGTAGATCCTCGACGATCCTATTGGACAGCTGAATCATCGAGATTGTTTTCTAATGGCCAAAATCAAACATCTCGAACAGATCATCGATTGCTGGCATGTTGGTCGGAACATAAGGATTGGCGCCGGTCACCTTCGGATTCGGCAAGTTGTCGCGGCTCCGTTCAGTCAACGGGTTGAGCCCCCAGTTCCGCTCGATAAATTTCAGAATCGATGCGTGGTCACCATACGAATGCACAATGCGGCCTCCCCGTGCGTGGGGTGACACGGCGATCAGCGGAATTCGTGGCCCGTCCCCAAAAAAGTCGATGGGCTGGAATGCCTCTGAATCCCAATATCCACCGCCCTCGTCAAAGGTGATGAAAAGCGCGGTGTGCTCGAACAACTCAGGGTGCGCCTTTAAGCGGTCATGCAGTCGGTCGATCAAGGCTTCAAGGAGATTGAGCTTGGAGGTGGCTGGGTGCCCATCGAGGAAGCTATCCGGCTTCAGATACGAAACGGCGGGTAGGCGTTCCTCTTCAAGGTCGTCAAAAAAATCGGTGGCATCCTTAATGTGTGCCCGACGTTGCGCGGGGTCCGTCATGATCGAGGTGGCGTACTGAAACGGGTTGCAGATGTCGCAGTAAAAATCTCCACCGGTCGCGATCAATTGATCGATGGGATCCTTTGAACCGTTGGCAGCACGGACGGCTGCATGGTAGCCGCCGCCATAATACGCCCAGCTAATGCGCTTTTCGTTCAATGCGTCGCCTATCGTTCGAATCGACGAAGGAGGAACCATATTCCCAGCGAGGATGCCAGCCTCGTCAATCTCGCCGTTGGCTTTGATCCCGGGCCGCACGTTGTTGATTTGATAGTAGCGCCCGCTCACACAATTCGACGCTGTGTGATCCGGGCGCCACGGCAGTGACTTGAGATAGTCCTTGATGATCTTGACCCACGGCTGACTGTCGTCACACGAGGTCCACGCCTTATCAGCTTTGAACGCGATGCTTGTTGTATTGATCGGGGTTGGGTCGACAACCACAGTGGCCGGCGGTTGAGTCACACCTTTGTACGGTTGCCACCACATCGAGTCACCGGTTCCTAGCATCATATGCTGGACAAAGGTCCCTCCCATCACCGACTGGTGAAAATTGTCGCTCATCGTATACTCATCGGCAATCTGCTTGAACACCGGGGCGTCACCTTTTTGAACGTTATAGAATCCCATCGCATTACTGCCGGAGCCGTCATGGCGGGCGATACCGACATATGGGTATAAATCATTCAGGCAGCCGCTCGGGTTGCCGGGGGTGACATTGGCGGCATCACAGTCGGACTGTTGCCACATGTGATAAAAGCGGTGCACCATGTCGCCGGTGTAACTGTCGTAGGGCAAGGACGCGCTCGTCAGCGGAAAGACGGTGTTCGGGAGGGAGGCATAGTTGGCCACGCGTCGATCAGGTTCAAAGCAGCCAATGGGAGGAAAAATCGGATACAGCTGCGTGGCCGACACGTTGCAAATGGACTGACCCGTTCCTCCGGTAGTCAACAGGTGCAGGTCTTTTCGACGCAGCACGGGTGATACCTGGTGGAGCAGATCCTGCGTGAAGCTCTGGGCATCAAATGGTGCCAGCGAGTCACCAGGATCCTTAGCAATCTCGTCCAACGTGACACCCACGGCGGGGATGTAACTGGTATTCGGCTCGGGCAGCATTGCGTACGGCACTTTGTTCGAGGCCGATTGTCCGACAAAATAGGTGGTCGGCACCGTCATCAAAGTCATCTGCGCGGCATCTGCGGCATGGATGCCCGGTGTGCCGTCGGCCTTGACAATACCTTTGGAAAATAAGTTCGAAATCTTTTGCCCATATTGGGGGACATAGGTGCCGTAGACATTGTCAAAGGTTCTGTTCTCGCCAATCAGTACAATTACGTGCTTGATCGGTGATGCCGTGGCATGACGTCGGCCGATCCCATCCGAGTCGTCAGCCGCCGCGGCAACACCGTACGACAAAAAACACGTTAACGCTAAAGCTATGGAGAGATGGAGACCTTGGGATATGGAACTCAGAGTTGATTGTGGGGCCATGTCAATCTCCTCCTTGTTAGATGAAGGTGATATGCCGTTCGCCAGCCTCGAGATTACGTTCGTGACAGCGTTTGGTCAGACCCAGAGCCACCGTGACGAGGCAGCTGGACGCGTCTGCAACTTCCGAACTGTCCGATAAAACAATAAACGGTCCTCTACAATGTCACTCGTGGAGGACAGCAAGTCGATCACGGTGTACTACTAATGTTGCTTAAGCACGACCACGTCACATACGTACTCTGCCTAGGCGTAGTTACAGCACCATCACGTTTGCCTTAGGAAACGGGTTTCCAATGTGGAAAGGCCGGTAAGAAAGGATCGAGTATTTGATAGTCCCTATGGGAGAAGAGTGGTCGGACGGTTGGCAGTCAGGGCCCTTCTGACTTAATCACCCTGCCGCGGGGTCGATCTTCACATAGACAAGCGAAACATTTTGAAGACCGCAGTCCGCACACGTGTCGATAATGATCGGCGCTGGAGCTTCTTTATTGCCCTGCCTCTGCTTCCAGCAAGGTATACAAATCCAGATCACATCTGGCGGTGATTTGTCAGTCATCATGGGGCCTCGCCTGCCGAGATCGCAACACGAGCATTAATGATCTTTTCTGCTTCCAGGAGGGCGGCCACCCTAGCGCTGCTGAGAGCACCAAAGGTGCCCCCAGCAACGCCTCTCGTCGAGGCTGGATTCGGGCCTAATTCGATAATGATGTATTCACAGGCCCATGTCCCATCATCGTGTTGTACAGGCGTGAGGATGAGCTGGCGGCCCTCGTAGACTTCCAAGGTAGGACGTGCGTTGGGATCGCTCGTCATGACCGGTCCTTCTGATAGTGCGGCATATTGTAGGGGACTGCGCGTTTGGGACTCAAGGAGGGGTGGTGTCCAGCTCAGGGAGATGGTAATAGATCAGCCTCCCATGTTGTCCACAATGTTCGCATACACCCTCTTCAGTGACCGCATCCTGACGGTAGACGTTAGCCCAGTAAAACTGGTTCTCCTGTTCACTACTGGGACGCATGTATGCCAACCGATCCCGACACCGTGAGCAGTACTTCGCCGTCATTGGCATGATCGTGCCCCTTTCACAGTCCAAGCTCCGTGATCGATTATCAGCCCGAAGAGAAGCGGCTAGGTGTCGGTTCACGTGCTGCGGCGGGCGGTCTGAATTCGTCAGTAAACCATGGAATGCGGCTAGTATCGGGAAGTTGCTTGCGTGTGGACCTTGGCCTCTTCACGCGAATGCCCCGCGCCGGGAAGCGCTTTCGTTTGGAATGGGATTTGATTCGGTTATTGGAAGGCATGCTGTATTGATACATCAGGAATGGTGTCTTTCACCCCGGGAGCCGATAGAAGGTCAGCAGGTCCTCTCGTCCACACTTTTCGCAGGGCCCCACTTCAGTACTCGCACTCAGACTCTGAAGGCTGGCTGAGTAAAGCAGGGTTTCTTTTTTAGTTTTTAATTGTATGAGCGAGAGTCTCACGCGACACCGATCACAGTATTTAATCGTCGTCATCATGTGTCGAAGTCAATCTGGCAATAAGTAAGAGATACTCATCTGTTCTTGTCCGCAGTTGTGGCACATGCCCTGTAGAGTGACTGAACGAAACCTGCGACTGCGGGCCCAGCAAAAGAGTGTTTCACTGAAAGTCCCGGGTTCGATCATCCGGAACCTCTCCCGACATCTCGCGCAGTAGTGAACGGTGGTCATCATCGTGCGTCATTCATGATCCGTTGTGATGAAGCGCAGTACTAGGGGGAACCCTGGGACAGCCATTGTTCCTCAAAACTTAACGGTAAATTAGGCTCAAGCTGTGGGGAAATGGGGAAGAGAGAACAAAGCGACGTTTTACTTGGCCAGCGCGGAGTGGATGGCTTTGTATAAGCTGTCCGGGTCCATTTCTTTGCCTAGATGCGCGGATGCGCCCGCAGCATCCATTTGATCAGCCATGGCGGCGCTCGTATTGACCGAAAGTCCGATAATAATGACATGAGGCAACGCCGTCTTGATTCGACGCGTCGCCTCGATGCCATTCATGTTGGGCATGTGGACATCCATCATGATGACATCGGGCTGCACCTGTTGCGCAAGCTCATAAGCCTGGGCTCCGTCTTCGGCTTCACCAACGATCGAGAATTCGTCAAAGGCATTGATCAGGTTCCGCAATCCCTGGCGGAGCAGCGGATGGTCATCGACCACCAGCACGCGAATGAGGGATTCAGTTCGTTCGGGGACGGAACCCACCGTAGGATCCGCAGCCATATTCTGTAAAACCTATAGAAGCTTGAGAGGAGATGGTACTAGTGAATACTTTAGGGATGAATTATTGACTAAGAGATAAGTTAGATCAGTCTTTCGGCGACGAAGATCCCGCCATTGGAGCCGATCTGAATTCGCTTGCCTGGATTGGCTAGGACGGAGGGAATCACAGTGTTCTCCATATAGAGCTGGAGTTCCTTTACGGGGCGCAGATCGTCCAAGAACTCCCGATTGAACTGTACTTGCCACCTGTCCTTGCCGTTGTAAAAAACAAAGAGTGTGAGGAAGTCTCCGCCAAGCTTGACATCATGAAACAGATTCTCAAGGGAAGCCTGGATCATTCGTCGCTTTTCCAGATCTAAACTTATTGGGCCATCGTTCATACGTGTCCTCGACATAAGGGGCAGCTTCATGTGCACAATCTTATGTGCCAACCCGATCAAAAAATATGTCCATTCCTGTCCTCTCCTGTCGCCTGTTGAGTCCCCCGCCGGGCCTCCATGTATGGGCCCTCCCGCGCTGATCCGAAAGTTGAGTTGGTCATAGCGAATAGGAACCTGCAGACCTCGACAATCTCGCCTAGTATTGGCTAGATCGCCTTCTTCCTTAACCTTTCTGGTTGTAGTTGTAATGGTACTGAAAAGCTATGGGAGAGCAATACTGGGAAAAGAGATAGGGTCATGGTCCAACAAGGACCCAGACGAACCAGCCTATGGCCAGCGCAGTCAAGAAGCCAACCAAGTTCCACGCTATGCGTGCGTAATCAGGTGTCTCCCTCGCTTCGCCGATTAGCTCATTGCCGCTTTTTGGGTCGGCCAACCAAATTCCATAGCGAGTATCACCATAGTTCGGAAGGGCTTCGAAAGAACCGGGGTGGAACTCCGGATCATTAGACCAAATATCTTCGGGAACATTCGGGCG
>JACXTT010004564.1_pt1 | contig 20526 bp, 25 predicted proteins | sample 9270951 | NCBI WGS metagenome assembly JACXTT01 (sample SAMN15532306, study PRJNA645909) | rock metagenome | isolation source: weathered quartz diorite | place: Puerto Rico | collected 2017-06-21
ACTGGGTCTGCGCATTAATTTCCATTCGTGAAGCCCGATTATTTCTTTGTCACACTCAGCGCAACATACTGGGATCCCTGCACCTGATACACAACCACGACCTTATCGTCCTTTTTCAGGTCTTTGATAGCCCCCAAGCTGGCTCCCTGAAACTTCGTCTTGTCATCCGTCACAAAAGTAAACCTGGTGCCACCGCTATCTTTTTTCACCGCAAACTTCCCAGTTCCCTGATCGACCATCAGCACAGTGCCGAGAAATTCTATTCCGTTGTCAGCCCATGCCAACGAGAGAGGCAACACGCACAGGACGAGCACGAGGAGGGTAGCATACAGAGTGCGCATAGGGACCTCCTTACCAGGCAGTCATGCCTCCGTCGATAGGAAAGGTGGCGCCAGTAACCCAGGCCGCTTCATCGGATGCCAAATAGAGGACCATCTGAGCGACTTCTTCCGGTTTCCCGGGACGATGGATCGGATAATGAGACAAGATCGGTTCGAGCTGCTCCGGGTTCTTCATCAACGGAGCCGCCATCGGCGTATCGATCAGGCCGGGATTCACCACATTGCAGCGAATCCCCTCCTGGGCATAGTCGATGGCGATGGCACGGGTCATGGCGTCCATCGCGCCTTTCGATGCCGCGTAGGCGGGCAACAGAGGAATCCCCACCAAGCTGGCGATCGATGAGATGTTAATGATCGAACCGCCGCCACCTTTCAGCATGGCCGGGATGGCGGCGCGTGTGATGCGAAACACACCCGTCAGGTTGACATCAAGTACGTAGGCCCAGGTTGCGTCGTCCATCTCATGAATGCGCTTACCGAAATCCCCAATGCCCGCGTTATTCACCAAAATATCCAGCCGTCCGAAGCCCTGAACTGTCTGCGTCACCGCAGCCTGCACATGGGCCTCATCGGTGACTGAACCAGCCACAGCTATGATCTTGCCTTGGTTTCGCTCAATATCTTTCACGACACGATCAAGCTCATCTTTTCTGCGGCCGGTGATCACCACGGAGGCGCCTTCTTGTGCAAAGCACTTGGCTATCGCCTCGCCAATCCCCGCGTTCCCCCCGGTAATCAGCGCCACTTTCCCCTTCAGTCGATTCATTGATCGTCCTTTTTCTCGTCCTCGTCTTCGGAGATCGGCTCAACGGACTGCCCCGGCATCCAGAGACCTGATTCGACTTTCCTTGCCACGGTGATGAAGCCGGAATGGGCGACCATGCGATGGTCCGGCCGCACGCTGCGCCCCTGAATCGACCAGGTCCGGAGCAGCGTTTCGAAGGTTTCGAACAGACCAAACACCGCCGCTCGTTGCAGAGCCTCAACCGTTTGCACGACTTGTGGTACGGTCGGCACGAAGCTCAAATAGATGCCGCCGGGCCGAAGGGCCTTCGCCGCGTGAGGAACCATCTGCCAAGGCTCCGGTAGATCGAGCACGACGCGATCGAAGGGAATCCCATCCTCGAGCACATCGATCCCCTCATAGGCATTCTTCCGCAAGGGAACCAGTTGCGACACCGGCCCGAGATAGCGCTCGATGTTTGTCATGGCGGTACGGGCAAAATCCTCTCTGGCCTCATAGGTAACCACCAAACCCTGTGGTCCGACGGCGCGAAGCAGGGCCATCGTCAATGCGCCAGATCCGGTTCCCGCTTCGAACACGCGGGCTCCCGGATAGACGTCGGCCCACATGGGAATGAGCGCAAGGTCTTTCGGATAGAGCACTTGGGCGCCGCGCGGCATCTTCAGAACATAGTCGCCGAAGGTCGGGCGAAGCGCGAGCATCTGCTTGCCGCCCGACAGGGTCACCAGCGAGCCGTCGGGCTTGCCGATGAGCTCGTCATGCGCAATTTTGTGGCCGCTGAACTGGTAGAGATCGCCGCCCTTCAACGTCAGCGCGTAGTGGCGCCCCTTTTTATCGACCAAATGAATCCGTTCGCCGTTTTGCAGATGTCCCATCGCGGCGACATTCTAGGGGACTGTTTCAAAGGTTTGCAACCGCGGGGGCGCGCCTTGACTCACTTCTCAGACGGGCCGTATGATCCGTCTACACTTCGGCTGTACCGGCGCCGCGACCCGCGCAGGGAGCGTCGTATGCGTGGACGATTCCTTCACCACATACTCGTCTGTGGACTCGCCGTCCTCGCGGCAGGAGTGACTTCGTCAACTCCGGTCTCGGGAGGCACGAGCGGCGAAGTCGTTGTCGCAACCTATGAAGGGATCATCAATCCCGTCGCAGCCGAGTATCTGCACGATGCCTTAGCTTCGGCGCAGGAAAGCAGCGCCCATGCCTTCATCATCAAGCTCGACACCCCCGGTGGCCTCGACACATCGATGCGGTTGATCGTGAAGGACGTCACGAGTGCCACGATCCCCGTTATCGTCTTCGTCGCGCCTTCAGGCGGCCGTGCCGCCTCGGCCGGTGTGTTCATCACGATGGCCGCCCACATCGCCGCCATGGCGCCCGGCACGAACATGGGCGCCGCGCATCCCGTCGCCATGGGAGGCGGCGAGATGGATACGACGATGAAAGAGAAGGTGGAGAACGATGCCGTTGCCTACATCAAGACCATCGCCGAACAGCGAGGGCGTAACGTCGCGTGGGCCGAAGACGCCGTCCGCAAGAGCGTGTCGGCGACGGAACAAGAGGCCCTGAAATTGAAGATCATCGATCTCGTTGCAGGCGATGTCCCCGCTCTGCTTAAACAACTCGACGGCCGCACCGTGACGTTAGCCAGCGGCCCGTGGATCATGGCGACGACCGGGCTGGCCATCCGCCATTTTCCTATGGGCTGGCGGCTGGAATTACTCAAGGCTCTCAGCGATCCCAATATCGCTTATCTCTTAATGACCATCGGGACGATCGGCATCATGGCCGAACTGTATAGTCCCGGCGCCATCCTGCCCGGCATCGTCGGAGCCATTAGTTTGATCCTGGCGTTCTATTCACTGCAATCGTTGCCGGTGAATTACGCCGGCGCCCTCCTCGTCATCCTCGGCGTCGTCTTTCTCGTCCTGGAAATCACCGTCACCAGCTACGGATTGCTCGCGCTCGGAGGCCTGGCCGCCATGACATTGGGCGGGCTCATGTTGATCAAGACCGACGTGCCGTTCCTCCAAGTTTCGTTGACGTTTCTCCTCCCGACGGTGATCGTGGTCGGCGCCCTCGTCGCAGTCGTCGGATGGATGGCTGTCACGAATGGACGCCGCCGGTCCGTCACGGGAGCGGAAGGGATGATCGGATCCGTCGGCATTGCCAGAACCGATCTGAGTCCTCGAGGACAGATCACGCTCCATGGAGAGATCTGGGACGCCGTAAGCCGAGAACCGATCCGCCGGGGCGAGGCTGCGGAAGTGACGTCGGTTGAAGGTCTGACAGTGATGGTGATTCCCACCCACAAATAACTGAAGACAAGGAGTCGCTATGCCATTGGTCATTCCGCTCGTCCTGCTCGTGCTGTTGCTCTATGCCGGCTTCAAACGCGTCATGGAATACGAACGGCTGGTGGTCTTCTTTCTCGGCAAGTTTCAAACGGTGAAAGGGCCAGGCATCAGACTGGTGGTACCGATACTGCAACAGATGGTGCGCGTCAATCTGCAAACTGTCACCATGGAAGTGCCCTCACAAGACGTAATTACGCGCGACAACATCTCCGTCAAAGTGAATGCGGTGATCTTCTTGCGCGTGGTCGACCCGGAACGCGCCGTGCTCGCCGTCCAAGATTATCTCTACTCCACGTCGCAGGTGGCCCAAACCACGTTGCGGAGCGTCCTGGGGCAAAGCCAACTCGACGATCTGTTGTCGAGGCGTGACGATATCAATACCGAGTTGCAGCGGATCATCGACCAGCAGACGGAGCCCTGGGGCGTCAAAGTCGCCGCCGTCGAAGTGAAGAACGTAGACATCCCCCAAGACATGCAACGCGCGATCGCCCGACAAGCCGAAGCCGAGCGGGAACGGCGCGCGAAAATCATCCACGCCGAAGGTGAATTTCAGGCAGCGCAGAAACTGGCCGAAGCCGCCGACGTCATCAGCCGAAATCCTGCCGCGCTGCAGCTGCGCTATCTTCAGACTCTGGTAGAGATCGCCGCAGAAAAAAATTCCACGACCATCTTCCCCATTCCGATCGATACCATCGCCCCGTTCCTGAGGGCGCTCGGCCCAAAATAGCGGGGGTGTGGCATTCGGGCCATAACACCCACGGCCTCGCCTACACACCTGCAGCAGGATTGCCTCACTCTCCGCGCAAATTCCTCATTAAGCCTCTCTAATAGTCCTGCCTTTTCCGAGTGATTGCCGGCAATCGTTCTCATCATCCATCCAGCATAGGATTTGCTGCGTAGTGAAACTGAGGAAGGATGGGGGCAGCGGACGGTGAAGATGAATCGTTTCCCTGGCCCTGTGTCTCTCACGTAGTACCGACAGAGCAAGGCGGAGCAGGAGACTCCTATGCGGAAAACCACCAGGGGCAGTCAGAGGAGGGATCACGAGATGAAGGACGATCTGTTCCCCACTCCTGAGCCAGACGAACCGACCGCGGCAACCAAGGACGTGGATGCCGACGATCCAGAAGCCAGCGATCTCATGGATGCGATCGGCCAAGAGTCAGCCGAGGAAGAACCGTCGGAAGAAACGCCGAAGGCTGCAGCCCGTCCCGTCGTGACCGGAGGCCCCTTCCTCTTGGAATCGCTCTACTTCCGATCGTTCGGAGAGCGGGCGCTGTTGACGCGAGAGGAAGAAGTCGACTTGGCGAAACACATCGACCAGGGAACACGGACCATTCGTACCGCATTGCGTCATACCGTCAAGCTCCTGTCGCGACTTACCAAATCAGACTCGGTTCTTGAAGCCCAGCGCACGCTCCAGGAGGTTCGTCGGCTGAGCGGACTGTCCGCAACCGCGCTCGACAAGGCGGAACGCAGTCTTGCGGAGGCGATCAAACAATGCGGACGGCAACCCAAGCTGCCGGTCTCAATCGGCAAGCAGTTGAAGGAAGGTCTGGCGACACTGCGATCAGCCCGTGTGGTACTCGAACGGGCGAAAGACGAATTGGTGCGATGCAATTTACGACTGGTCGTGGACATCGCAAAACATTACACCGGTCGTGGGCTGACGCTGCTCGATCTCGTGCAGGAAGGGAACATCGGCTTGATGAAAGCCGCTGAGCGGTACCAATACCGAAAAGGATTTAAGTTCAGCACCTATGCCACCTGGTGGATTAGGCAGGGCATCACGCGGGCGTTGGCCGATCAATCTCGGACCATTCGCATCCCCGTGCACCAGACGGAAGCGTCACACCGCATCCTGCGAGTGACCAGACGACTCGGTCAGCAATTGGGTCGGCCTGCCCGGCTTGAAGAAGTGGCGCAGGTCTTGCGGATGAGACCGGAACGGCTGCACGAAACCGTGCAAGCGTTCCAAGAACCGGTCGCACTTGAGAATCCCATCGGCGACGGGAACACCGAGTTCGGCGAGCTGCTGCCCGATTTGCAAGCCGTCCCACCGGATGCGCACGTGCACCAGACGGAGATGGCAGACCAGCTGGAACGAATTCTCGGCATACTCACGCCACGCGAGCAAACGGTCATTCGGCTACGGTTCGGCATCGGCTACGACCAACCGTGCACGCTCGAACAGGTCGGCCAGAGCCTGTCGGTGACTCGTGAGCGGATTCGCCAGATTGAAGCGAAGGCGCTGAAGAAGCTGAAGACGCCCGAGATCAAGGAAATGTTCGCGGCGATCCAGTAAGGAGCACCTGCTCGGATTTCAGGGGGCCAGGCGATGCTGGTCCCCTCGCGTATTGACGACTTTCGTGGCAACAGCACTTATGCGACAATGGGCCGACTCTGAAAGACGAGGCCCGATGCAGCGATTGCCACCCAGAGATACGCGTCTGTTCCTCGCTCCCACTCTCTGTCTTCCTTTCCTCTTTCTGTGCATGATTGTGCTGACCCGGGCCGTCGCATGGGCCGATCCGGTTATCGCGCCGATCCCTCTCCACGAAAAAACGCTGTCGGTCCCCGCAGTCGTCACCAAGGTGCGCCCCTCGGTCGTGACAGTGCTCACTCGAGGCGTCCCGGCAACACCCACGCAGGCCCAATCCGGCTCCGGCTCCGGCGTGATCATCGACGCAAGCGGCTACATCCTGACGAACAATCACTTGGTTGCAGGGATCAAGAGTGTGGTGGTCGGGCTCTCCACCGGTCGACTCACACCAGGCCGCGTCGTCGCGCGCGATTTTCTGCTCGACTTGGCGCTGGTCAGGATCAACGCCACGGATTTGGTCCCGGCCACTCTGAACCCGATACCGGCGCTCGAGATCGGCGAATCGGTCATCGCCATCGGCAACCCTCTTGCACTGAAAGGCGGATCGACCGTCACGGTCGGCGTGGTAAGTGCGCTGGATCGTTCGGTGCTGACTCCAGACGGTGAAACGCTCTACGATCTCATTCAGACCGATGCCGCCATCAATCCCGGCAATAGCGGAGGGCCGCTGGTGGACCTCGCCGGTCAAGTGATCGGCATCAACGTGGCCATTGCGCCTTCGGCCCAGGCCATCAGTTACGCCATCTCGATGGACGCCATCTATCCGCACATTCAATCGATGATCGTGCGCGGCACAGTTCTTCGTCCTGATCTCGGATTCACCCCTGTCACAATTACGCCGAGCATCATGGCCAGCTTCGCCTTGGAAGGCGATCGCGGTGTCCTCGCCCTCAACGTCGAACCCGGCAAGCCGGGTGCCGACGCGGGGCTTCAAAATGGCGACGTTATCACCGCTGTCGACCAACATCAGATCTATAATGTCGGTGATTTCTGGCATGCGCTTTGTCGATCGGCGGATCAGCCGATCCTTCAACTAACGGTACAAGGAAAGAGCGGACCGTCAACGATCTCGATGCAAAGACCCCTGTCACCGAAGACTACCCCATGAGCCACACTGATCACACCGAGTTAGTCGTGAATCTTGCCGGACGATCTGTCCCACAACCATCTCGTCGACCAGGCACCTTCCTGTTGTTCCCGACGCCGCTTCCCTACGCAGACACATGGGCACTCCAACGACGGCTTCAAGCAGAACGGATTGCGGACCTCCGACCGGATCTCTTGCTGCTCTTGGAACATATGCCGGTCTATACGATGGGGAGAACCACGCGGCCTACACACTGGAGCGGCAATGAGCACCTCCTCCGCCAGCTGGGTGCGACGCTTCAGCCGGTCGATCGCGGCGGGTCCATTACCTATCACGGCCCGGGGCAATTGACGGGCTACCCCATCCTGAAGTTGTCTCGCCTCTGTCCAGGCCCTAAAATCTATGTGCAAATGTTGGAGCAGGTTCTCATCGACGTCCTGGCGCTCTCTGGCATCGACGGCTACCGTGTGGAGAAGAAGCCAGGGGTCTGGGTACGGATCGACGGTGCGGAGGCAAAGCTTGCCTCGATCGGTGTTCGGCTGGATCGCGGCGTGACGATGCACGGGTTTGCGCTCAATGTGGATCTGGATTTATCCCCCTTCTCCCATATTGTGCCCTGCGGTCTCGACCGGTGCCGGATGACCTCGATGGCAGAAGTTCGGCAGGAACCCATCGCCGCAACATTGGTGGCGCAGCAGGTCGCACGATGTTTTGCGAATATCTTCAACATCGAGTGGCGAGGTCCGTCGCTCCACGACTTACAGACCACCGGCAGCGACGAAACGCGTTCGCAAACGTCTTCTCTCCCGCCTAATCGAGGACACCACTATGCATGAACTCGACACGCCGACCTTCCGACTGGCCGTCGCACAGTTCGACCAAGCGGCCGAAGCGATGGGGCTGGATGATAACTTGCGTGAGCGATTGAAACTCCCGCAACGATCGCTCGTTGTCAGTGTGCCGGTGCGGATGGATGACGGGCAAGTCGAGGTCTTTACCGGCTATCGCGTCCAGCATGATTCGTCCCGCGGCCCCTCTAAAGGAGGCATTCGCTATCACCCCAACGTGAATCTCGGCGAGGTGGCTGCGCTCGCGATGTGGATGACCTGGAAATGCGCCCTGGCCGATTTGCCCTATGGCGGGGCCAAGGGAGGCGTAGCCGTCGATCCGAAAGCGTTGTCGCGCGCGGAGCTCCAGCGCATGACCCGTCGCTACGCAGCGGAACTCTTCCCGCTGCTCGGACCCGAGAAGGATGTACCGGCCCCGGACGTCGGGACGGATGCGCGGGTCATGGCCTGGATCATGGATACCTACAGCCAGCAGGTGGGCTATGCCGTCCCCGGTGTCGTCACCGGCAAGCCCCTCTCGATCGGCGGCAGCCTCGGGCGCGAGGAGGCCACCGGACGCGGCGTGGTGTCCGTCACGTTGGAAGCGTTGCGCCATCTGAAGCTGGATATCAGGAACACGACGGTGGCGATTCAGGGATTCGGCAACGTGGGGTCCCATACTGCACGCATCATGCACGAATGCGGCGCCCGCGTCGTTGCCGTGAGCGATGTGCGCGGGGGTCTCTACAAATCGACCGGACTGGATATCCCCGAACTCCTCTCGCGCACGAAAATGAAGGGGCAGCCGCTTCAGGAGACGAAGCTGGGAGATAGGATTTCGAACGAGGAGTTACTTCAGTTGGACTGCACCGTGCTCGTCCCGGCTGCTCTGTCCGAGCAGATCACCCAACACAACGCCGGCAAACTACGCTGTCGAATACTCGCTGAAGGCGCGAACGGACCCACCACGCTTGAAGCCGACCGCATCGTGGAAGACAAAGGCATTTTCATTATTCCGGATATCTTGGCCAACTCCGGTGGTGTGATCGTGTCCTACTTCGAGTGGGTTCAAGACGCCCAGCGGTTCTTTTGGAACGCCGCCGATATTCAGAACCGGCTGTGCGATCTGATGACCTCCGCCTTTCACCGGACGCTGGAATTCTCCGTCGCGAAACGAACATCGATGCGCATGGCCGCGCTGATGAGCGGAATCGACAAGGTGGCACAGGCCCACCTCCATCGCGGACTCTATCCATGAGACGCCGCCGTATCCCTCACCGCCCCAGAACCCCTTCGTGCCCTTCGTCGCACCAGTGACGGACTATGCCTTGGCTGCCATCGCCGGAATGTGGTTGGCCGACGGCATCGTGCTGCTTATGGCACCACGATTCGTCATGACGCAGATCCGCGACGTGATCCGGCAATCGTCCCGCATGCTCCGATGGGAAGCGATGTCCATCGTCGCGGGTTTGCTTCTGGCGTTCGCGGGACAGGGTCTGCCCTACCAGCCACTGTGGTTCATCACGGCGGCAGGGATGGTGTGCAAAGGAACATTCCTGACCTTCGGTCCCCAAACCTGGTGTGACCGAGTCCTCGACTGGTGTAGCGGGCGGGACGAGGTCGATCTTCGATTTTGGGGAGTAGGCCTCTGTACGCTTGCGGTCCTCTTGCTGCATGCGCTAGGGTGGATCGGCCGAACATGACCTCGGGAAACGAAAGAAGGGTCGTATGGATCGGGAGGTGATCGTCTCTCTCTGGGAAGCGCACAAACAGGAAGAATGGCCGAGGCTTGCCGGTAACCAGGAAGGGCCGCTCATGACGCTCGACACGGTCATCAGCGGCTGCGTGGTGTATTTTCTCGACAGCCCTGGGGGGCTCGATGCCCAACGGTTGGGAATCATCGAAGATTGCGTGACCGACCTCGATCAACTGACGCAGGATTTAGAAGCGGACTGCCGACCCTACTTTCAGCGCCTTCGGGATCTTGGAGTGCTGCTCCTCGAAACGCATCAAGGCCTCTAGCGAGTTACACGGGGACTGATAGGGGCAACGCCCCTGCCCCCATCGAGATGCGACCCACTAGGGCGTTTCGACGATATCCCTCTCCATCGGACCAAGCAGGCCCAGTAATTCTCCCTTCTCCCGTACCGGGACTTTGAACGTATCCAGCGCCTTCACCAGATCTTCGACCAAGGCACCGAAATCGGCATGGGAAATCTTCATCCCGGCATGGGTCGTTTTCATGTCCCGACCGGCGTATGTGCACGGCCCCCCCGTCGCGGCACAGACCTGATCGACCAGATGGCCCTTGAGCTTCGAAATGTCCGTCGTGGCAAACCGACCGTTGATCCTGCCGTCTGCGGCGACATTCGCCACAAACTGATCGACCACGGCTGTAATGGCAGGCTTGCCTCCGAGCCGAACGTAGAGGGATTTCCCTTCCGGCATCGTCCCTGTTTCAGCACAGCCGACTAGGGCCAACAGCATCCCAGCCGCCACGCATTGCATCGACACACTTTTCAATGTCCTCATCGAGAGACCTCCCTCTGGTTGATGATCCAGTCCTCGCGCACTGCCCTTGACGCGGCACTGTACGGCTGCTAGGATTCATTCGTCTAATATATTGTTTTGATACTATTCATAGGTAATAACTATACAATACGAACCGATCGTTCATGGAACTGCGTCATCTTCGATATTTTCTCGCCGTCGCCGCCGCGCAGAACTTCACCCGGGCCGCCGATAGCTTGCACGTCTCACAGCCCTCCCTCTCCGTCCAGATCCGCGACCTGGAAGACGAGTTAGGAACGCGCTTGTTCGACCGACTCGGCCGCACAGTGCAGTTGACCCAAGCCGGAGAATTGTTTCGCGAGCATGCCGAACGTGCAATGCGCGAAATGGAACGGGCGACTCTGCTCGTGCAAGAACTCCAAGGCGCGCACCGAGGACGCCTTGTGGTCGGCACCCTAGCGACCGTGAATTCCTATCTGATTCCTCCGTTGGTCTCTCAATTCAAACAACGGTTTCCCGGAGTTCATCTCCAAGTACACTCACAGCCTTCCGCTGAGATCGTCACCGGCCTACTGGCCAATCGACTCGACATCGGCATTTGCCTTCTTCCGATCTCCCACGAACAATTGACGACCGTGCCCCTGTTCGACGAGCGCTTGGTGCTTGTCGCACCCGCGCGTTCCCGCCTGACACAATCCCGTCTCCGCATGCAGGATCTAGCCGGGCTTCCACTGGTCTTGATGCCGGCGGACTATTGTCTGCGCAAGATGGTCGAAGCCGAATGCGAAGAAGCACGGGTCAAGACCCAGGTCGTGCTTGAAATGACGTCTCCAGAAGGGATTTTGCAAGCGGTGACGGAAGGGGCCGGATTGACGATATTACCGGAACTTTATGTGCGCCTCAGACTGGCGGGATCAGGGCTGCGCATCATTGAACTATACGACCCTGTTCCTCGCCATGCTGTGGGATTGGCCTATGCAGCGCGCCGGCATCAAAATCGCGCCGCGAAGGAATTCGGTCTCCTCTGCCGGATCACCATGGAACAGCTTTTGGCCCGTCCCACGCAGAGCCGTCTCCGACGTCGCCTGGCGGCGTCGGGTGGGCACTGAGGCCTCCCGCGCAAGGGTCGCGTGGTCTCCTGGACAGGAAGGACGGACGCTTCCTTGCAAGTTGCCAAATCGTCCGATAGAATAATGCTGGATGGCATATCCCACCACTGAGGCCCCGTGGTTGCGAGATCCCCAGCTCTCATCCCCATGTGCAAGGAGGAGTCGATGAAGGAATTGTTGAAGGTGTGCCTGCTGACCGGTATCGTGCTGACCGGGTTCGGCACCACGTGGGTGTCTTCGGGCTATGGCGAGCCCTACGAACTATCCAAGAACGATGTGATGGACCCCAAGGGCGTCAAAAGCCAGGAAGTCTCGCTCTTCGGCGTCAAATTAGGCGACCCGGAGGCCAAGGCGCTGGATGCCCTGGTGAATGAAAAAATTCCCGGCGTCAAGGTGGAGCAAGAAGCCCTGTTCATTTTCTTACTCGATCAACGGAAGCCAACTGGACCGATGGCCGGCGTCCGTGTTCAGGATGGGAAGGTGGATCTCATCTTTATCAATAACCGATTTTCCCATAAGACACGCGGCATCCTTCGTAACGTCTTGAACAGTGAAAGCCCTGAGGATATTCGAAAGCTCTTGGGACAGGAAGATTACGGCGATGAAAACGTGATGGGCGCCGTCCTGGCCTACGATAAGCAAGGCTTCGTCATCAACTACCTGGGCAAAGACGTAAACGTCGAATTTTCCCCCCTGCGGTAACCACAAGCGGGCATCTTCCACGTCCTATACCACGCACTACGAGCACGACTACATTATTGTGCGAGACGCAGCGAGAGCCCTGCCCCAAGGATGAATCAACGTGATCTCGCGGAGCTTAGCGCGGAGTCTCGGCAGTCTGGAGACCGTAGCTGATGAGATTCATCGCGGTGTTCCAGCGACGTTTGGAGTTGAGGATCACGAGCAGGAGGTCACTCCCGTTTTGAGAGACCTTAGCAATGAGGCAGCGACCCGCTTTCGAGGTGAATCCGGTCTTCACCCCTTCGACGCCGGGAATACGACCGAGCAGCCGGTTCGTGTTGTGTAACAAATACGGCCTGTTGCCATTCACGGGCATGATAATCGTGCGTTCTTCACGGACTAATTGGCGGAAGATCGGATGTTCGAGCGCGATGACGCTCAATGCCGCAAGATCTTCCGCCGTCGAATAATGGTCCACATTGTCGAAACCGCAGGCGTTGCTGAAGTGTGTATCGACGAGCCCAAGCGAAACCGCCTTGGCATTCATCAGCGTGACAAATTGTGCCTCGTCGCCGCCGACATGCTCCACGGCCGCGAGACAGGCATCGTTGGCGGATACGATCAGCATCGCCTTGAGCAGATCTTCCAGCTTGAATACCTGCCCCGGCTTCACGCGCAGATGCGTCTTATGGGCACGCGCCGCATTCTTGCTCACCGTCACGAGATCGTCCAACTGGCCTTTCTCCAGAATAACCAGCGCCGACATGATCTTCGTCAAACTGGCAGGGGATAGACGTTTCCCCGATTCGTGCTCATAGAGGACTCGCCCGCTGTTGAGCTCTTTCAGGAGGATGCTATGGGCTGGAACCTGACGCCAATGAAGCGGTTGATCGGTCTGACTGACGTGTCGGACAGACGCCGAATGGGTTGTCGTTCGTTTGGCCCAGGACGGAGCAGGAATGAGGAAGGCAGCCGCGCCGATCGTCAGTGCAACCAGCATAACCCTAGTATGTGTGACAAAGGAGGGCCGAACGTTGATAGAGCTCATCATGGTCTCAGAGGGTAAAGGATTCCCGGACCTTCGATCCGCGGAATCCACTGTCGATGACCTTATGGAAGAAGCGTAGCAGATCGGCCAGATCGATCCAGAATCCGCAATTGAGGCAGCGGGCGTACAGCCGGCGGTTCATCAGCGTATAGTGCCGCTCCACCATCATAAACCCTTTGCATTTCAAGCAATTCATCACCGTCTCACGGGTCTTGACTCACCGGAGCCGATTCATGACTAGAGCCAGGCATCCAGCCAGCAACCCACCGCCGAAGATCGTGGTGCCGAACGAGAGGTAGGGACTGGCTCCACCGCCGGGATGGGTTCCATCCAGCAAGTCCCGCACACCGCCCTGGACCATGAGCACGGACAGGGTCAGAAGTGCCCCAATACCAAACCACCATCCGAAGGCTCTCACCAGGTCCTCGAACCGAGCCGTTGAAACCACGTGAAACCCGCGCTTGTCGGCCACTCTAGCCGAGGGTCTTCAGGCTGTCAAGCAGTGTGAAGGTTGTGCCCTTTTGTTTTAGTGCGCGGAGACGGTTCCAGTCAGGGACCCGTTGAGACCGGAGCCTGAACGGTTTTCAATCCGCGGTGGAGAAAGATCGAAACGCTGCCGTCGCCGTTGTTCGCCGTAACCAAACCCGGTTCTTCGGCTTCTTTGGTGGTAACGCGAAACATCGCCACTGCAAAGGGGCCGGCCTTCGTCCGGTAGTTCCGAGGGGGGTATTCAAACGTACCGTCCCCGCGACCGAAGAGAATAGACAGATCGTTCGATTGAAGATTGACGATGGCAACATCCACGCGACGATCGCCATTAAAGTCGCGGGCAAGGCCGTAGTTGGGCCCGGCATCGGCGCCCGAATCATGGCCCGGCTGGAACGTCGCATTGCCGTTGCCTAAGAACGTCGTGAAACTGTCTCGTTCGCCGTTGATAACGAGCAAGTCACGAATGCGATCATTGTTGAAGTCGCCAAAACTCACACCCAGTGGGCGTTTCCCTGAACGGTAATCGGTCGGACTCCGAAAGGTGCCATCTCCGTTCCCCAGCCAAATGGACACGGCATTCGACATGGGACCGCCGTTCGTGACGACCAAGTCGACCTTGGCATCCCCATTGAGATCGGCGAGTGCAACCGAGGTGGGCGTATCGCCGTACTCGTACTGGGCCCCGTGATTGAATTCGCCGGTCCCGGTACCGAGAAACACTTTGATCTTGTCGTTCCGCAAGGCCACGACGAGATCGGCCGTGTGGTCCCCATTGACGTCGTCGCTCGCAATGGCGACCGGCGTCCGATGCACGGGATAGCGAGGGCCCTCTTCAAATTTGCCGTCGGCTCGCCCGAACAGCACCGCGATTTCGTCGCCTCCGGAACAGGCGAGGACCACGTCGGGATACGGATCTCGATTAAACTGGCCAACCGCGAGCGACCGCGGCTCTCGACAGACATTCAACTGAACCTGATCGCGAAACGTTCCATCGCCGACCCCAATTAAGATCGAGAGCGTATTACTCCCCATGTTCGTCGTGACAAGATCCGTGATGCCATCCTGATTGACGTCGATGGGGCTGACGGTCGTCGGATTCTTTCCGACTTTGTAGCTGGCGAAGTAATAGATCAGATCGGGAGGAACATATGGGTCCTGCCTGGAACAGCCATCCGTCAGGGTCAGGAGCAGAAAGACGGTGACAGGCACCAGATACCACGGCGTTCTACTTGATCGGCAGTCCTCGGCATGATTCACGGCCACACCTCAGAACAAGAAGGCCTCGCCCATCCGGGCGAGGCCAGTATACAGACCAGCCCTTTCGCGTAACCATCGACCCACGAGACCGAGCCACTGTCGGAGCAAGGAGGTTCCAGGCATTCATCTGCGAACCGGCGACTTTGAAAAATGAGCGCCATCTAGGGTACAATGCGTGTCTTCTGTAAGGAGGATTCCATGAGCGCCATGATGAAGATTCCGTTGACGATGTATGGTATCGCCGAGGTGCTGCAATGGTGCCACGACCGAAACAAGGGACGCATCCCTGGAGTGGACACCGCAGGGTTTCAGAAGATGAAAGCCCTTTTGGCCGAGAAGCCGCAGTCCGGTGACTATTTCACGCTGGATCAGTTTTGGAAGAAGTCGGTCGTCTTGGATTTGACGGAAGAAGAAGTGGCGACGATCGACCGATGCCTCTATGACATCCCGAACTTCGATAACGTCCCACTTCCACAGATCCGTCACAAATTCTGGCCGCAAGCGACTGGCTCCCACTAGGGACGCGACCATTCCGGACGACAGGCGCAGGGGCTGTCTCACGACGGCCCCTGTTTTTTTGCCCCCACCAATCCCCCTGCACAGTACTCGTCACACGGTATGCGGGAAGAGATCGATCAACGCGCAGAGATCGGCAAAAAGCGAATGCCCCTACAGCGTTCCCTCGCCCTTGAGATACCGACGAAAACGGCCCATCAACTCAGCCCCGAGCGTCCCACCCTCCGGCTTCTTTGTGTCCGGATCAGCGAAATGACCCCGAATCTCCTGCAGCCTCTTCTCGGCCTGTTCGTTGCCCTGCAGGCGCTTGGTTTTTTCCAGTGCCGTATCGAAGGCGTCGAAGGTCAGCTCATTGTAGCCAAAGGAACGGATGCGCTTGACCGCCTTCATCATGGCTTGATTCCGAAAAGTCGTCAGGTGCTCCGAGTCAATCTCGCTCAGTCCAAGCTTTCGGGCACGTCGCTCCGCCGCCTTGCGGATGCCGCTCCGGACAAAGTCCGGCGACGTCTGTAGCCGTTTCCAGGCTTCGTCCGTCCAGGCCACACGTTCTTGTGGCGCGTCCCAAAGTTGGATCAGGATCGTTTCATCGATCTGAGTCAAGCCCCTCTCGCGTGCCAGATCCTCGGTATCCCGCTTCAACATATCCGTCACGAATTCGATCGCGATCGGAGGCGATTGCTTTAATTTGTCCTGCAGCCGCGCCAGCGCCCCTTCGGTCCATTCCAACGGCGGGCCGGCCGCTTCACGAAGATCGCCCAGAGCCTCCACCTTTTCGAACAGGTCCACGTTGACTTCGAGATGCCCTCGCTCTCGCGCGATCTCCTCGGCAATCTGTTTGATCATTCCCCGCATAAACTCCGGCACCGTATTGAGGCGTTCCTTTGCTGCGGCCGTCCATGGCAGGTGGCCCTGCGCCAGATCCTCGGCCGCCGCCGCCATGCCGGACTCACCCCCCATGCGGCCCATCATTTGATCCTTGAACTTGTTCAGCGTGTCTTCGTTGATCTCAGCGAGACCCAACTCCTTGGCTTTCTTTTCGGCAAGGCGACGCACCATACCGCGCAGGAACATCGGTGCGCGCTCCAGACGCGTCAAGGCGCCCTCCGTCCAGTGGACGTCCGTCTCTACGGAATCTGATGAATCTGATGCGCTCATGGTAAACTTTCTGTGTCTATTGGTTAAGCAGTTCCTTCAGTTCTTTGCCGGCCTTGAAAAACGGTACCTTCTTCGCCGGCACCGCCACGGTGGCGCCGGTTTTGGGATTGCGCCCTTCCTTCATACGACGCGAGCGAAGGCGAAAGCTGCCGAAGCCTCTGATCTCCGTTTTGTCGCCGTTCTTCAACGAATCCCGCACACAATCGAAAATCGTATTCACAACGACTTCCGCCTGGCGTTTGGTCAACGTCGTGACTTGTTCCGACACACGTTCGATAATCTGGGCCTTGGTCATGTCCGACTCCCCTTTCGCTGCCGTGGCGCGACCGTGACGTGCATCCGCCACCGCTAAAACGCCATGAGATACTTCAGGCTGATCCCGGAGTAAAAATCCAGCTTCGGGAAGAGCACCGACAACCGTGATTCGAGCAATTCGCGCAACGAGAACCGACGACGCGGCTCGACGACTTTCGGTTCACCCTCGATCCCGGCCAGCTCGGCCGCGAGTTGGATCGCATCCTCGAGGTCACCCAATTCGTCGACGAGCTTCGCGTCTTTCGCCTGACGACCGGTAAAAATCCGACCATCCGCCAGCGCCTGGACCTCAGTCGGTTCCAACGCGCGACCCGCTGCCACCGCTTCAATAAATTGCTTGTGTACGTCGTCCATTACTGATTGGAGCAACGCATGTTCTTCATCGGTCATCTTGCGGAGGGGCGACCCGACATCCTTAAACTTGCCGCTTTTCACCACTACGCCCTCGACGCCGATCTTCTTGAGCAGGCCTTCGACGTTGGCCGTCTCCATGATGACGCCGATGCTCCCGGTCAAGGTACCGGGATTGGCGATGATCCGGTCCGTCGCCGCGGCGATGTAGTACCCGCCCGAAGCGGCGACCGTCCCCATCGACGCAATCACCGCCTTGTTACTTTTCTGGCGCACCCGCTGAACGGCGTCGTGAATCTCTTGGGAGGGGACCACACCACCGCCGGGGCTGTCGATCCGCAGCACAATGGCTTTGATCGAAGGATTGTCTCCAAATCGCTTGAGTTCTCCCACCGTCGCTTGGGCATCCATGATCACGCCCTCGACGCGAATGAGCGCGATTCGGTCTTCCGTCGACAAGTCCAAGTCGGGGAAGAAGAGATTGACGAGAAAGAGCAGGCCCAACCCGATGAAGAGACCCCACATGATCTTCTTCCAGAGCGGCTTGGTCTTGGCTGGTCTGTCGATCGTCTCGTCCATTATCACACCACTCACTCGCCGGGAGCATATTCTCATGCCCCCGGCATGGGTGACCTCTGTTGTTTACTTGTCGTCGTCCGCCTGGTGCCGCTTCCGGCTCTGCTTCGCCGTGCGCCCTAGGCTCTGATCGAGCGCGCCCTGTGCCGCGTGGAACGCATCCACGTCCCGACGTTCGGAGTCCATTTGGAGATCGCGCAAGCTGAGCGCGATCTTACGCTCGTCGCGGTCGACCTTAATGATCTTCGCCGAGACGGTATCGTCCAACTTGAATTTCTCTTCGAGTTTGGCAGACTGATCCAGACCAGCTTCACTGATATGAACTAGTCCTTCGATCCCGCCTTCCAATTCGACAAAGATGCCGAAATCGGCAATCTTGCTGACCTTCCCTGTCGCCGCATCCCCGACGCGATAGCGGTTGGGGATTTCATCGTCCCAGGGATCGCGGCTGAGCTGTTTGAAGCCGAGCGACAGTCGTTCCTTTTCCTTGTCGATACGCAGGACCACGGCCTCGACTTTTTGCCCCTTCTTGAAGAGCTCGGACGGATGCTTGATGTGTTTGGTCCAGGACATATCGGAAATATGGATCAATCCGTCGATGCCCTCTTCCAATCCGACGAAGGCGCCGAAATCGGTCAGGCTCTTCACCTTCCCCTCAATGCGCGTGCCGATGGCGTACTTGCCTTCGACCATGTCCCAGGGATTCGGCGCAGTCTGTTTCATCCCAAGCGAAATTTTCCGGCTGGCTGGATCGATGTTCAACACCGCCGCTTCCACCTGATCGCCGATGGACACCACGCGGGACGGATGGCGCACTTCGTGCGTCCAGGACATTTCTGACACGTGGACCAAGCCTTCGACGCCCGGTTCGAGTTCTATAAAGGCGCCGTAGTCCGTCAGACTCACCACGCGGCCCTTGACTCGTGTCCCGATCGGATATTTGGCGGCTACGCCCGTCCAGGGGTCGGCGCTCTTCTGCTTGAGGCCCAATGAAATGCGCCCGGTCTCACGATCGTACTTGAGGACCGTGACTTCGACTCGATCGCCGACGTTGAACATCTCAGACGGATGACCGACGCGGCCCCACGACATGTCCGTGATATGTAACAACCCGTCGATGCCGCCCAAGTCGATGAACGCTCCGTAATCGGTGATGTTCTTGACCATGCCTTGAATCAATTGGCCTTCTTTCAAGGTGGAGAGCGTCGTCTGGCGCTTCTTGTCTCTGGTTTCCTCCAGTAACACGCGCCGGGAAACGACAACGTTGCCGCGCCGATGATTGATCTTGATGATCTTGAGCGGGAACGTCCGGCCCACCAATCCATCGAGATCGCGCACGGGATGGAGGTCGATCTGCGAGCCAGGCAAGAAGGCCTTCACGCCGATATCCACCATCATGCCGCCCTTGATCCGCGAGACGATCTTGCCGTCAATGCTCTTTTCGTCCTTGTAGAGCTGCTCCAATTCCTCCCAAATCTTCATCTTGTCGGCTTTTTCTTTGGAAAGAATGAGATTCCCGTCGGCGTCTTCGCACTCCTCGATATAGACCTGCAAGCGATCGCCCACTTTGAGGTTTTGGAGCTCCTCGGCGTTGAATTGATCGCCTGGGATCATCCCTTCGGACTTGTACCCGATATCGACGACCACTTTGTCTTTGGTCAGGGCTACGACCCGGCCTTCCGTGATGGTGCCCTCCTGGAGATTGCGGAACGTCTCCTCGTATAGGGCGGCCAAGGCGTTGCGGTCCATGTGCTGCTCGCTCGTGTTGGAAACCGTACTCATGTTGCCAATCCTACTCTTCCGACTATGTCGGGTGCTGATAAGGTTGAAACACCGGCACTCACTCAGCCTGGCGAGTGCCGGCGGTTGTCTGACGGACCGGCGATTCGACCGCTCCGAGAGCAGCGATCCGATCCATCACGGTGCGACTCACTTCCTGGTAAAACTCCTTGCTCTCTCGCCCATCCTCATGGGTCGAAAATCTGATTGCCTCACCGAATGACACCGTCACGGAATGAAAACGCGGCCACTTACTCCCAGCCGGGAGCACCTCGTGCGTCCCCTTGAGATAGGCCGGCACAACCGGACATCTGGTTTGAGCAACAATTAGGCCGATGCCCGCCTTTGGGGGACGCAATCGACCATCCTGGCTGCGGCTCCCCTCCGGAAAGATCACCACAACCTTGCCCGCCTTGATCAGCGAGACGGCTCTCCCGAACGCATCGCGGTCCAACCGACCGAGCCGCAGCGGAATCCATCCCAGCCACTGCAACACGCGATTCAGGCCCGGCACGGGAAACAGATCACTGCGACCAAGGTACCAAGCCCGCCGTCTCATCCCGCACCCGAGAAGCGGGATATCGAGATAACTGGCATGATTTGCAGCGACTAAAAATCCGCCGGCCTTGGGCACCGTCCCGACGACGCGGTAGCGAAAACATGTCCACCCGATGGTTCGGGCGATAATCCACAAGAGCGCGTAGCCAACCGAACTCACAACTTGGCCGCGATCGCTGCCAACATGTGGTCCACGACCTCTGCCGCGGACAAGACCGACGTATCGATCAACTGTGCATCCTCGGCCGGAACCAAGGGAGCGATCACGCGCCCCCGATCTCTCGTATCGCGCCCCGCCAACTCGGCACTGGTTTGTTCGAGCGCTCCGCCGTGGCCAGCCGCGACCAATTCCCGGTGGCGACGCTGGGCGCGGATGTTCGGAGCCGCGTCGAGAAAAAACTTCACATCGGCCGCCGGAAAGACTTTGGTCCCAATGTC
>JACXTT010004565.1_pt1 | contig 20524 bp, 15 predicted proteins | sample 9270951 | NCBI WGS metagenome assembly JACXTT01 (sample SAMN15532306, study PRJNA645909) | rock metagenome | isolation source: weathered quartz diorite | place: Puerto Rico | collected 2017-06-21
CCATTAGTAGGGCACGCCCCGGTTCACGGGTGGAAAACCAGGCCAACTTCCGTTTGGCGTCCAACCAGTTCACCTTCGTGGCCGTCACCGGCGGCTCGGAAATCGCCACGTTCCAGAACGGCAACGGCTCGGTCAACGTGACTTTCGACACCACCACCGGCGCCACGGCAGCGGCGGCGATCACGGCCATCAATACGGCCGCCTCCTCGTTGGGTATCTACGCCGTCGCGGATGCGGCCGGCACGGGTATCTCGATTCAAGGCCAGAGCGCGTTCAGCGTGATCAAGACTCAGGCCGCGACCACCGGATCTATCTTCACCGCCGCGCTGGGCGCCAAAACCGTCAGCGCGCCGGCAGCCGCCGCGAGTTCCACCGGCAACGCGCTGGCAGCTCTATCCTTCATCTCCTCGGCGGTAGCCAACCTCGGCATCGTCCAGGGCCGCGTCGGTACCGGGCAGAACAAACTGCAGTACGCCATTAGCCTGGCCCAGTCGCAGGTCACCAACTTCGCCGCCGCCGAATCGCGCATCCGTGACGCCGACGTGGCGTCGGAAGCGGCCAACCTTACCAAGGCCCAAGTCCTGCAGCAGGCTTCTCTGGCTGCTCTGGCGCAAGCCAACTCCGCTCCGCAAGCGGTTCTCGCCCTGCTGAGAGGGTAACCTCAGCACGGCCGGTATATAGTCCAAGTCGCATAGTCCAGGTCGCATAGTCCAGGCCGCATAGGCCAATAGTGCGGGAGCTGGGTTCGCGCTCCCGCAAGTCCTTTTTTCAAACAGGTTCTTTCACAGGTCTTCTCACATGGCGACTTCTTCGACGATCTTTAACGGTACCAGCCGGTATTCGACGGATTTTCAGTCCGTGGTGGACCGCACCGTGGCCATTGCTTCTCTGTCCCTCACCGCGCTTACTAACGACAAGAGCAAGCTGGCCGCCCAGTCCACGGCGCTCGCCAGCGTCGGCTCGGTTTTCTCCGGCCTCCAGACGGCTATCAACAATCTTTCCTCGGCCGCCACAGCGGGTTCGCTCCAGACTTCGGTGTCGGACGGTTCCATTCTCAGCGCCGTCGCTTCGGCAGGCGCGTTCGACGGCGCCTACACGCTCGAAGTAACCGGCCTCGGTTCCTACACGAACGCCCTCGCCAAGGACGGGCTGACCCGGGTCACCGAGCCGAGTACTCAGAACGTCAGCAGCGCCACCAGCTTTACGCTGAATATAGACGGCGCGCCGACCACCATCACTCCGGCGGCGGCAAACCTGAACTCGCTGGTTTCGGCCATCAACGCGCAGTCCTCGACCCTCAACATCCAGGCATCGATCGTGAATGTCGGCAACTCGGACGCGCCGGATTACCGTTTGTCGCTTCAGGCCACCAAGCTGGGACCGAAGTCGATCACGCTCGACGACGGTTCCGGAGACATTCTGAACACGCTGGCCACGGGCGCACTGGCAACCTCCAAGGTGAACGGCCTGTTGACGGAATCCACCAGCGACACGCGGTCGGTGACCCTGGCCCCTAACCTGACGGTGAGCCTGTTCAAACAGAGCGCGGTGGGAGTCGCCACCACGATCACCGTCAGCCACACCGCCAGCGGCGTCAGCAACGCCCTGTCCGGCCTGGCGAACGCCTACAATAACGCCGCCGCCGAGCTCGACAAGCACCGCGGCAGCGGAGGCGTCCTGGCTGGAAACAGCCTTGTCTCTACGCTTTCAGGAGCGCTTCGTGATCTAGTCGGATACTCGTCCGGTTCCGGCGGCCTAAACTCTCTGGCCGCGCTGGGCCTCAACTTTGACAACAGGGGAAAGCTGTCGTTCGACGCCACCGCTTTTGCCGCCAGCACCAGCGGCCGCATCGACGACGTGCTGAGTTTAATCGGCGCGTCGTCGAGCGGATTCGTCCAGGCCGCTACCGGCCTCCTTGACGGACTCGGCGGATCCGACGGCATCATCCAGTCGGTCATTCAATCGGTGACCGACCAGTCGGCCGCCCAGGACAAAAGGATCGCTCAGGAACAGGACCGCGTCGACACCGTCCGCACCGATACTCAGGCGCGGATTTCGGCCGCCGACGCATTGATCGCTGCACTTGAACAGCAGGTCCTTTTTGTGCAGGGCCTGTTCAGCGCCTTCTTCGGCAGCCAAGCCAAATGAGCGAACTGGAAAAGATCTCGGAGGAACTTCGCACGGCCGTGGGGCGAGGCGATTTCGCGGCCGCCGTGCCCCTGCTGGGACTCCAGCGCGCGGCCCTCCGTGTGGCAGGCGGCGACAAGGAACTGGTCCGCGTCACCGAGGAGCTCAAACAGCTACGACTGCGTGTGATGGCACAGCGCGCCAATGACCAGGTGACGCTGGCCGCGCTTCGCAAGCCCCTCGCTTATCCTTTCGGCGCTCCCGGTCCGGTCCAAAGCTGGCGCTTCGACGGTTAAACAGAAGACAGGAGGCGTCTCCGACACGCGGCGGGATGCTACGATGGGCGGGCATGACGAGGTCGTTGAGGGGAATCGCCGTGATGGCGCTGTCGCTGTCCGCGGCGCACGCGGCCGATCTGGATGGCTACTGGCTGGGCACCCTGGAGACCGCGACCGAGCGCCTGCGCGTCGTATTCAAGATCGCAAAGGCCGGCGAGGGTTACTCCGCCACGCTCGATAGCCTTGATCAAGGCGTCAGCAGCATCGCAGTCGAATCCGCGAAGTTGCAAGACCGCAGAGTCCGCTTGGAGGTGAAGTCGCTCGGCGGCATTTATGCGGGGCAGCTCAGCGACGATGGCCGCCAGATCGCCGGAGAATGGACGCAAGGCGGCACCACTGTCCTGCTTATGCTGCGGCGAGGCGAGCCTCCCAAGGCAAGAGACCGTGGGCGCCTGTTGACGGCCGCCGAGCGGGAAAAGGCGGTCTCTCATCTGGAGCGCACCCGAAAGCTCTTCCTGGCCTCCGTCGAAGGGCTCACCGAACCTCAATTCACGTTTAAGGCATCGCCGCAGCGCTGGTCGATTCGGGAATGCGCCGAGCACCTCGCACTGGCCGAAGACTTTCTTTTCGCCCACACTGTCAGCCGCGTGATGGCGATTCCGCCCACGCCGGAACGGCCGGTGCTGGCGGAGCCGGACCTGCTGGCGAGGGACGAGCTGGTGCTGGCCCGGGTGACCGATCGCTCCCAGAGGGCCGAAGCCCCGGAGCCGCTGAAGCCAACGCAGCGGTTTCCGATGCTCCAGGCAGCCGTCGAGCACTTCAGCCGGGCTCGGACGCAAACCATCGACTACGCGCGGACCACCCGGGACGATATGCGCAGCCACATCACGCCCGGCGCGCCGGAACAGCAAATGGATGCTTACCAGTTTCTGCTCATGATGGCCGCGCACACTGAACGGCACACGAAGCAGATCCAGGAAGTGAAAGCCTCCGCTGGTTACCCGAAGTGACCCAGGCGTTCTCGCCTGTGTCCGCGGTGAAGCTGTAGCAACAGATGCAGCCTGGACTACAGCCGCGTGCCGAGAATTGCGTAATCCAGCGATCCGAAAAACGCGTCGCGGAAATCCTCCGGCAATGAAGCCAGCGACGGCATCGATTCCACTGCCGGCGCCAGCCGCAGGACCTCAATCAGCCCGAAGCCGAATTCCTCCAGATAAAACGCCAGCAGCGGATGCGGGACCGGCCGCGTGTGCGTGGGGTCGAGAAAGAAGTGCGTGGCGAAAATCGCCAGGCACTCCGGGTTCGGGGTTTCGATCGTCAGCAGGCCGTTGCGCGCCAGCTTGGCCGCGCACAACCGGATCATCTCGGGCAGCCGCGCCGGCGGCAAATGCTCCACCACCTGGGCGCAGAAGATGCCGTCGAGCGATCCGTTCGGCAGCGAAGTCAGATACTGAAAGAGATCCGCTTCCTCGACGTCAAGCCCCCGCGCGCGGCATTGTGCGACCGATTCAGCGCCGAGGTCGATCCCCCGGGCTGGAATGCCCGCCTCCTTCATCATCGCCAGGAACTCGCCGCGGCCGCATCCGATATCGAGCACGTTCGACCGGCCTTCGAAGCGCCCGCGATAGATTTCGATGCCTTTGCGGACGTACGCCTCGGGACCGCGGAAGCGCTCGGCGAAGCGGCCGTAATCGATGTCCAGCGTGGGCTCGGCGGAGCCGGAGAGCGCCGCCGCCGCGGGCGCCGTCATCGCCGCTTCGCGCTGGCGGACAATGCGCAGCTCTTCGTGGATCAGCCGTTCGTAGTCCAACCGCGCCGAGGCCACCATGTCCCAGAACTTGCGTTGAATCGTCTGGTTCTCGCGCTCCAGTGCGCCCAGGTAGTCGTCATGCTGCTGCTTCACCAGGTCGCGGAAATTGGCTTCCATCAGCGTCGCGCGATGCTGGAATCCGGCCTGCAAATCGGCCGCGGTGCGCAGGAACTGAGTCTCGTTGACGAACAGTTTCGTCTCCCACTCGCGGCGCCATTCGGCCCAATGAGCCAGCGCGTCTTGAACCTGCTGCCGCGAGGCCTGGGCATCCTGGCGGACGGCGTCGAAACGGCCTTGGCCCTCGCCGATGCGAGCGGCAAACGCCGTCAGCGCCCGGTTGTTTTCGTTAAGCGCCTCCGTGACCGCGGCCAGCGCCGAGATCATGTGCCGGTTAAACTCCACCTGCTCCCGGACGTGCCAGTCGAGCGCGCGTGCCGCCAGGTTCTTCAGGCCCTGGATCGCCCCGTTCACCAGGCCACCGGACCGCGGGTTCACTTTCCCGATTGCGGCGACCTTGGATTCGGCCGCGTCGCGCGCGTGCACCAGCGGCATCAGGTCGGGCAATGGCACTTGTAGCGGCGCGGGCGTCGCACTGCCGGGATAGCGCGCGCGCACGCGGTCGCGCACTTCTTGCAGGATGGCGGCCAAGCCGCCGGCGGTCAGCGTTTCTTTGTTCGCGTCCACTGGGCCGTCACTTTCGACTGTATGCCGCCGCGCGGCGTGAATTCTCCCACCACTACCGCGGACTCCGGCCGCGCCGCCTTCACTACGTCGCGCAGGATGCGATTCACCACGTTCTCGTAGAAAATGCCCAGATCGCGGTAGGCCAGCATGTACAGCTTGAACGATTTCAGCTCGAGGCAGGCCTTGCCGGGCGTGTAGCGCAACGTGATCCGGCCGAAATCCGGCAGGCCGGTCTTGGGGCAGACCGACGTGAACTCAGGCACCACGATTTCGATCTCGTAGCCGGGGAACTGATTGGGCCAGGTTTCGATCTCCGGCAGGGGAGCGCGAATGCCGGCGCTGGCGTGCTCGTCAGAGTAGGATCTTTTCATCCGGCCACTCTTCATAGGGCCTTCGAGAGCATGTCCAGGAACAGGCCCACGTCGGTTACCACGCCCACGGCCTGGCCGGTGCCGCGATCGCTGACCTTGGTGGCGACGGCCGGATTGATGTCCACGCAGACGATCTTGACCCAGCTCGGCAGCATGTTTCCGGTGGCGATGGAGTGCAGCATGGAGCCGAGGCAGAGGACCACGCCGGCGTTCTTGAGCTGCGCGGCATAAGCGTCCTGCGCCGCGTTCATATCGGTGATGGTGTCGGGAAGCGGACCGTCGTCGCGAAGGCTGCCGGCAAGCACGAAAGGCACATTGTGCCGGACGCATTCATACATGATTCCCTTGGAGAGCCGGCCGCTTTCCACGGCTTTGCGGATGCCGCCGGCGTGATAGATGGCGTTGATGGCGCGCATGTGATTACGGTGGCCGTGCTCCTCCTGGCGTCCGTCCGCCATGCGCACGCCGAGCGAGGTTCCGAGCAAAGCCGCCTCAATGTCGTGCACGCCCAGGGCGTTGCCCGCCAGCAGCGCCTGCACCCAGCCGTCCTGGATCAGCTTCGACAATCCGGCGACGCCGCCGGTATGCACCACCACGGGACCGGCGACCACGACCACGGTCTGCTTGTTCTCCACCGCGTGGCGCATCAATTGAGCGGTCTGGCGCACCGCGGTTTCCACCTGGCGTTCGGACGAGATGCCGTTAGACATGAAGGCGAAGGCCAGGCGGTCGCGCTCCTTGGACTCCGGCACCACGCGGATGCCGCGCATGCCGGTGACCACCTGGTCGCCCGCGCGGAGGTCGCGCAGGCGGCGGCAATAGGCGGCGGCGCCTTCAATCACGATCATGGCGTCCATGCGCTGGTTCCCCACTTCCAGCCACTGCTGGTTCCAGCGGACCAGCGTGCGGTGGTTGGTGGTGGAGTAGAAATCCTCCGGCGCGCAGCGGTCGCGGTCTACGTTCTTCACCTGCGCGTCGCCGGAATCCACCAGGGCGCAACCCAGCCCGACCAGTTGGGCCAGCAGTTTCTCCATGCCGTCCTGGAAGTCGGTTTCCACTTTGATACGCAAGTAGGAGGGGTCGTCATTGGTGCGTCCGATGCTGAATTTTTCCACTTCGAAGCGGCCGTTGAACTCGACTACCTTGTCGAAAATCTGCTCCATGACATGGGAGTCGATAAGATGGCCTTCCGCCTCGAGCACTTCATGAAATTGCATAGGGATGGTAAGCCTCTATTGTAGCTTTGCTGCCGGAAGACGCGATAACATCACGATTTCCCGGTAGAGGCATTCTTGCGGCTCAGCAGGACCGGCAGGCGCGTCAGCAGGACAGTCAGCGGCGGGTAAAAAGCCGCGAACACCGCATAGACGCTCTGCGCCACCGACGTCGCAAGGATGGCGAGCACCTGCATCGTGACCATTTCACGGAACACAAAACGCCAGCGCACCAGCTCGCGGATCGGCACGCCATGGACTTCTTCGAGGCGGGGCGGCCCGTACTCCGGGGCGGAGGCCCCGGACAGTGCATCGCCCGACTTCCACTCCCGCACCTCACGCGCCAGCCGTTTCGCGCGGCCGTTGTCGCGCAGCGCCGTCCACCCCTCGCAAGGCCGCAAATTCAGCACGTTCTCCGAGCCGCCGGCCTCCTCACGCCACACCAGATAGACGCGGCGGTAGCGCACCGCGGCGGGCAGCCCGGGGCCGAGGCGGATGTCGGCCACCTGGTCCCGCCGCAACGTGAACCGCGTCCGGTCGCCCGCTACAACGATCCGGTCGCCCGCGGTCCACACGAAGCCGATGTCCCAGAAATCGAACGACCCGAAAACGAGCGCCGCCGGTCCCGGCGAGTATCCGATGAAAACGCCGGGCTGGCCGGGGACCATGACTCCTTCTCGCTCGAGCGACCGCTGGAGCCGCCGCCTGAGCAGTGGATACGGCACTCGGCCGAGCATCGCGTCGAGGACGATCTGAATCGCGAAGAACACCGGCGCCCCCACCAGCCCCGAGACCAGAATGCGTTTGAACTGCCAGGGCTCGCCGAAGATAAAGCCGCCCAGCGAAAGCGGCACGGCAACCGCGGCGATCCGCCGGCTCCACACGACGAACGTCGCGGCGGCGCGGCGCACCCAGTCGGAAAACACGCCCTTGTGCGACGCTCCCAGTTCGGGCAGCGGGTAGCGGTCGCCTTCGTCGGCGAGGCCATTTTCGGCCACGTGCCGCGCCCGCTCCGCCGGAATGCCGCCCGCCTTGGCGATCCATTCGGCGCGCTCCATTACGGATGGGTGCGTGAGCAGCCTGCCTTGGCCGGCGCCCCATTGAAGCGGGAGGTTGTTCAACCGCATCAGCTTGGAGAGCGCCGAGATCATCGCCTCGGGGTCGCCGGAGAATCGGACCGCGTCGCTGTCGGCGCCGCGCTCCTGATACCGGGACAGCGCGAGAAACAGCGCGATCGCGCCGATGCCCAGCGCCGGCGCAGCGAAGTAGAAGTACGGCCGGAAGGCCGGGACGAATTGCGCCAGCCCCAAAAGGGCAACCACAGAGAACACCAGAATGGCACGTGCATTGATGTGACGTCCCTTGAGGTGGCCCAGTTCGTGAGCCATCACCGCGTCCACCTCGCGGCGCGACAGCTTTTCCAGGAGCTCCTGCGTGAAGATGACGTGCCCGCCGCGCATGGCGAAGGCGTTGGCGCGGCCCACCGGCAGGCGCCGTAGAATCAGCAGTCCGCGCAGCTTCACTCCGGCCCGGCCGGCAAGCTGCAGCATGCGGGTGTGAAACTCTCCGCCCAGCACCGGAACCACGCCCAGCCGCGAGTTGAGGGTGAACCAGATCAACCCGGCCGAGCCATAGGCTACCGCGAGGGAGGCAGTGGCTACGGCTGGGTCCAGGTTGACGATCGCGCCCACGACGCATGCGACGGGAACCAGATAGAGTGCACGGCGAAGCAGGGCAAACGTAAGAATCTCCGAGGTGCGCACCTCCGGCGCGTTCCAAAAGCGGTAGACCGGCGCGAGCAGAGCCGTGCATCCGCCTGCCACCAGAAGGGCCGGCAGCGCGACCAGAGCGGCCCGCGCCAGCGGGTGCCCCACGGAATTCCCGGCGCTCAGCACTGCGGGCAAATCCTCGTTAAAGAAACCGAGAAAGAAACAGGCGAATTCGGCGGCCGCCGCCACCCATCCGAACCAGGTGATGAATCTGAACAGCTCTCCGCCGCGCTGCTCGGCGGCCAGGCGCAGGGCGCGCGGGCGATAAGCCGCGGCCAGCAGGAGCGGGATCGCGACGCAGGCGGCAAGGGGCCCAATCTGGAGAATCCACTCCGCGCCGGCGATTCCCGATCGCAGGGTGAGGACCGGCGGCGGGGGGTCGCCGGAATAGAGCAGCGTCAGGCTGTCCTTGTCGACCGCTCTCCAGCCGGGTCCGTCCGCCGACCAGCGCGCCGGCTTGGGGACTTGCACCGAAACAAGCACGCTCGAGAACCGCGTCTTCAGAGCCGCGATCGGTGCGCCCAGGTCCAAGCGGCCTTCGGCGAGGAAACCGCGGCGCGTGAGCGCATGCGGGCAGTTCCAGCGGTGGTAACCGTAGATCGAGGCGTGCCGGTCCTGGTCCGGCACGCAGCCGCCCAGACTTTTCAGGTTCTCTCCGAAGTCAAGGACGCTACTGTCGGCGCGCTCGAAGGGGAGTATGACGTCGACCGAGCCGTCGCGGAGCAATTGCACGTTCAGAGCCGCTACCGGTTCCGCCGGTTGAGCCGGCAACCGGAGCAACAGAAGAGCGAGCAGCGAGCCGGCCATCCGCCAGTTCATACAGTGGAATCCATTATTTCACGCGGGGCAGGGCGGCTGCGGTTTGGCCGCCGCGTAAGGGAGCGGTTTCCCGGCGTCAGGGATCGCGTTCCGCGCACCGCTCCGGCTCGGTAGGAGGGCTCGATAGGTCTACTTCACCGCCAGCCAGGCCAGAAACATGCCGTCCGGCTCGACGTCTTCCCAGTAAGAAATAAACCGGCTCGATACTTCGCGGCAGTCGCGCTCCAGCAGCCGCTCCAACTCCCGCCGCCCAAACCATTTTTCCCACTCCGGCGTCTTGAGTTTCCCGAAATGTTCGACGTTCTTGTCGATGATGACGAGCCGGCCGCCGGGTTTCACCACGCGGCACATCTCATGCACGGCACGATCGATCTCGACGGCGTGCTCCAGTGATTCGGTCGCGTAGGCGGCGTCGAAGAACGCGTCTTCAAACGGCAGCGCCGTCATGGAACCGGCCTGCGTGCGAATACCGGCCGGCACGTGCTTCAACATCTCTTCGGAAATGTCCAGTCCCCACACTTCGGCGGCCGGATGGCGATCCTTCAAAACGCGCGCGAAGCGGCCCTTTCCGCAGCCCACGTCCAACACCCCCTTTCCCGCCAGATCGCCGAAATGCTCGAGGATCAGCTTGACGTGGTAAATCCGCGGGTCGATGGTGGATGGGAAATGCTCCTCGTCCCGCGAAGCTTCGTCGAACGAACGGCGGATCTGCGCTTCCAAGTCCGGCGTCAGGCGGCGCGGCGCCGCCCCGCCGGAGAGCCGGTGCAACCATCCCGGCAGCCGCATCAGGCCTTCGTGAGGAAAATGGGAAGCCCGATTTTGTGGTTGTAGGTGGGCCGGTAGCGTTCCACGTTGTACATGGTCTCGACGTCCACCTTGCGGGGCCCCAGCTTGGGATCCGGGATTGCCACGGCGTCATAGCATCCGTGAGATATCGCCATCATGACGCCGCTCTGGCCCTTTGCGATGCAGTCCAGCGCCATGCCGGCAAACGTGTTGGCAACCATGCGGTCGACGAAATCCGGGCTGCCGCTGCGCAGGTCGTAGGTCAAATCGCTGACGATGGTCTCCTCTTTCAAACGCTTGTGGATTTCGTCCGCCAGATCCTCGCCGACGTTGGCTTTTTTCTTGTGCCCGAACGCGTCCGCTTCGCCCCTCTCGCGCAGCGTGTAGCCTTCCCACTGCGTGCCCTCCGACAATACCACCAGGGCGTAATTGCTGGGGTTGTTGCGCTTGTCGGCAACCAGGATCTCCATCAGCTTGTCGAGGCTGAACCGGTATTCCGGGATGCAGCAGCGCAGTGAGCTGACGTAGGCGGTGTACAGCGCCGTGTAGCCTGCGTCGCGGCCGAAGATGCGGAAGATGCCGATACGCTCGTGCGAGCCGACCGTGGTGCGCTGCCGCTCAATGGCTTCCATCGCCCGGCTAATGGCCGTGGAGAACCCGATGCAATATTCGGTGCCCCGCACGTCGTTGTCCATCGTCTTGGGAATGGCGATCACGTGAAAGCCGAGGCCGTGCAGCGTGGCCGCGTAGCTCAGCGTGTCGTCGCCGCCGATAGCCACCAGGTAGTCCAGCCTCAGCGCCTCCAGGTTCTTCAGCACCTGTTTACTGAGGTCGTATGTCGTCACGGTCTCGCCGTCCTTGACGGATTCCTTGCTGGGGTAGTCGGCGGGATTGAGCTGCGGGGGCAGCCGCTTCATTTTGGACGGATTCGTCCGGGAGCTGTGTAGATAGGTGCCGCCGGTGCGGTCGATGGTGCGGGTGTTGTCGCGGTTGAGGGGCAGGATGTAACGGTTGCGGCTGCCGACGTCGTCCAGATTGACGTGCGTGAGGCCTTCCCAGCCGCGGCGGATGCCGATGACTTCGGCGCCGATTTCGCTGGCGCGATAGACAACCGACTTAATGACTGCGTTCAGACCCGGGACATCGCCTCCGCCGGTCAGGATGCCGATGCGTTTGGCTGGCACAGAAAAATGCTCCTTAAAAATGACTTCAGAAATTGGTTCCCATTATAACGTGCAGGGGCGGCAGCATGCCCGGTTCAGGTTACATCTTGCTGAGAGAAAGCATCTTGCCCATTCACGGGAGAAGATGGCTATTTGACGGAAGGGGGCCAACACCTGTATACTTGCCAGCATATTTTGAAGCAATCCCTCAGGGGGGTAAATTTGCAATGACGTCGTACCGTAGAACCTTGTTGTTCACGCAAGCAGTATTTCTCTGCGCGTCCGCAGCCTTCGGCCAGGTGGCCACCGGTTCGCTGAGCGGAGTGGTTACAGATCCAAACGGCGCCGCCGTTCCCGGCGCCAGGGTGAATGCCCGCAACGAGACCACCGGTCTCAACCTCAAAACAGTTACATCCGACGGCGGGCTTTATGTCTTCGCAACGCTGCCGACCGGAAACTACACACTTGCGGTGGAGCAGACCGGATTCAAGAGAGTGGAGAAGACCGGCCTGGAAATCCGCGTGGCGGCTCGCCAGGAACTCGACATCCGGCTGGAGGTAGGCGATGTGCAGCAGACCGTCGAGGTCACTGCCGCCGCGCCACTGCTGGAGACTACGTCCGCCCAGCGCGGGCAGAACCTGTCCAGCCAGTTGCTGAGCACACTGCCGCTGTTCTCAGGCGGCATCCGCAGCGCCCAGGCTTTTGTAGGCTACATGCCCGGCGTTTCGAGCGGAACTCCGGAGCTTTCCATCTCCGGTTCGGGCGGCCGCGCTTCGGAAGTGATGATCGACGGCGCCAGCCTGGTGATCCCGGAATCGGGCGGCGTGGTGTTTAACTTCCCCGGCGCCGAAATGTTCGGTGAGTTCAAGCTGCTGACCGGCACCTACGACGCCGAATACGGGCGTTTGGGCGGCGGTATCCAGCTCTACGTCACCAAGTCCGGAACCAACGATATCCACGGCGCGGCCTTCCTGAACATGCGCCGCGACATCTGGAACGCCGCCGGCTGGAGCGTGAACCAGAACACGCGCAATCCCGTGGGCTTCCGCCCCAAGGAGCGCTTCAACGAGATCGGCGGCGCAATCGGCGGCCCCGTATTCCTGCCCAAGGTCTACGATGGGCGCAACAAGAGCTTTTTCTACTTCACGTATTCGAAGGATCAGCGCCCGGCTTCCATCGCGTCCGTGCTAAGCACCGTGCCCACCGCGCGGATGAAGCGCGGCGATTTCGGCGAAATCACGCAACTCATCTACGATCCGACCACCACCGCAGGCGACGTTCGGACTCCATTCGCCGGGAACCAAATCCCCACCAGCCGCTTCAGCAAGATCGCACAGAATCTCATCCCGGCGATACCGGACCCCACCCGGTCGCTGGTCACCGGCAACTTCGACAATGTCAATTCCACCGCCTACGATCGTTACGTCTGGAATTTGAAATTCGACCACGCCATCACTGCGAACAACCGGGTGGCCTTTACCGTGACCAAGGAACGGGAATTGAGCGATGCCCTCGCCGCATTCCCCGGCGCGTTAGGCCAGGGGCTCCAAACCTACCAGCGGCCGGATAACTGGCGCGTCAACCACGACGTGGTCTTCAAGCCGACGTTCCTGATGCACACGACGTTCGGTTATTCGCGAACGCGCCAGCTCTGGGATAACCCTTATCAGAAGGGCGCCGCTTCGAAGTTCGGTTTTCCCGGCATTACTGGCGATTCCGACGCCATGCCGCGCGTCCAGTTTACCGGCGCGGACGGCCTGACTGCCTGGGGCGTTCAGGACGGAAAGGTTGCCAACGGCAGCCAGATCAATATCACCTACCAGCTCAGCCAGGGTTACACCTGGATCCGCGGCAAGCACGAGTACAAGTTCGGTGGAGATTTCCGCCGGCTGCAGACCACGTCGGATCCTCTCGATCTGGCGGGCACCAACGGATTGTATTCTTTCGCCCGGGCGCAAACCGCCCTGCCCACCAATCTGGCGGGCACGGGACACGCGTTTGCCAGCATGCTTCTGGGCTTGCCGGATAGCGCGAACCGCGTGGCGCTGCCGGTGCTGGTCGGCAACATCCGCTACGGCTACCATGCCGGGTACTTCCAGGACAACTGGAAGATCACGCCCCGGCTGACCATCAATCTTGGCGTCCGCTATGAAGTGCCCATCAACTGGCACGACAAGAACGGCGACTACTCGATGGTCGATGTGAAGTTACCCAACCCCGGCGCGGGGAATCTGCCCGGCGCAGTGGTTTTCGCCGGCAACGGCGCGGGCCGCACCGGACAAAAGCGCTTCTATCCCACCGACTGGACCGACGTTTCGCCGCGGCTAGGCTTCGCCTACCGGCTGTTCTCGAAGACCGTGCTGCGCGGAGGCTACGGCATCTTCTACCAGACGCTGGGCAACGGCGGCTGCGGCTGCCGCCTCGGTTTCGCCAATCCGATCACGGCGAATTCCAACGGCGTGAGCGAGGCACTTCAATGGGACGCCGGCATCGCGGCCCCGGCGGGATTCCGCCCGCCCCCGCTCATCGACCCAACCGTCGGCAACTTCGCCGGCGACATGGACGTGATGGGTCCGAACTTCGGCAAGGCCCCGCGCATTTACAACTGGAGCTTCAACATCCAGCACGAAGTGAAGAACTTCCTCATCGACATCGCGTACGTGGGAAATGGCGGACACGGCCTGAATTCCACCATCGATCTGAACCAGCTTCCGGTCAGCCGGCTGGCCCTGGGCAGCCTGCTGGCGCGGCCGATCACCGATCCACAAGTAGTGGCGGCCGGGTTCAAGAAGCCCTATGCCGACTTCCCGAACACCATGTCGCTGGCGCAGGCGTTACGGCCCTTCCCACAGTACTTTGGTGTGCTCGACCGCAACAGCGGCATCGGCAGAACCTGGTACGACGCTCTCCAGACCAAGGTGGAGCGCCGCTTCGGTTCCTGGCAGATGATGGCCGCGTACACCTGGTCGAAGTCGCTGGCGGCGAATCACTACCGCCAGATCTTCAGCCAGCATTTCAACGTCGGCGCACAGGACGCTTACAATCCGCAGGACATGAAGGCGATCTCGCCGTTCGATCAGCCCCATATTCTGAACCTTCTTAACACTTGGGCCATTCCGGTAGGGAAGGGTAAGCGCTTCGTCAACACGAACAGCCGGTGGGTTGACGCGTTGGTGGGCAACTGGAACATCAGCGCGGCGGAGCAGTATCGCAGCGGCGCTCCCATCCAGGTGTCGGCTCCCAATACGCTGGCCAACGGCGTGCTCTTCAGCCGGTTCAAGAAGGCGAATCGCGGGCCGGACCCCATCCGCACCGGAATCGACCGGACCACGCTCGATCCGAACAATCCATCCACACGATGGTTCAACGTAAACGCGTATGCCGTCCCCGGACAGTTTGACCTGGGATCGGCCGCATCGTACGATTCGGCATTCCGTCAGCCGCCTGTCTTCTCCGAAAACGTTTCGCTGTTGAAGCGGCTGAAGATTCCCATCCACGAGGACCGGACTGTAGATATGTTGTTCCGCGCAGATGCGTTCAACGTCTTCAACCGGACGAATTTCGGCGGCGTCGTGGGAGCGGTAGGCAACGCCAATTTCGGGCGTCCGACCGGTCCGCAAAACGGTCCGCGCTTGATCACCTTAGGTCTGCGTCTGGAATTCTGAGCTGGATGTAGATGTTGAAAGGCCGCCCTTCGGGGCGGCCTTTTTTTTGCTGTTCAGAAGCTATAGCGCAGCGCCAGCCCGCTGTAGGAATTGCGGCGGTAGGCGCCGAGGAAATCTCCTTCGCGTCCGCCGATCCAGGCCAGCGACACTGTGGCGCGCCAGTGCTGGCCGAACGCCTGGGAATACTCGAAGTGCAGCCAGACGCCGTCGCCGTTCTGCCGCACGGCGGCGTCGAATCCGACGTTGCGGTTCGCGTCGATCGTGTATCCGGAATGGAGCAGGAAGGCGTGGGTCAGGCCGCGGTCGGGCGCGAAATCGGGCGGAGAGCGGCGCTCGGTGACATACTCGCCGGCGTACCCCCCGGCGAAGACCCACTCCCCGACGATTCGCTCCAGTTGCACCACGTAGAGCACGTACTCATCCGCCGCAGGGCGGCTGGCCGGCTCGGGCCTGGTCATGAAATACGCCGCTTCAGTTTTTAGCGTGAACCATGCCAGCGGCGCCTCCAGGTCGCCGCCGGCCATGCGCATTTTCGGATAGTACCGGCGGATCTGCGCGCTGAGCGGCGCGGTCAGTTCGCCGCCCAGCAGCGGCAGGTGATTGAAGCCTTCGTAGTAGCACAGCGATGGCGCGACCCTTCCATTGCGGCTCCAGCGGAAGCCTGCTTGCGGACCGCCCGGATACACCGCGCCTCCGTCGCTGACGCGGAAGCCCGGCGGCAGAGCTGGCAGCGGGGCCCAGCGTTGCCCGATCAAGGGCGTCCGGCTGGGCGTGAAGCGCGGCACAAATACCGCGTCGAAAGTATTGCCGCTGGAATCCACCGTCACACGCGCGCCCGAAACCGCCAGGAAGTCCGTGTCCACCACGTTCAGGTAGTCGCGCGGAGCGAAGCGGTCGGTCGGATTCAGAATATCGGTACGGCCCCAGCGGATGAACTGCTTGCCGAGCTGGACGGTAACCGGACCCTTGTGCCAGGTAGCGCTGAGGCGGCGGACATCGAAGGCCGGACGGCGGATGGACCGCTCCCACCAGGAAAACGTGCCGTCGCGGGAGGTCTGCTGGTGTGTGTCCGCGCGCGCGTCGAACGCTCCGGAAAATTGCCACGCTGGCCCGGCCTTGAGCGAAGCTTCGTAGCGAAGCAGCGTCTCGCCGACGGCATGCGCGCCATCCCCGGGCACGGTTTGCGGATAGAAAAAGCCGCGCGTTTCGAGAAAACCGCGCTGGGCGAACCCGCCCCAGCTCTGGCCCGCCGCCGCCGACACGCTCAACAACAGGGTGAGGCTACTTCTTCGGACGCGGCGTTGCATCGCCCTCGGTCATGTGCGTCGCCCACTTGACGGCCTCCACCCACATCTTCCGGATGTCCGGGCGATCCCACACTTCCTCGCGATGTCCGAGCGAGGAATAGAAGACGCGGCCTTTGCCGTATGCCCGCGCCCAGGATACGGCGAAGTCGCCGTCGGTGCGGTGGACGCCCTTTTTAGCAAGGTCCACGGTGGAAGTGTCGATGCTCATTAGCACGCGCACCCGGTCGCGGGAGTAGTTCTTGAACTGGTAGATCTCGTCGGTGATCTGGAATTTTGGCGGGAAGTGCCGCATGGCCGGGAAATCGCGGTCCTCCACGTTGACGCCCACCAGTTGATGCCAGGGATGCTGGTCGAACCACCCGCCGATCAGCTCGCCGTACTCGGGCCACTGATAGAACGTGTCGGTGGCGCTGTGCGTGCCGAGGAAGCCCTTGCCGTCTTCACGAATGAACGCAAGGAAAGCCGCTTTCTGCTCGTCGTCCATGGCCAGTTCGCCGGTCGTGTAAAAGAGAATGGCGTCGAAATAAGACAGGTTCTTGGCGTTGGCGTCCAGCTTCTTCCGGGTGATGAGCTGGGTGTCGGTGCGGATGAACGTGTCCCACAAACCGGTTTCGCGGCCCAGCCGCTCGATGGTCGCGAGGCCGTGGGAAACCGAATCGTGCTGGTAGCCCTGCGAAGCTCCGATCGCGAGCAGCCGCTTCTTTTTCGGCTGTGCCTGAAGTCCGCCGCAGAGGGCAGCGATCAGGCCGGCGGTGAGGATGAAACGTAGGCGCATGGTCCGGACGACCTCCCAGTGGAATCATCTCATAGCTCGGCTTTTCACAGGCTTAGCTTTTCACAGGCTTGGCCTTTCAAAGCTTGGCGATGCGCCGGAGCGTAAATGCCTCGGGCTTCATGTTGGCATGTTCCAGCTTCTTCCAGTCGTCCTCGACGTGGATGAACTTGCCGTTGATGTGATTGGAGCGAGGCGACGACAGGAACAGCGCAAGCGCGATCTGCCTTTCGGCCGGCACTCCGCCCGTGAGCCTGACCTTCTTCGCGTTTTCCATTTCCTTCTGGCCCGCGCGCTCGCCGGCAGCCAGGATCTCGTCGGTCATGTGCGTGTACGCCCCACCCGGGCCCAGGCAATTGACCTGGATGTTATGATCGCTGACCTCTTCGGCCAGCGATTCGACGAAGCGGACGACGCCGGCCTTCGACGCGGCGTAAGATGTGAAATTCGGACGCGCATAGGCCGCGCCCCCGCCGGTCAGCACGATGATCTTTCCGCTGCGGCGCTCGATCATCTGCGGCAGCACGGCATGGCAGCAGTTCATCACGCCGATCAGGTTGATCTCCACCGCCTCGGCCCAGAGATTAGGCTTACATTCGATCAGGGGCCCGATGGGGCCGTGGACCGCCGCGGCGCAGACCAGGACGTGTATGCCGCCGAAGTGAACGCCCATGCGGTCCGCGGCGGCCGAGACCTGTTCATGGTCGCGTACGTCCGCCCGCAGCCGCAGCGCGACGCCGCCGTTGTGTTCGATTTCGAGTTTGGTGAGGTCCAGTTCGGCTTTGCTGCGGGCCAGCAAGCCGACGCGCGCGCCGTCCCGGGCGAATCCGATCGCGAAGCGCTTTCCAATCCCACGGCCGGCTCCGGTAATCAGGACTCCCTTATCCTTGAGGTGCTCCAAATTGCCCATTATGTCACTTGGCGGGCGCGCCGGGAGTGCGTCGCCGAGTGCGTGGGTCGGGGCCGTTACCGCTAACGAATCAAGCGCCGGCCGACCTCCATCAGCAGCGCCGTCTCTTCGTCGGTGAAGGTGCGCTCGGAGCGGTTCGCGATGCCCAGCGCTCCCGCGGCTTCCGCGCCGCGCAGCACCGGCACCACGATCGCGCCTTCCATTCCAGTGGCGCGCGCGCCGGGACGCACATCGCCGCTCGTGTCCGTCTGGATGTTGCACGCCGTCACCGGCGCGACTCGCTCCACCGCAAGGCCGGCCATGCCCTTGCCGACTGGGATCGTGCCCACCAGCTTCAATACCGGCGCGGGGATGCCGTGCGACGCCCGCAGGTGCAACAGGCCATCGGCTTCCAGCATGTGCACGCTGCCGCTTTCGGCGTTGAAGTGCGCGATGGTCAACTCCAGCGCCCTCTGGACGCCGCCCTCCTGCAATGCCTGGCCGATCTGGTCCGCAAAGCTCTGCTCGGGAAAGCTCATTTGTGTTTGGTCAGGTTCTCGAACAGGAACAGCCCGCTTTTGCCGCCGACGGCGAAATCCAGGTCGCCGTCGCCGTCCACGTCCGCGACTGGGATCTGCATTCCACCGCCGGTGCGCGAACCGTAGTCCACCACATGTTTCACCCACTCGATGGACTTACCGTCGGCCCCCTTCAGGTACTCGTACCAGTAGACGCCAAGCGGCTCGCGCTCGCCGGGATCCTTACCGTTGTGCGCCATGAAGCGCTTGCCCGTGACCAGGTCCTTCTTGCCGTCGCCGTTCAGATCCACCAGCGTCATGGCGTGGGCCTGCGACCAGCTATCGTCGATCAGGTGCTTGGTCCATTTGCCGTCCGCGCCCTGCTCCAGCCAGAAAATTCCGTAATCGTGAGCCATCGATGTGACGATGTCCGGCCGGCCGTCGCCGTTGACGTCCAGTACATAGATGAAGCCCAGCGCGCCCAGGTCGAAGTCGCCGTGCCATTTCCATTGCCCGCCGCGCGGGTCGGACGGCGCCTCAAACCAGCCTTTGGGCGTCAGGATGTCCGCGCGGCCGTCGCCGTTGACGTCGCCTGCACCGATGCCGTGGCCGTAGCTCTTATTGCTGACCGCGTGCTTCACGAACGCGCCATCCTTGATTTCGTACCACGCCAGCGGCGCGTCGGCATTGCCGAACTGCGGCAGTACCTCGCGCGCTTTGCCGTCGTTGTCCAGGTCCACCAGGAAGCAGAACTCGACGTTGAAGCCGCTCTCAATCGGATGCTCCTTCCACTCGCCGATACCCTTGCCGGGATTCTGCCACCAGGCCAGCTTCTTCGAGAACCAGCCGCAGCTTACGATGTCCAGCGCGCCGTCGCCATTCACGTCCACCGGCAGGTCGCTGAAATCGTCGATGTAGTTGTTGCTGTAAAACAGCGAACGGAACTTATGCTTGGTCCACTTGGGCCCTTCGTACCAGTTCTCTCCGCTGACGATGTCCAGGCGTTTGTCGCCGTTCACGTCGGCGAAGGCCGCGGGCTCGTTCGATTCAAGGTCGATGGTGTGCTTTTGGAAGGGAATTTCGCCCGGACGGCCGATGGTCCAGGCCAGCGGAGCCGCCACGAGCAGGGCCCCTAGGATACAATGCCGCATCATGCGGACGATTGTATCGCTTTTATTGTTGGCCGCCTCATCCCCGGCCCCGGGAGCGGAGATGGAGATGCGGTTCCGCGCGCAGGAGATCCAGCGCCAGTTCGGCATCGGCTACGCCGTGCAGATAGCCGACATGAATCGCGACGGCAAGCCCGACATCGTCGCCATCAACGAAACGCAGGCGGTGTGGTGGGAGAACCCGACCTGGACCAAGCACGTGGTGATGGAAGGCGCCACCAAGAAGGACAACGTTTGCATCGCGGTCAACGACATTGACGGCGACGGCTGGCCGGATCTGGCAGTGGGCGCCGACTGGCAGGCGCGCAATACTTCCAGCGGCGGTTCCCTCCAGTGGATCGGGCGCGACCCGTCGAATCCGGCCGCAATGTGGAGGCTGACGCCCATCGGCGAGGAGCCCACGCTCCACCGCATCCGCTGGGGCGACGTGGACGGCGACGGCAAAGCAGAACTGATCGTCGCGCCGCGGCATGGCCGCGAGAACAAGCCGCCCGACTGGCAGGGCAACGGTTCGCGCCTGCTGGTGTACCACGTGCCGAAGGATCCGCGTCGCGATCCATGGACCTACGAAGTCGCCGATGATTCGCTCCACATCATCCACAACTTCATCGTCGCTAGTTACGGCCCGGACCCCCGCCAGGAGATCTTCACCGCCAGCCGCGAAGGCGTCAACGTGCTGAAGCGCGGCGACGGCGGCAAGTGGTCGCGCACCCTGATCGGCGACGGCTCCCCGGGCGAGATCAAAATGGGCCGCATCGGCCGCAAGCGCTTTCTGGCCACGGTGGAGCCCTGGCACTCGAACACAGTGGTCATCTACGAAGAAGGTCCGCCGGGCGCGAAATGGAGCCGCACCGTGATCGAGGACCAGCTCACCGGCGGCCACGCCCTGGGCTGGGGGGATTTCGACGGGGACGGCGACGAGGAGCTGGCCGTAGGCTGGCGCGACAAAGCGCCGGGCAGGAATCCCGGCGTAGCCGTTTACAAGCGGGGCGCGAACGGCAGGTGGTCGAAATTGATGATCGACGACGGCGGACTGGCCGCCGAGGACCTGGCCGTCGCCGACCTCAACGGCGACGGCTACCCGGAGATCATCGCCGTGGGACGCTCCCCGTCGAACGCGAACATCTCCAGGAATGAGGCCAAAAAACACAATCCCCACGCCCGGCGCCGCGATCTGGGCGGC
>JACXTT010004566.1_pt1 | contig 20523 bp, 16 predicted proteins | sample 9270951 | NCBI WGS metagenome assembly JACXTT01 (sample SAMN15532306, study PRJNA645909) | rock metagenome | isolation source: weathered quartz diorite | place: Puerto Rico | collected 2017-06-21
GGCTGGGCCTCCGGCCCCCCCGCCGGCGGGGCCGGCGTGGGGGAGGGCTGCGGGGTCGGCCCGGCGGCGGCCTCCCCCGCATCGGCCCGAACGAAACCGGCCGTCGCCGCCAGGCTCAGGACGAGGAGGCAGACGACGACCGGAACGCGGAACCGCCGGCTCACGCGGGATCCCCCTCGCAGAGGAAGCGGAATGGCGCGCCTGGTGCGGGAATGGGTGTCAGCGGGCGGTCGGAATCGGTTCCCGGAACGCCAGCCTCTCCTGATCGACGAAGATTTCGATCTCCCCGTTCTCGGGAAACTTCCCGAGAATGAGACTCTCCGACAGAGCATCCTCAATGTTCTTCTGGATGGCACGGCGGAGCGGGCGCGCGCCGTAGGAACGATCGCTGCACGTGGTGTCGATGAGCCAGCGGTACGCTTCGTCGGTCAGCGTCAGACGAACCCCCCGTTCGGTCAGGCTGGCGTTCAGCTGGCTGATCATGAGTCGGGCGATCGCCAGCAGGTCGCCGTCCGACAACGCGTCGAACACGATGATCTCGTCGACGCGGTTGATGAATTCCGGGTTGAGAACGGTCTTGACTTCCTTGAGGACCAGGTCCCGGCGCTCGCGATAATCGCGCTCGCGGTCGTCGGGGCTGCGGAAACCCATGGTGCGCGACTTCTGGATCAGGTGCGAGCCGATGTTCGAGGTCATGACGACCAGGCCGTTCTTGAAATCGATGCTGTCCCCGAACGCGTCGGTGATCTGTCCGTCCTCCAGGACCTGAAGGAGCACGTTCAGGACGTCGGGGTGGGCCTTCTCGATCTCGTCCAGGAGAATGACGCTGTAGGGCCGCCTCTTGATCCGTTCGGTGAGCTGCCCGCCCTCCTCGTACCCGACGTACCCCGGGGGCGATCCGATCATCTTGGCGATGGCGTGCTTCTCCATGTACTCCGACATGTCGAAGCGCACCAGCGACTTCTCGTTGCCGAACAGGAACTCCGCCAGGCACTTGGCGACCTCGGTCTTGCCGACCCCGGTCGGGCCCAGGAAGATGAACGAGCCGACGGGGCGCAGCGGGTTCTTCAGGCCGGCGCGCTGCCGCCGCGTGGCGCGGGCCAGGGCGGATATCGCCTCGTCCTGGCCGACGATGCGCTTGTGCAGGAACTCCTCCATCTTGAGGAGCCTCTCGGCCTCCTCCTTCTTGACCGAGGAGATCGGGATGCCCGTCCACTTCGAGATGACCTCCTCGGTGTCTTCCTGCGAGACCTCGAGAACCGCGCGCCGCTCCTCCTCCTCGCGCACCTTGAACTCGTCGTACTTCTTGCGCAGCGCGATCTCCTCGTCGTGCTGGCGGACCGCCTTCTCGAAGTCCTTGCGGAACAGATAGCTCTTCATGCTGCTGACGGCGCGCTCGATGTCACGCTCCAGATCGCGGATCTCGCGATAGTTCATCCGCCGGCGCAGCTTGACCCTCGCCCCGGCCTCGTCGATCACGTCGATCGCCTTGTCCGGAAGGAACCGGTCGGTGATGTAGCGGTTCGACAGGGCCACGGCGGCGCGCAGGCTCTCCTCGGAATAGCGCACCTGGTGGAACTTCTCGTAGCGCTCGCGCACGCCGCGCAGGATGTCGAGCGTCTCGTCCTCCGTGGGCGGATGCAGGCGGATCGGCTGGAAGCGGCGCACCAGGGCGCGATCCTTCTCGATGTAGCGGTGGTAGTCCCTCGGGGTGGTGGCCCCGATGCACTGCACCTCGCCGCGCGACAGCGCCGGTTTGATGATGCTCGCCGCGTCGAGGGACCCCTCGGCGGAGCCGGCGCCGATCAGCGAGTGGATCTCGTCGATGAAGATGATGATGTCCTCGTTGCCGATGATCTCGGAGATGATCCCCTTCAGGCGCTCCTCGAACTGCCCGCGGTATTTGGTCCCGGCCACGATGAGGCACAGGTCCAGGGCGAGGATGCGCTTGCGCGACAGCGACACCGGGACGCTCCCCTCGGCGATGCGCTGCGAGAGGCCCTCGACCAGCGCGGTCTTGCCGACGCCCGGCTCGCCCAAGAGCACGATGCTGTTCTTGCGGCGTCGGGACAGCACCTGGATCATGCGCTGCAGCTCGTTCTCGCGGCCGATCAGCGGGTCGAACACCTGGCGCGCCGCCATCTCCGACAGATCGCGCGAGAACTCGTTCAGGAACGGGGTCTCCTTCACCTTCTTCGGGAGGGCGCGCTGCTTCCAGACCGCCACGGTGTCCTCGCGCAGCGCGTACAGACGCATCCCCTTCTCCGCCAGCATGCGGCCGGCCGCCGAGTCTTCGACGCGCAGCAGGCCGAGCAGGATGTGCTCGTCGCTGACGTACGGGTGCAGGAGGCGCTCCGCTTCCTCCTCGGCGCACGCGAGGATCTTCTTGGTCTCTTCGCTGAACGGGATCTCGATGGGGGCCGCCTGCTTCTCGCCGCTGGGCCCGCGCGCCTCGAGCTCGGCGCGCAGCAGCTCGAGGTTGACTCCGGAGCGCCCGAACAGGTCGCGAACGAGGTCGTCGCCTTCCTTGATCAGGCCCAGGAGCAGGTGCTCGGAGCCGATGACCTTGCTCCCCATCTGGCTGGCTTCGTACCGGGCGAGAAACAGGACCTTCTTGGCCTTCTCGGTGTACTTTTCGAACATTCGACGTCCGCCCGAGCGCTCGCTCCCGTCCTGTTTTACCGGGGAACCTGCGTGGTCCCAGCGCTGACATTGTAACGGCTGCCCGCCGGATCCGTCAAGGAACCGTGCTCCATCCTCAGGACACGGCTGCACTTCTCCGCCAGCCGCGCGCTGTGCGTGACGAACAGGGTGGTCATCCCGCGCCGCCTGTGCAGGTCCGCCAATAGGCCGAACACCGCCTCGGCATTCCGCTCGTCCAGGTTGCCCGTCGGCTCGTCGGCGAGCAGCAGGGCGGGCGAGCCGACGATCGCCCGGACGATGGCCACTCGCTGCTGCTCCCCGCCCGACAGCTCGGCGGGTCTCCGATCGGCGCAGTCGCGCAGACTGAGCTCGTCGAGCAGCGCCAGCACGCGGGCCCGCGCGCGGCGGCGATCCTCCGCCCGGATCAGGAGGGGCATCATGGCGTTCTCCGCCGCCGTGAACTCCGGCAGGAGGTGGTGGAACTGGAAGACGAATCCGAGATCCCGGTTGCGGTAGACCGCACGCTCGTGCGGCGTGGCCGCGCCCACGTCCCGGCCCCGGAACAGGACGGAGCCGTCGTCGGGACGCTCGATCGCGCCGACCAGGTGGAGCAGCGTGGTCTTGCCGGCGCCCGACTCGCCCAGGATGGCGACCATCTCGCCGCGCGCCACCGCCAGGTCGAGGCCCCTCAGGACCTCGACGCGGCGCCCCTGCGGGCCGAACGACTTCCACAGGGCCGTGCAGCGCAGCAGACCGTCCCCGGGCGAGCTATTCATAACGCAGCGCCTCGGCCGGATCGAGCCGGGCCGCCCGCCACGCGGGATAGAGGGTGGCGAGGAACGACACGCCGACGGTCAGAAGCGCGACCGTGAGCACGTCGACGGGACGGATGTGGAACGGGACGTACGGGATGAAGTAGACGTCCACCGGCAGCGAGATCAGACGGTACCGATCGAGGACCCACGCGAGCGCCACCCCGAGGATGATCCCGGCCAGGGTTCCGACCGCGGCGATGATCAGCCCTTGCAGGAGGAAGATGCGCCGGATGCCGTGGTGGGTCGCCCCCATGGCCAGCAGCACGCCGATATCGCGCACCTTCTCCATCACCATGAGCACCAGGATCGAGATGATGTTGAGCGCCGCCACCAGCACGATGAGACCGATGGCAATCGACATCCCCAGCTTCTCGAAGCGCAGCGCCGAAAAGAACGTCCTGTTCATCCGGATCAGATCGTTCACGTAATAGGCGCTCCCGAGCGCCTCCTGGACCGCGCGCGAGGCCGACGGCAGACGGCGCGGGTCCTTGACCCTCGCCTCGATGGCGGTCGTCTGCGTCGGCAGGAGCCCCAGGAATTTCCGGGCCGCAGTCAAGGACACGTAGATGCGGCTGCTGTCGTAGTCGTAGAAACCTGCGTCCGCCACGCCCGCCACCTCGAACTCGCGACTCTTCGGTACGGTCAGGAAGGGCGACACGTTCGGCTGCGCGATGATGACGCGCACAAACTCGCCCGGACCGACGCCGAGGTTCATCGCCAGGTCCTTGCCGAGTATGGCGCGGTCGCGTCCGCCCTTGCCAGGGAGAGCCAGGATCCCGAGATCACCGCGCACCTGCGAGGCCAGGTCGGTGATCAGGCGCTCCGCCGCCGGGTCGATCCCCTTGATCAGCACGGCCGCGCCGGAGGCGTTCAGCTCGCTCGTCGCCATCCCCTTCTCGTACACGACCGGCGCCGCGGCGAGCACCGGGCCGCTGGCCAGAAGACGCGACAGCACCGACGGCACGTCGTCGAGCGGGCGGCCGCTCGGTCCCGCGAAGACCGTAAGGTGGGCGTTGGCCCCGAAAATCTTCGACTGGATCTGGTCCTGGAAACCGGTCATGAGCGCGAGGACGACCACCAGCGCCGCGACGCCGACGATGACGCCGAGCACCGAGATCAGGGAGATGACGTAGATGATCGCCTGCTTGCGACGCGCCAGCAGGTAGCGTCTGGCGATGAACAGCGGATACGACATGAGAGGGCGGCCCCCATCGGCGACGCCGGGGGAAAATGCTCGAAGGCGCGTGATGGTACAGCGCCCCGGACGGCAGGTCAAGGAACGCCTGGAGCCACCCGGCCCGGATGGGGCGCGCGCTTGTGTCACCGGCTGGATCGATCGATAATCGAGGCACGGAGGTTCTCGCCTGATCCGACGACTGTTCGTCTCAGGGGTCGTGCTCCTCCTGGCGCTGGCCACAGGTCCGTCCGCTTCGGGCGCGGCGAAGGACAAGAAGACCGCCGGCCCCCCGACTCCGACCTCGACGCTCTTCGAGCGCGCCACCGTCGAGATGGTCCTGATCGAGGCCTACGTCAGCGACGGTCAGGGTCGGACGATCGCAGGTCTCGGCCCGAACGATTTCGTGCTGTCCGTCGACGGCCGGGTCCGGCCGATCAGCTCGATCGAGTTCCGGAACGCCGAGTCGTTCGCGGCGACACCGACCGCCGCGACGGGACCCTCGTCTCCCGGCCCCACGCCCCCGGCCGTGACGGAGAAGAGGCTTCCCCGTCACTTCATCCTGTTCTACGAAGACCGTACCTCGTCCCCGGAAGGGCTCACCGCGGCGCGCCGCGCCACCACGCGCTTCCTGGCCGAGAGCCTGGTGCCCGATGACCAGGTCGGATTGGCGGTCTTCGACCAGGGTCTGCGGCTGCTGCACGGGTTCACGACCGATCGCGCCGCGCTGCGGCAGAAGGTTGATGAGAGCCTGGCCGACCCCCGACGCATTTCCGATTTCGCCTCGGAGCACGACGCGCGCCTGAGCGAATCGTCCGGCCACGGGGCCTTTCCCGGCGACACGGGGGCGGGCTCCCTCACCGCGGCGCTTTCCTACGCGGCGGACGAAACACCGCGTGTGAGCGGCGTCCTGAAGGCGCTGCAGACCGTGATCGATTCCCTCGCCCCCTACCCCGGATACAAGTCGGTCGTGTTCATGGGCGACGGCCTGCCGGAGAATCCCGCCTTCGATTACCTCGAGCGTTTCATGCGCGGCACGTCCCCCGACGGTCTGGTCTCGATGGCGACGCATTTCGATCTATCCGCCGAGATCAAACAGGTCGCGTACGCGGCGGCGGCCGCCGGCGTGACTCTGCACAGCGTTCAAACAAGCGGAGTGACGTCCGCGTCGCCCTCCGACCTGCGCGCTGCGAGCCGCCGCCAGAACGCCATGGAGACGATCGCGCTGAACACGGGCGGGACGAGATCGACCTCCAACGATCTCTTCAAGGCGCTCAGCGAGGCCGAGGCCTCCAGCCGGGCGTTCTATGTTCTCGGCTACGCGCCGGAGGGGCCCCCCGATGGTCTGTACCACACGGTCCAGCTGCGCGTCCGGAAGAGTGGCGCCCGTCTGCGCTGGCGGCGGGGCTTCACAAGGTGGCTTCCGCAGGAGGCCCACGAGCGAGCCGTGCAGGCGGCCTACGTGCTGCCCGATCTGTACGCCGAGATGGGCCTCGAGGCGACCCTCATCCCGGGGCCCGCCGACGCCGGCGGCCGGGTGGCCGATCTGGTCCTGCATCTGCCGCCCGGCCGGGCCCTGTTCGTTCCGCAGGGGACGGGACGGACGGCTCATCTGGAGGCTGGCTTCGTGGTGATCGACGCGTCCAACCGCGAGGTGTTGCGCGCCGCGAGGGAGGTGCAGGTCTCGAGCCCGACGGGCGCCGACCAGGCGCCCCCGGGATTCGATTTTTACTCTCGCATCCGTCTTCCCCGAACGGGCCAGACGATCACGGCCGTCGTCTCCGATCGGTCCACCGGCGGTCTGGCCGCCGCCCGTCTGTCGGTCCCGGCCGCCGACCCCTCGACCGCGGTCGTCGGCCTCTCGATCTACTCCATGGGAGAGAAGAGCCTCTGGGTCGAGATCCCGGCGACGCCCGTCAAGACCCCGGCTCCCGCCGAGACGGTGGAGCCCAATCTCGGTCCGGCGCTCAAGACCACTTTCTCGGTCGGCGAGCCCGTCGCCTGCGGATTCCGGTTCGAGGCCCCGGCGTCGGAGCCCGCAGTGCGCATGGTCATCCGGCGTGAGGATCGTGTCGTCCGCAGCGTTCCGGTGACGGCCGGGGGCGACGCGAGCGCCGCCGGTGCCGGCGCCGGTGGAGGGACGATCAAGATGACGCTGGCCCTGGACGATTTGCCCGCCGGTGATTACGTGCTGGCGGTCCAGGCGTCCGGGGAGCGGGCGGGATCGCCGGACCTCGCGTCGGTTCCGCTCCGCCTCCGGGCGCAATCAAACGACGCGGAGCCCGGCGCCGGAGGCTGAACGCCCGCCGGTCCTCTCAGGGCTCGCTGCGCTCCTGCTTCTTCTTCGCGACCCACTGGCCGCTCGTGGGCTCGCCGCCCGACAGGATGAAGTTCTGCCAGCTGCCTCGCAGGGTTCGGCCATCGGGCGCCAGGCTCCCTTCGAGGTCGGATGAGCGGCCGAGCTTCGAGTCGATGCGGTGCAGGAGGACCTTGCCGTCGACGAACGTCCCCTGGAGGCTGCCTTTCCACCCGCCCTCCAGCGTGTACTCGCCCACCAGGAGCGTCCCCGATTGCCGCAGCTGGAACAGCCCCTTGTCGCCGCTCGGGAGATAGGTCACGTCCCACGACCCGGTCAGCGCCTCGGTGTCGGACGGTAGCGTCTTGCGCAGCCGGCTGATGCGGTCGCTCAGCAGATCGATGCGCGCGTGCGCGTCGCGGATGTCGTCGCGGGTCCGGCGGCTCTCCTGGGCCAGCGCGGCGACCTCCTGCTCGGCCTTCTGAATCTCTTCCTCGCGCTGCTGCATGAGCGCCGGGTCCGCATCCGCCCGGCCCTGCACCATGCCGTCGAGGTCGTCGTACATGCGCTGCAGCCGGCCGCGAGCCTCTTCCCGCTTCCGTGCCTGGTCACCGTAGCTCTGCAAGGCGTCGTCCAGACGACGCTGCTCGATCTCGAGCTGCACCTTGAGGCTGTAGATCGCCGCCAGCTGCTCCTCGGGCCGCTTCAAATCCTGCGCGACGACAACCCCCCAGGCCAGGAGCGCCACCATGATGCCGAGCCGTCCCGCCCGCCTCATGCGCGCCCCCTCGCGAGCCTCCGTTCGAGGAGGGCTTCCGCGATCCGCACGGCATTCAGCGTCGTGCCGCCCGCCAGATCGTCCGAAACCGCCCAGATCCAGTGCGACGCGTCGTCGCGGCCGCCCGGGGCTTCCGCCACCAGGACGCCGGTCTCGCCGGCGCGCTCGACCGGCGTCGCCGATGCGCCCCCCCGCGCCCAGCGCACCTCGTCGCTTCCCTTGAAACAGGCGCGGATGTCGTCGCGGGTCCTGCCCTCCTCGAGAACCAGATGCACGATCGCCGCATGGCCGTGAAACACAGGGGCCTGGATCGCCTGCACGGCCAGCGAGTAATCACCGCCGGTGATCGCGAGGATCTCTCGCTCGAGACCGGAACGACCCGCGCCGTGATCCTCGAGCCGTCCCCGCAGCCAGGCCGGGAACAGGTTGAATGCGAGCTGCCGCCCGAACATCTCGCGAGGGAGGTCCTTGAAATTCATCAGGGCGAGGGTCTGCTGGTACAGCTCGTCGAGCCCCACAGCGTCGAGCACCGACGCGGGCTGGAGCACCACCGCCTCCGCCCGCCGCAGTCCCCCGAGGCGGCGGATCGGCCCGAGCAGCGTCGACACAAGCTGGGACACCGGGTGCGGCGTCGCGATGACGCCCGCGCCTTCCGGGATGGCCTCCGGGTTGACCGAGGCGTTCACCACGGGGGCGCCCGCCGCTTCGTTCGCGGCGCCGGTCAGATCGATCGCGACGAATCCGACCCGGCACGCCCAGTCGAGGTATCGCGCGCCTTCCTGCGGGCTGCCGCACAGGAACGCGATGTCCAGCTCCCCCAGGGTCTCGAGGTCGGGCGGGGAGACCAGCATCGCTTCACCCGCGAACTCCGACAGATTGGCCTCGGGATCGCTGCTCGACGTGAACAGTCGGACGGAGGCCCTCGGAAAGGTCCGGGCGACCAGATGATCCTTGACCGCCTTGCCGCGCAGCGTCGTCGCGTCGAACAGGGCGACGTGGGCCCGGCGGAAACGGGCCGCCTCAGGCACGGCCATCGCGGCCTCCCGCCGGTGCGATCCGCGGCTCCTTCTGCCCGGACGGGCGGAGGCGCGGCACCAGGCCCGAAAGCAGGTACGCGAAGCTGAGCGCCAGAGCGACCGCGCTCGGATATCCGGCGATCGCAAAATAGACGAGGGCGACCAGGAGGACGACGATCCAGGGCACCCGGCGGCGCAAATCGATCTCCTTGAACGAGCGATAGCGCACCTTGCTGATCATGAGCACCGACAGGGTGACGACCAGGAGCATGACCAGGAATCCGGTGATCGGATCGGCCACGCGCCCGGGGTCGTAGTAGACACAGGCGGCGATGGCGCAGGCGGCGGCGGGCGTCGGCAGCCCCACGAAATAGCGCTTATCCTGCATCGGGGCCTGGATGTTGAAACGCGCCAGGCGCGCGGCGCTGGTGGCCAGGTAGAGGAACGGCGCCAGGGAGAACGGCTTCGGCAGGGCCGAGAGGGCCCACACGTAGGTCAGCAGGGCCGGCGCGATCCCGAACGAGATCACGTCGGCGAGCGAGTCGAACTGCACGCCGAAATCGCTGGTGGTCCCGGTGAGTCGCGCCACCCATCCGTCCAGCCTGTCGAGGAGGGCGGCGATGAACACCGCAATCGCGGCCCACTCGAACTCGCCCTGGACGCTGCGGACGATCGCGATATAGCCGCACAGGAGGTTCCCGGTCGTGAACAGGCTCGGAATGAGATAGGCGCCGCGCCGGAAGCGCGCCCTGTCCTTGAGCCCGCCACGCGCCCTCATCCCCGCCTCCCCGCCGCGACCCCCGCCACGGGAGCCGCCAGGTCGAGCCTGGCCGCGCGGGCCATGAGGGTCACGCCGCCGCGGACCCGATCGCCCTTGGCCACCAGCGGCTCCAGACCCGGAGGCAGATGCAGGTCGGTGCGCGAACCGAAGCGAATGAGACCGATCCGCTCGCCGCGCCGTACGCGGTCACCCTCCTTCTTGGTGCAGACGATGCGTCGGGCCAGAACGCCCGCAACCTGCGTGACCCCGAACTCGCCCTCGTCGGCGCGGATGATCAGATGATTGCGCTCGTTCTCTCCGCTCGCGCGCCCCTGCCAGGCCGGGTGAAACCGCCCGGGCGTGTAGCGCGCCTGGCCCACGATCCCGGCCACCGGGGAGCGGTTGATGTGACAGTCGAGGACGGACAGGAAGACCGACACGCAGGCTCCTTCTCCGACCCGCCGGATTTCGGTCACCCGGCCGTCGGCCGGGGACAGGACCAGACCGTCACCCTCGGGCGAGACACGCTCGGGATCACGGAAGAAGTAAAGGACGAACAGGGCGAGAAGAACGATCGGGGCGACGCCCCAGGGGCCGACGGTGATTCCGAGGACCAGACCCGCAATCAAGAGGCCCACGAGGAACGGGACCGCCTGCACTGCCACCGGCACGCCTGCCCCCTTTGCGAGACGGGCGCCGCTGCGCGCGCCCCTCCGCCGCGTTGAAGCCGCTCCTTCCGGCGCCGGGCGCTAGGACCGGACGCCGGCGCTGCTCGTCCGCTCCATGTGATGCCGCAGGATGGCCTCCATGCGATCCTTCAGAAACAGCTTCTGCTTCTTGATGTTGACGCTCTCGAGGCGCTCGGACTCATTGAGGACGGCCTTGCCCTGAAGTTCCTGAAGGCGGAACTCGCAGCTGGCGTGCTCGGCCAGCAGCTTTCGATACTCCTCATGGCTCTCCGAAAGCGTCCGCTTCAGGTCCTCCTGGATATGCACCATCGGCCTCAACCTCCTGATTTTAAGGGGCGTTCGAGCGAAGGCAGCGAATCACGCACGCACATTTTGCCGGTAAGTCTACCATCCCCGATCCCTTCGTGCAAGGTCGATCGCCGCAGAAATGAGGGTGCGCCGCCCGAACCGGCTCACGGGGCGGCGCGTGGCTCGACCCGCAGCCACATGACGATCGCGTCCTCGTGGGTATCCGTGTAGTACTGCTTGCGCCGGCCGATCGGCATGAAGCCCGCCTTGCGGTACAGGGAGAGGGCCGCCTGGTTGCTGGGGCGGACCTCGAGAGTCATCTCACGGCATCCCTGGCGGGCGGCGTACTCGATCAGGAACTTCAGGAAGCGCGTCCCCACTCCGCGCCCCCGATGGGATGGGTGGACCGCGATGTTGTTGATCTTCACTTCCTGATCGATGACCCACAGGCAGGCGAAGGCGAGCACCGCGCTTGCCTCGCGCGATCGAGCCACGAACAGGCTCGCATAAGGGTTCTCCAGGAGCTCGTAGCGGAACGACGACTCGCTCCAGGGCGTGGGGAACGAGAGATTCTCGATCTCGACCACGCCCGGGATGTCCTCGAGCGACATCGACACGATCGAGAGGGCGCCCACCCGTTCGCGCCCCTTGCGGGTCGGGGCGATCATCGCGCTGTCTTCTCGGCGTCCGACGGGCGCACGTAGATCGGCTGCAGGCCGCCGGCACGATACGAATCCCCCTGACGGATTGCCCGGCATCCCCAGAGGGCCACCTGGGCCGCCAGATGGGGCGGGGTCACGATCGCGCCGACCTCCCGTCCCGCCTCGCGGGCGGCCAGCGCCACCGCCGCGGCTCCGTTCCCGGCGACCGGCGTCCCCTGAGGCAGCTCCCGCGCGAGGTCCGCGGGCCGCAGCGAGCGCTCGACCCCTTCCCTGATCGGCTGCCGATCGTGGACGCGGAACACCACGGCGTAGACTTCACCACGTCCGGCCTCGATCGCGGCGCACAGCCGCGGCGGCGGCTCCCCGCCAGCCAGAGCCGCCCGGGCCAGCGCCTCGAGCGTGGACAGACCAGCGACGCCCACGTTCAACGCGTAGGCCAGCCCCTTCGCGGTCGCCATGCCGATGCGCACGCCGGTGAAGGAGCCCGGCCCCACGGTCACGGCGATGCCCGAGAGCTGCTCCGGCCGCAGTCCCGCCCCCGCGAGCAGGGTGTCGATGCGGGCCAGAAGGTCCCGCGCGTGCCACCCGCGCTCGTCGAGACCCGCCTGGGCCAGGACCTCGCCCGGACGCGCCAGAGCGGCGCTGCCCGTGCCGGTCGCGGTGTCGATGCCGAGAACACAGTGAGGGCTCACGGCGGCTCATCCGGTGGCGAGTCCGCCCCGGCGGAGGAACTCCGTCACCTGCGTTTCCTGGTGGTCCCACTCGAGGAGGAAGGCCGCGCCCACCTCATAGCGTCGGGTCGGCCCCTCGATCTCCTCGATCCGCACGATGCGCGCTCGCAGGGTGACGCGGGCCTGGTCGCGACCGTCCTGGCAGACGATGACGACCTCGTCCCCCATGGTGTAGGGCGTATCGCTCTCGAACAGCAGGCCGCTCTTGCTGATGTTCAGCGGCTCGTGTCCCTCCCGCTCCGGCGCCGCGCCCTCGGGATCGGCGGGGGTCACCCGGATCCGGACCTGCTGCCGCGCCACGTCGAACCGGATGTAGTTCCGACGCTCGCGGTAGTAGACCCCCACGGCGTTGCCGCCGCGCGCCTTGGCCTGGTGCATCGCCTCCTCCGCGCGGCGCACGACCCGGTCGGCGATGGCCGCGTCCTCCGGGTACTTCGCCATGCCGATCGTGACGGTCATCGCGATCGGGCGGCCGTCGATATCCCGGCGCAGAAAATGCCGCTCCATCTCCTTGCGGATGCGCTCCGCCACGAGGAAGGCTCCCATGCGCTCGGTCTCCGGCAGGATCAGGGCGAACTCCTCTCCGGCCAGACGCGCCGCCATGTCGATGTCCCGGATCTTGTTCTTGATCAGGATGGCCACCTCGCGCAGCAGGATGTCGCCGACCAGCTCGCCGTGCCGCTCGTTGATCTCCCGAAAATCGTCGATGTCCAGGTACAGCACGGTCAGCTCGAGTCGGTAGCGCTTGGCGCGGCGAATCTCCTTCTGCAGGGCGGACAGGAACTGGCGGGCGTTCCACAGCCCGGTGCGCGCGTCGATCGGAGACGAAGGATCGGGCCGGTCCGCCAGGGACAGGTCGATGAGCCTCGGGCTCGTCAGCTGGCGGTTGACGTTCACGAAGTAGTCGAGCACCGCCACGCGCAGACCGAGGTCGCGCTGCAGACTCTGACCGAGGGCGCGCCGGTGCCTGAGGATCTCCTCCCAGTGGCGTCGGGCCTCGGACTCGTCGAACGCCAGACCCGTGAGGATGAGCAGCAGCGCGGCGTAGACTTGAAGCCCGCTCTGGGTGCGAATCTGCTCCAGACGGCGGAGGATGCGCTCTTCGTTGTGCGCGTCCTCGCGCAGGACTTCGGCCAGCTCCTCCCGGTAGCGCGCCGCCTCCTCGAGAGTGATCATGCCGTGTCCATCCCGCCGGGGAGCTCCAGGCACGCCAGGATGCCCGCGACTCGCAGCCGGGCCTCCGGCGCGAAAACGACCGCCGCCCGCCACGGCGCCACTCCCGGCGACGGCCCGTCGCTGACCCGGAGGATACGTCCCGGAACGACCAGGGCGGCGGGACGAGCCGTCGGAGGCCGCAGGGCCAGGACGATGTCGGTCCCTGGCTCGGGACGCCGCTCGAGGCCGAGGAGCGCCCCGCCGAGAGACAGATCCTCCACGACGACGTCCGACTCCACGCCGTCCCGCCGGAGCCGCGCGGCGATCGTCCCGCCCACGGACGTCCGGGGATGCCGGCGACGCTCCGCCCGATGCAGCGCGACGGCCGTGCCGTCGCGCAGGGCCTGCTGGAGCGAGCGTCTCGCGCTCTCCTCCAGGACCCGGGCGTCGGCGGCCCCGCGCTCGCCGGCGGCGACCCCCGCTCGCCACACGCGGCCGGTGGTCTTCATCAGGATGCCGAGGAACCGTTCCGCGGCCCGTTGCCCCTCGCGCCCACCCGTGCAGGGCAGGAGGGCGATGAGCTCCAGGGGCGGCCCGCCGGCGACATGATCCGCGTCACGCGCTCCGCCGCGCAGAGCCGCGAGGGCGGTCGCGAAGGCTTCCGGCGCCAGCGTTTCCGTCGGATCGGGAGAGAGCACCACGACCGCCAGCGGCCGCCCCGATCTCTCGGAGCGGCGCGTCTCGAGGCGCTGCGCCTCGCGCAGGGAGACGGTCCCGTCGGCGGGGGTCTCGCGTCCGGGCGCCCTCTCCACCTCCTGGCGGAAGACCGTCGCGCGCAGCGCCGGCTCCGACTCCTGCAGGAGATCGCAGCCCGCGACGACGAAGCCGGGATCCCGTCCCAGCAGGCTCTCGAGGAGCCCACGACGCTCGTCGATGGCCACGATGGCGTCACGGGCCTGAGGCTCGGTCCGTTCGAGGGAGACGGTGGAGCCGAGAGCGAGACGGAAAGGCTCGACGGAATGCCGGGAGCCGATCGCCGCGATCGCCTCGATCAGCCGGTCGCCGCGCGCGGCGGGGTCGGCGAGGACCTCCCGGATGTCATCCTGGACGGTGCGTCTCGGGTCCCGCGGGCCCACTGTCCCCCTCCGCGCGTCGACCCTCGCGATGTTAATGGCTCGCTCCCATGCTGTCAACAAAACCGCAGCCGCCGGGCACGCGCCGGGGGCCGAGGAGCCACCTGGCGACTGACCGGCCGGTCGCGGCGGGACGGGGGAAAAGATTTTGACAATTCTCTGACTGCGCCTTATATTACGGTTAGGTACTTTGAAATAGAGGAACGCATGGCCTACCAAAGAGATACGTCACATTCTCCCACCCGAGACGCGATGCCTGAACGGGAGGTGAAGCCGGTGCCGACAGGTCAAGACATCGTCCAACTGATCGGGAGACTCCAGGACCTGCGCGGCTTCAGGGACCAGCACTGGGAGGGAAGCTTCGAGGATTACCTCCAGATCGTCAGGCACAACCCCAAGGTGACGCGGACGGCGTTCCAGCGCATCTACGACATGATTCTGTCCAAAGGGACGCGGGAATACTACGAGTACAAGAAGAAAATCATCCACTACAATTTCTTCGACGACAAGGACCACGGGGGCGTCGACGCGATCTTCGGTCTCGACATCCCCCTGATGAAGCTCGTCAACGTCTTCAAGTCGGCGGCGAAGCGCTACGGCACCGAGAAGCGCGTCCTGCTCCTGCACGGTCCGGTCGGGTCCTCGAAATCCACGATCGTGCGACTCCTGAAGAAGGGGCTGGAGGACTACTCGCGCACTCCGGAGGGCGCCCTCTACACGTTCACGTGGGTGGTGCAGGGCGACATCGGACGGAAGCGCTCCGACCAGAACGAGGTGATCGCCTGCCCCATGCACGAGGAGCCGCTCCATCTCGTCCCCGAGGAGCTGCGACCCGAGGTCCTGCGCATGCTCAACGAGGGCCGGCCGGAGGGCGAGCGCGTGATCCTCGAGGGCGACCTGTGCCCCTCCTGCCGCCAGACGTATCGCGAGCTGGTGCTGCGCTACGGCGGTGACTGGACGAAGATCGTGTCGCACGTGCGGGTGCGGCGCATGATCCTGTCCGAGAAGGATCGTGTCGGCATCGGGACGTTCCAGCCGAAGGACGAGAAGAACCAGGATTCGACCGAGCTGACCGGCGACATCAATTACCGCAAGATCGCCGAGTACGGCTCCGACTCCGATCCCCGCGCCTTCAATTTCGACGGGGAGTTCAACGTCGCGAACCGCGGTCTCATCGAGTTCATCGAGGTGCTGAAGCTCGAGGTGGCCTTCCTGTACGACCTGCTCGGCGCGTCCCAGGAGCACAAGATCAAGCCGAAGAAGTTCGCGCAGACCGACATCGACGAGGTGATCATCGGGCACACGAACGAGCCCGAGTACCGCAAGCTGCAGCACAACGAGTTCATGGAGGCGCTGCGGGACCGCACGGTGAAGATCGATATCCCCTACATCACCAAGCTGTCCGAGGAGATCAAGATCTACGAAAAGGACTACAACCCGTCGCGCATCAAGGGCAAGCACATCGCGCCGCACACCCTCGAGATGGCGGCGATGTGGGCCGTCCTGACGCGCCTCGAGGAGCCCAAGAAGGCCGACCTGACGCTGCTGCAGAAGCTGCGTCTCTACAACGGCAAGACCCTGCCCGGATTCACCGAGGACAACGTCAAGGAGCTGCGCAAGGAGGCCATGCGCGAGGGCATGGACGGCATCTCGCCGCGCTACATCCAGGACAAGATCAGCAACGCCCTGGTCTCCGACAAGGGCGAGGGGTGCATCAACCCCTTCATGGTCCTCAACGAGCTCGAGTCGGGCCTGAGGCACCACTCGCTGATCACTTCGGAAGAGCTGCGCAAGCGCTACCGCGATCTGCTGGGCGTGGTGAAGCAGGAGTACGAGGACATCGCGAAGAACGAGGTGCAGCGGGCGATCTCGGCCGACGAGGAGGCCATCGCCCGGCTGTGCAGCAACTACATCGACAACGTCAAGGCGTACACCCAGCGGGAGCGTGTTCGCAACAAGTACACGGGACAGGACGAGGAGCCCGACGAGAGGCTCATGCGGTCGATCGAGGAGAAGATCGACATTCCCGAGAACCGCAAGGATGACTTCCGCCGCGAGATCATGAACTACATCGGCGCGCTCGCGGTCGAGGGCAAGTCGTTCAACTACAAGACCAACGAGCGTCTGCACAAGGCCCTCGAGCTGAAGCTGTTCGAGGATCAGAAGGACTCCATCAAGCTGACCTCGCTGGTCTCCTCGGTCGTGGACAAGGACACGCAGGAGAAGATCGACGTCGTCAAGAGCCGTCTCAAGAAGGACTACGGCTACTGCGACATCTGCGCCACGGACGTCCTGCACTACGTGGCCAGCATCTTCGCCCGCGGTGACGCGCGCGACTGAGGCCGGCGGCGACACGAAGGGGCCCCTGACGGGCCGCGGCCGCACAGCCACCCCGCGTCCCGCAGGGGCGTTGTTGTCACAGGGGAAACCGGATGATCCTCAGGATCGAGCAGGATCACAACCGCTTCAAGCAGATCATCCGAGGGCGGATCAAGAAGGATCTGAAGAAGTACATCAGCAGCGGCGAGCTCATCGGACGCCGCGGCAAGGACTACATCTCGATCCCGCTTCCACAGATCCGCATCCCCCAATTCGTGTACGGGCCGAAGCAGACGGGCGGCGTCGGCCAGGGAGAGGGCGCGATCGGCACGGTCCTCGGGGCGGGCGAGGTCGAGGGGGGGAAGCAGGAGGCCGGGAACCAGCCTGGGGAGCACCTGCTGGAGGTGGACATCTCCCTCGACGAGCTCGCCGAGATGCTCGGCGAGGAGCTTGAGCTCCCCGAGATACGCCCCAAGGGCCGCAAGAACATCGTGTCCTCGCGGGATCGCTACACCGGGATCTCGCGCTACGGGCCCGAGACCCTCCGGCACTTCAAGCGGACCTACAAGGAGACGCTGAAGCGCAGCATCTCCACCGGCATCTACCGGCCGGACAATCCGATCCTGATCCCGATCCGCGCCGACAAGCGCTATCGCTCCTGGAAGAGCGCGGTGATGCCGCAGGCGAACGCCGTGATCATCTACATGATGGACGTCTCGGGGTCGATGGGCGAGGAGCAGAAGGAGATCGTCCGCATCGAGTCGTTCTGGATCGACACCTGGCTGCGTCACCACTACAAGGGGGTCGAGATTCGCTACATCATCCACGACGCCGAAGCGCGCGAGGTCGACCGCGAGACCTTCTACCACACGCGCGAGTCGGGTGGCACCGTGATCTCCGCCGCCTACAAGACGTGTGCGCGCATCATGGAGATGGAGTACCCCTCCGAGGAGTGGAACATCTACTGCCTCCACTTCTCCGACGGCGACAACTGGTCGCAGGGGGACACCGAGGAGTGCGTGTCCCTCCTGAAGACGCAGATCCTCCCCCGGGTCAACCTGTTCTGCTACGGCCAGGTGGAGAGCCCGTACGGGACGGGCCAGTTCCTGGTCGACCTGAAGGAGGCGTACGCGGAGGACGAGCGGGTGGCCCTGTCGAAGATCGAGAACAAGGAAGGTGTCTATCAGTCGATCAAGGACTTCCTGGGCCGGGGACGCTGAGATGGCCAATCTGCCGAAGAACCTGCAGGACCTCCAGGAGGACATCGAGGGGCACGCGCGCTCCTACGGTCTGGATTTCTTTCCCGTTCTGTTCGAGCTCCTCGACTACCGCGGTCTCAACCAGGTGGCGGCGTTCGGGGGCTTTCCGACCCGCTACCCGCACTGGCGCTTCGGCATGGAGTACGAGTACCTCCAGAAGTCCTACTCCTACGGGCTGTCGAAGATTTACGAGATGGTCATCAACAACGACCCGTGCTACGCCTATCTCCTGGAGTGCAACCAGATCGTCGACCAGAAGCTGGTGATGGCGCACGTGTACGCCCACTGCGACTTCTTCAAGAACAACCTGGCCTTCTCCAAGACCAACCGCAAGATGATGGACGTGATGGCCAACCACGGCACCCGCATCCGGCGGTACATGGACGCCCACGGCGTGGAGGTCGTCGAGAACTTCGTCGATGTCTGCCTGTCCCTCGAGAATCTGATCGACCCGCACTCGCCCTTCATCGTGCGCGACCGTCCCAAAGACCGGGACCAGCCGGATGACCTGCGGCCCCAGGTCCGGAGGATGAAGAGCAAGTCGTACATGAACGACTTCGTCAATCCGCCTCAGTTCATCGAGGCCCACAAGAAAAAACTGGAGGAGGAGGCCCGGCGCAAGAAGCGCTTCCCGGAGACGCCCCAGCGCGACGTCCTGAAGTTCCTGATCGAGCACTCCCCGATCGAGAACTGGCAGCGCGACATCCTGTCGATGATCCGGGAGGAGTCCTACTACTACGCCCCCCAGGCGCAGACCAAGATCATGAACGAGGGGTGGGCCACCTACTGGCACTCGAAGCTGATGACCGAGAAGGTGCTCACCGACGCGGAGGTGATCGACTATGCCGACCACCATTCCGGGACCCTCGGCGGCCGGAGCGGGCGGCTGAACCCCTACAAGCTCGGCGTCGAGCTGTTCCGCAACATCGAGGAGCGCTGGAACAAGGGACGCTTCGGCAAGGAATACGACGAGTGCGAGGACCTGGTCGAGCGCGCGCGCTGGGACCGGCGGACCGGTCTGGGACGCGAGAAGATCTTCGAGGTCCGGCGGCACTGCACCGACGTGACCTTCATCGACGATTACCTGACCCAGGATTTCTGCCGCGAGCACAAGCTGTTCCTCTATGACTTCAACGCCAAGACCGGCATGTACCAGATCAGCGACCGGGATTTCAAGAAAGTCAAACAGCGACTTCTGTTCCAGCTGACCAACGCCGGGCAGCCGTTCATCTTCGTCGTGGACGGCAACTTCCGCAACAAGGGCGAGCTGCACCTGCAGCACAAGTACGAGGGGATCGAGCTGAAGCACGACTACGCCCGCGACACGCTGCGCAACATCCAGACGATCTGGGGCCGGCCCGTGAATCTCGACACCACGGTGGACGACAAGGGGCGCCGCATCAGCTACGACGGCGAAGACTTCGAGGAGAAGGACGTGACGGACAAGGTGGCCTGATGAGCGGATCCACGACCAGCACGCAGGCGACCGCCGGGGCCTCGGCCTCGCAGCGGCCCACCGAGACGCGCGAGGCGCGTCAGTCGATCTGGGGTCTTGCCGGCGGCAAGGGCGGCGTGGGACGCTCGCTCCTGGCCGCGAATCTGGGGATCCAGCTGGCGCGCGCCGGCCGACGGGTGGTCCTCATCGACCTCGACCTGCAGGGCAGCGCGCTGCAGACCTATCTCGGCTATCAGCGCCTGCCGCGGTCTTTGGCCGATCTCGCCAGCGGCAGGGTCGCCGTCCTGTCCGAGCTCGCGTGCGAGACGCCGACCGCGCACCTGCGGGTGATCGGGGGCCTGCAGCGCGGCGAGCTGCGCGACGACCCGGTGGCGTTCGTGCGCCAGGTGGCCGAGCAGTTCAGCACTCTCTCCGCCGACCACGTGATCGTCGACTGCGGGTCGGGACGCTGGCCGGCCACCGTCGCGTCGTTCGCCGAAGCCACCGTCGGGATCCTGGTCACCACGCCGGAGCCGGCGGCCCTCGAGGCGGCCTACCTGTTCACCGAGGCGTACCTGCGCTGGTGCCTGGTGCGTGCCCTGACCGGCGAGAGGATGGCCGCCATCCAGACCCGCCTGCGCGAGGCGGGGGTCGACCCCTCCCGCGCCAGCTTCCGCACCTTCATGACGCGGCTGCAGGCGATCGACGCGGCCGCCCGGGACGCGATCGCCGCGATCATCCGGCGCACGCGTCTGGAGCTGCTCCTGAACCAGGTGCGCGGCGACGCCGACGAGGAATCGGCCGCCTGCCTGGCCAGCGGATTCCGGAAGTGCTTCGGGATCACCCTGTCCACGGCGGGCATCATCGAGCACGACCTGTCGATCCTTCAGGCTGTCCAGAAGCGCCGGCCGTTGTCGCAGCAGTATCCGAACGCCGCCTCGACCAAGGAGATCTCCCGGGCCGCGGCGCGTCTTCTGTCCGTCGGCGTCGGGCCCCTGCGTGACGCGGACGAGGAGTGGGAGGACCTCGAGGCCCTCGATCACTACCGGGTGCTGGAGGTTGTTCCGAAGGCCTCTCCCAAAGAGGTCCAGTCGGCGTATCAGCTGCTCAAGAAGACCTACGACCCCGAGACCACCTGCCTCTCCCCGCTCATGGACGCACCGGGGCTGCGCGAGATGCAGGCGCGGATCGAAGCCGCCTACCGCACCCTCATTTTCCTGGAGAGCCGGTCCGATTACGACCGGCAGCTCCTCGGGAGGGGAACGCTCAAGGACGATCAGGTGCGCGGTCTGCACGCCGGTGCGGCGTCCGCGCCGCCGGGGGCGGCGGCGCCAGCGGCCCCGACCCCGGGAGAGCCCGAGGCCGCGCCG
>JACXTT010004567.1_pt1 | contig 20522 bp, 17 predicted proteins | sample 9270951 | NCBI WGS metagenome assembly JACXTT01 (sample SAMN15532306, study PRJNA645909) | rock metagenome | isolation source: weathered quartz diorite | place: Puerto Rico | collected 2017-06-21
GCGCTTGATTTTGAATCGTGCATGGAACAGATCTGGGAGCAACTGATCGCCACGCCTCCCTCGCGCGGGAGATCGATGACGACGGTTAAGATTGGCGGGGCGCGCATCCTGCTTTCCTCGTGGGAGGTAACGGCATTCGTGAGCGAGGACGGACCGTCAGCAGAAGATCTGCGGCGCGCGGTTGTCGCGCGAGTGCTGGTGACGGCAGCGGTGGAGTCCGCCAAAGAAACTGGAAACGCGACCAGCCTCGACAGGGCGATGAACATGGCACGCGTGGAAGTCACGCGCTTGCAGGAACGCGTGGACGTGGCGAAACAGGCAAAGGACACGGAAGCAGCCGTAAACCTGGGAATCAGCACGAAGCGTCTGCTCTCCGCGCTTGACGAAGCAGAAAAGCTGTAAAAGATTTCGCATTGAACCGGCAAAGCCGGCGGAGCATTTCAGGGAGCGAGTTCTCATTGCGACACGCCAACGTTCTGATCCTCACAGATGAAACCGAATTTGCGCGGCTGCTGACGGCATGCTGGCAGGCCGAGCGCCAAGCGCCTGGCATTACCGTGATCAGCAGCGAACTCTGGCGCGAGCAGGATGTGCCTCGGCACGATCTGGTCGTAGTCGGGCCCTTACGTGAAGGAAAACTGACGAATGTGCTGAGGTCGCTCGATCCCGGCACCGCGGTGATACTTTGCGTGCCCGCAGATTCGCGAGAGTTTGGGCAACTGCGCGCGAAATATCCAAGACTCGTACATATCCCCTTGCGTGAAGATTGGGCGCAGACGCTTCTGCTGGTTGCCGGAGAATCGCTGCGACGAGCCGAAGCCCTTCGGCTAGCGCGGCAGGCGGAAGGAGCCGCAGCCAAGAATGAAAACCACGCGACACTGGGACGCTACATGCTGGACATGAAACACAGCGTAAATAACGCGCTGACTTCCATGTTGGGGAACGCTGAACTCTTGCTCCTCGAGCCCGGGCAGCTTTCTTCACAATCGCTGGCGCAGATCAAGACCATTCACAGCATGGCCCTGCGAATCAACGAGATAATGCAACGTTTCTCATCGCTGGCGAGCGAGATGCGGGACGCTGAGACTTCTTCTCAAGGTGAGACGGCCGATATAGCTGCACCCGTTTCCCGGCGACGATAGGTTCCTCTGAAGTTCGCGTAACATAATACAAATACAAGGCTTAGCGTGCCACGGAACAGCGACCTTGATAGGTCGAATCGTGGCCGCTGACGTGCACCTTTGGGCTATGGACAAGTATGGGGAGAGTACGGCTGTGCAGAAAAAGGTGCTGATCATTGATGACTCGCCCTCGCAGGTGAAATTGATGCAAAGCCTGCTCGAAAAAGAGGGCTACTGGCCGGTGGGGTTAAGCGATCCCAATCTGGTCGAGAACACGATTGCGATCGAGCGCCCCAGCGTGATCCTGCTTGACGTAGTGATGCCGGATCGAAATGGATTTCAGATTTGCCGGGATTTGAAAGGCAACGCCGAGTTCAACATGATTCCTGTAATTCTGGTGACCTCGAAGGACACGGCGAGCGACAAGTACTGGGGTCAACAGCAAGGCGCGGACGGCTACGTGACGAAGCCTTTCACGCGCGAAGAGTTGCTTCGCGCGGTGCGGCGGTTCGCATGATCTCAGCTGAAGAATTGAACGGACTATGAGCGAAGACTTTCATCTCGTGCCACTTCCCGCGGACGCGGATTCCGGCGATCTGCTGGAAGCGCTTGGTCCGATCGAAGAGAGGCCGCCGGAATCGCAGTACTGCGTTTTCCGAAGCGGACGCGAACGATTTTGTTTGCCGGTTCTGGATGTCGAAGAGGTCCTGGACTGGCCGCTGGTCACAAGAGTTCCGCTGGGCCCGTCGTACCTTGTGGGAATCTTCAACTTGCGGGGAGTTATCGTGCCTCTGATTGACATCGCGATTACGGAAGGCCGGCGCCCGGGGTTGCTGCCAAAGCATGTGGTAGTCGCTTCCATGCGCAGCGAAAAACATCACGACGAAGTTCGGATTGGCATTGCCGCCGATGAAGTTGTTGGAACGTACTCGGTGAACACCGAGGATTTGCTCGAGCAGGCGCCGGAAAATGTGCCGCATTGTATCGGAATGTTGCGACACGACGACCGCCTGGCGCTGGTGATCGATCTGCGCCGGCTGCTCGAAGTGTTTCCGGGGCCCAGCATTTGAGTTTTGCGGAGACGGCGCCGATTGCTGGCGCGACTCCGCGGAAGAGATTTGGAGGATGGCATGAAATCGCGACTGAGTACCACAATCTGGACGCTGGTCTTGTTGAACGGCGTGTTCTCGTTCGTCGTTCTCGGGCTGGCATTCAGCGCCGGAAAGAAAGCGGGCGAAGCGTCCCTATTCGATTTTGGCTCGGCAGCCGGCGGGACGGTGCTCTTCGCCATCGTGCTGGCGCTGGCCACGTCGGTGATTCTCGCGTGGAGGCTTGGCAGCGGGCTGCTGGGGCCTGTGCAGGCGCTAGCGGAGTTCTCCGAGCGACTGGCCGCCGGCGATCCGCGCGCGCGCGCCGAAGTAAATTCGAGCGATGAACTCGGCTACATTGCCGACAATTTGAACCGCGCCGTGGCGCGCGTATCTAAAGCCACGAGCAACCAGGATGCAAATGACGCGTTGCAACGCAGCATCACGGAACTTTTAAGCGTGATCAATCAAGTGGCGCGCGGCGATTTGGCGCAGCGCGGCAAAGTAACGAACGACGCGCTAGGCAACGTCACGGATTCGATCAATTACATGCTGGACAATTTCACAAAAGTTCTCGAGCGCGTTCGCAAAGCCGCGATGGAAGTGACCGCATGCTCGAACAACATTCTCGTGGCCGCGGACGAAATGCAGGCGGGCGCGACGCAACAAGATCAGGAAATCACGAACACGTCGAGCGCCGTCGAAGAGCTGACGGTTTCCATGAAACAGGTGTCCAACAACGCAGAAGCGAGCGCGGAAGCAGCACGCCGCGCACTAGACGCCGCAGAACAGGGCAACCGCGCGGTGCGCGACACGCTGGAAGGCATGCAGAGGATTCGAGCATCAGTGCAGGCCACCGCCAAAAAGATCAAGTCTCTGGGCGATAGGTCACTGGAAATCTCGGAGATCATCAACGTAATTAACGACATCACGGAACAGACGAACTTGCTGGCATTGAATGCGGCCATCGAAGCAGCGCGCGCCGGCGAAGCCGGCCGCGGTTTCGCGGTCGTCGCGGACGAAGTCAGGAAGCTTGCGGAACACAGCCGCAGCGCGACGAAGGACATTGCCGCCCTCATCAAAGCGATTCAGGCGGAGACGAACGAAGCCGTAGTCGTCATGGAAGAAGGCACGAAGGAAGTGGAAAGCGGCGCCGGGCTGGCCGACCAGGCGGGACGTGCGCTGGACGCCATTTCGAACGTCGTGCGCCAGTCGGCCGAGTTGGTTCAGGAAATTTCGCTGGCATCGAAACAGCAGGTGCGCGGAACGGAAGGCGTGGCGCACGCGATGCAGATTATTTCCAGCATTACGCGGCAGACCTCGCAGGGAACGCGCGGAACCGTGGCAACGGTGAGCCAGCTTGTCAAGCTGTCGGATCAGTTGAACGAAGCGCTGGCGCAATTCCGTGCGTCTTCCAAGGGAGCGGCGATCGCTGCGCGTGAAGATTCGGATCGGCCCGTCCCGGCAGGCGCATCGCGTTAAGAAGCGGCTCTCCGCGACGGCGAGTGGCCGGCGCACGAGAGTAAGACCCAGAAACCGGGAAAACGATGACCGAACGCCAGGGACATGTGCACGGGCTGAGCGAACACGAATTGAGCGAGATCCGCATGCTAATCGAAGAGCGGACGGGAATTTACTTCGATGAATCGCGCGAGCGTTTCTTCTCCACGCGCGTGCGCGAACACCTGCGCTCCAATGGAATGGAACGCGGCACGGATCTGCTGCGGGCCATGAGGAAGTCAAATCTTGAGTATGAGGCGTTGCTGGAACGCTTGCTGACGCAGGAAACGAGTTTTTTCAGGTATCCCGGTGTGTACGAAACGTTCGAAAAACGGGTGCTGCCTGAATTGCACACGAAGAAGTTTTGGAAGAATCCGCGCATGCTGCGGATTTGGAGCGCGGGCTGTTCGACGGGAGAAGAGCCGTATTCGATTGCCATCACCATTGCGGACTCGCTTTCGTTTGCGGAGTCGTGGAATGTAGAAATTCTGGCGACGGATGTGGGGCGGCACGCATTGAAACACGCGGAGCGCGCCATTTACACAGGCCGTAGCATTGCGAGCGTGAGTGAGAATCAGCTGGCTGCACATTTCGTGGAGGTGGGCGGCGGATATCAGGTCCGGCCGCGGCTGCGCAAGATGGTTTCTTTTGCACAGATGAACCTCGCGTCGGCCGTGTACGTCGGGCGTATGGACATGATTTTCTGCATGAACGTGTTGATTTATTTCTCAGAAGAGCGGCGGCACGCGCTGGTACAGCGCTTTTACGACACGCTGGAGCCCGGCGGTTATCTTTTTCTTGGGCATTCTGAATCGATTTCGAAAATGGCGGTGAAGTTTCAGGCAATCGTTCTGAACGATTGCATCCTGTACCGCAAGCCGACTGCGGAGGAATTGCAAAAGCCAGAACTTGTAACGGAGGGACGCGCGTGAGCTCAGTGGACCGCGAAGGCGTCGAGATGTTCCTCCAGGAAGCTTCGGAGCACCTGCAATACTTGCGGGAGTACGTGAGTGTGCTTCAAGAGGTCGAGCCGCGCCACGAGGATGTGGAAAGGCTTTACATTGCGGCGCACACGCTCAGCGGCACTTCGGCAAGTTATGGATTTCCCCGATTCTCAGAGATTGCTGGAAAACTCGCGCATGTATTTCAGTATTCACTAAATGCGCCGCTCGGCAGCGACTTGCACGGGCCGTTGACGGAATTCCTCTCCGACGGAATTTCGCTGCTTGAGAACGATCTGCTGGAGATCAGCGATACTGCCAAAGAGAATCTTGAGGATATCGCGGCTTTCAAAGAACGCTATCGCTTTGCGTTCCCGACGGAACCGCCCCCGCTGAACTATTCTCAGCCGGAATCTCGCGGGCAGTTTGCCGCCGAAGCGGGAGAAGAGTCCGCTGCCGCAGCTGCAACAGGCTCTTACTTTGACACGCTGCCGGCCGATGACGAAGTGCCGGACGAGATTTTGGAGTTTTTTCAACCGGAAGCGGAAGAGCATCTGCAAATTGTCAGTGATTGCCTGATTTCACTCGAAGGCAACAATAATCCGGAAGAGATCAACAAGCTATTTCGCGCCATCCATACGGTGAAGGGCTCAGCCGCACAAGTTGGACTGAAGCGGCTTGGCGGGATCGCCCATCGCGTCGAGGACCTGATCGGCCGTTTGCGTGACGGAGAGATGGAGCCCTCGCCAGCAGTCGTTGACCTGTGCCTCGAAGCGGTGGACGTGCTGAAGAAGACCCTCCATCGCCAGTGGGCGGATGAAGCCGAGATGCGTACAGCGATTGATTCCCTGCTCGGCCGCATCGCGGAGTTTGCTCCGATGGATGCGGACGAAGCGGAGACACCTGCCGAGGCGGGCGTTGCAGTGGAAGAACAACGAGGTAGAGACGCGCAAGCATTGGCGAATGCCACGACTCCGGCGAAGAAAGCACCAAGACAAGCAGCGAGCGCGGCTTCAAGCGCAAAGTCCGTTCGAATTGCGCTGGCGCGGCTCGATCGCATGATGAATACGGTCGGCGAACTGGTGATCAACCGTACGCGCATGGTCGGCCGCGTGGCGGAGCTGGAAAAGCTGGTCGATACACTAAGTTTCTCGAAGGAACGGCTGCAGGGCAAAGTCGGAGAGTTTCAGGAGAAGTACGAATTCAACCGCATCAGCAACAGCGGTGCCAGCCAGGGGCCATGGAAACCAGCGCCGACGACGCAAATGCTGACGAGCGCGGCTGCCGGGGAGTCATCGTTCTGGTCGGAGTTCAGCGAACTGGAGATGGACCGGTACGACGATTTCAACATCTTGTCGCGATCGATGGCGGAAATTTCGGCGGACGTGAACGAAGTGCTCTCGCAACTCGAAGGGTTTATCGGTCGCGTCGAGAGCGACATTGATGAATTCACGAAGCTGGCGCATCACCTGCAGGATGAGATTACCGCGGCGCGCATGGTGCCGATTGGGACGCTGTATTCACGGTTGTCGCGCGCGGTGCGAGATGCGGCGAAATCGACCGGCAAGCTGGTAGAACTGGACCTGTCGGGCAGCGAGACGGAACTCGACAACAATATTATTCAGCAGATTTCCGATCCGCTGGTGCACCTGGTGCGAAATTCCGTAGCGCACGGAATCGAGAACAGCAGCGACCGCACGGCAGCGGGCAAGTCGGCTGCGGGAAATATCACGGTGCGCGCGTACCACCGGGGCAATCACATTTATATCGAAGTGGAAGACGATGGGCGCGGAATCGACTACGAGCGTGTGAAGCAGAGCGCGATCGAGCGCGGGCTCGTATCAGCGGAAACCGCGGATCGGCTGACGGAGCGCGACCTTCGCGAAATGCTGTTTCATCCGGGCTTTACGACCGCCCCGGTCAAGACGGAACTATCGGGAAGGGGTGTCGGGCTGGACGTTGTACGCGCCAACTTGAACGCGCTTAACGGCGAAATTGACATCGAAAGTACAAGCGGACAGGGCACGAAGTTCACGCTTAAGGTGCCTCTCACGCTGATCATTTCGCCGGCACTGTTTGTGCGGTGCGGAACGACAAACTTTGCGCTGCCCTTGGCGGTCGTCGAGGAAATTCGCCGCTTGCGTGCCGACGAAATCGACGACGTCGGCGGGAAGTTGCTGACCAAAGTCCGCGACGTCGTGACGGAAGTCGTTCGCCTGGACACGTACCTGGGATTGCAGCCGCTTGAGCCAATCAACGGCTATTTCCGCATGGTCGTCGCAAACGCAGGAAACCGGCAGATTGGCCTAGTAGTGGAAGAGGTGCTTGGCAAGGATGAAATCGTTATCAAGAACCTGGGCGAATATCTCCGCCGGGTAAAGCTGTTTCCGGGCACGACAATTGCGCCGGATGGCAGCTTGATTCTTTTGATTGACTTGAACCGCATGGTCGCAACCGAACCGAGCGAGCGGCGTGCCCTCCAGGCAAGTTCCAGCGCGGCGCGCATTTTTGCGCCGGGGTCGACGGCAGTTGCGCGCGGAACGATTCCTTCGGAGGCGATCGACCGTGTCGAGCAAGAGCGTGTGATCGTTGTGGCAGACGACTCCATCAGCGTGCGCAAATTCGTCGGCCGGATGCTCGAAAAGAACGGCTATCGCGTGAAGCTGGCGGCCGATGGAATGGAAGCCGTCGAGCTCGTGTCGCAGCACGGGTGCCATCTCGTCATCACCGACCTCGAGATGCCGCGCATGACCGGGTACGAATTGATGGTGCAACTGCGGCAGAACCCGTCAACGCGCCGGATTCCGGTGATGGTCGTCACCTCACGCGCGGGCGCGAAACATCGCGGTCGCGCGATGAAGGAAGGCGCGTCTTCGTTCCTGACCAAACCGGTTCAGGAAGATCAGTTGATCGCGGCGGTGGAACAACTTTTGGGAACGGAGGCGACCCGCCCTGTTGTTCCGGTGGCGTAGACGAGCGATGGCAACCCCGACCAAAAAGTCTCGCGTGCTGATCGTGGACGACTCCACGTTCATGCGCAAGGTGCTTGAGACAATCTTCAACGCCGACGAACTGCTGCAAGTGGTGGGCCACGCCAAAGACGGGCGCGAGGCCGTTTCGCTGGCGGAATCGCTCAAGCCCGACGTCATCTCGATGGACATTAACATGCCCCACGTGGATGGGTTGCAGGCGACCGCCGAAATCATGACCACGAATCCACGCCCCATTGTAATCGTCAGCTCCGAATCCAAGGAAGGCGCGGCAAGCACGCTGCGCGCCCTGGAACTGGGCGCCATTGAATTTGTCGCCAAGCCCTCGAGCGGCATCGACCTGGACATGCAGAGCGTGAAAGAGGAACTCCTTCGAAAGGTGCGCATGGCCTGCAAGGTGCGTGTGGTGCGTACGGCTTCGCGGCTGGCTTTGAAGTTGCAGGAGACCGGGGGCGCCAAGGCGCGTCCACCAGCGCCGGTCAGTGTCCGGCCCGCAGCTTCGTCCGGGCTCGACCAAAGATTTCCCGTCGTCGTCCTGGCGGCTTCGACAGGCGGACCGGCAACGGTCATGCGCATTGCTCCTGGGTTCACGCGCGACTTCCCTGCCGCAGTGATCCTTGTGCAACACATGCCCGCGGCGTTCACGACACAGTACGCCGTGCAGTTGGCCGAATTCACCGAGATTCGCGTTAAGGAAGCGGAAGCCAACGAATCTCTTCAACCGGGCACGCTATACATCTGTCCGGGCGGACAGCATCTTCGCGTTACGCCGACGGGCCGAATCCAGCTTGACAGCACATCGGGACGCATCGATGGCTATCTGCCCAATATCGACGTCACGATGGAGTCGGTTGCGACCTATGCAGGCGCCCTGAGCATCGCAGGCGTGCTGACAGGCATGGGCGGCGATGGAGCCAAAGGAGCCAAAGCCATCAAGGCCGCGGGGGGGCTGGTTCTGGCTCAAGACGAGGCAACATCCGTGATTTTCGGCATGCCCGCGGAAGTCATTAAAGCGGGTGTTGTCGATCACGTGCTTGGAATTGACGACATTTATGCAGCGATCGAAAAACGTGTCCTCGGCATTTGCCGCCCGGCTCCTGCGGGAGTTCGCTAATGCGCGTGGCAGCGCCAGCGAAGACCAGCCCGGCGCGGACGGAGCAGATTATTGTGTTCCGCATCTGCGGCGAGCTTTTCGCTGTGTCTTCTGCTTCGGTGCAGGAGGTCCGCAGCAGCGATAGTTTTTCGGGATCGTCCACCGAGATTTCCGCCCCAGGTCTACGGAAGGTGCGCCACGTCGTGCGGCGCGGGGACAGATCGTTGTTTATCGTGAGCGGCGCACTGCATTTTGATCTTCCGCCTTCGCCGGGAACGCTGGTTTTCGTGCTACGAGAAACTCGCACGGCCCTTCTGGTGGACGGCATCGAGAAGATGACGGCCATGTCGCGGCTTCAGGCGCTGCCAAAATCGTTTTGCCACGAGGAGAGGCAGTGGTACCGAGGATTAACGGCCATCGACCAGGCGGTAATCCCGGTTGTGCATCCAGAAGGCTTTCTATCACCAAAAGAACTCTTGCTCCTGGACGCGTTCATGCCGCCACCCGCAAGCCGCGACGTCGAGAACACGGAAGGAACGGTAAGCGATTCATGACCGTATCTGCCGAACTCGAATTGCAATCGTTCGTGCTACTACGGCTGGGGGAACGGCGATTTGCGGTTCCCGCCAACCAGATTGCCGAGCTTGTCGCACCCAGCCGGGTCTTCAAATTTCCGCATCGCACATCACAGATCGAAGGTGTCATCCTCCGACGCGGGAGAATTGTGCCGGTCTGCGATGTCGCCGAAACACTCACGGGAAAGAGGGTGACCTCGCGACGGTTATATCTTCTCGCAGTGCGCCATTACGGGGTGCAAACAGAGTGGGTGGCGCTGCCCGTCACTGGCGAATGCGAATTGATCAACGCGGAAATGACTGTTGCCGCAGAATCCGACGCTCCTCACGTGGCAGGCTGGCTCTCGCACGCCGGGGATGTGCTCGAAGTATTGAATATTGATGCCATTACGCCGGGCCCAGGCGAGATGCACGCGGAAGGTGAAGCAACGGTTGCACTGGAGGCACGGCCATGACGGCTGCCGGGCGCTCCGGGAAAATTCTATTGATTGATAGCAACGTCTATTTTGCGAAGCGCCTCGGGGACGCGCTGAAGCGCGAAGGATTCGAAGTCATCTCGAGCACGCAAGCAGCTTTCGCGCTCACGACGCTTGAATACGACGTGCCCATGGCGATTCTTTGCGCCACGAACCTGCGGGAGATGGGCGCGCTCGAAATCGCAAGGATCATTCGGGCCGACGCCAAAAACACCGCGTTGCCAATCGTCGCACTGGGCGACGGAAGCCAGCGCGCGTTGATGGAGGCGTTTCAGGCCGGCTGTGACGACTACGTCGACCGTCATCAGGCCCCCGCGGTGATTGCCACGCATGTGAAACAGATCATCGTCAGCAAGACGCAGGGTTTTCAGCCCACGCAGATGCTGACCCAATCGGACACCAGCTTGAGCGGCAACCTGACTCACCACGACCTGCCGGGCGTGATGCAGATGCTGGGCCACGCGCGCCAGACCGGCGCGCTGCACATCAACGCTGACGCAACGGACGCAGTATTGTTCTTTGACGCGGGCGAAATCACTCACGCGGAATGTGGAAACTTGTTCGGCGATGAAGCCGTGATCCACATTCTGAAGAGCTGCGAGAACGGCGGCGAGGGCGTCTACAAATTTGTCTACGGTGCGGCCTCGACGCAGCGGACGGTGCTGCGCTCGTCCACCGATCTTATGCTTGATGCCATGCGCGAATACGACGAGGGAACGCGCGACATGGCGGACAAGGAAGCGCTGTGAGCGAAACCATGACGATTCCGCCGCCCGGCGAGGCGTTAGCGAAGAAGACCCCCACGGTGTATTTCATTGATGACAGCGCGACGATGCGCGAAGTCATCAAGATCGCTTTCCGCCGCGAGAACATCAATGTGATTACCTGCGCCGACGCGGCCTCCGCGCTTGCGCAGTTCGATCAATACCGCCCCGACGTCGTGATTACGGACGTCATTATGCCGAATCAGGACGGTTATTCCGTCTGTAGCCAGATCAAACAGAATCCAGAGTTCAGCCAAATTCCCGTAGTGCTGATGTCCGGAGTTGTAAATAAAAGCGTGGCGGACAAAGCCGTTTCCGTAAAAGCCGATGAGTTGATTCGCAAGCCCTTTCAGCCCCAGGAATTGATCGCGCGGGTAAAGAGCCTCCTCGATCCAAAGGGGTCTACGACAGCTCCTGCCGTGGAACGCTCGGGGCCTTCCCATGCGCTGAGCAATCTCTTTGCTCCGGCTCCCGTTCCAGTCGTGCCCCGGAGCGCCGCACCACTGCCTCCGCCAGCGCTGCCAACCACCGAATCGGCTTGGCCACGCGCGCTCGCCGCAGCTTTCACGCCACGGCAACCAGCGCCTGCGCAGCACGACGCGACTCCACCAGCACGCCCGGCTCCGACCGCGTCCGACGTCCAGAAGCTGCGCATCGAAATTGCTCACCTGGACTTGCTCGTAAAAAAGCTCCAGACCGAGCTTCAGATCGAGCGGCAGTACAACCAAGCGCTGGAAACCCAAATACGCTCACTCACCGACGTGGAATAGGTCGCGCACGATTGCCGCTCCGCGCAGCAACTGCCTGACGCCTTTTCTCTGGCGTCGGTGTATGATACGGCGCAGACCAGGTTTCCCGTCCGCAGTAGAGGTTGAATATGACACTCCATGTCTTTAGGTCCCTGGCGACGACTCTGATCGGCGCTGGGTGTCTCTTGCTGCCTGCCCCAGGTTTGGCTCAACGCCCGCCAGTGGACACTTCTAGCGGGGGGCCGACAAGCGGCGCAGCCGCGGGAAGCATGATCCCCACGTCGCGCCTCGATGTGTATGTCCGGGATGGGGACGGTGGGCCGCTCGGCCAGATGGCGTTGGTCACTGTGACGAGGATATCGAACCAGTATTGGCAGCAGATGACAGCCCAGGCCGGCAGGGCATCCTTCGACAATGTCGTATCGGGCCGATACACCGTCCAAGTGGTTGCTCCCGGCTATGAGAGGGCAGTCGAGGACGTGGATGTTATAGGGTCTGGGGGAAGCGAACCAGTTTACGTTACCATGAAGCCGGAATCACCGCGTGGCGAAGCAGCACCAGTTGTGCTTGGGCCTCCCGTCCTCGCCCCCAAAGCCCGGAAAGAGCTCGAGAAAGCACTCGAAGCAATTCGTGCCGCAAAGTTCACGGAGGCGCGTGCGCACCTGGATGCAGTGTATCGCCTCGCACCCTCTCATCCCGATGTAAATTTTGTCTTCGGCGTGTATTCATCGCTAGGAAATGATTGGCAGCAAGCCAAATCCTACTGGGAGAAGGCCATCGCCATCTACCCGCAGCATTTGCTCGCCCAGGTTTCTCTCGGCGATGCGTTGTTGCGCGAAAACAAGCCCGCGGATGCAATTCCTCATCTCACGAAGGCCTTGGAGCTCGAGCCGAATTCGTGGCGCGCCCACGCGCTCCTCGCCGATGCTGATTTGCGCCTCGGGTCGCCGGAGGAGGCGGTCCGCGAGGCGGAACGCGCCGTTCAGCTCGGCCACGAGCGCGCTGCCGGAGTCCGGCCCCTACTGGCGAGAGCGCTCGCCGCGCAAGGGAAGGCCGACCGTGCCATCCAAATTCTGGAATCTTATCTTCGAGAACATCCTTCGGATACTGCTGCGCAAATCCAATTGGATTCCCTTCGTCCACGCCAGGCCCTCCCCTCCGGTTCTCCTTCTTCTGCCCGTGCAGCTCCGGCAGTTTCTGAAACGCTCCCGGCGGCCCCTCCCTCGACTGTAACCGCGCTCCCCCTGCCCTCCAACTGGCTCCCCCCGGATGTGGACGAGAAAGTGCCGCCCGTCGAGTCCGAAATCTCCTGTCCGCTGGACAAGGTCGTTCAAAATGCTGGAAAGCGCGTGCAGGAATTCATCCGCAATGTGGATCGCTTTACGGCGACGGAGTCCTTCTTCCACGAATCCGTGAACGCCTGGGGATTTCCTAGCCCGCCTGAAACACGCAAGTTCGATTACGTTGTCTCTATTCAGGAGGTTCGCCCGGGCACCCTGAACGTGGACGAATACCGCGACGGCGGCCCTTCCTATGAGAAATTCCCGGGCGGAACGGCCACCCTGGGGCTGCCCTCACTCGTGCTGATCTTTCATCCCTATAGCGCGGCGAATTACGACATGACGTGTGAAGGGTTAGCTCACTGGAACGGCGGGCTGGCCTGGCAAGTTCACTTCCGCCAGCGGCGCGATAGGCCCAGTAGGGATCGCGGCTACCGGTTCGGATCCGGCCCAACCTACCCTGTCGGTCTTAGAGGGCGCGCCTGGATCGCGGCGGACACGTTCCAGATCGTGCGTCTCGAAACCGATCTTGTCGCGCCACTACCGGAGATTCGTTTGGTCGCAGACCACACGACCATCGAATACAGTGCCGTGCATTTCCGCAAGCGAGGGGTGGATATGTGGCTTCCGCGCACGGCAGAAGTCTTCTACGACTTGAAAGGACGCCGCATTCATCGGCGCCACAGCTTCAGCAACTATATGCTCTTCTCCGTGGACGACCGGCAGTGGATCAACTTGCCCAAAACCGAGGACGTGCCTTCCGCGGAATCTCCGTCCGAGCCCACAAGGCCAAATCCGTCTTAGTTCTTGCTCCTATCGTTCGGCGGAATCTCCAGCCCATGGGCCAGTTGACGCTGCCATGCGGATTCAGTAGCCTCGCTTTGTGCCTTGCAGCCTATTCTTGATCGCAAGGGAGGTCTTTGATGGGCATCGAGAAGGACCATGCAATATCCCGCCGCGAATTTGCGCGACGAGCGGCCATGATTTCTGCCGCGTCGCTAGCGGCCGCGAATCTACTGAGTGCTGACTCCCTGCCTGCTGCGGCCCAAACGCAACAGCCACCGAATCCTGCGCACCTTTCGCCGGAAAGTCAGGCCGAAGTGGAATTACGTATCCAGGCCATTCTCGGCGAATATGGCGGCCGATTTTCCGACGCTCAGAAAGTGGATCTGCGCAGATTGTGTAAGGAAGCGCAGCCTGTGCTCGACCGCCTGCGCGCCTATCCGACGGAAAACGGGGACGGACCGGCGCTCTACCTGCGGCCGTTGATGGAACGCGAAAAGAAACCTTCGCCAATGACTGCTCCGCCCAAACCGGCGACGGCGCCGAAGAAATCCTGAGGAGCGAGCCAAATGCCCGGGGAGGAGTTGTTCTATCTCACTGCCAGCGAGCTCGCAAGGCGCATCGAGTCCAAGAAACTTTCCCCCATGGAATTGACTCAGGTGTATCTGGACCGCAGCCAGAAGTTAGGCCCGCGCCTCAACGCCTACGCGCGGCTGACTCCGGAGATTGCGCTCACTCAGGCAAAAGCAGCGGAAAAGGAGATTCAGCGCGGCCATTATCGCGGCCCGCTTCATGGCATCCCTTACGCCGTGAAAGACCTGCTTTCCGTAAAAGGCCTTCCGACTACCTGGGGCGCGAAGCCCTACGCCAACCAAGTTTTCAACTATAGCGCCACGGTCATCGAGCATCTGAATCGCGTGGGCGCCGTGATGATCGGCAAGGCCGCGATGATCGAACTGGCCGGCGGAATGGGATATCGCTTTGCGTCCGCATCTTTGCAAGGCGAAGCCAAGAATCCGTGGGACCCCAACTGCTGGACGTGCGGATCATCGTCCGGCTCGGGCGCGATCGTCGCCGCGGGGCTCGCAGCATTTGCCATCGGCACGGAAACGTGGGGCTCCATCATTTGCCCCTCTGCATTCTGCGGCGTTAGCGGCTTGCGGCCAACGTATGGTCGCGTCAGCCGCTATGGAGCGATGGCACTCTCGCCTTCGATGGACAAGATCGGACCACTGGCACGGTCAGCCGATGATTGCGCCCGCATTTTCGCCGCGATCGCAGGGCATGACGCGAGGGACCGCGGAACGCTGCCAATCGATCGAGCTGCATTCACGTATTCCGCCTCGATGGAACTGCATTCCCGACCGCTGCGAATGGGCTGGCTCAAGAATGCGTGGAAGTCGCTCGATCCCGGTATTGCGAAGCCCGTGGAAGCTGCTGCCAGGGTCCTCCGCAAAACATTTTCGAGCGTGAAAGATGCGTCTCTGCCTGTCGGTCCCTGGGAAGAGGCTGGAAATATCGTCATTGCTGTGGAAGGCGCGGCATCTTTCCGCTCGTTAATTCGTTCGGGCCGAGTCAGCGAACTGAGGGACCCTCTGGGGCAGATCGCCGGCTACGTGAACGAACAATATTCCGCTGCGGACTACCTGCAAGCTCTAAAGGTGAGAGAAATCCTGCAAACGAAGATGGAGGCTCTGTTTGATTCCTTCGACGTGTTGGTAGCTGCATCGCAGCCGGTCGCAGCGACACCGCTGAATTTGAATCTGGAAACCGATCTGGTCTTTCCAGACCCACTGGGCGGCATCGGCAACCTCTGCGGCCTTCCTGCGTTGTCCGTACCCTGTGGATTTACTGACAAAAATCTCCCCGCCAGCTTGCAATTTGTCGCAAGAGCAGGAGACGATGTCGCGGTCATTCAGGCTGCGCGAGTTTTCCAGCAGCATACCGACTGGCACAAGAGACATCCGAAGATTCACTAGGAAACCGAAAAAATGGCGCGCCAACGCAGGGGAATCGTTCAGGCCGGATTCAGAATCTCGTGTACAGTGCGGAGCAGCGCCGAACGGCTGAAGGGTTTTGTCAGCAAGCGGATGGAAGAATCCCCCTGAGCCGATTCTGCCGCGGCGCGTTCGCTATAGCCGGACATGTATAGCGTCTGTAGTCCCGAGCGTTTCTGCTGCAGGCGTCCTGCTAATTCTTGGCCGTTCATGCCGGGCATGACCATATCCGTGATGAGCAGCCCGATCACGCCCTCATGCGTTTCTTCCAGCTGGAGCGCTTCCGCGCCGTCGCGCGCTTCAATGACGGTGTAGCCGCCCGATTCCAGAAATTCCTTTGCAACTTCACGGACATCCTGTTCATCCTCGGCAAGCAAAATGGTTTCCGTCCCTCGTGGAACCTCCGAAACAGACTGGGTAAATCCGCTTTTGACTACTGGCTGGTCCACGCGCGGCAGATAAATCTTGAAGGAGGTCCCTTTGCCCAATTCGCTGTAGACCCAGACAAATCCGCCGCTCTGCTTAACGACGCCATAAACCGTGGCCAACCCGAGGCCGGTGCCTTTCCCCTGTGGCTTCGTCGTAAAGAAAGGCTCAAAAATGTGCGCTTGTGTCTCTGCATCCATTCCCATGCCGTTGTCGGAAACAGCGAGAAGAATGTAACTTCCTTGCCGGACAACGGGATGCACGGCGTTATACGCACTGTCCAGATCTTCGTTCGAGGTTTCAATCAGCAGCCGGCCGCCCTCTGGCATCGCATCGCGGGCATTCACGACCAAATTCATAATGACTTGTTCCATCTGGCTGGCGTCGGCTTTGATTGCACCGAGGTTCTTGGCGGTACGGACCTCAAGGTCGATATCCTCACCGATCAAGCGAGGCAGTAGACGGCCCATGTCCTCCACAACTTCGTTGAGATTCATTACGCGCGGCTGCAGGACTTGCATGCGGCTGAACGCGAGAAGCTGACGGGTCAGAGAGGTGGCACGATCGGCGGCGCGCTCGATTTGCTCGATTTTCTTCGAAAACTGATCCGTGGGCGATATCGCATTGCGCAGCAGCTCAGTGTGCCCCTTAATCACCATGAGGAGATTATTGAAATCGTGCGCCACCCCACCGGCCAAGCGGCCCACCGCTTCCATTTTTTGCGCCTGGCGAAATTGCTGTTCGAGCAGATGCCGCGCGCTGGTGTCCTGCGCCACGACCAGCCGTACCCGCTGCCCCGCGTAGTTCAACTCGTGGGATACGCTTTCCACTTCGAGGACTTTGCCGTCCTTCTTCCGGTGCTTCCAATTGCCGTGATAACGCCCGTCGCCGCTCCACTGCCGGAAATGTTCGATCCGCTTTTCTTTTTCTTCCCCATGGTCCACGTCAAGGAGACTCATGTTCCTGAATTCTTCCCGTGAATAGCCATACTGCTGTACCGCAGCGTCGTTCACTTCCAGAAAACGCAGCGTTTCCCGGTCGAGCACCCACGTAGGAAGCGGATTATTGCTGAACAGCAGGCGAAACATTTCCTCATTTTTGCGGAGCGCGTCCTCGGCGCGCCGGCGTTCGATAGCAAGAGCGATATGGCCGCCAACCGAACTCAGGAACTCCATATCCCTGGTGTCGTATGCGTTTTCGTTTTCATAGTGCTGAACCACGAGCACGCCGATAGTGGCCTTTGGCGTTTTGAGCGGGACGCCAAGCCACGCGGGCGACGGCGACCCGACGAGCTCGACTTTTCCTTGCGCCGCAAGCCGGTCAAACTCGCTTTGCGGAATCAACATCGCCGAACCGGTACGGAAAACGAAGGCTGTGCAGCTACGGCCTACTTTCTGAGAGGGCGGAGCAACGTCCACTTGATCCGCAAAAAACGGAAACGAAAACGTATCCGTCTCGGGATTGTGAAGCGCCACGAAGCAATTCTCCGCATACAATACCTTTTTCAGCGCTTTGTGGATGCCCGCGAGCAGCTCGTCCAGGTTTGCCGTTTCGTTGAGGGCGTGCACAACTTCGGAGATGACCTGGCGCTCGGCTTCCATGCGCTGCAGATCGGTCACGTCCCGGCAGCTAAGAATGATGCCCTCAACGACAGGATTGAATGTGTGATCTGTCGCTGAAGCGTCGAACCAGCGCCAGCTGCCATCCTTGCTCTGCAGCCGGCAGCGAAAACTGGCCGTCCCGCCCTCGCTAACAGCAATTTCACGGAGACACTGGCCGGCACTAGCGGTGTCGCTCGCGTGAATCAAGGAAGTGAACGGTCTTCCAACGAGGTCTTCGGTTCGGTGTCCTAGAATGCGGGCAAACCCCGGGTTTGCGAATTGGATTAGCCCGTCTGAGCCCAAGATCGTGATGAGTTCGCGGACAGAATCTAGCAGCGCGGGAAGTTGCTCCGGACCGACGGACGTGCCTGACAGGGAAGATACTCGATGTGCCATATAGTCGCCGCTCGCAAAACCGACCTGCGCATCGAGCACCGCGGGCCGGGTGAAACCTGCGTCCTCCACCGAACATGGTCGTTCTACATCGAGCCTTGGAAGCGATGGAAAGCTTATGTTTCAATGATACGAAAGCCTCGCCGGATTGGAAGCCGCTGCCTTGTGGTGTGCCGCGAAACAATGACTGTACGAAGGGACAGTAATGCCCTTCGTATCAGATACCATTAGTTTAATTTCCCAGCGTGACAACGTGCTCGAAGGAGTCGGCGGCGCAACTTCCCTCCTCATCACCAACTATCCGGTTGTTCGTTTCCTTTATAGCCATAAGAAGCTTCACCAGCTTGTCGAAGGCAAGCCCGTGTCTTTGATCGAGACCTCATGGCCGTGATGCCCTTCGGGAAGTTCAACGCCCTCGTGCATTGCTCCACAGCCTCCCTTTCAGACTAAGCTTTGGAATTCGTCGCGATTGCTTGCAGTGATTCGTGTGCTGCCACCAGCGTGCTGTCAATATGCGCTGAAGTGTGAGCCGCGGAGATAAAAGTAGCCTCGAATTGCGACGGCGCCAGGAAGATGCCTCGATCCAGCATTTCGCGGAAAAATCTGGCGTAGCGTTTCGTATCCGAGCGCTTGGCATCCGTGTAATTCCGGACGAGCCCCGCAGTGAAGAAGATCGTAGCGAGCGATCCGATCGCATTGATTTGAGCGGCAATCCCGGCATCCGCCAGTTCCGAGCGAAGTCCAAACACCAGCCGCCGCGCCAACTGAGTCATTTCATCATATAGGTCAGGTTTGCTCAGTTGTTTGAGCGCGGCAATGCCTGCTCGCATCGCCAAAGGATTCCCCGCGAGAGTTCCAGCCTGATACACGGGCCCAAGGGGAGCCACATGGTTCATCAGCTCGGCGCGTCCGCCATAGGCGGCCACCGGCACTCCTCCGCCAATAATTTTTCCCAGCGTCGTGAGGTCCGCTTCAATCCCCAGCAGATCCTGGACGGAGCCATTGTGCAGCCGGAAGCCCGTAATCACTTCATCGACGATCAGGAGTGCTCCGTTGCGACGCGTAATCTCGCGCAATCCCTTCAGAAAATTCGTCGCTGGAGGAACGACGCCCATATTTGCAGCGATGGGCTCGACAATGACGGCGGCAATTTTGCCCTTTTGCTGAGCAAAGGCCTTTTCGACGGCGCTTAGATCGTTGTAGGGCACATTCAATGTCAAAGCCGCGAGTGCTTGCGGCACGCCCGGACACTCCGCAATCCCGAGTGTGGCCAGCCCGGAGCCTGCCTGCGAAAGGAAACTGTCAGCATGGCCGTGGTAGCAGCCTTCGAATTTCAAAATGAAGTCGCGCCTAGTGACGCCGCGGGCGAGCCGCACTGCGCTCATGGTTGCTTCCGTCCCGCTCGAGACGAATCGTATTTTTTCGATGAATGGGATCGCCTCAATAATCAGCTCGGCGAGTTCCAATTCTAATTCCGTGGTCACTCCAAAACTCGTGCCGCGCCTCGTCTGTTCAGCGATCGCCTCGCTAATGGCAGGGTTTGCGTGTCCCAGGATCATCGCGCCCCAGGAGCACACGTAATCCAGCAGCTCGTTTCCGTCCGCGTCGTAGAGATTCGCCCCGTTACCCCGCTCAATAATCAGCGGCTCCCCGCCAACCGCGCGGAACGCCCGCACGGGACTGTCCACCCCTCCGACCAGCACTTTTTCGGCGCGCTCAAAAATCTCACGCGAACGCTTGCGCTCGCGTTTCAATCTGGGTTGCGTTGCGCTCATGTTTTTCTCGATTAAATTATCACGGCTTCAGCCAGCGTGCGGCGTCCTTGGCGTGGTAGGTCAGCAGGATATCCGCTCCCGCACGCTGAATTCCCGTAAGAACTTCCAGCACCACGCGCTTTTCATCCAGCCAGCCGTTTTGCGCAGCGGCCTTCACCATTGAGTATTCTCCGCTCACGTTGTATGCAGCGACCGGAATATCGAATTGATCGCGCACCCTGCGAATGATATCCAGATAAGCCAGCGCGGGCTTCACCATCACCATGTCCGCGCCCTCTTCCAGATCCAGTTTCATTTCCTTCAACGCTTCGCGTGCATTGGCAGGATCCATCTGGTAGCTGCGCCGATCGCCAAACTGCGGAGCGGATTGCGCCGCTTCCCGGAAAGGTCCGTAGAAACCGGAGCAATACTTCGCCGCGTAAGAGAGAATCGCAATGTCTTCAAATTTGTTTGCATCGAGCATTTTGCGAATCGCCGCCACGCGGCCATCCATCATGTCTGAGGGCGCAACGATATCCGCCCCTGCTCGCGCGTGTGAAAGCGCTTGTTGCGCAAGAATCTCCAAAGTCGGATCGTTCGCAACTTCCCCGTTCTCGACGATGCCGCAGTGCCCATGGTCCGTGTATTCGCACAAGCAGACATCCGTAATGACCAGCAGCTTCAACTTTGCCTTGCGAATTGCCTCGATGGCCCGCTGGACCACACCCTGCGCGTGGAGAGAGCTCAATCCCCGCCGATCTTTGTTTTCCGGCAATCCGAATAGAATAACTCCGGGAAGCTCCAGGGATTCCACCTCGCGGGCCTCTTCCAGAATCTGATCAACCGACTGCTGATGCACACCCGGCATGGAGCTTACTTCTTGCCGCACCTTCGTCCCTGGACACACGAACATCGGGTAAATGAGATTTGCGGTGGTCAGACGCGTTTCGCGGACCAGACTCCGCAGAGCTTCGTGGCGGCGCAGACGGCG
>JACXTT010004568.1_pt1 | contig 20518 bp, 15 predicted proteins | sample 9270951 | NCBI WGS metagenome assembly JACXTT01 (sample SAMN15532306, study PRJNA645909) | rock metagenome | isolation source: weathered quartz diorite | place: Puerto Rico | collected 2017-06-21
CCTCGCCGTGCTGTTCTGCTCACGCGAGTTCGCCGCGTTCTTCTTCGCCGTGCTCGTCCTCTACTGGGCGGTGCCTCATCCCCGCCTGCGCGTCTGGGGGCTCGTCGTCGCGAGCATCGCCTTCTACGCGAGCTGGAGCCGGTGGCTGACGTTCGTCGTCTGCGCTTCGACGACCGTCGACTTCGTCATCGGGCGGATGCTCGCCACGCCCCGATCGGATGCCGCGCGGAAGGCACTGGTCGGCGCCAGCGTGATCGCGAACCTCACCCTGCTCGCGACGTTCAAGTACCTCGACTTCGGGCTCGAGAGCCTGGCGGCTCTGCTCCACGCGCTCGGTGCGCACGCCGAGCTGCCGCTGCTCCGACTCGTCGTGCCGATCGGCATCTCGTTCTACACGTTCGAGGCGATCAGCTACACGGTCGACGTCTACCGCGGCCGCATCGCCGCCGAGCAGCGGATCGAGAACCTGCTGCTGTTCGTGCTCTTCTTTCCGCACCTCGTCGCCGGGCCGATCGTCCGCGCCCGCCAATTCCTGCCGCAGGTCCGCCGGCCGAAGACCTGGTCGTGGAGCCGTGCCGAGCTCGGCCTCCGCTACTGGATCAGCGGGCTCGCGAAGAAGCTGATGATCGCCGACCGCATGGCCTGGACCGTCGATCCCGTCTTCGCCGATCCGAACGCCTACGCCACGCACGTCGTCTGGCTCGCCGTCTTCGCCTACGCGATCCAGCTCTACTGCGATTTCTCCGGTTACAGCGACATGGCGATCGGCTCCGCGCACCTGCTCGGTTTCAAGCTGCCGCGGAACTTCGATCTGCCCTACCTGGCGAGCGGCCCGTCCGACTTCTGGAGGCGCTGGCACGTCTCGCTCTCGACGTGGCTCCGCGACTACCTCTACGTGCCGCTCGGCGGCAACACAGGCGGGCGGCGGAAGGAATACCGGAACCTCGTCGTGACGATGACGCTCGGCGGCCTGTGGCACGGCGCCGCTGCACGGTTCGTGATCTGGGGATTCTTGCACGGGCTGCTGCTGGTCGCGGAGCGCGAGATCCGTCGCATCACCGGCTCGAGCCGCGCCGCTCCGAGTCGCGTCGCGGCGCTCGTCGGCGGCGTCGCTACGTTCGTGTCGTGGTCGGTGCTGCTGACGTTCTTCCGGTCGTCCAGCGGCGAGGTTGCGAGCCGGATGCTGCTGCGCATGCTGGTCCCCGCCTCGGGGCTCGGGGATCCGATGCCCGACATCAACCTCTACTGCACATTCGCGATCGTCGCCGGTGCGCACATCTGGGCGGCGCGCACGTCGCCCCGCACCTGGTTCGTGCGCCGGCCGGTCGCGACCGGCCTCGCCTACGCATGCGCCCTCTCCGTCGTGATGGTGTTCTCGGCCGACGCCGGGCGCGCGTTCATCTACTTCCAGTTTTGAGCATGGAGACGCCGACGGATCCGCGCCGCGGGCGCCGACGAACCGAGGACGAGCGCCGCGCGCGTCGCATCCTCGCGATCGCTCTCGTCGGCCTGTTCGTCCTCCAGCACGCGGCCTACACCGCGTTTCGCTGGCTCGCGGGCGGCACGCTCGATGCGCTCCGCGCGAGCAAGGTCATCCAGCTGCGGGACCTGCGCCGCGACGCCGGCGCGCGCCCAAGCATCGTCGTGCTCGGCAGCTCACGCACCGAGGAAGGCGTGCAGGCCGCCGAGGCCGAGGCCGTGCTCGCGGCCGCGCACTCCCCTGCCCCGACCGTCTACAACCTCGGCGTGAGCGGCGGCGGCCCGCTGTTCGAGCGTTTGTGCTGGCGCGATCTCGTGCGCGGCGATCTCCGTCCCGACGTGGTCGTCATCGAGATCTTCGCTTCGCTCCTCGGCGACCTCGACGGCGAGCCGCGCGAGAGCGGATGGATCGACGACAGCCGGATCGAGCTCGACGACTTCGCCACGCTCGAGCGCTTCGGTTACGGCCGTGCCGAGCTCTACGGCAAATGGCTCGTGACCCGCGCGCTCCCGCTGCACGCGTTTCGCTGGATGATCGTCGGACGCTGGCTTCCCGACCTCGCCCCGGGCGAGCGTCGTCTGAGGCCCGTCGATTCCCGTGGCACCTTCGCGCAGCCGGACTGGACGGCCGTGCCCGGATCCTACGAGCGCGGCCTCGCGCGCGCCGCGGCGGAGCATCGCCAGTTCCTCGAGCACCTCGAGCTCGGAGCGTCGGCCACCCGCGTACTTCGCGAGCTCGTCCAACAGGTGCGCGCCAGCGGAACGAAAGTCGTCCTGCTCCGCATGCCCGAGAGCACTGACTTCCGCGGGTGGTATTCACGCGCGACGACCGCGGCGCTCGACCAGGTCGTCGACGTGCTCCGCGCCGACGATCCGGAAGCGATCGTCGTCGACGCGTCGTCCTGGGTCCCCGACGCCGAGTTCAAGGACGGCCATCACCTGTCGAGACGCGGCGGCCTCCATTTCAGCGACCGCCTCGCGCGCGAGGTTCTCTCCCCGATCGTGGACGGCCTCGTCGCCGCGAAGCGCCTGGACAGCCCGGTGCCCAGCGGGTAGTCGAGAGCACGGCGCCCCCGTAGCTCAGGTGGATAGAGCACAGGATTCCTAATCCTGGGGTCCCGCGTTCGAATCGCGGCGGGGGCATTCGAGCCACGCAGGTCCGTGGCGACCGTCCATCCGAGCCGTCTCGGCTATCTCCGCCCGGCCTTTTCCTTTTGACATCCGCTCCCCCCTGCACTACCCGGAGCGGAGGCTGCGCGAGATGAGACTCGTCAACACCGTCCCCGAGCTCGACGAGTCGAAGTGCATCGGCTGCGTGATCTGCACGTCGGTGTGCCCGACGCTCGCCTGGAGCGTGTCTTCCGCCACGAGGCTCGCAGTGCTGGACGAGCCGCTCTGCTTCGGCTGCGTGAACTGCGAGGCGCGCTGTCCGACGTACGCGATCCGCATGGTGCCACGGCGCGAGGACCGCACGCTGTACGTGGACCCTTCCGGAGTCCCGTGGGAGTCGGTCGAGGCGCTCTGCCGCGCGGCGCGGATGCACCCCGAGCAGATCATCTGCTTCTGCACCTCCTCGCGGGCCGAGGAGGCGGCGGCGGCGATCCTCACGGGCTCGCGGACTGCCGAGGATATCTCGGCGCGCACGGGGATCCGCAGCGGCTGCACGGTCGAGTGCGCGCAGCCGTTGCTGCGGCTCCTCGAAGCGGCGGGTATCCCGCACCAGCAGGCCCTCGGCGGCAAGGGGTGGCAGCTCTACGGCAAGGTCCCGACGCTCTGGGAGATTCCCGCGAGCGTGAAGGAGAAGTACGCGCGCCGCGGTTTCCATTTCGAGGAGGACGCCGCGCTGATGGACGAGATCGCGGACGCGCCGGCAATACCTCCGCCCGCGCGCGGACGCGGAGGAGGCGCCGCATGAAGCGCCCGCCGATCCCTCCGCGCGAGCCGCGCGTGTCCGCCTACGGCATCGATCCGTCGTTCGTGCGCAAGCGCGCCGCGGACCTCCCCGGGATGTGCTCGGTGCGCGTCGCGGATCTCTTCCCCGACCAGCCCGAGGTGATCTACCCGGGTGAGCGCGGAATCGCCGCCGTGCGCGACGAGACGCGCGAGAGCTTCGAGCGCATCGATCTGTCGCGGATCGGGCCGCGCGATTCCGTGAACGTGCTCTGCTCGCACCACGGCTTCACGCTGCTCGGCGGCGAGCCCTACGCCGAGATGCTGCGCACGATCCGCGACGTCGTCGCCGAGCGCACCGGCTGCAAGCGCATCAACCTGCGCGTCGGGCAGGGACTGCGCTACCGCGAGGGCGAGGAGTACATCCGCAAGTTCTCGCTCGACGAGGCGTTCGCGAACACGGCGTCGATTGCGCCGATCGATCGGGGCATCGCGATCGAGACCGAGATCGGCACGCTCTACGGTCTCCGCAAGGCTTACGACGCAGACTGGATCATCCACACCCACAACTCCGACGTGCGGGAGATCCACTTCCATCGCATGGTGGACCGCGCGGTGAAGCCGTTCGGGATGTCGTACGCGCGGCTCGAGACCCGCTCCGGGTATCACCAGAACCTCGGCCCGCGGGCCGCGAACTTCATGGCGCGCGCGATCTTCGACTCGGACTTCGTGCAGCGGAAGTACGTCGGCTCGGCGTTCCTCATGGTGGCGCCGACCGGGATCGTGGCCGTCGATTGCGACGAAGACCTCTACGCGCTGAACGACCGCACCGTGATCGCCGGCATGAAGTACTACGGGAAGATCGTCACGCTGCTCGGCTCGATCGACGACTGCATCGCCGTGCTCGATTTCCCGGCGCCGGTGCCCTACGTCTTCTCGGCGGGGCTGATCTACGCGAACTTCCTCGGCGCCCGCCACGATCTGTTCGATCTCGAGCGGCCGCTCCCTTCGTACACGTTCTACACCGAGGCCTATTACGGCCGCGGCGGCCGCCACCTGACGGAGCACGTGCCCGGCATGAACCCGGCCCTGCGCATGACCGTGCACAACTACGCGATGATCGGTTACCCGAGCGAGTTCTTCGCCGAGAAGGTGCCGACCGTGGTCGTCGGCCGCGAGCAGGCCGACCTCTTCCGCCACGATCCGCAGAGCATCGGTTACATGCGCCACGCGACGATCGCGGACGACCTCGAGACGGCCGTCACGTTCGCACGCCGCACGACCGGCACCGAGAACGTCCTCGTCTTCGACGGAGCCGTCGGAGGCATCAACGTGAGCGAGCCGCTCGCCGATCGCTTTCTCGAGGCCGCCCCCGCCGTCGGCAAACGGGTCGACGAGGAGCTGCTGCCGCGGTGGCTCCGCCAGCGCGGCATGGATCCGGCCGTGCTCTCTGCGTGGCGCACGCGGCGCTACCCGCGCGCCGCGTGACGCGCGACGGAGTCGTCCACATGGCAGCAGGCGACGTCCGTGACGAGATCTTCCGCACCATCGCCACGGAGACGGTGACGGCGACCGTCTCGACGGAGCGCGACGGTGTGCTCTTCGGGATCGAGGAAGCACGTCGCCACGCGGCCGAGCTCGGTCTCGAGCTCACGGTCCGGCGCCGCGACGGCGCGCGGGTGCGCTGGGGAGACATGGTGCTGGTGGTGCGCGGCTCTCCGAAGGCCGTCGTGTCCGGTGAGGACGTGCTCCTCGGGGCAATCGGCAAAGCGTCCGGGATCGCCACGGCCGCGGCCGAGGCCGTGCGGCGCGCGATGGGTCGGGTGCGTGTCGTGTCGGGCGCCTGGAAGAAGATGCCACCCGAGTCGAAGGCGATGATTCGCGGCGCGGTGCGCGCCGGCGGCGCCGACTTCCGGATCACGGATCGGCCGTTCCTCTACCTCGACAAGAACTACCTGCGGCTGCTCGGTGGAATTCGTCGCGCCCTCGATGCCACGGCGCAGCTCTCGGAGCTCCGGCGGGTCGTGCAGATCCGCGGCGAGGAACGGCCGATCGCCGAGGAGGCGCTCGAGGCCGCGGCCGGCGGGGCCGGAATCGTCATGATCGACAGCGGAGATATGGACGACATCGACCGCGTCGCGCGCGCGCTCGCGGACCGTGGTCTCCGCGAATCCGTCGAGATCGCGTTCGCGGGCGGCATCGCGCTCGATGGGATCGAAGACCTCGCCGAGCGCGACGTCGACATCCTCGACATCGGCTCGGCGATCGTCGACGCCCCGCTGTTGCCGCTCCGCTTCGACGTGGTCCCGCGCGCCAGGGGCGGCGCGCTCGAGCTCGACCTGCTCGAGAAGACCGAGCTCTGGATCCGTCCGATCGACCTCGTGGACGCGAATCTGCAAGCCATCGGCCGCACCGTCGCCGCGGTCCTCGACCTTCCCGCGGACGAGGTGCTCGTCACGGACGTCCGCGACCGGACGCTCACGCTCGACGTGCTCCGCCGCACGGTCCTCGCGGAGCAGATCGCCGGCAAGGAGCGCCCGCTTCTCGAAAGGCTCGCGGCGATCCCGGGCGTGCGCCTCACGGACGACACGGGCGTGCACTCCGAAGGCGTCCTCGGCTGGATCGCGCTCGACGAGCCCGAGGTGGCGTCGGTCATCGAGAGCGGCCGCGAGCTCGGCGAGCGCATCCGCGCCGCGATCGCACGCCGCGCGATCGTCTTCGCGACGGGGACCGAGATCCGCGAAGGGAACGTCCGCGACACCAACACCGGCCTCGTGACCGAGCGGCTGCGGCGCCACGGCTTCCGCGTCGCCGCCGGCGGGATCCTCCCGGACGATGCGGAGACGATCGGCGGTGCGGTCCGCCGCGCCGCCGCGGAGGGCTACGGCCTCGTCGTGACGACCGGCGGGCTCGGCGCCGAGGACAAGGACCACACCGTGGAAGGCATCCAGCGCGTCGACGCCGCGGCCGCGACGCCGTACCTCGTGCGCTTCACGCGCGGCACCGGCCGGCACGTGAAGGACGGCGTGCGCCTCGCGGTCGGCGAGATCGAGGGTACGCTCGTGGTCGGGCTCCCGGGCCCGAACGAGGAAGTGAGCGCGGCCCTCGACGTGCTCGTCGAGGGCTTGCGCGATGCGCTCTCGAAGGAGGCGCTCGCGGAGGCGATCGCGTCGCGGCTCCGCGAAATCGTTCGCGAGAAGATGGCCCGGCACGGGCACCAACACTGAGCCCGCGCGGCGAGACCTCACGTTAGAACCGCTCCGGCATCCCCGCCGGCAGCTCGAGAGCCGCGAGATTCGCGGCGCCTTGCAAATCTCGAAGTCGTTCCACTACAGTCCGCACGACCCCGAATCCTGTCATTCGTTTTCGAGCGAAGGCCCGACGAGGAGCGATCATCGTGAGCCCGACGAGGCTGTGCGCGGCGATGCGTCGCACGCAGTGGACCACGGCGTCTTTGCGGATCGCACGCGTGACCGCGTGGCTGCTCGCGTTGGGTCTGGCCTTGGCCCTTCCGGCCCGCATGGCGTTCGCGTTCGACGACGGGAGCGATCGCATCGAGGACGGCGTCGACGACGCCGTGATCACGACCTCGATCTCCGAAGTCGGTGAAGTCGCGAGCAGCCGCGCTCAGATGGTCGCGGTTGCGGCGTCTCCGTTCGCGAAAGTCCCCGATGCCGGACCGCATCGGGTGAGGTGCGACGCGCCCGCCGCCCGCTCCTCTCGCTGGGTCGAGCCTGCGTGTCGCTCCGCGCGACCGAGCCTCCTCCACGAGCCGGACGACTCCGGCAACCCTCACTGACCTCGATCTCGCCGGCGAACGTGGTTGCGGCTCGCTGCCGTGACCGCCGGGACGACCGTCTCGATTCTCGACGACGGCAGCCGAGCGACGACGCGTGCCCGTCGTCCGCGGTGGTTCAGAGGAGATCGATCGATGATGAGGCAATTCGCAGGATGTGTGTTGTGCTCGACGTTGGCTCTGGCTTCTCCCTCGTACGCTCAGTCCACGGGATCGGTCACGCAGATCCCCGGGATCGGGGTGCTTCCCGGGTTGCCGAAGCTGCTGTCGCTGCCTTCGATCCCGGCGGCGCCGACTCCGACGCCAGGCGGAAACCTTTCGACGGGCCTACCGGGCCTGCCCTCATTGCCGGCTCTCTCCGGTGACAACCCGACCACCGGTGGCTCCGGCGGCACGGTGATCTCGCCGGGAGGCCACGTGAACGTTCCGGGGGTGACGGGGGTCCCGACCGTCCAGGTCGGGACCACGTCCGTGGGCGGCAAGCCGAACGGCTCGCTCGACGTACAGACCCCGCCGATCTTCATCCTCGTGCCTTACAGTCCGCTGACGCCGCCACCGGCTCCACCGGGGATCTGCGGGGTGCCGGGGGCGCCGAACTGCTGTGCCAGCGATGCGGAGTGCACCGATGGCGTGTTCTGCAACGGCATCGAGAGGTGCATGCCGGGGGCTTCGGGAACGAATGACCATGGATGCCTCCCATCTCCGGGGTCCGCGTGCATGCAGGGCCAAAGCTGCGACGAGGCCACCCAACATTGCGACCAGTGCGCGCCGGGAACGGAAGATCAGGATCACGACGGGGTCGCCTCGGTGGAATGCGGCGGCAATGATTGCGACGACGCGGACGCCCTCCGATACCCCGGAGCCCCCGAAATCTGTGACGCCTTCGGCCGTGACGAGGACTGCAATCCGCTCACGTCCGGCGTCCTCGATGCCGACCAGGACGGCCACTCGAGCATCGCGTGTTGCAACCGCGACCCCTCGGGCGTCAGTCATTGCGGCGACGATTGCAACGACGGTGCGATCGGCGTTCATCCCGATGCCGTCGAGGTCTGCAACGGCGTCGACGACAATTGCGACGGGCAGACGGACGAGAACGTCAGCGTCGCCCTCTACGACGACATGGACGGCGACAATCACGGCGCCCCGGGGAGCTTCCACACGGGCTGCGCGGGCGCTCCCGGGACGGCCGCGCTCGGCAACGACTGCAACGATCAGAACCCCGCCATCCAGCCGGGCTCGATCATCTGTGACGCGGCGAGAGGCCCCGCCGCCGTGAAGATCTGCAATCCGTTCCAGACCCCCCGTGTGCCGGCTGGATCGTACGTCGATTCACAGTGCCTGCAGGGAACGTGCAGGCCGCAGCCGAATGGAGCCGGCGACTGTCAGTGAGTCGAGTAGACTCGATCTCCGACCCTGGGGCCGCGGCGACGCGGCCCCAGGTGACACGCGTCTCCGCGCGGCGCTATCGTCCCGCCGCATGAAGCTCGAAACGCTCCTCCCGCTCGGCAAGGTCGATCCCGGCCTGCGCACTCCGGAGACCCCGCTCGACATCCACGGCGTCGCGCGCGACGTCCGTCTCGTCGAGGACCTCGGCTACCACGGCTTCGTGGTCGAGGAGACGAAGGACGATCCGTTCGCCGTGCTCGCGATCGCGGCGCAGGCGACGACGCGGCTCCGCCTCGGCACGTCGGTGGCGATCGCGTTTCCGCGGAGCCCGACCGTCACGGCGCTGTCCGCGTGGACCCTTCAGAAGCTCTCACGGGGACGCTTCACGCTCGGGCTCGGCTCGCAGGTGAAGGGGCACATCGAGCGGCGCTACGGGCTCACCTGGTCGAAGCCGGCCGCGTGGATGCGCGAGTACGTGGCGGCGGTGCGTGCGGTCTGGGACTGCTGGCAGAACCGGACTCCGCTCGACTTCCGCGGCGAGCGCTATCGCTTGAACCTGATGGTCCCGCTCTTCGATGCGGGACCGATCGAGCACCCGGCGATCCCGATCCACGTCGCGGCGGTCAACGCCGGTATGTGCCGCGTGGCCGGCGAGGTCGCGGACGGCATCCGGCCGCACCCGGTCTGCACGCCTTCCTACATCGAGAACGTGATGCTGCCCGCCGTCCGCGAAGGCGCCGCGAAGAGCGGGCGCGCGCTCGGCCAGTTCGCGGTGGCGATGAAGCCGTTGGTCGCATCGGCGCGCGACGAGGAGTCGCTGCAACCGAAGATCCGCGACGCCCGGGCGCGGATCGCGTTCTACGCGTCCACGCCGGGATATCTCCCCGCGTTCGAGCATCGCGGGCTCGGCGACCTCGCGAACGAGGCGAAGTCGCTCTCGAAGGCGCAGCGTTGGGAAGAGCTGCCGGGGCTGATCAGCGACGACGTGCTGCACCAGTTCGTCGTGGTCGGGACCTACGCCGAGATCGGCCGGAAGCTCGTCGCGCGCTACGGCTCGGTGGTCACGCACTGCGAGTTCTCGATCGCGGTCGCGAGCGAGGGCGATCGGGAGGCGCTGGCGGCGATGGTGACCGAGATCCACGCGCTCGATCCTAGGTAAAGAATACTAGACATACGTGTGGTTTCCTCGCTATGCGCTGAGGTCTCAGTCCACCCAGGCATCGAGGAGGAAACCGCGATGGAAGCAGCGACCGAAGTACGAGGATCGTCCAAGGCGAGCGCGTCGGAGGAAGGGCCCCGGAACGCGAACGTCAAGAAGTTCCTGAAGAAGTCCCAGAACCGCCTGCTGATCGGCGGCAAGTGGGTGCCCGCGAAGTCGGGGAAGACGTTCGACGCCGTCGATCCGACGACGGAAGACGTGCTCGCGTCCTGCGCCGAGGGCGACAAGGCGGACGTCGACGAAGCGGTGAAGCACGCCCGCAAGGCGTTCGCGGAAGGCGCCTGGTCGAAGACCGGCCCCCACGAGCGCGCGCGTTACCTGCGGAAGTGGGCCGACCTCGTCGAGCAACACACCGCCGAGCTCGCCGAGCTCGAGAGCCTGAACAACGGCATGCCGATCGCGCTCGCCAAGCAGTTCATTGCCGTCACGGTCGAGAGCATCCACCACTTCGCCGGATTCGCGAGCAAGATCTACGGCGAGACCGTTCCGTCCGATCCCACGATGTTCAACTTCACGCTGCGCGATCCGGTCGGGGTCTGCGGCGCGATCGTGCCATGGAACGCGCCGATCCTGATGTCGGCGTGGAAGCTCGCTCCGGCGATGGCCTGCGGCAACACCGTCATCCTGAAGCCGGCCGAGCAGACGCCACTGACCGCGCTCTACCTCGCCGACCTGATGCTCGAGGCCGGCATCCCCGAGGGAGTCGCCAGCGTCATCACGGGGTACGGGCCCGGCGCCGGCAGCTCGATCGCCGAGCACATGGACATCGACAAGGTCGCGTTCACCGGTTCGACCGAGGTCGGCAAGAAGATCCTCCAGGCCTCGCTCGGGAACCTGAAGCGCGTATCGCTCGAGCTCGGCGGCAAGTCGCCGAACATCGTGTTCCCCGACGCGGACATGGACATGGCGGTGCCGACCTCGATGGCAGCGTTCTCCATGCTTACGGGTCAGATCTGCGTCGCCGGCACGCGACTCTTCGTCCAGCAGAACGTGAAGGACGAGTTCGTCGACAACCTCACGAAGTTCACGTCGACGATCAAGGTCGGGAATCCGCTCGACCCCGAGACCACGATGGGACCGCTCGCGTCGAAGGAGCAGTACGACCGCGTGAAGGGCTATCTCGAGGTCGGCAAGAGCGAGGGCGCGAAGCCGGCGGTCGGCGGCAACATGATGGACCGCAAGGGCTTCTTCGTGCAGCCGACGATCTTCGACGGCGTGAAGAACGACATGCGGATCGCCCGCGAGGAGATCTTCGGACCCGTCGTCTCGATCCTGCCGTTCAAGGACGAGAACGACGTGGTCTTCCAGGGCAACGATACGTCCTACGGCCTCGGCGCCGCGGTCTGGACGAAGGACGTGGGCCGCGCGCACCGCGTGGCGCGTAGCCTGAAGGCCGGCACGGTGTGGGTGAACACGTACTACGCGTTCGATCCCGCGATGCCGTTCGGCGGCTACAAGCAGTCGGGCATCGGCCGCGAGTGCGGCGCCCACTGGTACGAGCACTACACGGAGACGAAGGCCGTCTTCATGAAGCTCTAGTCTCTCGCCCCGATCGTCCTCAACCCGCGGGAGGCGCGGCACGGCCGTGCCTCCCGCGGTCCACCCGTTCTTGAAACGCCCGTCCGCGCGCGGCATCCAAGATCTCGATGAATACGATTCCACGTCGCGCTCTCGTTGGATGGGTGATGGCGGTGCTGGTCGTCGCGGCGCCGCTCGCGGGCAGGTCGGCGGCGAACGCGGAAGGCCTAGCGATTCCGGCCGCCGCGGTCGATTCCGCGGCCGATCTTCGCAAGACCTCCGAGGTCGCGGTGCTCGCCGGCGGATGCTTCTGGGGGGTCCAGGGCGTGTTCCAGCACGTGACCGGCGTGACGCGCGCCGTCTCGGGCTATGCGGGCGGCGAGGCCGAAACCGCGCAGTACCCGACCGTGGGGACGGGCTCTACCGGACACGCGGAATCCGTGCAGATCACGTTCGACCCGCGGAAGATCACCTTCGGGAAGCTGCTGCAGATCTACTTCGCGGTCGCACACGATCCCACGCAGAAGGATCGCCAGGGGCCGGACGTCGGCACGCAGTATCGCTCGGCGATCTTCCCGACCAGCGCCGAGCAGGCGCGGATCGCCGCCGCGTACGTCGCGCAACTGAACCGCGCGCACGTCTTCCGTGAAGCGATCGCGACGACCATCGAGCCGAACCGCACGTTCTACCCGGCGGAGCCGTACCACCAGGACTTCCTCACCCGGCATCCGAACCATCCGTACATCATGTTCAACGACCTGCCGAAGATCGGCGACCTGAAGCACGCGTTTCCCGGGTTGTACCGCGACGAGCCGGTGCTTGTCTCGGCCGCACGTCCCTGAGCGACGCGCTCGCGAACGGATCAAGCGAGCTGCTCGGGACTCTCGAGCAGCTCCTTCAAGCGCGCGAGCGCGCGCGCACAATAGAAGCCGTCCTCGATTCGCTCGTCGTAGCTGTACTTGATCGTCGCCACGCGCCGGACGGCGATGCGACCGTCGTCCTCGACGACGGGCACGCGCCGATACGCGCCGAGCACCACGAAGATCGGGATCGTGCCGTACTCGTAGAGGTGATGGTACGCGCCGGAGAGCCCGACGCCGCCGAGGTTCGCGACGAACGCGCTCGCGTACAGCGGATCCTCGAGGATCATCTTCGCAGGCAACAGGTTCCAGTGATCGAGCAGTCGCCCGAGCAGCACCACGAGATCGAGGCCGCTCCGCGGCAGCCGGCCGAGGACGGACATCTCCCGGTCGGCCTGCGTGCGCTCGCCGGCGCGGCCGCCCGCCACCGTCGTGCCGAGCGCGGTCGCGGTCTCGAGCAGCGGCTCGTGCGGATCGAAGATGCGCTTCCGCACGTAGAGCGGCGCGTCGGGCTCGAACGCCTCCTTGCCGCTGAACGAGATCGCCACGTGCGTGCGCTGGTAGATCCTGCGTCCCACCACGTAGCGGTTGAGGCGCGGAAACTCGTCGAGCACGCGGGCGATCGCGCGCAGCACGAGATGGAAGAACGTCAGGCGAACGCCGTGCTCGGCGGAGAAGCGCTCCGCGAGCGCGAGGCCGGCGTCGACGGCCACGTCGTGCTCGAAGTAGACGACCGCATCGCCGCGCCGGCGCATCAGGAACGGCAGGAAGCGGCGAACCAGCGGCACGCGCTCGGCGAGGACGCCATCCGGTCGGCGGAAGAGCATCGGCGGCTCTTGTAACGCGGGGGCGCGCACGTGCGTCAACCTTCGCGGGCATCGCGACGCTTGTGCGGCGCCGCGGGCTTTCGTAGTTGCCGGTCATGAGCGCGCACGCCGCGGAGACCTCCCTGCCCTTCGGCTTCGACCCGGGCTCGCGCGCGTTCCGCGACGAGCCGTGGCAGGTCTACGCGGCACTGCAGCGCGAGGAGCCCGTACATCGTTCACCGCTCGGCATGTGGGTGCTCACGCGCTACGACGACGTGGCCGCATTGCTCCGCGATCCCCGGTTCGTGATGGGCAGCTTCGCGAAGCGCCAGGCTGCGATGCTCGGACCGGGAGCGGCGAGCGACATGATCCAGCGCTCGCTCTTCTTCATGGATGCACCGGACCATGGTCGTCTCCGCGGCTTGGTGAGCCGGGCGTTCACGCCGGCGGCGATCGAGCGCCTGCGCGGGCGGATCGCCGAGATCGTCGACGAGCTCCTCGCGGGAGCGCGCGAGCGCGGCCGGCTCGACGTGATCGGAGACCTCGCGTTCCCGCTCCCGGTTCGTGTGATCGCCGAGATGCTCGGCGTGCCCGAGCGCGACCGCGACGACTTCCATCGCTGGACGCAAGCGATGAACCTGAGCTTCGAGCCCGCGATCACGCCGGACATGGCGCGTCGCTGTCACGCGGGCGTCGCCGAGCTCGACGCCTACCTCCGCGACCTCGTCCGGGCGCATCGCGCGGAGCCGCGTGACGACGTGCTCTCGGGCATGATCACCGCGGAGATCTCCGGCGACCGGCTGACCGAGGACGAGATCGTCGCGAACACGGCGCTGTTGCTGTCCGCCGGCTACGAGACGACGATGGGACTTCTCGGCAATGCGGCGCTGTCGCTGCTGCGCTTCCCCGATCAGCTCGCGCGTCTCGCCGACGATCCGGAACTGCTGCCGAACGCCGTCGAGGAGTGCTTGCGTCACGAGTCTCCGGTGCAGTTCACCGCGCGCGAGACCAACGTCGCGGTCGAGGTGCGCGGGGTGGAGATCCCGGCCGGCGAGCTCTGCCTGATGATGGTCGCCGCGGCGAATCGCGATCCGCTGGATTTCGAGCGCCCCGAGCAGCTCGAGATCGGGCGACCGAACGCCGGCGACCAGGTCGCGTTCGGAGGCGGCCGTCACTTCTGTCTCGGGGCACCCCTTTCCCGGCTCGAAGGGCGGATCGCGCTGGCGAAGCTGATTCCGTTGCTGCGCGCCGCGGAGCCCGAGAACGAGTCGCTTCCGTGGCGCGATTCGTTCCTCAACCACGCGCTCGAGTCGCTGCCGCTGCGACTCTTGGCGACGAACTGATTGCCACGGCCGCTTGCCGTGCGGTCCGGGCGCAAGGTGCGCGGCGAGATCGACGCGCAGGCGCGAGGCGTCGCATCGCCTCCCGGAGCGTCGGGCTCTCTCCACGAACGTCGAGAACCGGCAACAAATGTTGCACCCACGGATCCACCGGGAGCCTGATTCGCTCGATTCTCCAGTCAATCGGAAGAACGACCACGTGGCGTGATCATTGCTCGGTTCGCCTGCGGGGATGGTCGGGTGGGTGCGAGCGGTCGAGCCGGATGCGTGGAGGTCCGGGAGAAGTCGATCGATTGTGCCGTCAATCTTTCGAACTACCCCTGTCTTTCCGCTTGCGCCTTCGTGATCGGCCGATGGAAGACACAAGGGGGCATCGGGATTCGATTCGGGGTCTTTGGGGAAGGACTCTCGACCTTGTCTTTAGGCAAGTTTTCCCGCAGCGGAGGAGGTGTTCGTCGAGCGCCATTCGAGGCTCCGGCCACCCCATTCCCGCTTTCCCGGTGCCGCCGTGGTCCAGGCGGTCGGCGATCCATTGCCTTTCGATCGCCTTCGCTTCGCCGTTCGATTCCTCGCGCGCGGTCAGGGAGAGGCCCGCTCCGTGCGCTGCTGGGAAGGGGCAGTTCAGATCGAAGGAGGAAGTCAGGATGAGATGGCATCGCAGGTGGCTCGGGGGGGGCCTTCTCGCGACGGCATTGGTATTCGCCGGGCAGAACGCGGGAGCCTCGGAGTACTTCGACGGACAGCGGGGTGAGATCGCCGCTCGTTTGTCGTCGCAGAATTCGTTTCAGCACAACGACACGGACAGCATTCAATGGGTGCAGTGGCGGAACGAGATGCGGTTCGATCTCAAGTACGACCTGATCCCGCAGGGAGGCGGTGTCAGCTGGGGTCCGATCAAGACCTTCAAGTTCAACATGCTGTACCGGGCGCGCATGGACCCGGTGTTCCTGATCCGCGACTCGTACCAGAAGCGTAACTTCGACCGCGACAACTTCGTCTTCCCGGAAGGCAAGCAGCCGCGCGAGCTGTTCTTCGACATCGGGTTCCAGGGCGCCCTCGAGCCGCTGTCGCTGCGCATCGGGCGCCAGCAGGTGGTGTGGGGCGAGTCGGATCTGTTCCGCTCCCTCGACATCGTGAACCCGCTGAACGTCAGCCAGAACGGGCTCATCGGCGAGGACTTCGCGGATTACCGCGAGCCGCGCTGGATCGCCAAGGCTCTCTACAACGTCGGCCACGTCGCGGAAGGTCTCGACGAAGTCGGCATCGAGGCGTTCTACTCGCCGAACGCGGCCGTACAGGAAGACAAGCCGTGGCTGATCTACGGCGACTTCCTGAAGATCGGCATCAACAACCACAACGTGCTCGACGGCTTCGGCCAGAACATCGTCCTGCCGCTGCGCCAGGTCGCGTTCCCGTGGCAGATCGGCCGCGTCGGCACGCGCTACGGCGACTCGCCGGGCATCGTGCAGACGCAGACGGGCGCGTTCTCCGACTTCGTCTACCAGATCCACAACCACGACATGGATTCGTCGGAGTTCGACTTCCACAACAAGAGCATGGTCGGGCTCCGCATCCTCGGCACCACGTGGGGGAATGCGTTCTTCACGCTGAACTACATGTTCAAGCGGGTGGACGGCGCGACGGCCGGCGTCAACTACCAGGACCTGTACGACACCAGCTTGCCCGGGACCGGCGCTCCGCGTCCTGACGTGCTCCAAGCCGCGCTCGCCGCGGCCGGCACGCCGGATTCGAACGGCAACGGCATTCCCGACGGGCAGGAAGTCCAGATGCGGAACTGCTTCCGCACGGACGGTGGCGGCGTGCTGATCCTCGATCCGAAGGTCGTGAATCCGGCGTTCGCGGGCTCGTTCCACGGCTCGGTTTACTCCGATCCGAAGCATCCCGAGCTCGCCACGGGGGCGAACACCTTCCCCGTGAAGGTGCCGCTGCCGCTCACCGACGACGGCCTCGTGCACGCGACGGGCTGTCTCGGCATTCCGATCTACCACCCGTGGACGCACCTCTTCGGGTTCACCGCCACATACAACGACGCGAACTTCACCGGCCTCGTCTTCCGGCTCGAGCAGAGCTGGAGCACGAAGGAAGGTCGCACGAGCGCGACCGCGAACACCCCGGTGCGCGCGCTGAAGGGCGACGCGAACCCGAACCAGAACGACTTCGACACGCACAACTACCACACGACCGGCGTGTGGCGGAGCATGGTCGGCTTCGACTACCTGCGCGCGATCGCGCCGCAGACGGGTCGCAAGATCTCGATCCCGCTGATCCGCTCGCTGCTGACCGACACCTGGTTCTACACGTTCCAGTTCCTGAACGAGTACGACTCGCATTACGCGAACGTCGTGCACCAGACCTCGTTCTCGAACCGCGTGCCGCAGTTCAACCCGGTGCTCACTTACGCCATGAGTGGCTTCTTCCTGCACCAGACGGTGCGGCCGACCTTGGCCATGGGTCTCGACATCAACACGAAGTTCCCCGTGTTCCTGCTCCAGAACGACTACTTCTTCACCGACAAGCTCGTGTTGCGAGTCGGTGAGATCATGTACGCCGGGAGCGCGAACGCGGAGGACCAGCTCGGCCTGCACTTCTACGCGCAGCGCGACGAGCTCTTCTTCCGCTTGACGTACTTCCTCGCCTAGGCGAGGCGGCGGATTCGAGCCCCGAGGGCCGTGAGCGAAAGCTCGCGGCCCTCGTCGTTTGCGCTCAGGAAGCCGCCGCGACGAAGAAGCTCCCCGCGAGCGTGAGCGCGAGGGCCGCGAGAGGCGGAGCGCTCGCACGCTGGAGCAGCGCGAGCGCCGCCGCGGCGATCACGACGTCCGAGACGTGCAGCAGGCTCGTCGCGCAAACCGGGTCCACGAACGCCGCGAAGAGGATTCCGACCACTGCGGCATCGATCCCAGCGAAGGCTCCTCGCGCGCTCGGCCGGTCGGCGACGACCCGGCCGAGCAGCGTGCTTCCCGTCGCCAGCAGGAGCCCCGGGAGGAAGATCGCGAGCGTCGCGACGATCGCCCCCAGGAGCGGAGGGGCGTCGTGCGTGCTGCTGGCGCCGAGGTAGGCGGCGACCGTGAACAGCGGACCCGGCACGGCCTGCGCGAGACCGTAGCCCGCGAGGAAGCGCTCGTCGCCGATCCAACCCGCAGGGACCAACGAGTCGCGCAGCAGCGGCAGCACGACGTGCCCACCGCCGAAGACGAGTGCGCCGGAGCGATAGAACACCGACGCGAGCGCCAGCAGGCCTCCGGGGTACGCGGCGCCCGCGAACGGCAGAACGAGCAGCAGCAGGCACCACGAGACGAGCGCCGTCGCGGCCACTGTCTGCGGTACGGGGGCGCCTCTCGCCTCCGACGTGCGGGGCGCCCCGCGGCATGCGACCGCTCCCGCGAGCGCACCGAGCGTCAGCGCCAGAGCCTGCCCCACCCCGCCGCCGCCGATCAGCGTCGCCACGGCGGCGGCGAGTGCGAGGGTCCTGGTCGTGCCGTCGGGACACAACGCGCGGGTCATGCGGATGAGCGCGTCCGCGATCACGGGGACGGCGACGAGCTCGAGGCCGTGGATCAGTGCGTGTCCCCGCGGTCCGTCGAAGGACGCCGAGAGCGATGCGGCGGCGAACAGCAAGAGCGCGGACGGCAGCGTGAAGCCGATCCACGCGACGAGCCCTCCGAGCCACCCAGCGTGATGGAGGCCGATCAGGAAGCCGACCTGGCTGCTGGTCGGTCCCGGCAGCATCTGGCAGGTCGCCACGAGGTCGGCGTACTGCTCGGCAGTGACCCAGCGGCGGCGCTCCACGTAGGCGCGCTCGAAATAGCCGAGATGTGCGATCGGCCCGCCGAACGACGTGAGCCCGAGCGCGAAGGACGCGCGCAGGACGTCCGCGACATGTCGTCCCGAGCCGGAGCTTTCGGATCGCCGGCCACTCCTCATGACGAGCCGGGTGCCACGGAGTGCTCAGGAACGAAAGAGGGCCGCGGATTCCTCCGCGGCCCTCGATTCTCCGGGCTCGGCCCGAAGAGCAGGTCCTCGCTTCGACTAGTCCTTCTTCTCGTCCCCGCCGGTGCTCTTGTCTTCCTCGGCCGGCGCCGGCATCGCCGCGTCGCCCTTGTCGCTGGTCGCGGCCGGCTCGCTCACGACCACGAACTCGGCACGGCGGTTCACCGCACGCGCCCACGGGGTCTGCTTGTCGATCAGCGGCTGGTCTTCGCCGAAGCTCACCGTCGAGATGCTCGCCGGGTCGACGCCGAGGCGGACGAGCTCGGCCTTCACCGTCTCGGCGCGCTGCATGCCGAGCTTCTTGTTGTAGTCTTCGGTGCCGATGTAGTCGGTGTGGCCCTGAATCTCGATCTTGACGTTCTTACCTTCCTTGAGCTTCTGCGCGATCAGATAGCAGCGGCCGCGGCCCACGTCGGTGAGCGTCGCGCGGTCGAATTCGAACGTCACGTCCTGGAACGCGACCTTCTCGACCTGGATCACGCGATCGCGATAGACGATCTTCTCCTTGCCGGTCTGCGGCAGTGCCGCGGGAGGCTGCGGCCCGGTGTAGGTGATGCCGCCCATCGCCGCATAGCGGGACACGGAGTTCGACAGGCCGAAGTCGACTCCGCCCTGCGCCGCCCAGCCATTGATCAGCGTGTAACGGAGGCCAGCGAGGATCGCCTGATAGCTGTCGACCTCGTCGATCGTGCCGGTGTTGCCGCGGTACTCAGCCGAGGAATCCAGCGTGCCGATGTGGTTCACCCAGAGCGGCACCTTGAGGCCGGCGCCGTACTCGACCACGGCGTCATGGAAGGTCACGTCCGGGAAGCCCTTCCGGCGGAGCTGCGAGAACACGGGCTCGGTCTGGCGATCGAGCCGGAACACGTCGGGCTTGCTCGGGAACAGGCCCCCGATGTTCAACGACAGCGTGATCGGCACGTCGCCCGGCAGCTTCACGAGATCCTTGTCGACGATCGCCATGACGTCGCCGCCGAGGTCGTCGCCGTTGAAGGCGCTGTTGCGATCGAGCTGGGCCGGGAGCTGCTTGCTGCCCGTCGGCAGCTGCACCGAGCCCTGGAACGCGAGGCTGAACGGCAGCGCACTGTGCTCCTCGTCGAACAGGCGGAACTTCGGCGTGATGCGCACGTCGCCGACCTTGTGCGCGACGTTGTCTTCCACGGAATTCTCGCCGGACTTCCGAACCTTGTTGCGGAACGAGACGTACGGGATCTGCGCCGAGACCTCGACGCCGTCCCACACCCCCACGCCGAGGAGGAACTCGGCCTGCTGCACCGTGGTGTCACGGAGCTGGGCGAGGTCGTCCTCGAAACGCTGATTGTTCGGAATCTCCGCCCTGTAGTACGCGCCTAGCGATACCTTTCCCTGCCCGAGCGTCTTGGTCGTCGGGATGGTCAAGAGTCCGGTTTCACCCGTCTCGGTCGGCTCCACCGGCTGCTCCGCGCGCACCGCCATGGGAAGCGCGACGAGGCCGCCCACGAAGGCTGCGAGAAACACCCCTTTTCCGATCTTCATACTCTCCTCCCTGTTCTCCCGCCTGTGGCTGACCGGGCGGCCGAAACACGCCTGGTGGCGCGGATTTTCGTTCCTGACCGACTCGGTGTCAATCAGGTTAGGTGATCGAGCCGTGTCGGGCAAGCCGTACACTGTTCCTGCGGTCAGGCGCCACGCGGAGTGGACGGATCTCGCGGGGCGAGTATCGAGATCGAGAGCGGTGGAAGCGTCACGAGCACCGAGTGCTCGAAGCCGTGGTAAGGGTGAGGATCGGCGATGAGCCGCTTCGGCTGGGGGTATCCGGATCCGCCGAACCGCGCGTCGTCGGAGCAGAGCACGACCTCGAACGCGCCGGCCGCGGGCACCCCGACGCGGTATCCCTCGCGTGGCTGGGGAGTGAGGTTGCAAACCACGACCAGGTACTCCGCCTCGGAGCGCCGCACGAAGCTGACGATGGAGTTGTCCAGGGCGGAGCCGTACAACCAGCGGAATCCCGAATCGTCGGGATCGGAGCGCCAGAAGCACGCCGAGCTCCCGTAGAGCCGGCCGAGCTCCCCGAGAAAGCGGCCGAGGCCGGCGCGGTCGGGCCCCGCGGCGAGGTGCCAGGCGAGGGTGGGTTCGTGCGACCACCCGCCCCCCCTGCCAGGCCCCGCACCCATTAACAGCCACCCCTTCCCCCGGCCCGTGTACTAGTTACCGCGCCAGGTTCCCCCGTTCCCAAC
>JACXTT010004569.1_pt1 | contig 20515 bp, 15 predicted proteins | sample 9270951 | NCBI WGS metagenome assembly JACXTT01 (sample SAMN15532306, study PRJNA645909) | rock metagenome | isolation source: weathered quartz diorite | place: Puerto Rico | collected 2017-06-21
TTGCCCATGCCGACGATCCCGTTTACCCCGATCATCCTAAAGATATCCGTCTGACCGGCGCGTTACTGGCCCCATCCGCAAAAGAAGAAGAAGACATTGTCACTGTCAACATTTTTCTTGGCGACACGCCGCGCCTCTTGCGCGTCGGCTCGGTCGAGAATCTTTCCCCCGATGAGAAAGAGCGTGCGGTGGATGCCGGTATCCTCATGCGGCAAGTGCGCTTCTATGGTCCGGATGAACTCATTCATCGCCTTGAACAACCCGATATAGTTGGGAAGGCCCTTACCATCGAAGGACGGCTTGACGCGAAGGAACGGAGATTCCTCGTGAAATCGGTGAAGGAAGGTCTGGTAAAAAAGGGGCAATAGATTTGTCGGGGGCGCTTGCGCACCGAAACCCCTGATCACTCATTGCACGAGATAAAGTAAAGGTTCCCCCTGAGTAAAACGTCGTAAATTTTCCAGCCACATATCAGCCACTCGTGGAATATAGAGCGGCGAGGCGGCGGCGTTGTGCGGCGTCAGCAACAAGCGCGGCGTATCCCACAGATCGTTCTCGACTGGCCACGGTTCTTGCGGCAACACATCGAGGAATGCGTGGCGAAGACGTTTCGTCATTAACGCTTGCTGGAGTGCGAGGACGTCCACCACGGCGCCGCGCGCGACGTTGATTAGCGTCGCAGTCGACTTCATCAGCACAAGTTCAGCGGCGCCAATCAGCCCGCGCGTACGTTCGTTCAACGGTACGGCCAGCACGACAAAGTCGGCTTCAGGTAAAAACCTGGGCAGATCGGCCAACGTTCCTTGTTCGTCAACTTCAGCAACTGAAGCTGATGACTGCCGAATACCCAGGACGCGCATGCCGAAAGCTTTGGCGAACGTCGCTACATAGCCACCAATCGCGCCGAGACCAACAATCAGCATAGTCTTATCACTGAGACTCTCTAGCCCCAGCGGTCGCCAGCGATGCGCGATTTGCTGCTCACGAAACTCGCCGAGTCGTTTAGCAGACCAGAGCACGAAGCCGAACGCGACTTCAACTACTTCACGAGCATTGGAGCCTGGACTGTGCGTTACTGGCACGCCACGAGCGCGCATCGTGTCATAGAAGAAGCCGTCAGTTCCGGCGTCTTCAGTGTGGGCCCAGCGCAGTCCGGGGATTTTCACAACCTGTTCCACCAACGCGTTCGTGTACGTATCGCCCGCCAGCACGAGCAGGTCACAATCGTCCGGCGACTCGGACCACGAACCCTTTGTGTCAACCAATGCCCAGGCGAGGTCAGGAACGAGCGTCTGGGCCCGGAATTTTACTAATTCGTAAAAACTACGGCCAGCGGCGATTTTCATACAATTTACCCTCACGCCATGGGCTACATTCCCTCCTGAGCCTCAAGAAGGGTGATAGACACTAGCCCACAGCGTGAATCAGGGGAAGCTTTGGGAGCATAACAATCCGAAATCCCACACCGTCAAAGCGATTGCTTGGGTCGTTCTCTAAGCGGGCAGAAACACGAAGGGACCCAGGGAGATTGTGCCACCCGCCACCACGTATGACCTTCGAGTTTGTCTTCTCCGGACCTTTCGGGTCATCCATCGGGCTCCCTTGATAGTAAGCTTCATCATACCAATCTTGCACCCATTCCCACACATTGCCATGTATATCGTGCAATCCCCAGGCATTGGGCTTAAGCCGCCCGACCGGATGCGTAATTTTACCAGAGCTTCTATCATACCAGCCGTAATCAGATAATCGCCCAGGGTCGTCGCCAAAGCAGTAGGCGGTTGTCGCTCCAGCTCTTGCAGCATACTCCCACTCCGCCTCCGTCGGTAATCGATACGACTGTATTTCTTGATCGCCTAACTGCTGCAAGAATGCCTGCGCCTCATACCACGAAATACTCTCTACTGGACGATTCGGATCACTGATGAAATGGCTCGGATTCTCTCTCATCACAGCTTGCCATTGGGCTTGGGTGATCGGACACTTCCCCAAGTAAAATGATCGACTGATGCGGACAAGATGGACAGGTTTCTCCCCTTTTCTCCCGTTCTCTGAACCCATATGGAATTCCCCGGCGGGAATCAACACAAAGTCCATGCCGACGGAATTACGGATTGATGGCAACTGAATGGTCGGCCGAGCAAGAGAGCTTTCGGAGTTACGGACGAGCGGCGGAATTGGAGCGGGCGGACTGTGTTCGGAGAGAGAAGGAGCTAAAGCAGAAGAAACGGTTATGTCCAAGGCCCCAGCACGAACGTTCAGCGAACGGAGAAGTCTCTCGTACCCACGCTCCTCAGATAGCATGCACGCCTGCCAGCGCTTAAGGCGCTCTGGCATCTCACACGGCTCCAATTTGAGCGGAATCAGAAAAATCACGCCTTCGGGTTTTTCTGCCGCTACATCCAACGCCACAGCAATCTCTTTCTGAACATAGCCTTCTTTGGTAATGGAACTCCGGGATAAGCACACCAGGATCGCATCGGAAGACCGCACTGCTTTGGGAATCTCCTGTTCCCAATCCTGCCCGGGAAGCAGATCTTCTTCATCAAGCCACGGTTCAAAATCAGCCGTCTGTAGGCGTTTATAAAGATCACGGACCGCAGGCTTATCGCCTGACGAGTGACAAAGAAACACTTTCAACTTACGTGACGACATCACTCTCTCCTAGAGTCACGATATACACGAACAGAACCGCAGGAGCAAAGCGTCACGCAAGTCTTGACCAAACGCAGGATAAACATCCACAATGAGCCCCGTACCGGGCGATAAGATTTTTGCTTATGGCGCGAGCCATGGGGACACAGGAGATGATCATTACATGCCTCATTCCTTCACCAATCTCCTGACCCATATTGTCTTCAGCACGAAAGGCCGTATCCCACAGATCAACCAGGAACTGAAACCACAACTCCTAGCTTATACGGGTGGTATCGTACGAGAGATTCATGGCTCCGCGCTCCTCATCAACGGCGCCGCTGATCAGGTGCATTTGCTGGTGCGTCTCCCAGCAACAGTCGCGCTTGCGGATGCCTTACGCGCAATCAAGACCAACTCATCCCGCTGGGTGCATGAACGATGGCCAGCACGCGCCGACTTCGCCTGGCAGACGGGATACGGAGCTTTTAGTGTCAGTCAATCTAATGCTGAGACTGTGCTTCGCTACATTGCGAAACAGGAAGAACATCATCGGAAGGCATCATTCCAACAAGAAATGATCACATATTTGCGGAGGAACAAAATTGACTACGATGAGCGTTATATTTGGGAATGATATTCTTATGCTCTTCCGGAGCAGTTTAGGTGCTGTATCTGTCCTCTTGTCCCATGGCTCACGCCATGGGCTATCATCTCTATTGAGCCCCATTAGGGGCGATATATCGTAGCCCACGGTGTTAACCGTGTGGGACACCGTGCAAACCCAACGCGACCAGAGGCTCCCGCTCATAATCCCCTTGAGTTCGGAGCCCCATACCAATCCCTAACCCCTAACACCCAATCCCTATTTGGCTACATGGCACAACGAAAACCGAGGCGGTGGTTGCGGTAGCCAGGGTCCTCCCTGTAGCGGTGGGAGACGCGCAGATTCCTGGCCTCACTGTGCCACGAACCGCCGCGCACGACTCTGTACTCTCCACTCTCAGGACCCTTCGGATCGATAATGCCGCTTTGTTGATAATAAGTCCCTGCATACCAATCCTGCACCCACTCCCACACATTACCGTGCATGTCATGCAGACCCCACGCGTTGGCCTCTAACTGCCCTACTGAATGTGGCCTCCCGCCAGAGTTCTCTTCGTACCAACCGTACTCCCGCAATAACTTTGGGTCGTAACCAAACGAGTACGCGGTCGTCGTTCCCGCCCGCACCGCATACTCCCACTCCGCCTCTGTCGGTAGGCGATATGACTTGTCAGCAGGAGAGGTTGACGCTTCGGGGATGCTTTCCAGCTTTTCCGTTTTCTTGGGCGCGTTTTCGATCTTCAGCAGTTTGACATCGAAGAATAATTTCTTTCCCGCAAGCGGGGGGTTGAGGTCAAGCACAATCGTAGAGTCCTTCACCTCAGCTACTTGCACGAACACAAGTCTGCCGTCGGGGTCCTGTCCTGTCAGTTTCGCTCCGATTTTGCGCGCCTCTTCGGGTACCTTGGCCTTATCAACCTCTTGTTTCCTTTGTGGGTCAACAGGACCGTAGCCTTCTTCTGGCGTGACTTCGATGCGTTTGTTCTCGTCAGTCTTCATACCAACAAGCTGTTTCTCAAGGCCGGGAATGATTTGATGATCGCCTAAGACCACCACCAAAGGTTCTTTTCCGACATTGGAGTCAATTTTACTCTTGTCTTCCAGCGTGAGTGTGTACTCCAAAGACACCTGCTTACCATCTTTTTCACTAAGCCGTCGCAAAAATTCTTGCACATCAGTCCACGAAATATTTTCCACTAGTCGGTCTGGATCGCCCTTAAAATGACTCGGATTATTGCCCATAACTGCTTCCCACTGTTTTTGCGTCACCGGATATTTGCTCAGACAGAAAGGCCGAATAATGCGAACCCGATGCACGGGCTTCTCAGTGTCATCCGCATTCTTATCATCTGCTCCCATCAAAAACTCCCCGGCAGGAATCAGAATGAATTCCATGCCGATGCTGTTGCGGAATGTGGGCTCCAACTGCGTAGCCCTCACATTTGTCAGCGGCGGTGGAGTCACTTCTACTCCTAGCGGCAGCACTAGCTGCGTTGACGGAAGGACGCTCTGTTGCAAGCGTGGAAGGACTATGGATTTCTGCTGTAGTTGGGGGCTCCGCTTTGGAGGAACAGTGATTTTCTGAGGCGGAGAGGGGGGTGGCACACTGGTAGCCATCCGTTCAAGCGCCGCGTCGATCTCCTCCACAATTTTTGCCAGATGGTCTTCAATCTGATGCTCGCTGCCTGCAGAAAGCGGTTCGCCGTTGCGAGGACGCATCTGCATTTGCGCCAACCAGGGCACTCGCTTCCAAGCGCACGGACGGACAAGAATAGGAAAGAGCGGCAGCCGCTCCTTCTCTCGCCGCTCAAGCAAGCGCTTAATTTCTTCACGAAGAATAAAATCAGAAGTAAGAGAATCCGCCGAGACCAGAAATATCGATACACTGGCGGCGTTCATGGCGTCTTGGATTTTCTGTAACCAATCTTCCCCAATGCCGATTTCATCATCGGTCCAGAAATCAAGCCGGTCCTGTACTTGTAACACCCTCAGGTGTGTCGCCAGGCGCTCTTTCCATGCCACATCTTTACGACTGTAGCTAATGAAAATGGTAGGTTTGCTCATCACCCTCTACTCATCTCCGGATCGTATGAACGGTGCACGCTCAAAGACATCCATGCGCAGTTTCCACGTTGTACCGTATTCGGCGTGAGCATTCCAGGCTTGCAAAGACATAGCAACGTCGCGCCAAGACAGCAACCCTGACGCGTAGCCTTGTTATAACCGTCTAAAACCCCATGGCTCACGCCATGGGCTATCCTCTCTATTGAGCCCCGCCAGGGGCGCTATACGTTAGCCCACGGTGTGAACCGTGGGCAACCGGCAACCATTCAGCCTCGTTTAACCTCGACAAAAAACTCCAGCCCCGGATTCGCCAACCCAGCAGATTCCCCCAACCGCACGATCCGCGCCTCAACTCTCTCAGGAATGATGTCGAGTAGCCCGACCGTGCCCAGACGTGTGGACCACAGATGCGGATGCGTCGGGCTGCCAGTATTCATTTGCAAGACGCCATCACGATAATCGAGGCGCTCAAAATGGGTGTGCCCGGTCACAATGATGTCCGCGTGTTGACCTTTGAGATGGTAGCGCTTCAGTTCTTCAATGGGGCGCTCTTCGGGCTCCATGTCGTGAATCATCGCCAATCGCCAACCTTCGAGGTCCAGCCAGTGAATGTCCTTCACGCGCGGATCATCCCAGCCACTGTCGTTATTGCCGCGCGCGGCTAGTGTTGGAGCAATCATGTCAAGCCAATCCAGCACGCGCGGAGAAACAATGTCGCCGCCGTGCAGAATCAAGTCTACACCAGTAAAAAGATCGCGCACTTCATCCCACAGATCGCGGATAGTGCTAGGAAGATGAGTGTCGGTTAATAAGCCAATTCGCATAGATTTAACCCAAGCGATAGCACTCTCGCACATTCGTGCCAAGAATCTTTGGGCGTGCGGACTCCGGCAGCAGGCCAACAAGCCGTTGCAGATTGGGAATGTATTCGGGCGGGTGATCGCTATGCGGGAAGTCACTAGCCCAGAAGAAACGGGCCTCGCCAACGAATGGGATCACTCCGGCCAAAGATCGCTCATCTGGATCGCCGGATGCCCAACATTGCCGCCGGAAGTATTCACTGGGCTTGTGTTTCAGCGGCACACTCTTGCCGATCGGCGACTCGTACACCGCGTCCATCCGTTCGAGCCAGTAGCCAATCCAGCCGGCGCCAATTTCTAAAATGACGACACGCAACTCAGGGAATTTGTCAAAGACGCCATATTGAAAGAGCGATGTGAAGCCCTCACGGATGACATTGCCAAGGACAACGTTTTGAAAGAACGCGGTGTCACGGCCAGTCATTTTGCCGAAGCGAGTCGGCGCGGCCCAATGCGGTTCAAAGGAAGGATGAAGACCACAGGGCAACCCCAGCTCCTCCGCTGCGGCAAACACGCGATGATGATCCGGATGTCCATGCACCTTACGGCTCCAGATGAAGGGCGGCACAAAAAACCCCTTGACTCCATCACGCGCTGTACGGCGCAGCTCTTCTTCCGCCAATTCAGGTATGCCAAGAGGGATATGCGCGATGGGCACAAGGCGACCGTTTGATTCTGAACAGAAATCTACAATCCAACGGTTGTACGCACGCGCGTAGGCCATCGATAGTTCAAGGTCCTCACACTCGGGCTCCCATAAGAGCCCAAGCGTTGGATACAGCAGTGCGACTTCGATGTTCTCGATATCCAAACGTTTGAGACGTTCCTTAGCATCCATCGAGCCGAACGATGCGTTATCGACATAGCCTGAACCAGTCGGCTCGCGCTTATACTCAATGCCGCCAAGCTGATCCATTACGCCCAGAAATGACGGTGCGCCGCCGCGCGTCATCTTCGCGGGTTTGCCGTCGACTTCGAGATATTCGAGTCCGCGATCATCTTTACGGACGCGTACGGCGCGGTCGCGATACTTGGGTTCAAGATATTTTTCCCATAAGTCAGGCGCTTCGAGAATATGGCCGTCAGCGTCAACTACACCGGAATAGGGAATGCGAGGTAGATTGTCAGGCGTCATGAGCAACGTCCCTCCTTACTCAACTCGATCTCGATATTACCAGGGAGGGTCAGACGTGCAAGCGGATGAGTTTGACCAAAGCGCTTCCCTTGTTTGGCAGCGCCGCTTCTTTTTGGTATTGCTAGAGTTCACCGCTGCATGATGTGAGGAGCACGCTATGGCAGACACTCGTTCGTATGGATCAATCACCGTCGATGAACAAAGTTACAAGTTACCCGCTACGGTCCGTCCGGAGCGTTATCAAATCCGTCTGACTCCAGATCTCACAGCCTTCACGTTTGCTGGAGAAGAAATCGTGGCTGTCCAGGTGTTGGAACCAACGCCGGAAATCAGCCTGAACGCTGCAGAGCTGCAAGTGCACTCGGCAAGCGTGATTTCCCAGAATGGTCGCACGAGCACTGGGACCATTGCCCTTGATGAAATCAATGAGCGAGCCATCTTCACGTTTCCTGAGCCGCTTGCTCCTGGGTCCCATCAATTGCGGTTGACGTTTTCCGGCATTCTCAACGACAAACTGCACGGCTTCTATCGTAGCACCTACAAAGATGCAAATGGCCAAGACAAAGTGCTGGCGTCTACTCAATTTGAGTCCACCGACGCACGCCGCGCGTTTCCATGCTGGGATGAACCCGCGCATAAAGCAGTCTTTCAGACGACGCTCGTCATCCCGCAACATCTCACAGCGATTTCCAATACCGCCATCGTGCGCGAAACGCCGTTACCCGGCACGGGAACAAAAGAAGTTGTCTTCGCCGACACTATCAAGATGTCCACTTATCTCGTCGCCTTCATTGTCGGTGAATTTGAAGGCACTGAACCCGTGTATGTCGATCAGAAACCGTTGCGCGTCTGGGCCGTGCCCGGCAAGCGTCATTTAGGGAAATATGGTCAGGAGATCGGCGCGGCGTCGTTGCGATTCTTTAGCAACTATTACAACTACCCCTACCCTGGCGACAAACTTGATTTGATCGCGATCCCCGATTTTGCCTCGGGCGCGATGGAAAATCTCGGCGCTATCACATTTCGTGAAACTGCGCTGCTCGTCGATGAACATGCGGCGTCGCGCAGCGAACTGGAGCGAGTGGCGGATGTGGTCTCACATGAAAACGCTCACATGTGGTTTGGCGACCTCGTCACCATGCGGTGGTGGAACGGCCTCTGGCTCAACGAAGCGTTCGCCACGTTCATGGAGATCCTAGCGGTTGATGACTGGAAGCCTGACTGGCAACGGTGGACAAGTTTCTCCGTGTCTCGCGCCGCCGCCATGGTGGTAGACGGCCTTAAGAGTACACGCCCGATCGAATTCCCTGTGCATCGGCCTGAAGAAGCAGCAGGGATGTTCGATGTGCTCACCTATCAAAAAGGCGCGGCTGTGCTACGCATGCTTGAGCAATATCTGGGCGGCGAGACGTTCCGCGCCGGCATTAACCTCTATTTGCAGAAGCATCAGTTCGATAATACAGAAACCACGGATTTATGGGATGCGATCGAAGAATCCTCTCGTCAGCCTGCGCGTGCGTTGATGGACACGTGGGTGTTCCAACCTGGCTACCCTCTGTTAAGCGTGCGGGCCGAAGGCAGGGACGTCATCATCTCGCAGCAAATCTTCCGCTACCTGCAAGACGGCAGCGATCTGGACCGCCGCTGGCAAGTGCCGATCTTCTTACGCACCAACACTGCAAACGGGGTGCAGAGTCAAACAGCCTTGCTCACTGGGGACGAACTTCGCATCACTCTCTCCTCACCGCCGGAATGGGTCGTGGTCAACGCCGGGGGGCACGGATGCTATCGGGTGCGCTATGCGCAAGATCTGCTCAATCGCCTCACCGCTAATCTGTTCAACACACTCTCCGCAGTAGAACGTTTCAATCTTGTCAATGACACCTGGGCGGCGGCGCAAGCCGGTCTTGTCCCCATGACAACGTATCTCGACCTTCTCCCGTTGTTCCGCGACGAGACCGATCACAATGTATGGACCATCATCCTGGGTTCGTGTCATTCCCTCTACAACGTGTTAGATGCGGCGCAGCGACCGGCCTTACAAACGTTGGTGCGCAAATTACTCACGCCAATCGTGCAAAAACTCGGCTGGAGTCCCCAAGCTGGAGAGCATGAATTGATCAGCCAGCTACGTGGAGAACTTCTCGGCGCGCTTGGGACGCTCGGCGACGACAAGACGGTGCAAGCCGAAGCACGGACTCGTTATGCTCAATATAAGCAGAATCCAGAGGCAGTAGACCGCAACGTAGTTCCGGCGCTCGTGTCGATTCTTGCTTTCAGCGGCGGCGCGGCGGAATATGAAGAATTCACCACCAACTTCAAAACAGCGAAGACTCCGCAAGAAGAAACACGCTATCTGTTTGCTCTGGCCGCATTCCGTCCGGCCGATTTGTTCGAACGCACGCTGCAACTCACCATCAACGGCGAAGTGCGCACGCAGAACTCGCCATACTTGATGCGGTCGATTCTTCTCAACACCGAAAGACGCGAACGCGCGTGGGCGTTTCTGAAAGCCAATTGGGACGAGATGGGTCGTCAATACCCAGACAACTCTATCGTGCGTATGTGTGAAGGGATCGTTTCTCTGGTGACGCCGCAACTCGAAGCTGAAGTTATCGACTTCTTCGCCTCTCATCCAGTCAAGCAGGGTGAGAAGACTATGCAACAGCACTTGGAAAAACTCCGCATCGCCGTCGCTTGTAAACAACGTGAAGCGGCGAATGTTGAAGCGTACCTGCGGCGGGCGGCGTAACCAGGAGCAACATAACGGGGCGCAGCCTTTTGCGCCCCGATTTTACTCTGGCAATCTCCCTCAACACTTTCTCCTTGACTTTCAGAATCCTATAACGGTAAAACAGGGAGCATGGCAGCTCCGATTGTCGACCAAGTAGTTGATTTCTACTCCGCGCTCTTCGGTGATATTTTCTCTGCATCTTTTCAACAACGAATCACTGACCGGCTCAAACAAAAGGCGGTGCTCCGTCAGATTGAAGAAGCCGCTGATGCGGCCTCACAATCACTTATCCGCTTCTACCTGAATGAACGACTCCCTGAACAACAAGTCGCCAATATCCTCTATAGATTTTCTGAGTTGAGCAATCTGCTTAAACGCAACGACATCACCAATCCGAATATCGCCCGCGAAACAATTGTTGAAACCCTGCTTGGACACCTTTCTTGCCCTGAATCCGTCCAGGAAGCAGGCCAGGCCGCTATTTATCGAATTTCCCTCCACTCCATCGTACAAGTGCTGATGCTTGTTGGTCCGGTCATGGCCGAGTGGCAAAAGCTCAACTTCTCAAGCACCTTTGAGCTGCCTCGTCGTGTGGTCAATCGTCTCAACCAGATCAGCGAACAACTTGGAGCCTTGGGCCGCGCTGGCCAGACTGCGGCAGACGATGCCTACGAACTCTCGTACCGAGACTACTTACTCCAACGGTTCCACCGGATTGAGGCTGGCACTGTACGCATGACGACCAACCTCGACGTCGATCTCCGAGAACTTTTCATCATGCCTCAGTTACTCGTACAGTCATCGGCAGACGAACGTAGTGGCGCTGAGGCAGCCGAAGCCGCCGCTCTTATGAACTTAGCGGCAGCCCGTGAATTATTCGGAGGCTTCCATGAACAAAGGCTGGTCCCTGAGAAAAAAAGAGACAAACCAAAAGGGAGTTCTGCTTTTCAGCAGGTCAAAGACTTCCCACGCAACGTGATCATCGGCGTTCCTGGTAGCGGCAAGTCCACTTTTCTCGAATGGCTGCAGTTGCAGCTCGCATCAGTTGAAGAAGAATTAGTCATGTCTGGCAAACAGGCCATCCCCTTGCTTTTGCGAGTGCGACAGCTCGATCCGCGTAATCTTCCTCGTGGAGCAGAGTTGAGCGAGAAGGCGACCGCAAGCAAAGACAGGGCTGCCCTCATGCCTCTCGGCTGGATCGATCGACAAATGCAAGCAGGATGCGTGCTTCTTATGCTCGATGGTCTTGATGAAACCGAGCCGGAAATACGAGACCGCTATGTCCTCCCTTGGCTCCACGATCTTTGTCGCGACTATCCACATTGTCGTTACCTGATTTCTTCTCGTCCGGTCGGATACCCGCCCGGAGCACTCAAAACTTTAGGATTTGCTGAGTGTAGTGTGCAGGATTTCGACGATACTGAGATTGGTGAGTATTGCCGCCATTGGTGCACGGCGATCTGCCTGGCACGCAATGAACCAGACGAAGAAGCACGCCGTGAAGGTGCCAACGATGGAACGCGGATCGTTCAAGGGTTTGGAGACCACCCATATATCCGCAACTTAGCCCGTAATCCATTGATGCTCTCAGCAATCTGCTTGGTCAACTACTTTGAAGGAGGTGAACTCCCCAAGGATCGGGCTGTGCTCTACCGACTCTGCGTTGAGGGTCTATTACACCACTGGGACCACCGACGCGGCATCCGCTCTGAATTTACGCTGGAAGAAAAGCTTCGCGCCTGTCGTGAAGTTGCCCTGGCCATGCAGGCAGATGACCGGGCGGAATATGAAGCAGACAAAGTACAACAGATATTTACTAACGTGCTGCAGAACTCCCAACAGGCAAAGCTACTTCTTGAACACATTCGCTACCGCACCGGACTGTTGTTGGAGCGTCGTCCGAATATTTTTGCCTTTGCTCATCTCACGTTTCAAGAGTATCTGGCGGCCCGGTCGATTTACGAAGGCAACAGACTCGACTTCAATGCCAATCGACTGGCTCACGAACACCACGATGGTCGATGGAAAGAAGTCATTGCTCTCTATTGCGGATTAGCCTCCACCGCTACTGCACGGGAAATGATCGAGAAACTTATTACCCAACCAGATTCTCTTGAGCTTGCGTCCGTATTATCAGAGGCATACCTGTCGGCTGGCCCTGAACTGGCACAAGATGTGCCCTTCCGTCGCATGGTATTGGAACGAATTGCACTTGCGCCGGAAGACGGACCCGGCTCAGTCCTCGATAGGTTTCTCCCACAAGAAGTGGTTCCGATAGTAAACCAACTCGTTGGCAAGAGCAAAAACAACTTAAATGTTAGTGCCTCTTATTCATGGTTGCTAAGCCACTCGACGCAATCGGATGAGAACATGCTCTATGAACGGCTTGAAGATTGGCACCTATTGAGCCCAAATCAGGCCTGTGAATTAGTCCATCTTCTGCACGCTTATGGGTCAGACACGATATTGTTAAAGTTAGCCTCCGATGCCGCTATGTACACAGCTCCGGGTCCTCAGTTTTCCGGTGCGCTCTCTTATATTTCTCAAGCGCAGATCGCATTGTTAGGGCTGGCTTGGAGAGCATCTTCCCCTCTTCAAAGATCTCAAAATTTACGGATTTCTCCGGGTGTCGATGCTGCATTCCTTCATATCCTACGCACGCTCGCCACTTCGGAGGATCTAAAGACTTTTCAGAATCTTCGTGGGGTAGATTTTCTTGAAATACGTAGTCAAAAGCGACTTCCATTCAACAAAACGACATGGCCGGAATTTGCCTCGTTAGCGCGGAGACTGGCTGAACGTTTGCTAGAAGCATTGCAAAACGATCCCGATTGGGAAAAGCCAAGAGATCGCGATGATCTCAACTGGGAAAAGCAAGAAAGAGATCGTGCGATTCGCGCCTTAATCTCATGGGCTGATTCCTTAGAGCGAGCAATTACATCTCAAAGAGAGAAAAAAGTAATAATGAAAACTCCAAGAAAAAGACGAGCCTTAAAAGGCCAAGATAGAGGCGACCGAGTATGATCACCGAGACTAAAATCTCGCCTGCGTTCGAGCCGTTTCTTGAAGATAGCGGTCCGAACGACAAGCGCGACGCGATCGTAATTTACAAAGCGCCAATGGACGACGGCCCGCGTGTACGGGGCCGCTTACGCGAGATCAAACGACGTCTTGATTATGTCAAGCAACGCGCCGTCGCACAAAAACCGGTACAGGCGGAACTCTTTGAGGGTTATCAAAAAGCGAGTACGAAACGCCTTCCTGACAAACGACCTCTCGACGTTTCTCCTATCGGCGCGAACACCCTACCTATCGCGACAGTTGAAGTCACCCGCAAAACGCTTCCAGCGTTAGCCGAGCAGCCGCAGGTCGTGGCTATCTTACCAAATCAGCAAATTCACCTTATTAAACCTAAAGAAGTAGACTACGAGAAGCTCGCGAAACAGGAGCAAAAGGACAAAACAACTTGGGGATTGAAACAACTAGATATTCATAAAGTGTGGAAAACAACCAAAGGCGCTCATATTAACATCGCCGTTCTCGATACCGGCGTCCATGCCGAACATCCCGCGCTCCAGGGTCGAGTCAAAGAGTTTGTTGTGGTCGATCCTTCAGGACGACGAATTACGACTAACGCTACTTTTGACTGTGGTAAACATGGCACCCATGTCTGCGGGACGATTGCCGGTGGGAGAACCGCCGAGGGTGTGACCATCGGTGTCGCGCCGGAGGCGAATTTATTTGTTGCTGCTGTTCTCATCGGTGATGCAACATTGAGAACTCTCTTGGAAGGGATTAGCTGGGCAATCGAAAAAGGCGCAGACATTATCAGCATGTCGCTTGGATTCAGTTACTATGAGCCGCTTTTTGCCGAAGTGTTCGACATCTTGCTGAACCAATATGGCATTTTACCCGTAGTAGCTATCGGCAATGAAAATCATGGCAACAGTAGTTCTCCAGGGAATGCCTATAATGCCTTCTCCGTCGGCGCAATAGAAAAAATGACCGGTGGAAAATCTGAGGTCTCCTCTTTCAGTAGTGGGGCTAGCCTTGTCTTTCCCGGACAGGAACCTAACGCCCTCGTTACAAAACCTGATGTGGTCGCTCCAGGTGCGCAGGTCTTCTCCTGTATTCCTCCAGAGAAGAGGCCGGAAGGAGAGTATCTCTACACCTATATGGACGGCACTTCGATGGCGACTCCGCATGTAGCTGGGGCTGCTGCCCTCCTAATGGCGGCTAAGCCGGAAGCGTCGGTCAACACAATTATTTCGGCGCTGAAGGACACAGCGAAGCATCCAGACGGTAATGATCGCCGGCCTGACAATCGCTGGGGTCATGGATTGATTCGTCCGGTCGAAGCGCTCAAAGCCCTTGGTTGATCAACGAAGAAGCGTATAGTAAAGCTTATGCCGCACGGAATGATCGCCTCTCAACAGTCCAAAGTCAGTCGTGAATTTGCCGCTCGGCTTGAACATGCCAAGCCAAAACAAAAAGTCCGTGCAATTGTTCTACTGCAAGGGCAACGAACCGGATCAGCAGCCACACAACCTCGCTCTCGTCTTGCCCGACAGGATGCTATCTCAATAATTCGTCAGTCCTCTGAACAGGCAATCGGAGAAATCGACCGCATCCTTATACATTTTGGCGGCAAACGGCTAGCCGAAGTTAATACGTTAGGCAGTATTCCAGTCGAAACAACACCCGCGGGTATTTCCGCCTTGGCCGACTCACAGCATGTGAGAGCAATTTTAGAGGATCAGCCAATTTCTTTACTGACGAAAGTCGGAGAGTAAAGCCCCCTGCTCACGGCGCGATTTTCACAGTGGGAACACACAGCACCCCGAGGCCTGACGTCGCCAGAGTTTGTCGTGCGCCGAGTTGATTCGTCACGACAACCGTACGGCTGCTCGAAGCGGACGCGCTGTTATTCTTTTTCAATTGGTAACAAGTAAGGTAAGCCGTTGGATCAACCGGCTGGTTGCCAATAGCCATCGGCGTACAGAAGTTCACTGCTTCACGAACCGCGGTAGCGCCGGTTGAGAACGGATCCGAGAACTGCACGTCTCGCCAATGGAGGGCGGGCGACTCCAGGGTCGCCTGCGCCTGGTAGCAGGCGTAGGAATCGACTCTCAGCGGCGAAGGGGTATTGTCCGTCATGGACGGGAGACAAAGCGATTGGAGATGAGAGAGCAACAGATGCTGATCGCCGCCGAATTGGTTCGCCACCCGAATTTCCTGGTTGGCAATCCCGACCTGCCCGCCAGACCCCTTGGTCTGATAGCAGGCCAGATGAGCCGTGGGGTCAAGCACCCCAGCGTCATTCACATTGGTTGGGCTGCACAGGTTCGTCGGCTTTACCAAGGTGACATTCTCAGTGGCGAATTCATCGGCCAGCGTCGCTTTTTGGGGGGTAAAGAAGGACGCGCCTTTGGCGATTTGCGATTGGTAACAGTTGAAGTGATCGACGGAGAGCCCGCAAGAAGATTCCGGCGTGCAGACAGAGGGTTCTCCAGCACAGGTGAAACACGCCTCAACCCGACAGGTGTGATCGCATCCGTCTCCATCCGAGCGATTGTGATCATCGCAGGCTTCACCCACATCGAGCACGCCGTCGCCACAAGATTTGGATTCCATCACCTGCCAGCCAATATCGGCAAATAGAGCGGCAGCCAGATCGACATTATGGTTTGGTCCCAGGTAGAATGGCGTCATTAATTCGGACGGCGACAGCTCATCGCTAAAGTGGGCCACGGAGGAGCCCGGCTCCGCCAATTCCGGCGCATAGAGTTGGACTTGACCAGTCTTGCCATCTTTGCCGCGCAGCAGCTCATCTGCCGCCGCGGAAGTCGTCTGTTCTCCTGTCCACACCAAACTATTGGTCGCCACATTTGCGGCGGCGCGCTCGGCGTCAGTCATCTCAGGATACAATTTCCCCGTCTGTTGATTTTCGAGAAATCGACTAAACGCATCATCCAACCCTAAGAGCTTTGCTCCAGTCTTGAGATTTACCAATTCAAGAAAGCCCAGCCCATGCCCGAGTTCATGGAGCACAATGGTGACAAAGTCAATCTGCCCGCGCGGGGGCTTGCCGTCTAAGCCCAGATACCACTGTATCCCTGGCAAACACTCGGCCACACCGATATCACTGTTAAAGTCCGCGCCGATATCGTCTTCGTCCGGATCAGTATCCGCTCCAAACAAACTGTTAGCTAACGCTTGTACGAACCAGACGCCTGCGACAGGCGCATGGGCAAAATCGCGAATAACAGAGTTGGGTCCTGCGGAACCCAGGACTGCGGAGACGGCGTCACAAGGGAGAGGATGGAACTCGGCTCCAACACGAATCTCCACCGCACTATCGAGTCTCGCCCCCCAAATATCGGCGGCGAATTGTAAGGCTTTTCTTCGCTGAGCGCCGAGCGTTGTTCCCGTGTTCCCTCCTACTGGCGTTGATGGAGTAGGATCGTTCAATCCGACGTTCGGTCCATCGAGGTTGACGACTGTGACAGTCGCAGCCTGCCCCGCCAATGGTGAAGTACACATCATCAAACACAGAATAACGACAGCGCGACGCACGCAAGCAATCATCCGACGGCGCATACAGTTCCTCAGCGTTGCCTTTCCTGATGAGATCATTGCCCGTCCTTGAGATCTTCTTCTTGGGGCACATGTTGGATGGTCAAGTTGCCATCGGCGTCTCGCGACGCCACCAGCGGCCGACGAAACCGCAGGCGTACGTCCGTCACAATGCCGCCGCCAATAACTGGACTCACCTTTTCTTCTAGCTCCTTTCTAGACGTTTGGCCTTCCGTCTCGTCGCCGCGAAGAGGCTTAGACATCTGCGCTCCTTCAAGAATCTTACCAACCGGAGGTTTGCGAAACTGGCCGGTTTTGGGGTCGACGTATACTTTCATGCCAGGACTCGCAGATGGGGCGCTGGGAGTCTCCTTTGGGCTCTCGTTTTTGCTATTGTTGTCTGAAGAGTCAAGAGAAGCTAGCGGCAAAGGCTGCGGCGAGGGCGACACGTCGACCGACGCCCAATACTGTACACTGACATAGCCTACGAGGACCAAGACCAGCACACCGACAAGGATTCTCCACTTCGCTGCTTTGAGGCGAGCAATGAATTTCATGAGGTTTTCCTTACTGCGGAAACTAGGACTTTGATATCACGTCTCGGAGGGACTCAACAGACAGCAGACGAAATTATTATCTCCGGTCTGCTCGATTTTCACGCTCAGCAATAGCGTCTTCCCACCACAAAAAACCGGGAGGACGATCGGAAACGGACCGCACTTCCAACCACTGACCTTTGACGACACGCACCACCCGCACGCGAGCGTCTTTACGCAAATGTGTCACGACAGCGGCGGACTCTTGCGGCTCGGCGCGCAGTGTGGCTGGATACAATACCCGATACCACCCGATAATATCCTCCGACTGCGTTCCGCCGTTGTTGGGTCGAGACACCGCTGCAGAACCGAGCGTCTTTGCAGAAGCTGAAGCAAGGGGCTTTTCACGCCGTTTCTGCATACTCTCTTCCGACACTCCTTTCTCCGGCGCCTGCTGCGCCGCCGCAACGACCGGCGCAGGAGATTCGCCAACCTTTTCAATTACCGGACGGCTGCCCAAGCGTTTCTCCCATAATAAAATCGACGCTTCATCCATGCCGGGCGGAACGAACAACAGGGTGAAGCGCAACTGGGCAGGCAGCTCGGCTTGCTGCGGGAATATCCAACCGCGCATCTGATCGAAGACAGCGGAGGTCAACCGTTCATTCGAAACGCGCTTGACCGGGAAACGCAAGTCTGAGATCTCCCCATTTGGCTCAATGGTCATAGCGACGTCTAAGCTCCCCAGCAACGTTGAGTCCTGGGTGCGCATGTGTTCGTAGGTGTCACGCACCTCTGGCAAGAAGGTCTCGACTTGTCTTTCGAGGACATCCAAAGACCGCCCAGGAGTCCCTGCTCCTGGGCCAGTGACTGACATCCCTAGTTCTCTATTGGCCACCACTACTCCTTGCATGGCGGGGACAGCGGACGTTCCGGCAACCGGTCGCGTCGCATCTACGGCCGCGGGTGTTGTGGCGCTTGGTGTTGTTGCGGTTTCGGTAGTGGATGTTTTCTCCTCTGACTTGCTTGATGAAGGTTGAGGCTCGTCCTTACTACTGCACCCAGCACTCAGCACAATTCCCGCAAGCAACCCAGCCATAAGGAGTTTCTTACCTTGTAAAGAATACAATGCCATAGATCCTCCAGGTTTCTTCATATCTGGCGCTGTTCAGACATTACGTACGGTCAACTACAATATCAATACGTTTTCTTCATAAGAAAGTCTCTTCTGTAGCTTCAGCTTACCAAGAGATCCGAGACTCGCGCTCCTAACCATCCGGCTTCACGCTTCGTCCAATAGAGTTCATGCAATCGCCAACTGATCGGACCAGGGCGGCCATTCCCAAGCGCTTGTCCGTCAACTTTCGTCACAGGCATCACACCGCCGGCGGTGGAGCTGATGAATGCTTCGTCTGCATTGCGCAGCACCTCAGGCGGATAATCGCCAGCCTCAAAGGCAACACTGATCTCCTCGGCAAGAGCCATCACCGTCATCCGCGTAATTCCTTCTAAAACGTTCGTCTGAGGAGTAAAAATTTTTCCATTTTTGACAAAGAAAACATTGAAACCTGGTCCTTCCGCCAAATGTCCAGTGGCCCCGCATAACACAGCGACGTCAGCGCCGGCGTCAAGCGCTTCGAGCTGACCCCGAGTCAGATCCCCCCAGTGGAAGTTCTTGAAGCGCGCTGCGACAGCGTCATCAGCAATCCGCCGTGTCTTCGAAATATAAACGTGCAATCCCTTTTTTTGTTGCTCCGGCGTAGCAATCCACACGTAAGGAATCGCGTACGCAAGGAAAGTCGGCTTGGTCTGACGCAGATCGCGGCTGCCAGGAATGGTAAACCGTCCCCGTGAGGTTGCAACTTCGACATAGGCGTCTTGCAGCTCTGCACGAGAGACACATTCCGCCAGAATCCGTTTGATTTCTTCTTTGTTATAGGGACAGGTGATCCGTACTCCCACACACGAACGGAGAAAGCGCTCGATGTGATCATCAAGCCGGAAGAACAACCCTTTCCAAGTGGACACAACATCATACACTGCATCGCTATGACTAAAGCCGAGATCGAAGACGGAGATTTTGGCTTCGTCAGCAGAAACATATCGTCCTTCAATAAACGCTACGCCGGTAAGCATGGACGATTCTCCTCCTTAAGGCTAGGTTTATAATCTCGCATCTCGAAGGCATATGTAAGGGCGCAACCTGCGGCGCTGCACGGCATCGAACGAGCACTGGCGCGACATTCCCCTGCGCGATAATTTCTGCAAGCAAAAGGAGTCGTCTATGAGCACCACCGAGATTCTCTATGATCTCGCCGACCGAGTCGCCACCATCACGTTAAATCGACCTGAAGTCATGAACGCTTTGGGTGGCGTGATGCGTGAAGAAATTTTCGCGCGCTTACAACAAGCCGAGCAAGATCCCGCCGTACGGTGCGTCATCATTACTGGCGCAGGCAACGCTTTCTGCGCGGGCGGTGATATTGCAAACATGGTAGAACTGCAAGCAAAGAACGACGCTTCAGTCATAAAGCAGCGCATGACGCTCGGCGGGAAGGTCGTGCAGTTGATCCGGCAAATGCCAAAACCGGTGATTGCCGCCGTCAACGGTGCGGCGGCGGGCGCAGGCATGAATCTCGCCCTTGCTTGCGATATGCGCTACGGCTCAGATCGGGCCCGATTCGCGCAAAGCTTCGTCAAAATTGGGCTAGTTCCCGATTGGGGCGGACACTATCTCCTCACACAGATTGTCGGCGCGAGCCGAGCAATGGAACTTATCATGACCGGCGACCGCATCGATGCGGAAGAAGCGTTACGCCTTGGCGTTCTTAACCGCACATTTCCGCATGAGACATTACGTGAGGAAGTTTACAATTTCGCCAAAAGATTAGCGGAAGGCCCGGCGGCGACTCTGGCGCATATTAAACGCGGCGTCTACATCGGCGCCACAGGAACATTAGCGGAAACTCTTGCGTACGAGGAACAAGCACAAAGCAGCGTCTTTCTCTCGGCTGATGCGCACGAGGGTATGCGAGCGTTTTTAGAAAAGAGAGCAGCAAAGTTTGGTCAGCAGTGAGGAAGGTCTCAAGCAAATCCTGATTGCTCTTGCAGCGTTGAGCGCAGCCATGAGCTGCGCCCGCATCAAGTTAGAGGGCTAGCGGGATTCCTGTCGTACGAACCGAGCCCCGCGCCAGAGTGCATCGTGCACTGCCTTTGCTAGCGGCGATCGAATAGCGGATGTCCTTTGCGACCTAAGTCAGTAAGCATTAATAATTTCCGTGTTTCGAAGGGGTTGGGGCAGGATGGAATAGTTCCATTCCCCATGGAAGGGATCGCGCTGAAGATTCACGCGGCGCAACGCGTGATCACT
>JACXTT010004570.1_pt1 | contig 20514 bp, 9 predicted proteins | sample 9270951 | NCBI WGS metagenome assembly JACXTT01 (sample SAMN15532306, study PRJNA645909) | rock metagenome | isolation source: weathered quartz diorite | place: Puerto Rico | collected 2017-06-21
TTGATCGCTGCTCCGGCCGAGCGTCCGAACTCCGCGGAATAGCTGTTGGTCTGCACTTTGAACTCGCTGATCGCGTCAGGGGAGGGCTGCACCACTTGAGCGGAAAGAGCCTGCGCATTGGTTGTGCCTTGATTGTTATCGACGCCATCGATGATGAAGTTGTTCTGTGCTTGATAATTACCGTTGACTACAAACCAGCCGGGTCCGCGCGTTGTTGTCAGCACGGTGCTTTCGGTAGCGCCCGGAACCAGTAGCGCCAGGTCCGTGTAGCGGCGCGCCGCGAGAGGAAGCTCTACCGCGACACTGCCTCGAATAACCTGCCCCAGCGATCCTTGCTCGGACTGGACAATGTCGGTGGACGCTGAGACTTCAACGGTCTCGCTGACGCTGGCCACCTGCATGGTGACCCGAACCAGTTTGCGCTCATCGACCTCGAGCACTACGCCGGTTACCCTTGTGGGCTGGAATCCGGCCTTGGAGACCTCCGCCGTATAAGAGCCACGAACAATCGGAGAAAATATGGCATAACCCTCATCGTGTGTTACGCGACTGGTGACCACGCCTGTGGAAATGTTCGTCAGTCTTACGTTCGCGCCTGTGACGGGAGCAGCGGTTCCGTCGTTGACGAGGATTCTTATCGTCCCTGAATCAGTTTGGGCTACAGCGAGGGCTGGTAGCACACATAACAATCGGAGTAGATTCTTCATTCGATTTGCTCTCTTGGTGGAAAGCGGCAGCTTCGCGCATCGTGACGCCGAACTGTGACGGCAAGCGGCCGGTCCTAAGGAAGCCGTAGGATAGCCTGCAAATGTTTAAGTTCAATGATGATCGGGTCAACAAATGGCCAAAGGTGTGTGTTTGTGGATTCGCCTGCAAGCCGACTTGTCCGCGCCGCCGTTCTAGGGCGCCGAACCACTACCTGCTTTGCCGGCGTCTACGCCGCCGGCGCCCGGTCGCCATCCCGAGGAAATGATGGCCTTTCTAGAGTGGCAACCTGCCTCTCACTCGTCGCGCAGCGCCACCATCGGATCGACACTCACCGCGCTCCGCGCCGGTCCAAGGCTCGCAATAATCGCGATGACGCCCAATAAAACCGCCGCTAGCGCAATCGACATGGGGTCGTAAGGCTTGACTTCGTACAACATCGTCGCCGCGGCGCGTCCGGCGAGTAGCGCAAGCCCCACTCCGGCCGCCACGCCGACACCCAACAGGAGCAGCGCCTCATTCAAGACAAGGCGCAGCACGTTTCCGCGATCCGCGCCGAGGGCCATTCGTAGCCCGATCTCGTTGCGCCGCCGCGCCACCATGTACGAAATCACGCCGTAAAGTCCGAGCGCGGCGAGTAGTCCCGCCAGTACGCCAAACCCGCCCGACAAGCCGGCCATCAGCCTTTCCTGCGACATCGCGTCTTCGAGTTGAGCCGTCATCGAACGGAATTGGAGCACCATTGCCGGATTGATTTCCCCAATCGCGGCCTTTACCGCCCGTGTGATTTCGCCCGGGCGCTGTCCGGCTACGCGCAGCACGTAAGTCGCGTCGGCCCCGGGACGCTCGTCGTGTGCAGCCGGGAAGAACCCTTGAGGCTTGAATTCCTCGCGCAGTTCGTAGTATTTCGTGTTCTTCACCAATCCGACGATTTGAAAGAGCGGTTCCGGCTTGCCCGCTTCCGCCTCCTGGTGGAAGGTCCGCCCCACCGGGTTTGCTCCGCCAAAATACTTTCTCGCGAATTCCTCGTTCACGATCGCCACCTTCGGCGAACCGGGCCCGTCCTGTGCGCTGAAATCGCGTCCCGCCAGCAGCGCCGTTCCCATCGTTCGAAAGTACCCGGGACCTGCGCGGTTGAACCAGGCTTCCTTGCCGCTCGCGGCGGCAACCGAGCCGTCTGGACCGATCGAGTTGTCCCAGCCGGAACCACCCACCGGAGTGAAGCCTACCTGCGCCGCGGAGACCACTCCCGGAACGGACGCCAGTTTATCGAGCAACTCGCGGTACATCCCAAGCCGCCTCTCAGCCGGATAGCCGAGCGGGGTGAAGTCCACGCTAACGGTGAGAACTCCGTCTGGCCTGAATCCAGGGTCGGTCGCAAGCACGTTCTGAAGACTGCGGACAAAAAGCAGCGCTCCCACCAGCAGCACCAGCGACAACGCCACTTGCAGTGCAACCAGGACGCGCCGTAGGTTGAAACGTTCGTGCCCACCCGCCGTCGCGCCGCGTCCTCCGGTCCGCATGGCGGCCGCCGGCGAGAGATAGGTCGCCCGTATGGCTGGAACCAGGCCGAAAAGCAGGCACGTGACCAAGGCGAGGATCGCCGTGAACGCTAACAATCGCCAATCGGGAGTGAGTTCGACAAAACGGGGATTCCGCTCCGAATCGAAATAGGCGAGAAGTCCGCGGCTCAGCACTTGCGCGATTGCCGCGCCCAAAGCAGCCCCGCCTGCCGCGAGCAGCAGGCTTTCGACGAGAAGTTGCCGCACCAGACGCCACCGGGACGCTCCAATGGCTTGCCGCACCGCGATTTCGCGCTCGCGAACGCTGGCGCGGGCGAGCAGCAGGTTCGCCAGATTCGCGCATGCGATCAGCAAAACCAACCCCGTAGTCGCCATCAGCAGCCAAAGCGGGCGTTCATATTCCCGGCGCAGCCCCGATACGCCCGTGCTTCCATCCGTCACCTCGAGCTTGTTCGCCAGATACTTTGCCGCGAGATCAGCCTTGTAGGTCTCCGGCAGCGAGGACCGCATGATTGCCGGCGAAACCGTCTTGATTTGGGCGTCGGCGCTGGCGATGGTCCAGCCTGGCTTCAGCCGTCCCATAATGGAGAGCCACCATCCGGCGCGAACGGCGGCGCGTCCCTTATGGTCTTCCGCGAAAACGCGATCGGCGCACAGCGGGACGGCCACGTCGTAGCGATTTCCCACTTCGACGCCGAAGAACGCCGGCCCCGTTACGCCGATGATCGGCGCTTTGTTACCGTTGAGAACCAGCTCGCGGCCCACCACACCGGGATCGCTGCCGAACTCGCGCTGCCAGAAGGCGTTGCTGAGCACCACTCCCGGGCCGGGGCAGGCGCTCGAGTCATCCGCCGCGGTAAACGTTCTACCGAGCACGGGCTTCACGCCCAGCACGTCAAAAAACTCACCGTTGACGTACAACGATTCGGCGTAGCGGGCTTCTCCGCCAGGCGCCAGATTGAACCGGCCCGCGCTCCAGGCTACGATCCCTGAAAAAGCCTGCTGCTGCGAGCGGACCTCCTCCAAAACTGCGCTGGTCGCCCGGGCGCTCCGAGTGGACCACCATCCTGCGCGCGAAGAGCCCTTCGCATAGTCGATGTAGGCGAGTTCCTGCGGCCGTTCGACCGGCAGCATCTTAAATCGCAATGCATCGATCAGTTGGAACATCGCTGTGTTGGCGCCGATGCCCAGCGCAAGCGAAAGCACGGCGACAGACGTGAATCCGGGCGCCTGGCGAAGCTGGCGCAGGGCAAAGCGGATGTCTTGAGCGATGGACTCCATGAATGAACCGTTCTCCTCTGGCTTTAGACTAAACCATCGAGGCTCGGTTAGCTTGGTTAGCAGCAAAGAGCCGGCAATCGGCAGAATTAGGCAAGAGATAAAGAGGATCGAGATACCGCTGGCTCGGCGATCGGTCGTACCCTGTGGAGAAGCATCGCTGGAGGTAGCGCAAAAAAAAACGCCAAGTTCGCGTTCGTTTCGATCTCGCGAAATCGATTATGCTACGTCCAATATCAGGTCGTCGAAGGACCTCGTTGCCCCCCGTCCGTCGCTGCGTAGCGAAAGTGTTTTTGTGCAAGAAAACATCGAAGCCGAAGCGTATCAATGAACAACATCAAAACGAACGTACTCACCATCCTGTTTGCCTTAACGGTCGTCACGAGCTCCCGCCTCACTGCGGAGAACTGGCCGTGGATCTATGGACCGCACAGGGACCACACCTCGCCCCAGAAGGGTCTTTTACGGACGTGGCCGCCAGAAGGTCCGAAGGTGCTTTGGACCGTCCCAATGGCCCCCGGTTTCGGCGGTCCCGCGGTCAGCGGCGGCAAAGTATATCTGTTGGACCGCGACGAGAACGTAGGCGACAACCTGCGGGTCTTGGACCTGGCGACTGGCAAGGAACTCTGGACATACGCCTACAACGCTCCCGGCAAGTTCATGTTCGCCGGCTCGCGCTCGACCCCGACCGTGGACGGCGACTTCGTCTACACGGTTGGCCCGAAAGGGGACCTGCACGCCATTAGTATCAAGACCCGGAAGCCCGTATGGTCCAAGAACATTTGGAAGGACTTCGGAGGCAGTGACGAACTGCCGCAATGGGCGATTACGCAGAATCCTTTGATCTACAGCGACCTGTTGATCGTCGCGCCACAGACGCGAGAAGCCGGTGTCGTCGCCTACGATAAGCGGACGGGAACGATCCAGTGGAAGTCCGCGGCGCTGTCCGGCCTGCCGGGATATGTAACGCCCTCGATCGTAAAAGTCGCGGCAGAGGACCAGCTCATCATGATCACGGGCTCCATCGGTCGCGGCCGCAACGCCCGTGGAGGCAGCGTCAATGGACTCGACCCACGCACCGGCAAGGTGCTGTGGACCTATGGCAACTGGCAGTGCGTCATCCCGGTCCCGAACGTCGTTGACGCCGGGCAGGGCCGCTTACTCGTGACGGGCGCTTACGGCGCCGGCAGCGTCATGCTCAAAGTAGCGAAGAAGGAAGACGGCAGCTTCGGCGTATCCGAACTCTTCCGGAATCCGGACTTCGGCGCCCACACCCAGCCTCCGGTTCTGTACGGCGGCCATTTCTATTCGCACTACACGATCAACGAGCGAAGCGACGGACTCGTCGCAATGAACATGGACGGCCAGATCAAGTGGAAGACGGACCAACAGCCCCCGTTCGTCCGCGGAGGCACGATCCTCGCCGATGGCTTGATGTTGATGACGGACGGCAACACAAAACTGTATCTGGTCGAACCGGCCCCCACCTCCTTCAAGCCTCTCGCAAGCGCCGTGATCCTCGCCCCAGGCGACAACTGGGCCCCGCTCGCGCTCGTGGACGGCAAGCTACTCGTACGCGGGCAGAAAGAACTCAAGGTCCTGCAGGTCGCGCAGTGAAGAGGAGAATATTTTTCTCCTTTCGTTCCGCTGCGCATTACTCCTGCCGCAAAGCCACCAGCGGATCGATTCGCGACGCCCTCCTTGCCGGCGCATAGCCTGCAACTATCGCGGCGCCGAGCAGCACGGCGCCGGCCAGCGCCAGGGTTCCCGGATCATTGGGCTGGGTCCCGAACAGAAGCGATTTGACCAGCCGGAACCCGATCAACGCGGCAGGCACGCTGATCGCGAGTCCCACCGCCGCCAGTAATAGAACGCGCCGCAGAACCATCCATACAACGGCGCCGCGTCGCGCGCCCAGAGCCATCCGGATTCCAATCTCGCCGGCCTGCCGCGCGACGTTGTAAGACATCGTCCCATAAAGTCCCACGCACGCGGTCAAAAGAGCCAGAACCGCGAAACCCGTGCAGAGTTTCGCAAACGTGAGTTCCCGGTTGATCGTCCGGTCGATTTCCGCGGCCTGCGTGACCACGTTGGTGACCGGTACGCGGGAATCCGCATCCCGCACGATCTCACGCACACTCTGGACATGCCGCAGCGGATCGCCGCCCGCCGCAGTGCGTAGCGCGTAGGTCACTCGGTCCGTCGAAAACTGGCTGATCGCTATGAAGACGGTCATTGCACTCGCCTCTTCACTCTTCAGACCACCGTTCCGCAGGTTGCCCGACACGCCAACGATTTCGACATCGCGCTTGTCGTCCACCAGCGTGATGCGCCGGCCCACTGGATTCTCGTTCCCAAAGTAAGTCCGCGCCAGCCGCTCGCTGATCACGGCAACCGCCGTGGACCCCGGTTGATCGCGGTCGTCAATCTCACGCCCGGCCAGGATCGGAATCTGCATTGTGGTGAGAAAACGGGGTCCGGCGGTGATGACGCGTGCGCCTTCGATGGTGACAGCGTCGATCTTCATTGCCCCTCTGTAGGTCGCGCCCGCATGGCCCGCGCTGATGATCGAAGATTGCGCAAGCGTAGCGCTGCTCACCCCGGGGATCGATTCGAAGCGCTTGCGCAGGTCCGCGTAAAAAGTGGCGATCTCCGGCTCCCGATGCCCGGCCTGGCGCGCATTCAACGAGAACAACAGGATGTTCTCGCGGGCGTACCCCAGTTGCACGGAATGCAGCTTGTCGAGTGTCTGAACAAACAGTCCCGCGGCGGCCAGGATGAGAAAGGACATCGCGATTTGGGCGATCACCAGAACGTTCTGCGTACGGCGGCGCGGTCCACCGCCACCCCCGCTGCCATTCTTGAGTTCGGGCAAGACGTCCGCACGCGTCGCTTGAATCGCCGGAACGAGGCCAAATAGCAGGCCGCAAACCACCGACAGCGCCGCCGTCATGCCCAACACTTGCCAGTTCAATTCCGCGTGCAACGTAAAGTTCTCCTGCCCCTTCGAAAACAGAAACGTCAGCGATCGCACGCCCCAGATTGCAAACAGGATTCCGAATGCTCCGCCAAGCGACGCCAGCATCACACTCTCGGTAAGCAACTGCCGCACCACGCGGAACCGTCCCGCTCCCAGGCTGAGCCGGACAGCCATTTCGCGGCGTCGCGCGGTCGCCCTCGCCAGCAGCAGATTGGCGATGTTCGCGCACGTGATCGCCAGGATCAATCCCACCATCGCCAACAGCACGTACAGAGGCTTCGAATACTCGCGGCGCAAGCCGCCCAGACCGGCCGCGCCGGGATTCAGAATCAGCGCGGGCAGTTTGGCGCGCTCACCGTCGGTCTTCGCGGTGGTGGCAACCCATTGCTGGAACCGGGGCGCCAGCACCGCCTGCGCCTGTGCCATGCTGACGCCGGGACGCAGACGGCCCATCATCTCGATCCAGTAGTGGTTTTCATCGCGATACATGCGCTCCGCCGCTCCGGCGCCTTCCACGAGCACGTTCTTGTGCAACGGAAGGTAGAGGGCCGGCACAACCGCCGGGTCGACTCCGAAGAATTCAGGCGGCGTGACGCCGATCACCGTAAAGGGCGTGTTATCGACAAGAATCGGTTGTCCGATCGCATTCGCCGCTCCCCCAAAGCGCTGCTGGCTCGTCCCAAAACTGATGACGGCGGCCGGCGCTGCGCCCGGACGGTCGTCTTCGGAATCGATCAGACGTCCCGCGGCCGGCGGCACGGCCAGGCCGCGAAAATACTCGCCAGTGACATACTCAGTGCTCGCGCTCGTGGCCTGTCCGCCGATGGCCAGGGTGCGGTTTCGTCCGTTGACGTATCCGAAGACCGTGGAAAAGACCGGACTATCTTGGTGAAGCGTCTCGAACGCTCGGTATGGGAAGATCCCGGTGACCAGGGCGCCTTTGTCGCCCGGCCAGAAAAGGCCGGACACCGAGTGCACCACGTGGACCCATTCCTTGTTGGCGTTCTGCGGCGGCTGGCTGGTCCAGTTCATGACCACCAGCGACTCGGGATCGCCCACCGGCAGCGAGCGCATCAGAATCGACTCCATCAAGCTGTAGATAGCAGTATTAGCCCCGATGCCGAGCGCCAGCGACAGGACCGCCAGTGCGCTGAACCCCTTATTGGCGATCATGGCACGAAACCCATAGCGGACATCCTGGCCAAGTTCCCATAAAAATCGTGTCATCCAAATCTCCCGGGACTCTTCGTGCTTCAGTCCGGCGTTGCCAAATTGCCGCCGCGCTTCAGCACGGGCGCGCTCCGGCGTCATCCCTTCTGCTTCGAGTTCCGCGGCTTTCTCCGCCAGGTGGAGTTCCATTTCCTCACGCAGCGCCTCGTTGCGCTTTGCGCTTTGCAGCCAATACCTCAGTCGTCGCAACACGGTTGTCGCTACTCCATTCCCATCACGTGTGCAATTGCCAACGTGAGTTTGGCGTACTGCCGGGTTTCCACGGCCAGTTGTTTACGGCCGGCGGCCGTGATCTTGTAAATCCGCGCCCGCCGGTTGTTCGACGTCACGCCCCAGTTGCCGTCGATCCAGCCGTTTAGCTCCAGCCGCTGGAGCGCCGGGTACAGCGACCCCTCCTCGATCAGAAGCTCATTGCCGGACGATTGCTGAATGAACTGGACAATCCCGTATCCATGCAGGTCGCGCAGCGACAGCGTGCGTAGAATCAACATGTCCAGGGAACCGGGTAGCGAATCGTTCTTTTTTGCCTTGCGTCCCATACTAAGAATTCTTAGCTTACGGTGACGCTACGAGGTGGGTCAAGTTAAGTTTTGTCAAATCCTCTGTAATGCAGATGGTTCGGGGCTCACGCGCGGCGGTAGTAGTCATTTCGGATTGATGCGTCATCTTTAACGGCTGGCCGGAGTCGCGAACGCGTACATTCGGTTTTCCGTTCGAAGGTAGATTTTGCCGTCGATGATCGCTGGTGTAGCTAGAATGCTGCCGTCGAGTTTGTTTCTTGCCAGCACGTTCAATTGATCGCCGGCGGCAAGAACCACGACGACGCCTTCCTCCGATGCAATATAGATCTTGTTGTCGGCGGCCACCGGCGACGAGTAATAATATCCAGGCGCTCCCGTTCGTCCGCTATAAACCAGCTCGCCGGTCTTCGCGTTTCGAACAAACACGATGCCGCCATTCTGAAAGGTATAGACGCGTTCGTTGTAGTAAAGCGGCGAGGGCACGCCGAGCGCTCCCTTGTGCTCCGACCACGCAACGTGAGAATTATTCACTTCGCTCCGGCCGCCTGGCCGGACAGCCACGACGCGAGACCTGTTGTTCGCGTACATCTGGGCGGCGCGTTCCGGATTGGCCTTTTCCGCTGGCGGGTCCATGATGATGTCGGGTGCGTTGAAATACAGCATTCCGCCGCCGATGACCGGCGTACTTTTCCCGCATGGCGGAAGTCCGGCCACCCACCATCGCTCAGCTCCGTCGGCCAAGTTGTACGCCATGAGGCGCTGGTTCGGTTGAAAGTCGCCGCCCAGCACGGCAATCTCATCTACTCCGTCGTGCCGCCAGTACACTGGCGTCGACCAGCCGTGCTGATACTTCGAGCGGTCGGTTTTCCAAACCGTCCGGCCATCCCGTCGGTTGACGCCGAGCAGGTAGGCATCTTTCCCTTGGTGATTCAGCACTAACAAGTCGCCGGCAACGATGGGTGAAGCGACCGAACCGTAGATGTTTTCCGCCGTCGGCAACTGCCGTTCCCACTTGATCTTACCGTCGAAGTCGTAGCTGACTAGTCCATAGGATCCGAAGTAGACATAGACGCGCTCACGATCGATGGCCGGCGAAGGAGCTGCGGGACTGCTGATCCCGTGAACCTTTTCAATTTCGCCTGGCGGGGTTAGGGTGCGACGCCAGAGAATCTTGCCCGTGCGCTGATCGAGGCAGATTGTGGCGAGTTGGTTGGTCGCGCGATCGAACTCCGTCAGGAAGATCCGCCCCTTTGCAATGACAGGCGAAGAGAGTCCCGAGCCGACCGTAGCCTTCCAAAGCACATTCTGATCGGAACCAAATTCGACCGGCGGTTTACCACTCCCGATTCCCGAGGAATTCGGCCCGCGGAACTGCGGCCAGGACAAGTAGTCCCTGTCGTCGGCGGCAGCTGCGAAGGCAAGCAGCAGCACGATAAGCGCTGGGGTGATGATCAGCGAAGCTTTCGTCATCGTATGACTCCTGCGATCAGTCGATCTGGGCGGGCCTAACTATAAAGTACGCTTTACGGATGGTTTGGTTAGCGGCAATGCGTTGGCGATAGCTAAAAGCGCAGGCGAAGCTGGGCATCATCGGGATTTACGAACTCACCGCCGGTTTCACGCTAAGGAAAGCAGAGTCTCATGTGCTTCCTAACCATGTCGTTAAAAACCTCTAATACCACCCGGGCTTCGGATACACCGAGGCGAAAGATCGCGACTACCCTACTGCGACTGGCAATCGGTTCGGCCGGCGTCCTCTTGATTTCTGGCTTGGCTTTGGCCGGCAACGAAGAATGGCGCAGTCTTGGGCCGGAAGGTGGCGCGATCAACCGCATCCAAATCGACAGGCGTAGCCCGAACACGATCTACGCAACCAACTTCGGGGTATTCAAAACAACAGATGGCGGAAACAATTGGAAGACTATGAATTCAGGCTTTCCTTCTCTTCCATTTGGTCCGGTGACTGCTCTTGCGCAAGACCCTCAGAACCCAGCCACGCTATACCTTGGCGTCGGCGAAGGGAACTCTCGAATGTTCAAAAGCACCGACGGAGGAGCAAACTGGCAAGTGTTAATCGGGTGGCCTACCGGGCTTAGCGATTGGCCGTACGCCCTGGCTGTCGACCCGCAAGACTCCGCAACCGTTTACGCGGGGATCTGTGGTGGCGTTTCAAAGAGCAGGGACGGAGGGGCGACTTGGGTAACCACCAGGCTCCGCGAATGGGGCTGCGCTCAAGTTCTGTCGATTGATCCGAACAATCCAAGCACTCTATACATCGGTCTGTCGTCGGAGAATGCGAGGGGAGGAGGGCTCTATAAGAGTTCAGATGGGGGCCAAACCTGGAACAACTTCTTTAGCGAGAGCGCGTGGGTCAGTGCAATTGCAATTGATCCTCGAGACTCCAGCCAGGTGTATGCCCTGGGTGTTCCGAACCGTGAAGGCTACTGCTATTCCACGTGCACCTGGCGATTGTCAAAAAGTTCTGACGCAGGGGCGAACTGGGTGTACGCAGATCTGCCGGAAGGTTTCGGCGGCGGCCTCGTGTTCGATCCCAAGAATCCGAGCGCGATGTACGCGGCGGCCAACGGCGGGATATACCAGACTACGGATGGAGGAAGTAGCTGGACACTTGTGAATGCGAACCTGACCTCACGCGAAATGCGCCCACTTGCAGTGGACCCGCAAGACTCGAATGTCTTGTATGCGGGCGGGAACCGAGGTAACGGAATCCTCAAGAGTGCCGATGGCGGAAAGAGTTGGATCACCGTCAACACCGGCCTGAAAGCGACGCAAGTAAGCTCCCTCGCAATCGACCCGCAAAACTCATACACGATCTGCTCCACGATTGATGGCGCCGTGCGCAGGAGCACGGATGGCGGGACAACTTGGGACGTCATCGACGCTCCCGAAATCACATCCTTCGCATTCGACCCACAAAATAGCTCGAGGGTCTACGGGTTGGGTTATTTCCGAAACCGGCTGTTCAAAAGCACCGATCACGGGGCAAGTTGGGATGCAGAAGGTTCCTCTTTCCAAACCTCGTCAATGGTCAGTGCAATCGCTCTTGACCCTCGAAATCCTGGCACTCTGTTTGCCGCTGGTGGTGACTTCGAGTCCTGCTTTTATGATCTCTTCTGTCGCGGCGGTGTTCTGAAGAGCACGGATGAAGGAGCCACATGGGTCAACTCCGCTCTCCCATACCCTGTCACCTCCGTAGCTGTTGACGGGCAAAACTCGGATACTGTATACGCCGGAGCGCTGGGCTGGCTCCCGGAGGCTCTCGGTCCCCCTTCCCAAATTATTTTGAAAAGCACGGATGGAGGCAGGAACTGGACTCCGGTCTTTACCACTGGTAATGGATTCAGTTTCGGTCCGTTGCTGGCGACTGATCCTAGTGACTCAAACATCGTCTACACTTACAGCCCGGCATTGTTTAAGTCAACGAACGGAGGCAGAACCTGGCTTCCGGCAAGTGCCGGCATTGCAGCCGATGTTCGTGCGTTAGTCATCGACCCGCAAAACCCGACTACGCTTTATGCGGGGACCCGCGGCGCTGGTGTGTTTCGTAGCCGGGATCGCGGCGCGACGTGGACGGCGATGAACGCTGGGCTGACATCGCTCGCGATCACAAGCTTGGCGCTCGACTCGAGAGACCCGCATACACTTTATGCCGGAACGTTTGGCGGCGGCGTATTTGTAATTTCCCTCGATCCGGAGTAGCATCTCACAGGCTGGGGATCGCAAGCGAGTCATTGCGGCGGCAAGAACCGCCTTGACGCCCGTGATTCATGACGTTGCGACGGAAGCCTGCTCGCGGCCAGTACCTCCGTTGCCGACTTATCTCCAATCGGAATTACCCCATGCGCGTGTAGGGTTCCGCCCTTGATCAGCCCGAGGAAAGGACGGCCCGCGAACGCGCGGAACAAAGCCACGACGTTCGCCACTCCAGGGACACGAACCGTTGGCGAGTGCGATCGTCGATGGTCCGCTTGCCGTTGCCAAATTGCGCCTGTTCCTTGTTGCCCCAAACCCAAACCGCCCCATGTTTCTTGAGCACGTCTGCACCATTCAGCGCCAAATGAATCGGTAGCAGCGCATTAGGGGGCCGTAATTAATAAACGTCGACCGCTGCTTCGTGCACTTTGATCCTAACTACCAGAGACTCGCAGGGAGTGGTTCAGTTTGACGAAACCCGCTCACCCTCTCCAGTGGCTCCCGAAAAGCTCCCACAAATCTTGGGCAACCTTGCACTGCGATTCATGAAGGTAAACATGCGCAAGGACTCGAAGCAATTCTCGGTTCTCCTCTTTCAACCATTCGTTGCTGTGACACCCATCGGTCACATAGCCTCGCGCGATTGATCCGTTCTTCTTGGCGACAGTCCATCGGGAAAAGCGCGCAAATCTCTACGGCGATAGGCGTTTCACCAGGTGACGAGCATTCACAAACGTACAGACGGTCGTTACTCCCAGTCGGTGCTTCATCCATCGAAAACTGTCAGTGCTTGCCGCCGGAAGACAGCTCGAGGTATTCTGCAAATCGGTCGACGACTTCTTGTTCATTTTCACGTCTCACGATCTGACCTCAGAGTTGTAGCTACTCAGGAATCGCCCCATGAACCCCTCTGGCTGTGGGAATCGATCGGCCGGATAGTGGAGCAGAGAGCAGACCCAAACAACTGGAACGACGCAGCGAGTGGTGGCGCGAGAGGATCGCGCAACAGGAGAGGAGCGGCCAAACCGTCCGGGCCTTTTGCATCGAGAATCAAGCGAGATTTCGCATACAGATTGAGTTTTGTGATCGTTGAGTACCGCTGGCATCCATTGTACGGGAAGCGGGCGCCTCTCCACCGGCGAACGACTGACGGCGGGGTTGAAGTTGTACATGTCGGAGCCGAGCGTCCTATTTCCCGCGAGTTGCCGGCTTGGATGGTGGATCGCGCCAGGCGCCAGGCGATGGAACTCGGCGCGCCGCAAGCATGTCTTGATGCGCTGATGCGCTTGCGGACTGTTGATCCACACGGCCATCCGAGTCAGGCCGTTGGTGTATACTGGCCCGGTCTGGGAGGCTGAAAATGGAAATTCGTGCTGGGATTATCCGCGAGCCAATCATCTTTGTCTTCTTGGCAGCAGCAGCCTCAGCAAGCGCGCAATGTTATCAGTTCTCGGCGCCGGGCGTCACCTACACGATGGACGTGCTTCGGATCACTACCAGCGCCAACACTCCGGCGCTCACCAATCTGGTGGTCTCGCAAGCGGGTACGCTGGTCGTCAACGGAACCACCTACGTCGGGCCAGTCGCGCCGGCAAACCTCATTTTCCTGTCCGCGGGCGGCGTCAGTTCCGTCCAAATCGCCTTCAGTCAGGTCCTCCAAACCCCGGTCTGGGGAGTCACCGTCGATCTCGTCGGAATGCTCGATTTCCTTCCCTCCGGGGTTCCCGCCGCGATTCCGCCGGTCACGGCGTGGAACCTGAAAACACCGACGCTCGGCGTAACCATCGCCGGAGGAGCCTTGGTGAAGTACACCATCACGGCGATCAGTTCCTGCCTTCCCGGGAGCGGCCTCGCTTTCGACTTTGGGAAGCAACTCGGCGATGCAATCTATCAGATCGGGTGCGTGTTCTGCGGCGAACCAATCAACATCGTCACCGGCGACGTGTTCAAGCAGGAAAACGATTACGAAACCAGCGGCTCGAACAGGCTCGCGTTCAGGCGTTATTACAACTCCATGTCGTCGTCCACCGTGCCAACGCTCGCCTCCACGCTCGGCAAGAATTGGCGGTCGAATTTCGACCGCTATCTGAATCTCTCATCATCTGGCAAGGTGATCGCCGAACGGCCCGATGGCCGGCAGATCACGTTTACTCAAAACGGTCCTGCATGGACCACCGATACCGACGTCGACCTTCGGCTGACCGGCTCGGGATCCACCTGGATTCTGATTGACGAAAACGACACGGTCGAGACTTACAAAAACCTGAACTCGAACGAAGCGCTGCTGCAAACGATCGTCGCCCGCAACGGCTATACGCAGAGCATGAGCTACGATGCCTCGAACCGGCTCAGTTCGGTCGGAGATTCGTTCAATCGCACACTTGGGTTCACCTACGGCAACGGAAAACTGCAGACCATCGCCACGCCGGACGACACAACCATCACGTTCGGCTACGATTCGAGCTCGACGGTTTTGACCTCGGCTGCCTATTCAACCCAGCCCGTGGCGACGCGCGCCTACTTATACGAAAATCCTTCGTTTCCCACGGCTCTCACCGCGATCATCGACGAAAACGGTGACCGGTACACCAGTTTCACCTATGATGCAAAGGGACGAGCGCTGACCAGTCAGCACGCCGGCGGCGTCGATCTCACTACAGTCATCTACAACGACACCGACGGTAGCCGCACGGTGATCGACGCGCTCGGACAACGGGAAATCTACAAATTCACCACTCTACAGAAGGTTTCCAAGGTGATCGAAGTGGATCGCCAGGCGAGTTCCACCGTGCCTGCCGCAACCATGAAGTACGCCTATGATTCGAACGGTTATCTGGCGAGCCGCACGGATTGGAACGGAAACGTCACCAACATTGTGAACGATGTCCACGGCCAGCCCACTACGATCACGGAGGCCGCCGGAACCTCGCTCGCCCGCACCGCGACCATTAGCTACCATTCCACCTTTCGCCTGCCCGTGAAGATTGTCACGCCCGGCATGACAACGAGCTTCACATACGACAGCAAAGGCCAATTGCTGAGCCGAACTCTCGCGGATGCCACCACAACAACGGTTCCCTACACGACTACCGGGCAAACGCGGACCTGGACCTACACCTATGCGAATTCCCAGTTAGCATCTATCAAGACTCCGCGAACCGACGTCGACGGGCTGACGAAATTCACTTACGACTCCACTGGCGCGCTCGCCTCAATCACCAATGCGCTGAATCAGACTCTGCAAATCACGAGTCACTTGCCAGGCGGCTTACCGCAGAGCGTGGTGGACCCGAACGGCGTCGAGACGGATCTGACCTACGACGGGCGGCTTCGCTTGCTCTCCCACACCATCAACACCGCCGCCGTCGGCCCGCTTACCACCAGCTACACCTACGACGCCGCTGGCAATTTGCTTAGCACGACTCAGCCCGACGGGTCGTCTCTCTTCAATTCCTACGACAGCGCGCATCGCCTGATATCCTTGACCGATCCGTTCAACCAGAGCATCGCGTATGTCCTCAATCCAGCGGGCGGCCGGACGCAAATCACTATTTTGGATGCCGACGGCAACCCGCAGCGCACGCGTTCCCGCAAATTCGACACGCTCGCGAGACGTCAAAACGAAACTGGCGGCGTCGGGCAGAGCACCAGTTTCGCCTACGACGCCCTGGGCAATCTACTCACCGTCACCGATCCGCTGAGCCGCCTCACGCAACGCGTCTTCGACGCGCTCAATCGCCCGACTAAAGTGACCGACCCCGCCAAAGGCGTAACGGCTCTAAACTATGACGCGCATAACAGGATCTCCAGCATGATCGACCCGAATGGCGCAGCCACCACGTATGTTTATAACGGCTTCGGCGAATTGATCCAGCAGGTCAGCCCGGATTCGGGAACAACTGTCTATCGCTACGACTCCGGAGGCAACCTCGCGCAAATAGTGGACGGCGCCGGCGCGATCCAAAACTACACTTACGACGCTCTCGACCGCGTGACCAGCGTAAGTTATCCGGCCGATGCCGCCGAAAATGCCACGTATACCTATGATGAAGCGAGCGGCGGCTTCGGCATTGGCCACCTCACGTCGATGACGGACCCGGCCGGCACGCTCAGCCGCGTTTACGACGAGCGCGGCAATCTGCTGAGCGAGACGCGGATAATTCGTGCAAAGGGTGCGGCTTTGGGCGCCGCCAATAGCCCAGGAAATCTTCGTACCGCACCCGTTTTGCACGAGTTCATCAACGATGGAGTGGCGCTCGTGACCCGGTATACTTACGACGCCGCCGGCCGCGTAGCGTCCATCACCTATCCATCCGGCTGGACCGTCGCCTACACGCGCGACGCCATGGGCCGCGCCACTGCTTTGGTCGCCCAGTCACCTGACGGAACCACGTCGCTGCCGGTCCTCACCAACGTCACGTACCAACCCTTCGGCCCCCTCAACGCGCTGGCGTTCGGCAACGGCATCACGGAAACGCGCAGCTACGATTCGGACTATCGTTTGACCAACCTGGCAGACAATGGCGGAGCCGGCCCGATCCAGAACCTGGGCTACAGTTACGATGCCGCGGACAACGTCGCATCCATCACCGACGGTGTCACGTCCGCGAAGAATCAAAGCTTAGGCTACGATTCGCTGAATCGCCTGGTCAACGCGGCCGGCGGTTATGGCAAACTCGTCTACACCTACGACAGCGCCGGCAACCGCCTCACCGAAAATGCGGACGGATCGACTGCCACATTCTCCTATACCGCGCGCACCAACAAGCTCGCGTCGTGGAACCCGGGTGGATCATCGCCGCAAACTGTCGGCTACACCAAAGCGGGCAATATCAGCGCGCTTGCCGGCACGGCTTTCACTTACAACCAGGCCAACCGCCTCGCCACTGTCACGATCTCCGGCTCACAAGCCGCCCAGTACACCTACGACGGCTTCGGGCAGCGCCTGGTGCGAGTTGGCGCAAAGACTGCAACCACGCTGTACCAATACGGTCGCGAAGGGCGCCTGCTGGAAGAAACCGACGACCAAGGAAACCCCCTGGTGGACTACATCTACTTAGGCAGCCTCCCCGTCGCAGCGCTGTCACCCGCTTCCGGCCAGGTCTCCTTCCTGCACGGCGACGCTCTCGGAACGCCGCAACTCGCAACTGGCGCGGATCAGAGCACCGTGTGGCTTGCGAATTACGGCCCCTTCGGCGAAATGAGCAGCCCGCCGCCAAACTTAATCGTTCAGAATCTCAGACTGCCCGGCCAGGAATTTGACCTCGAGACCGGACTCTATCACAACGGCTTCCGGGATTATGTTCCGGATTGGGGAAGATATCTCGAAAGCGACCCGATCGGTCTCGCAGGTGGGATGAATACGTATGCCTATGTCTCGGGGAATCCGCTGCGATTGGCGGATCCAATGGGCCTTTGCGATTCATCCGGCAAACTGCTGTGGGATCAATTCAAGGAATGGTTCAAGGACCAGCCGGCCGACAAAACACTCGAGAATCTCGTTGAGATCGCGGGCCCGGGCACCGAAGCGGCCGCGCCGTTGGAAGCTACCCAAACCTTCCTTGGCTCTTTGAGTGCGATTGGACTCGGTTGGTGGGGAACGAAATTGGTGATCGCAGCAGTACAAGACTACGATCCGGACTTCCAGGCAACATGGTTTCCGACGAAAGAACAGCTTGAGAAGGAAAAGGAGCGGCAGGCGCTTATCTCCCTGACAGGTCCCGGGACAAAAGCATATAATCTGATGTTCCCACCACCGCCCCCGCCAACCGTGACCTGCCGCACAGTTCTCAATGGAATCACCGGCCAGCCCGATTTGTATTGCGGGCCTTGAAACTTCTACTTCTTCGCGGGCGCCCCAAACTCTGCCCCGGAAACGTCATCTGAAGCCGGATTCCATCCGGATCGAAGAATTCGTTCAATACAGGCACTTCTGGCGTATCGCACGAGGCCAGCCGCGTTCTTTTACCGGAGGTTTTCGCAAGACACACATTCCATGCTCCATTTCCTTGCTCTTCTTTTTTCGCGCAGGGATGTGTTGTGACCCTCGGCCACGGCAGTCGCCGCTGGTGTTGGGTTCGCCTCGCTGCCGCTGCCGCTGCCGCTGCTGCACGCTGCGCCCGGCGCTGTGACGGCAACGCAAATTGTCGAGCTCATCAAGGAAAATGTGTGCGTCCCTTGGCGGAGAGAGTTCGCGCATCCGGCTTGGCCCACCCTCGCGCATCTAATTTGTCCCACCGGATACTGCTATTCTGCCCCATCTGTTCCATGAATACATTCTCGCGCTCTTCTCAAGTTTCCTGCCAATGGTTCGCTACGCCACACTTTCGCGTGATCAGGGTCGATTTGCATTGCTTCTTAGTACAATCGCAGGCTCTACCCTCCTGCAAAGATGGCACAACCAGGCGTGAAACATATTCGATTGAGATTCGACAGGACCGACGAATCTCCCTTCACTCCTTTTCTTCGAAGTGGCTCCAGAACGCGTGGATCGGGCTCCTCGAACGGCACCATCGGGCGATCGGTAGCTCGAGTTGCATCAGAACTACGTGGCTTCCATTAGCCTTTACGGGCGGGTGACAGCCCAGATCAAAACAAGAGCGAGGGCGGTAGTAACCAATATCATGACCTGTGGGCTTTCCGCAACGCCTTTTTCGGCATAGCTAGCCGCGTGATCGCAATTGGCGGTCAAAGGGTGATATGGCACGTGTCCGACCAAGCTGAGCGCTCGCGAAGTGCGCGCTATCTGATCGGATCGAGTGACGCCCTGGGATTCAACCAGGACGGGTTGGCCATTGGCATAAACGTTGAATGGCACAAGGCGCGCACCTCCGGGGGGAACGCTATCAACGACAAATGAACATTCATCATTGACGCACGTGCCAGGATGCTCAAAGCCCAGCGGCTTTGAACGAGTCACCCGGCTACCAAGTAAAGAACTCGTGTTTACAGGAAGGATCATGTTCCATAGTACACCCGCAATCCTGTGGATTTGTTTTAAGCATTTAAGGCCTTGGGTGACGCGGCCTGCGCCGCAATTCGGTCTGCAGATTTTCTGGAGTCGCTGCGATCTCTACCAATACGCTTGAGTGATCCGGTTTCCCATGACGCGGTGTTCGGCCTTGCGCAAGCAAACGGTCTCACAGTGTATGATGCGTCCTGCCTTGATCTGGCCATCAGACACCCCGCTTCGCGTGAGCTCTAAAATTGCCAAGTCCAGGGCTGTCACCGATGTTTCTTGCCCGGAACTTTGGTGAGCGGTTGACCTTCAATTAGACCTTTGATGAGATCCTCGCGTAGAATAGGGCCGACAACACCCCCCTTCTTTTGGCGATCATACAACGCGAGCCTCCAGACCACTGGATCCCCGAAGTCTATGAATACGGGGCAATCAGCCGCCCACCATATCTCAAACAGTTTGCTGCGGCCGTACCATGCAAAAGGGAAGATGGTCGGGTGATTGGGTGCGTCCTGCCTCTTTCCAAGCCCGAGGCGGAAATAGTTAACATCAAGTTCGCCCCTGTTGCCATCCACAATCCAAACCAAATTCTGGTAAAACTCTTCCCTAGCTTTCAACTCCTCCGGTTTCATGGGGGAATGTTGGAACTCGATCACGCGACCGGAAGCAGTTTTTACGTCAGCGACGTGTTTCTCCCCCGTAAGCGGATCGAAGTGTGTGACCTCTTGCCAGTCATTTGGAAACTCATTCTTCCATGCCCGATGCCAATCTGTTTCGGGCTCCCACCAGCGATCACAATGAATCCGGCTCTTGTGAGCCCAGTGCCAGATCTTGTGTCGACCGCACTTGGCAATCATGACCGCGCCGCAGTTTACGCAAAGGCCCATCAGCCTTGGGGAGGGTTCAAGCCGGACTCCGTTTATAAGCGCGTAGCGCATGTGTGATTTTCAGATTTCCGGTCTATTGTGTGAGCAGTTAAGCCCACCGTATTCGACGATTAGCTCCTTGGCCAGGCCGTCGAGGTCTGGATAGACGGTCGTTTCGGTCACGCCGCAAGCGCGAAGGCCGATCATGACGTCTTCACGGTGTGTGAAAGGTATGACGATTCTGCAAAGCGGGCTGTCCCTCTGGATAAAAGCGTACGTCTCGATTGGAATGTCCCTGGCTCCGTGAAGCGTGAATAGGCTTCGCTGTGCAAACATTCGCATGCTCCCCCAGGGTGGCCTTACGGCGATTGACAGCAACGGCGGCGCGCCCTTTGGAGGTCCCTCCATTGCGGCGCGTAGCGCGTCGACTCTGAAGGCAGTCGCCACGGGATCAACGCTTGGGTCGACGAGGGAATACCGGTTAACGGATTGCGAATTAAGCCAGAGCGGATTGATGGCCCACACGGCGGCGTCGCAATCGCAGCTCTTCAAGGCGAAATACAACGCGACGAGAGCGGAGTCCGTCCAGTCTAGGAGGCGCGTCGGAACTCCGTGATGCTGCATCACGAAATAGGAATTCCAGCCATCAGTTAGCGAAGGCGACAGGGAACAACCTCGTAGGATGAAATCGGAGTAGAGTTCCCTTTGCTCTGTCTCTCTAAATCCAATTCACGGTCCC
>JACXTT010004571.1_pt1 | contig 20511 bp, 15 predicted proteins | sample 9270951 | NCBI WGS metagenome assembly JACXTT01 (sample SAMN15532306, study PRJNA645909) | rock metagenome | isolation source: weathered quartz diorite | place: Puerto Rico | collected 2017-06-21
AACATATGGGTGGCGGAGGCGCCGAGATACAGAGGCCGACAGCTGACGCGTTATGAGAAGGATGATGGGCAGGAGATCACGCAGCTTGCTTTCTCTCCCGACGGAAACTCTATTATTTATCAGCGAGGCGGCCCCAAGAACACCGCAGGTGAAGTCCCCAACCCGGCCAACAGTCCTCCTGGAGCGAAGCAGGAGATCTGGAAGGTAGAACTATCTTCTGCAGGCCTGGTGAGGCTTGGGGAAGGGACTAACCCGATGTTTTGGCCGCATGGCCGGGATGTCGTCTTCGCTCGGGAGAATCACCTCTGGATCGCCCCGATGCTCGGTCTGAAAGAAAAGAAGATGTTTGAGATCCGAGGAAATATCGTCGCTCCGTCCTGGTCACCCGACGGATCCAAGCTTGTTTTTGTTTCAGCGCGCGAGGATCACAGCTTCATCACGATCTATGAGCCTAAGAGCTCGCGCTTGCGCGAAATCCAGCCCAGCATCGATCGGGACATCGAGCCCCGCTGGTCTCCGGATGGCAAACGCATTGCCTTCATTCGTCTCTTCAACGTACCGGACGGCTTTTCGGCCGACAGGGAGCGGTTGGCGCCGTGGGCAATCTGGGTAGCGGATGCTGAAAGCGGCGTTGGAAAAGAAATCTGGAAATCCGGCAACACCGAAATGGAGTCCTTTTCGCGCGTGCTCGGCGACAATGTTCTCCAATGGGCTGCCGGGGACCGGTTGGTATTTGGTTCAGAAAGAGACGGCTGGTCTCACCTTTATTCGATTCCTTCCCAAGGCGGCGATGTCGTCGCCCTCACCCAGGGGAACTACGAAGTGGAAAACGTCGCCTGGGCGCCCGATCGTTCATTCATCGTCGTCGCCGGCAATGCCTCGGATATCGATCGACGCCATCTCTGGAGGCTGAACCCGGCGGGTGGAACGCCCCAGCCGATCACGCGTGGTGAGTCCATCGAGATGTCTCCCGTGCTCGTGAACGGCGGTAAGCAGATCGCTTTCCTTCGCTCGACGGCGCAGGACCCACTGCAGCCGTACATTGCCTCCATCGATGGAATGAATCAACGACCGCTTGCGCCGCAAGTCATGCCTGCCGACTTTCCAACCGAACAACTGGTAAGCCCGACGGCCGCGATCTTCCGAGCCGCCGACGGGCTAGAGATTCACGGTCAGCTGTTCAAGTCGAAAAATAGCGTGGGTCGCTCGCCGGCGGTTGTTTTCATGCATGGTGGACCGCAGCGGCAGATGCTTCTGGGCTGGCATTACATGTACTATTACCATAATGCATACGCGCTCAATCAGTTCTTAGCGAGCCAGGGCTATGTGGTGCTCTCGGTGAATTATCGAAGCGGTATCGGCTACGGTCGTGCCTTCCGCGAAGCCAAACATCGGGGCTCCCGCGGCGCCTCGGAGTATCAAGACATTGTGGCGGCTGCCCAGTTTCTTCGTGCGCGCAGCGACGTAGATCGTACGCACATTGGGCTCTGGGGAGGCTCCTACGGAGGCTATCTAACCGCGTTGGGCCTGGCGCGCAATTCGGATCTCTTCACCGCCGGCGTCGATTTGCATGGCGTGCACGATTGGAGCGCGCGAGTCGGCCGTGGACCGGGAGCGACTGGTCCACCTGAGCTCGTCCGCTTGGCCCGGGAGTCCTCGCCAATCGCCTCTGTGGATAAGTGGAAACCCGCCGTCTTGCTCATCCACGGGGACGACGACCGCAATGTCGCCTTCAGCCAGACGGTCGACCTCGTGCGCAGGCTTCGTGCACAAGGCGTGGACTTCGAACAGCTTATCTTTCCCGACGAGGTTCACGACTTTCTGCTTCACCGACATTGGCTTCAAGCCTACCACGCCGCGGTGGATTTCTTTGCCAAACGCCTGAGGTGATGGTGGCAGAAGGATCGTGATCTTCGGCGTGATCGTCTTCTTAGTCGGGCTTGAATTTGACTACAAAATCGCAGCCTCGGAGATCGGAGCTTTTGACATACATTCGGACCTGAAGTCGAAGCCGATCACGAATCCGAGGACGATCATGCGGATGATGAGTGTGTCTCAGAGCCAGACCAGGCTGAAAGTCTGGATCCCGAGCGGAGTAAGGTTGATCACACCAAGTAACAGCAAAGCAGCAAAAATCTGGCCCGCGAGAGCTCCGGAGAGGAGCGCCCCCGCGAAGATAATCTTCGGAATTGCAACGCAGGACAAACCTAGGCTGACTACCGCATACACCATCCCGAATGACGCAAAAGCTTTTCGTTTCATATAGCTCCCCTAGTTCGTACTGAAGATAGGAACCACTAACTGATTTCAACATACCATGATGGTTCTTAAACCTCAACTGTGCGCCAAACTACCTACTGCTCTTGACCCGGAACCTGACGCCGATCACTTCGTTCCCGAATGACCGTATTATCGGTAGCCCTCCTGACAGGCGATCGAGTTCCCGTTAGAGATTAACCATCTTCATCAGTCTTTCGGGATACCGAGGACCGGCGGCGATGCCGTGGGGAGCAACCTCATCAATCCGTTGGAAATCTTCTAGTGTAAGCTGAACCTTTATCGCGGCCACATTTTCTTCCAAGTAGGTTCGCCTCTTCGTCCCGGGAATGGGAACGATATCCTCTCCTTGCGCGAGCACCCAAGCGAGCGCCAGTTGCGAAGGTTTCAAGCCCTTGGTTGAGGCGATCTCGTCAATCCGCTGAACAAGATCGAGGTTGCGCTGGAAATTCTCTCCCTGAAAGCGAGGAGAGCCGCGCCGCAAATCATCCGCAGGGAAATCTTCGGGGCTCTTGAGCTGCCCCGTGAGAAAGCCCCGGCCTAACGGACTGAAGGGAACGAATCCAATCCCCAACTCGCGGCAGAGCGGAAGAATCTCGGCCTCGGGATCACGCGTCCACAGCGAATATTCAGATTGCAAAGCGCAGATGGGATGTACAGCGTAGGCCCGGCGAATGGTTTGAGGACCGGCTTCTGACAGCCCGAGGTAGCGGACCTTCCCCTCTCGAACCAGATCCGCCATCGCACCCACTGTATCTTCTATCGGTGTCTCCGGATCCACCCGGTGCTGGTAATAGAGGTCAATCACGTCGACGCGAAGCCGTCGTAGACTCGCTGCACAAGCCGATCGCACATACTCCGGTCTGCCATTGACGCCGAGCAGGCTGCCATCGCCGCTTCTGACGAAGCCGAACTTAGTGGCCAAGATCACTTCATGACGGCGATCTCGGATCGTCTTTCCGATAAACTCCTCGTTATGCCCCAGCCCATAGACATCGGCTGTGTCGAGAAAACTGATTCCTAGGTTCAGGGCTCGATGGATCGTCGCACTGGATTCTTGCTCGTCACGAACACCGTAATACTCCGACATGCCCATGCATCCCAGCCCCAGCGCCGAGACCGTTAATCCGCTTTTCCCCAATGATCGTATATTCATTTCATGGACTCTTGGGAAGCTGTGCGCCATGCCAGACGCCAACCACCCATACAGTTTTGCCTTCAACTCGATAGAAAAACCGGTAGGGCGGCACTAGGACCTCGCGGTAAGGAAGCTCCGGGAATTCGGGCAACAGTCGACCCGATTGAGGGTATTTTTCGAGTCGCTTTAAGATTCTTCCCGCCCGTTGTCGAAACCGCCGTGCCGCGTTCGGGTTCTCGTCTCGAATGTAAGCGAGGGCGGCCAGAAACTGGGACTTGCCCGAGCTGGTGAATCGAACCTTCACGGTTCGGTGCTCGCCAGAAGCTGATCGGCCTCTGCGAGAACACTCTCAAGGCTGTATCCTTTACCTGCAGCTATCTCGCGCTCTCCGCGTGCCAAGAGTCTCAAGACCTGCCGCTCATATTCGGCGCGCTCGTAGCTCTCTACGCTCAAGAGTATCGCCGCCGCCCTGCCGCGCTGCGTGATGATGAGTGGATGCCCGGACGAGCGGACCCGCTTTAACGCCCCCGCTGCATCCTGCCTCAGATCGGTCACGGGAATAATATCGGGAACTGTAACCATACACGTAACCTCTAAAAGTACAATTAACAGTAACTGCCACCAGGCTGAGACGCAACTGATATCGGTATGACGCGCCTCCAGCCCCTGCAATCTCCGTCACGCGAGCTTCCTCCCGCGCTACTCGCTATGATAAGAAGAAGTGTGATTCTGCCAACTCTCGAAATAGGGATCAAGCCGCAATAAGCGCCACTCCAGAATGCTCCGGTAACGGGATGTTACTCATCAGATGATCGTGATCAGCGCAATCGAGGGAGTAGCACCGGCGTTCCTGATCGACTTCCTTGTCCGGAATCGCAATGAAGTTCTGCAGCTCACCGCCGAGCATCTGGTCCTCGTCATCGTTGCGACGGGCGCAGCGACGGCTGTAGGCGTTCCCGTCGGCGTGCTCCTGACACGAAGGTCCGGACTGAGCAAACCCGTGCTGGCGGTCGCTAACGTTCTTCAAACCATTCCGAGCTTGGCGCTCTTCGGATTCTTGATCCCCCTTCTTGGCTCGCACGGAATCGGGCGGGTACCTGCGATCATCGCTTTATTTCTCTACTCGCTGCTTCCCGTCATTCGGAATACTTTCACAGGCATCAGTGGCGTGGATCGTAGCGTTCGTGAGGCCGCCCACGGTATGGGAATGACCGACTGGCAAATGCTCGTCCAGGTCGAGCTCCCCCTGGCCATGAGTGTGATCATTGCGGGCATACGGGTGGCAACGGTGATATCCGTCGGGACGGCTACAATCGCCGCGGCCATCGGCGCAGGGGGGTTGGGTACCTACATCTTTCGCGGTCTGCGAATGAACGACAACCGATTAATACTGGCCGGTGCGATTCCCGCGGCACTGATGGCGCTGGCGGCGGATTTCACGCTCGGCTTTGTGGAGAAGGCGCTTGCTCCGAGCGGCCAAGACCGGCGAGACCGTTCCAGGCGATGGGTGTTTGCGGCGATGGCGTTGCTCATCGCACTCGGCGCCTTCATGTTCTTCGGCGGCGGAGCATCGCGGCCTTCAGCCAGTCCTGTCGTGATCGGGTCTAAGGATTTCACCGAGCAGGTGATCCTCGGCGAACTGGTGGCGCAGTTGATCGAGAAACGCACTGGAGTGGAGATCGAGCGGCGATTCGAGTTAGGAGGGGACTTATGCCATCGTGGGATGCTCGCCGGTGAGATCGACCTTTACGTGGAATACACGGGAACGGCACTCCTGGCGATACTCAAGCAGAGGCCGATGACCGACCCACGGGAGGTATATAACCAGGTAAGGAAGGAATATGCGTCCCGGTTTGGGATCGAGTGGCTCGAGCCGCTCGGTTTCAACAATACCTTCGCCATCCTGGTGCGAGGAAAGGACGCTCGGCAGTTGAATCTGAAGACCATTTCCGATGGAGCAAAGTTTGCGTCCCGGTGGCGCGCGGGTTTTGGCCAAGATTTCATGTCGCGACAGGACGGATATCCGGGCTTCGCTCGCACATACGGTTTGAAGTTTGCCGAATCGCCGCGCGAGATGGACCTGTCGCTGACTTATCGTGCACTCGCTGCGGGGCAGGTCGACCTAATCGCCGGTAATTCCACCGATGGACTGATCTCTCACCTCGACCTGGTTGCGTTGGAGGACGATCGCCACTACTTCCCTCCCTATGAGGCTGCCCCCGTGGTGAGGAAAGAGTTGTTGGAACGTCATCCCGAGGTTGGTATCGCGCTAACCGCGCTCGCCGGTCAAGTCAGTGAAGACGAGATGCGGCGCATGAATTACCAGGTAGACGGCGAAAAGCTGGATCCGAAATTAGTGGTTCGAGAGTTTCTCAGTTCAAAGCGGCTGAAGTGAAAGGCCTCTCTTGAGATAGACCGGCCGCGGTCGGGATGAACGAAGAGACTGTGCCGCACCTTCGGCGCTCGGAATTCAAATGGATTGCGTAACCAGGCCCCGTGCGGGAGGGGGATACAAACCAGCAAATCAAGGAGGCTCGGAGAGCCGGCACAGGTTCAAGTTTCAGGAGGTTGTCGGTGCCTGTCCCAGAGATCCGAACCGGGAGAGAGATACATGGAAAGAGACCTCAGAATCTTAGTACTTCTCGCGGCCACTCTATTCGCGCCTCCCAACAATGGCAGCGTCCTCTTCGAAACCGGTTTCATCATCGCCCGTGGTCAGCGACCATCGCTTCCGATCACCTTGCTGGTGGATGCAACTGAGGCGCCACGGAAAATCTTCCATGCTCGCGAGACCATCCCGGCGAGCGCGGGTCCGCTCACGCTCGTCTATCCCAAATGGATCCCCGGCGAGCATGGACCGACGGGACCCATCACGGACCTGGCGGGTTTGAAACTAACCGCAGCCGGGAAGTCGATCCAATGGCAGCGCGATAAAGTGGACATGTATGCCTTCCATTGCGAAGTCCCTCCGGGAGCGAGCGCCATTGAAGCGTCGTTCGATTTTCTCTCGCCTGCCTCAACGGCCGGCTTTTCATCGGCGGCGTCCGCCACGGCTCAGCTGGCCGTGATCAGTTGGAATCAACTCCTGCTCTATCCGCAAGGCGCGAAGCCGGCAGAGCTCAATTTTTCGGCCAGTCTGCGGTTGCCCCCGAATTGGAGGTACGGCACGGCATTGCCCGTAGCGAAGGAATCGGAAGTCTCGGTCGAATTCCGGCCAGTGCCAATGGAGACGTTGATCGACTCTCCGGTAATTACGGGGATGTATCTGAGAGTGGTCCCGCTTACTCCCAATGACGGCCTGCATGAAATCGATATGGCGAGCGACAGCGCAGCGGCCCTCGAGATGAGCCCCGAGCTCCGTCTTAACTACCAACGGTTAGTCGCGGAAGCCGGTGCGCTGTTCGGCGCCCACCACTACCAGCGTTATCACTTCTTGCTCACACTCAGTGATTTCGTAGCCCATTTTGGACTCGAGCATCATGAGTCGAGCGACGATCGCGTGGCTGAGCGGAGTATCGTCGACCCGGATAAGCGCGTGCTGATGGCCGATCTGCTACCGCACGAGTTTGTCCATTCATGGAATGGCAAGTATCGCCGTCCGGCTAATCTAACGACACCCGATTATCAACAGCCCATGGAGACCGATCTGGTCTGGGTCTACGAAGGGCTAACCGAATATCTCGGAAGCATTCTCACGGCCCGCAGCGGTTTGTGGACCGCGGAACAGTATCGGCAGCACCTTGCCCTGATAGCCGCTGGTTTGGATCACCGTGCCGGACGCACTTGGAGACCATTGATCGACACTACCGTAGCCGCGCAGCTTCTCTATGAGGCCCGCGGGGATTGGGCAAGTTGGCGGCGGGGTGTAGATTTTTACGATGAGGGAGAGCTGATTTGGCTGGAAGCCGACACAATCATCCGACAGAAGACGAACGGTCAACGCTCGCTCGACGACTTTTGCCGACTCTTTCATGGGGGTCAAACGGGCCCCCCGACGGTAAAGACATATACTTTCGAAGACGTAGTGGCTGCCCTGAATCAGGTAGCTCCTCAGGACTGGCGGGCCTTCCTCACCACACGGCTCACCTCCACCAGCCCTCGTGCCCCTCTGGGGGGCGTCGAGGGAGGTGGTTGGCGGCTTGTCTACACGGACACCTTGCCCGATCTTCTTCGTGCCAGACAGGACGCAGCAGAAATGATCGACCTGAATTACTCAATGGGACTCACAATCCGATCCGATGAGAACACGCAAGGCTCCGCAGCCATTATCGATGTCATCCCGGGACTTCCGGCGGCGGAAGCCGGTATCGGACCAGGAATGAAGCTCGTTGCGGTCAATGGGAGGCGCTGGTCACCCGAAGTGCTCCGCGAAGCAGTGAGGGGAAGCAAAAGCTCTCAGGAGACACTCGATCTCCTGGTAGAAAACAATTCGTATTTCAAGACCTATCGCCTGAACTATCACGGGGGCGAGCGCTATCCTCACCTCGAGCGCGACCAAGGCCGCCCTGATCTGCTCACTCAAATCATCAAGCCATTGAAGTGATAGGGATCTGGCGGAAGGATTTTCGGGGCGACCTCACACGATTCACGAATCACCTTTCCGGTCTCCGAGTGTCGCGTTTGCAGCGAGAGAAAAATCCGCGCGAGGATGATTCAGGCTCGAAGAGCCGGCAGGAAAGACTCCGTGGACGCAGACGAGATATAATGCGTATCTCTGCTCAGGATTTTGCATCCTTTCCAGGAGAACACCGGAGGGAACAAATGCATCACATCCAAATCGGCGACAGCGGTGAAAGAATCCACGACAACCATGAGCCCCACGCCCCTCTCTCGCGCCGTCGGGTATTGGCCGGCCTGGGCGCCGTTGGTCTGACGGCTGCATCCGCTCGGCCGTCTCTCGGCGACCTAATCAAGCCGGTTGTGTCCGCGCAGGCGACGAACAGAGCGCCTAGCAACACCCTATTCCGGATCGAGCGGGTGAGTGAGGGAGTCTACGCGGCCATCGCGAAGCCGGCCGCAATGATCAATTGCAATGCGGCCATCATCGTCGGATCGGATCATGTGCTGATCGTCGACTCCCATTCCAAGCCGTCGGCAGCGCGAGCCTTGATCGAACAAATCCGATCTGAGATAACCGATCACCCTGTCCGATACGTGATTAATAGTCATTTCCATTGGGATCACACGCAAGGAAATCCTGCCTATCCGCAGGCCTTTGGTGCATCAACTGAGATCATCTCCTCGATGGCGACGCGGGAGTGGCTCGCCCGCGAAGGAATGGGCCGACTTCAAGACTCCTTGGGTTCGGTGCCGAAGCAGGTCTCCGATTTGCGGACACAGCTGACAGCGATCAAGACCCCTCCGGAGCGTGAACGATTAGAACTACAGATTGCAGAACTGGAGTCTTATGGGAAAGAGATGGCTCAGGCGCGGATCGTCTTGCCCACGATCACCTTCGATCAGCGAATGGTGATCCACCGGGATGGCCGCGAGATCCATCTGCTTTTCTTGGGGCGCGGGCACACCGCCGGCGATATCGTGGTCTTTATCCCCAGCGAACGGGTGGTCGCGACCGGCGATCTCATGCACAGCGTGCTCCCCTACATCGCGGACGGCTATCCGGAGGAATGGCCCCGCACGCTAACCGCACTTGAAGCGCTTGCATTCGATCGCCTCGTCCCTGGACATGGATCCGTCCAACAAGGTAAGTTCGTGCTCGCCTTTTTCCGGAATTACCTGGAAGAGCTCAACGAAGCGGTAAAGCGTGGAATCGAGCGCGGCGCCAGTCTCGCCGAGCTGCAGCGCGCACTCGCGCCAGACCGCCTGCTCTCCCTCAACTCCGGCGGGCAACTGGCAAGGTTGGAGCGAGAGGCACAGCTGCTACTCGGGACCCTCACCAATCCCAATGACATGCTCAAGAGCCGCGTGTCGGATAACGTCGCCGAGATTTATCAATTCTATTCCAAACAGCGCGTCAGGTAATTGGTGATACGGGCACTGCTCTAATTTGAGTATTCCCTTCCCCTCGCACGCAGCTTGTGCGAAATTACCAGCATGAGGCGTTCCAGCAAACTAGTGAATGATCGCAATCAACAAGCCGCTAAGCTCGTGCGACTTTCCGCAGAATAAGAGTCGCCCCCCTGTGATCGATAAAGAGGCGCTTTCCCGATTCACGGCTCAGATGAACCAATAGGAAGGAAACAAAAGCAGGCCGACCAGGGGGAGAAGGCTCTCGGCCCGCAAGAGGGAGGAGATCGCGAGAACGGTGGCGTGGGCACGCTGGGACAAGAGAATGGAATGAAAATACGATACAGAACAAAATAAATGAGGACAGTGGGGCCAAGCCGGATGGCAGGAGTCAGAGAACTGTGCTAATAACCTTGGGAGGGAATCCTCGGGAGCCAGAGCCATGGCGTTGAGCGTTTTCGAGATCTGTGCCGGTGTGGGAGGACAGGCGGAGGGCCTGGAAGAGGCTGGATTCGAACTGGCCGCAGCGGTTGAAATTGACCATGACGCATGCGCGACTCTGCGAGAGAATCGGCCGCATTGGCAAGTCATTGAGGCGGATTTGCGGGAGATAGACGGTGAGCCATATCGTGGCGTAGATCTCCTGGCAGGTGGTGTGCCGTGCCCTCCTTTCTCGATTGCCGGGAAGCAGCTCGGCATCCGGGATGAGCGGAATCTCTTTCCCGATGCCGTTCGACTTGTTCGCGGGTTACAGCCCGCTGCTGTTATGCTTGAGAACGTGCCTGGATTCGCAATGGCGAAATTCCGGGCTTACCGCGGCTGGCTCATTGAAGAGCTCAGCCGCCTGGGCTACTACACCGAGTGGCGGTTGCTGAATGCGTGTTCATTTGGCATCGCCCAACTTCGTCCGCGATTCGTTTTGGTCGGGATCCGCGAACGATATGCGTCGTCTTTCGAGTGGCCCAAGCCGAATGGCGGGCTTCGCACCGTCGGCGAATGCATCGGAGATCTGATGGCAAGCCGCGGGTGGGAAGGCTCGGAAACCTGGCGGCGGCGGGCCTCCGGAATCGCCCCCACGATCGTCGGCGGCTCCAAGAAGCACGGCGGACCGGACTTGGGGCCGACGAGAGCTAAACAGCAGTGGAGAAAGCTTGCCGTCGATGGCCATGGTATCGCTAATGAGCCGCCAGACCGCACGTTTCCGCGCGAAGGAAATCCGCGGCTCACTGTGCGAATGGTGGCTAGATTGCAAGGAATATCCGACGAGTGGACGATCAAGGGAGCGAAGACTAGCGCATACCGCCAAGTTGGAAACGCTTTTCCGCCGCCCGTTGCGCGGGCTGTCGGGGAATCCATCGTCGCGGCGCTCGTCGGCAGAAAATATAGCGTCCGGCGATCCATGGAAGCGTCTCTGTTCACACGGGAGCGGGGAGCCGTCAAATATTCAACGTTCCCAAACGCGTCAACCAAGAACTGTCAAGGCCGAAAGGGCCGCCGGACCTGACCCAATGACACACCGGCAAACAAAGCTCCTCATCCTGTCTTCCTAGCGAACCGCTCTAGTTAATACTTTTCCGGCCTAGCTTAGTGGCGCTGTCTGCGTTCGACGGCCAGGAGGCATGGCGTGGCCGCCGAATGCCTCTAGCCAGGAGGTTAGTTGTACCCTATGATCGCGCTTATCACGGCAGGGTGGGGGCGCTGGCCAAGCGCGACTCCTGATGGCACGTTCAACAAATGCGCAGTTGGCGGTTGACCTCTATGAAAGGCTTCGAACTCAATATAATTGGACCGCCTCGACGGCGTGGCACGGCATCGCCCGGCTACTCCTGTCCTGCGAGATTTATCGGAGAGAGTGGGAGAGCTTCAGGAATGTTGTAGTTTACATCGATAGCAACCGCTTCACCGTCGGCGCGGCAGGGCCTCACGCCACTCTGCGCCGCGCAGAACAGCTCACAGAGTACCTGGCGGCGCAACTCGGGATCCAGCGGCAGGGACTCTGCCGAAGCGTCGGGACCTACTGGCGACAGCCCGGCATCCGCGCGTTGCAGCCGCATAACCTAGTCGGTAACGCCTACCGGTCACTTGTTGCAGCTGTTTTGCAGCGCTTCGGCGATCCCGACCTTGAGTATTCGGAGGAAGTGGATCCCCGCTCCGAATTTCCAGGGCATGCCTTTCCGACGCGCAGTAAGAGAGCCAGGCTCGATATCGTAGCCCGCCGCCAAAATAAAACTGTCGCGCTCCTTACGGTCCGCTGGCGCTTTCGCCACGACAGGCTTGACGTGATAGACGAGGCCATCGCCTATGCGCCTGCCCTGCGCAGATATAATCCAAACGGCAAGATGTACGCAGTCCTCGGCGAGTTCGACGGTGGTCGACTGCGAAAGGTGTTAGCCAATAGCGAACCCATACTGTCCAATGCGGCAATTTCGGCAGCAGTGCACTTCGCGCCTCAACTTATCCGCGAGGGACTGCAAGAGAACGACACACTTGTGCACCTTCGCAGCCTTGAATGGCTGATAGGTGAAACTTTCGGTTGGAAGTGACGCGGTGCTCCTTTGGACAGCTTGACGCCAGAGCGGCGCAGCCAGAACATGCGCGCTATACGAAGCCAGGGCATGGCGCCCGAGCTGGCGATCCGCTCTCTTGTTCACAGCCTGGGGTATCGGTTCAGGCTGCACAAGCGAAGTCTCCCAGGAAAGCCAGATCTGGTGTTCCCCTCGCGACACCAAGTCGTCTTTGTTCACGGGTGCTTTTGGCATCAGCACCGAAGATGCAAGATCGCAAGGCTTCCCCGGTCTAATAGGGGGTACTGGCTGCCGAAGCTTGCGCGGAACAGTGAGAGAGATCGCACGGTGAGGCGTACCCTGCGCTCTCTTGGATGGCAATCGTTGATTATCTGGGAATGCGAAGCGAAGAACGTAGATCGAGCCAAGCGGCGAATACTGAAGTTTCTGGGGCCAGCCAAGCAAATGGCCAGCACAACCGGGCGACCACGGCGGCAAGAATCTATCTTGACTGAGACCCCGATAAGGCATAAGAGAATCTTGATCTGAAACCTGGAGAGGAGAACATGAAATCGAATCGACGCGAATTCTTGAAGACCACTGGTGTTGCCGTTGGCGTGATGGCGCTGCCCCCATGGGCGCTCGATGCCACTTGGGCGGAGACAGCGGCCGTCGACAAGAACGGTTTGGCCGACATGGCTATATCGACCGCGAAGCGACTCGGAGTTGCGTATGCCGACATTCGCATCAACCGCTATCGATCTGAATCAGTCTCCACGCGCGAGCAACAAGTACAGAACGTAGCGCGGAATCAGAACTTCGGATTCGGTGTGCGAGTGCTTTGGCAAGGAGCCTGGGGATTCGCCGCCAGCCGCAATGTCACCCCGGAAGAAGTGCGCCGGATCACCGGGCAGGCGGTTGAGGTGGCTCGTGCCAATGCGCCTTATCAGCGCAAACCTGTGAAACTGGTGCCTGTAGATCCGGTGGTGACGAGCTGGAAGAGCGCGTTCGAGAAGGACCCCTTCGAAGTTTCCATTGATGACAAGATCCACTTTCTGCTCGGCCTGAACGAAACAGCGATGAAGACCAAAGGGGTCAGCTTCGTCAATTCGTCCGTGACCTTCGTGAATGAACAAAAGTTCTACGCCTCCACCGATGGCTCGCGCATCGAGCAGTACATCATCAGGGGATTCCCCAATTTCAACGTCACCGCCGTCAACCGTGACACGGGGGATTTCCAAACGCGCACCGCCCTCGCTGGGCCACAAGGGATGGGCTATGAATACATAGAAAAACATCCTTGGCTGGCCGAGGCGCAGCAGGCCAGCGAGGAAGTCGTTGCCAAACTCAAGGCGCGTCCGGTGGAGCCAGGTAAATATGATCTTGTACTCCATCCCTCTCACCTTTGGCTCACGATCCATGAATCAGTTGGCCATCCAACCGAGCTCGATCGCGCGCTCTGGTGGGAAGCCGATTACGCCGGCACGAGCTTTCTCACGCCTGACAAGACCGGCAAGGTGCAGTTCGGTTCGAGACTGGTCAACTTCTTCGCGGACCGGACGCAGCCGGCAGGACTCGCGACCGTAGGGTACGACGATGAAGGGGTTCGTGGTCAGCGCTGGTACCTGGTTCGAGAAGGGCGGTTCATTGACTGGCAGACGACCCGCGATCTCGCCCCGCTTATTGGTCGAAAGGAGTCCTATGGTTGTCTTCACGCCGACGGCTGGGGCAGCATTCCTTTCCCGCGAATGCCCAATGTGTCGCTCGAGCCATCGAAGGAGAGTGTCTCTCTAGACGACCTCGTTAGCGACGTTCAAAACGGCATCCTGATTTACGGCGATGGCAGCTACTCCATCGATCAGCAGAGGTATAACCTGCAATTTGGCGGCCAAACATTCTGGGAGATCAAGAAAGGCAAAGTGGGCGGAATGTTGCGTGACGTGGCTTACCAGTCTCGGACCACTGACTTCTGGGGCTCCCTCGACGGGCTGGGCGGGCAGGCCACTTATGCTCTCGGAGGCAGTTTCAGTGACGCAAAGGGGCAGCCAACCCAATTAAATGCTGTCAGCCACGGCTGCCCCGTCGCTCGATTTCGCCAGATCAATGTGCTCAACACCGCCGCAGGCCGAAACTAGGAGACTGCCATGCTACTCACCGAAAAAGAATCGAGGGCCGTTTGCGAGAAGCTACTCGGCTATGTGAAAGCCGACGATGCGAACGTGAGCGTTTCAAGCGAGGTGTACTCTCACCTTCGTTTTGCCGCTAACGCCTTTTCCAGTACAGGACGACGCGAGAACGCGACCGCCAGTGTAACCGTCTGGATCGAGAAGAAACGCGGCTCCGCATCCACCAATGATCTCGACGATGCCTCGCTCAAAATGACCGTCGGCGAGGCCGAGCAACTCGCGCGGATCTCTCCCGTGGATCGGGAATACCTGCCCACACTGGGACCGCAAACCTACAGACCCGCGAGTGGTTATGCGGACGCGACCGCGAACATTTCACTCCCGGCCCGGGCCAAGACCCTTAACGGCATCATCGCCGAATGCGAGAAGGCCAAGGTCGTCGGCGCTGGCTTCCATCAAGCGCGAGGCTCAACGAGCGCGGCGGCCACCAAGCGCGGGAACTTTCACTACGAGCGCTCCAGTCTCGTTAGTCTCTCCCTTACCGCGCGCACGCCCGATGGTGGAAGCTCGGGCTATTTTCTTCGCAATCATTTCGACATAGCCAAACTCGACACGGAACGGATCGCGCGAGAGGCGATTCGTAAAGCGCTGGACGCGCGCGACCCGCGGGTGCTTGAACCGGGGGTTTACCGGGTAATCTTGGAGCCCCAGGCTGTGGCCGATCTTCTCTCCTTCTTTTCATTCGGCTTCGATGCGCGCAACGCTGACGAAGGTCGCAGCCCCTTCTCGGCCCCCGGCGGGAAAACCAGACTCGGCGAAAAGGTTTTCGACGAGCGAATCAACTTATATAGCGATCCCTGGAATCCCGACCTCCCCGGCTCTTCGTCCAATCAGGCTGGAATTCCGGCTGAGAAGATTTACCTCGTGCGCAATGGTGTGGTGGATAACCTGGTTTACTCGCGGTTTTGGGCCAGTCAGAAAGGAAAGCAAGCCACGCCCGGTCCCGTTAATGCCATCATGGAGAGCTCCGCGCCCCCCGCGACGCTGGACGAGATGATTAAGACGACTGAACGCGGACTGCTGTTGGGCCGATTTTGGTACATCCGCGCGGTTGACCCACGCACTGCGCTGCTGACGGGTCTCACTCGAGACGGAATCTGGTATATCGAGGGCGGGAGAATTCAGTATCCTGTTCGCAACTTTCGATTCAACCAGAGCATCATGCAATTGCTCGCTCCGGGGAATGTCGAGATGATCGGCGCTCCCGAGCGAGTCGGCAGCTCGGAGGGCCAGGGCGGCAATGCCTCACTGCTTCCTGCACTTAGAGTGAAACAGTTCAGGTTCACCTCACAGTCCGAGGCGGTTTAAATTGGCATCGTTGACTCCCACACGGGCGTCAAACCTATATGAGTTTGACGAAATTAGTTCCCAGACGCCGTTTGATTCTTGCCTTAGGCTTGGTGGCAATCGGAGCGGGACTGGTCTTCCTACCCTACGCGATCAGCCCAGATTCCTATCGCGGCCAGATCATACGCCAGGTTGAACAGCGTCTCGGCCGATCGGTAACACTCGGGTCACTCTCTTTACGCTCCCTCCCGTCAGTAAGAATTGAGGCTAGCGATGGTGTGATCGGCGACGATCCCCAATACGCGAAGGGCGCCTTCGTCGCGGCAAAGTCCGTGCGTCTGGGGATCGATCTCTGGTCGCTATTAAGAGGCCGTCTGACCGTACACAGCCTGGAGTTGGTAGAGCCGGCGGTGACCTTGATAAGAGCGAACGACGAAACTTGGAACTGGAGCACCCTTAGACCACTGCAATCGACTGAACCCGGCACCCAGCGAGCGCCCATCGACATCGACATTCGGAACGGCCGCTTCACGGTTATCGATCGCAGCCGATCGCCAAACTCCGAGCACACATACCTCGGCGTTGACTTTGCAATCCACAACTTCGCATCCCAATCAGTTTCGCCTTTTACTCTCGACATCACCATGCCAGGACAGAATGGCGGACGCCTTCGGATCAAAGGGAGCATCGGACCCATTGATCCCACAGGCCTAGCTCGGTCCGCGATAGAGGCGCAATTGAAGGTGGATAAAGCAGACCTGCCGAGCCTGGAAGCGCTGCTCGGCCAAAGTTCGGCCCGGGCCGGGAACATCACACTCGATGCGAAGGTGAAGGGATCGCTGGCCAAGGAAATCGAAGCTCGCGGCGAGCTTTCGGGCCAAAACTTGAGATTCACTGAAGGCAGTGCCCCAACCACGATCCCACTGGTAGCGAATTTTGAGATTTCAGTAGCCGCCCAACAAGGATCAGGCTACGGAGTGAAAATCGCCCAGGCTGATCTCAAGCTCGGCAAGACCCGCACATCCATCACCGGGGAAATCAATCATCTCCCGAATGAGCCCGCCCTTGATCTTCACTTCCGAGGCGAGCAGGTGTCGCTCGATGGGCTGCTCGAGTCAGTTCATGCCATAGGCTTGGGACCTCCCGCGGGTACATCGGCAAGCGGCCAGGCGGGAATCGATATTCGCGCCACCGGCCCCCTGAAGGCTCTCGCCTTGACTGGCCAGGCGGAAATACGGGAAGTGAAACTCCAGAGGTCAAAATCGGCGGAGACGATCAGGATCCCGGAACTGAAGCTGAGACTTGATTCGGCATCCATCAGTGCATCGCCTTTCTCCACGATCTTGGGCAAACGAACCTCGGTCGAGATTACCTCTCTGATGGTGCGCAATTACACTCAGAAGCCGCGGGCGCATCTAGAAGTAGCAGTCCACAATGCACCGTTAGACGATTTACTGAAGATCGGACAATCCTTCGGCTACCAACCTAATCTGACTGGAACTGGCGTGGCCTCACTCGAGGCTGCGATAGAAACCGATATTGGCGATACCGTTTCGCCTGCGCATATTTCGGGAAAGGGAAACCTCACCAGCGCCCGGCTCGAATTCCTCCGGTTCACGAGGCCGTTAGAGATCAGTGCGGCCGATCTAAGTTTCAGCGGAGAAAGCCTTCGGATCGCCATCGGGCGCCTGATGTGCGATAACTTCGTGGCAACCGATTTGAAGAGTCAGCTCGTGCGGCGAGGTGAGATCCTGGATGTGAATCCGCTCACGTTCACGTTCTTCGGCGGCCAGTACCAGGGGCAAATGAGAATCGACCTGTCCGAGCGCAACTCCAACCTAACAGTCAACGGTCAATTCGGCGGCGTTGATGTCAATCAATTTCTCTCCTCGGACCCCACACTGAAGAATGTGGTGTATGGCCACGCCAAAGGAACAATGAACTTGCGAACACAGGCCAGGAGATTGGACGCGAAATCGATGCTCGGCTCCGGTCGGATAATAGTGACGGACGGCCGCTTTGCTAGTTTTGAACTGCCTCGGCAGATGGAGATTCTGGGAAGAATAACCGGCTTGCCCACGGGCGGCGTGGGAACCGAATTCCGCTCACTCACTACAGACTTCCGCTTCGAGAACGGAAGGATCTTCGCGGAGAACCTGCGGTTGGAGATGAACGATATCACTGTCACGGGCCACGGCGTGCTCAACTTGAGCGAGCCCCTGACCACCGACTTTGAATTGCTTACACAATTGACTCCGTCGTTGAGCCGGCGGGTTCTGCCGCAAGAGAACATTACCTCCATAGTAGGAAACTTTTTCATGGACCAGAACAGGCTGAGCGTTCCGCTGAAGATGTCTGGCCTCGTCACTCGACCGTCCTTCTATCTGAACGCCGAGGTCTTGCAGAAGCAGTTGGCCGAGCGCCTGACACGCCGACCTGACCAGACGCTGAGAGGGATTTTCGATCTCCTCAAACCCCGCGTGAAAGAGACCGCATTAGAGGAAAAGAAACCCTAGCCAATCTGCCGGGCGAATCGGATGGCCGGATCGGCAGTGGGATAGACATAGCTCTAGTAATCCGCACCCAGCCGGCGAATGTGAAGGAAAATGCACCTTCGCCCAAGCCAAGAGTCGAAGTGTACTCCCGCCCTCCGATTGATCGAGCGCTGCCGGCGCTAGAGAAGCGTTGTCAAGGCTCCCAGCAATGCAAGCACAAGGAGAATCAGCACGCTGTTCGTGTTCAACCCTGGGCCAAGCAGCAGGATGACGATAAGGATCAGCGCTAGATTAGGTATCTGGGCCGCCAAAAAGAGCGCGGGGGAGAGAATCCCGATGGCTGCTAGTTTTTTCATAGTCTACCTTCCGTTCGAGAATTCTTGGACATAACAGACCCGCGTTATGTCGGCTACCTACCGGCAAGCAGGAATACAATTTCCATGCCAGACTCTTTCTAAAAGGTTAACCTCTTGGCCCACCAGTTATTGTTACGCTGGGGACCGGCAACAGGAGTATGCCCGGTCAGGACAACCTGAAGGAGAATCTCCCGGTTCGGCCTCAGTTATGCGGTTTCGACGTAATCGCGAATGCGGAGACTACTTACTCGGATTGAAACCAGACTGCCCCGCCCCGCAGCATTGCCAATGAAACAGTCGATCGTGTCTAATACGCCGGGTTAGCAACGTCCCCGCCAAAAAATCTCGGAGGTCTAATTGATGATCAAGAAAGTTCTCGGCCTTGCTCTGTTACTGGCACTCAACCTGATTGCCATGGCACAGCAACCGGCCCCTCCCAAGACGCACTTGAAAGTCGGTGATCCCGCGCCTGACTTCACGCTCACTGATACCAAAGGCAAGCAGGTGAAGCTCAGCGACTTCAAGGGCAAGAAGAATGTCGTGCTCGCGTTTTACGTGCTGGCGTTTACCGGTGGCTGAACGAAGGAGCTGAAGGCGTATCAGGCTGATATCGCCAAATTTGATGCGACCGACACACAGATCCTGGGGATCAGCGTGGACAGTTTCGCCGCCAACAGGCGGTTCGCCGAAGATCTGGGAGCGACATTCCCATTACTCAGCGATTTCAGACGCAAGGCGTCCAAAGATTATGGGATCCTCAATGAGGAACAGGGTTTCGCTACGCGAGCCACATTCGTCGTGGATAAGGAGGGCATTATCCGCGGCATCGAGCAAGGCTCGACAGCAATCGACCCAACGGGGGCCTATCAAGCATGCAGTGTGCTCACCAAGAAATGAGTCAGAGAAAGCGCTGTTGAGTCCTTCCGCCACTGCGACTGGCAGTAGCCCGCTCCCACCAGGCGAGATGGGACGTCACAGTCAGTGATGCCTCGCCGAGGCGGTAGCATTTCTTCGCGTTTGCCGAGAAGTGCTGAGGAGCCGGTTACGAGGCAGCAAGGCCGATATCGATCGGCACCCCCGGTACAGGAGGTCTCCCGGTTATCAAACCTACAAGCTCGATGACGAGAAAATAAGTAGCGGCAGCAGCGATCAGGAATGCAAGGTTCCCCCCAGGAACCCGAAGGCGAGCACTATCAGCGCCCCTAGATTGGGCGTGACAATGGCCAGCAACCGATGGCAACCGGCGAGCAGACAAGCCCCGCAAGGGCCAGAACTTTCCTCATAGATACCCCCTCACTTCAAGATTGACGACCGATTCGTGCGATTCCAGCAGAGATCCCCTCGGCGTCAATCGTTTCAACCGCCCGCTCGCGGTGGGTCAGTTTGATGGCCTCCAGGGTATGACTTCTCTTCCTTGGGCGCGAAACCGATGGTTTTCTCAGAAATAACTTGGGGCCTCACAATGGACGAGAGACAGAAGCTGGTTCCCCGTACGGGCCGGACCCCCGGAACGGGTCTTGACGATGTGCCGACCCGATGTGAGTTGGAACGCCCTCTGGCCGCTGGAACCTGGGCCACCTCCGAAATCGGGCGGCCATCGATGCCGCCCGTACAGATTGAGCCATCTCCGTGGGGCAGTCCGACTCCTCGAACTACAAATTAATTCTTGAAAAGCCATAAGATCGTCGGACAATTCTCTCTAACGTCCGACGTTCACTCCGAATTGAGCCTGAACCGAAGTATTGCGCAGGTCGCTCCTCACCTGGTCAATCGCGCTCTGCAGTTTCGGGCTGACCCTGAGGCTGCTGATGGTCGCCAGGAACTGATCTACATCCGCGACATCTCCCTGGCTTACAATCACTGGCCTCACCCCAACCATGCTGCGCGCCATGGGCATAAACCGGGAGATCAACTGACGCGCTTGCAGAAGCAGGCGATAGTTCTTCAAGAGGAGCGCGGTCGCCTCCGCAGAATTGTCGTAATAAAGCCGAATGTATTGCTGACCCTGTGGGGTGCGACTCAGCACCTGGTCCCTAAAGTTGTAAAGTGTCTCGAGTGTGGATTGCTCCTCCGGAGTGCCCGCGACGACTGCGGTGCACGTACAAGTTTGTGGAGGCGGTGGCGGCGGCGGTGGGGGTGGCGGCGCGCCGCACTCACCCAATGTGGCGCCGAGTGCGGATAGTACGTTTTGAACAGTATTAGCGACGCCAATGTTGTTTGTGCCGCTTCCCCCACCGGCGAAGTTCAAACCGATGATCTGATTGCTCAGATTGAGTACAGGTGAGCCGGAGTCTCCCGGCA
>JACXTT010004572.1_pt1 | contig 20510 bp, 21 predicted proteins | sample 9270951 | NCBI WGS metagenome assembly JACXTT01 (sample SAMN15532306, study PRJNA645909) | rock metagenome | isolation source: weathered quartz diorite | place: Puerto Rico | collected 2017-06-21
TTTCGCGGCCTTGCACTCCGAGGCCGGCACACTCCATTCCTGCGCTGCGGCCGCGACCAGCATTTCGCGTGCGGCCGCGCCAGCCTGGCGCACGTATTCCTGGGAGTCGCGGATGCCGCGACTGCCGCCGGTGGACATGTCCTTGAAGATGCGATTGCGCCGCACGTGCTCGTTCACGTCCGCGTATTCGGCGCGCACCTTGCTCCAGTCGCACTCCAATTCTTCGGCCACCAGTTGCGCGAGCCCGGTGAAAGTACCCTGACCCAGTTCGGAACGGGCGATGCGGATCACAACCGTGTCGTCGGGCTGGATCACGACCCAGTGCGTCACTTCGGGTACCTGCGCGGCGCCTTCTGCTGCCCGAGCCGCGCCCGGCAGTTTGAATCCGATTGCCAGGGCGCCGGTCGCTGCGGCGGTCTTGACCAGAAATTCGCGACGACCCACTTCGATGGTTTGTGTCATGGCGGTCTCCCTCTATGCGGACTTGGCGGCGAGATGGATGGCTTCGCGCACTCGGACGTAGGTTCCGCAGCGGCAGATGTTGGTCATCGCCGCGTCGATCTGCTCGTCCGTGGGCTTCTTCGTTTCCCTAAGCAGCGCGGCGGCGGCCATGATCATGCCGCTCTGGCAGAATCCGCATTGCGGCACCTGCAGCTGCACCCAGGCTTTCTGCACCGGATGGGAGCCGTTCGGAGACAGCGCTTCGATGGTGGTGATCTTCTTGCCGGCCACCGCGGAGGCCGGCATCACGCAGGAGCGCACCGGCTGGCCGTCCACGTTCACCGTGCAGGCGCCGCACATGGCGATCCCGCAACCGTATTTGGTTCCGGTCAGCCCCAGTTCATCGCGCAAAACCCAAAGCAGCGGCATGTCGTCCTCGACATCGACGCTGACCTGCTTGCCGTTCACGTTGAGAGTTGTCACAGTTCGCCCCCTATAAAATGTAAGGAACTATTCACAACGACCATCACCATCGAATGATGCGCATAAGCATAAACCGTTGGCGCTGGGGATGTCCGGTCCGCGCCACCAGTTCCTGAGAGCGCGCGGGTGCAACCGGAGTTCCCAAGAGTACAGTAACGGCCCTCGCTGTCTCTGTAGTACATTCGCCGTCATGGACGTTTCCGTACGCGCAAGCTCACAAACATTGCCGCCGCAAAGAAGTGGTGGCTCACCCGAGGACGTCGTCGAGCTCTCGGACGTGCGCTTTTCCTGGTCCAGAGGAGCGCCTTTCGTGATCGACATCGGCAGCCTGCGGGTCGCGCGCGGAGAGCGCGTTTTTCTGCGCGGCCCCAGTGGCAGCGGCAAGTCCACGCTGCTCAGCCTGCTCGCCGGCGTCATCACACCCAGGGAAGGCAGCATCCGAGTGCTCGGCCAGAACATCGGCGCCCTCGATGGCGCCGCACGCGACCGCTTCCGAGCCGACCACATCGGCTTCATCTTCCAGATGTTCAACCTCATCCCGTATCTGTCGGTGGTCGAGAACGTCTGCCTGCCCTGCGGCTTCTCGCCGCGTCGCAAGGACCGAGCCGAACGCGAAGGCGGGGCCGTTCGGGCCGAGGCAGCGAGGTTGCTCGAGCAGCTCGACATGGGGGAGGCGGCCGTGCTGCGCTCCCCGGTGACCGAACTGAGCGTGGGCCAGCAGCAACGGGTCGCGGCGGCCCGGGCGCTGATCGGGGCGCCGGAGCTGGTGATCGCCGATGAACCGACCTCGTCGCTCGACGCTGACCGCCGCGCGGCCTTTCTCGACCTGCTGTTCCGCGAATGCGCGCGCGAGCGGGCCGCGTTGATCTTCGTCAGCCACGACGCGTCGCTCGCCCCTCTGTTCGATCGCGCGATCCAGTTCGCCGACATCAACCGCGCGGCCGGGGCCGCGCTGGCGCCGGGCTGAGGTCTCCACGATGGTCCTCGCGCTCGCCGTCAAGAGCCTACGCAACCGCAAGTTCACCGCGCTGCTTACGGTGCTGTCGATCGCGCTCGCGGTGATGCTGTTGCTCGGCGTGGAGCGGTTGCGCAGCGAGTCGCGAGAAAGTTTCGCCGCCACGATCTCGGGCACCGACCTGGTGGTTGGCGCGCGCAGCAGCCCTGTGCACCTGCTGCTGTTTTCCGTGTTCCGGATCGGGAATGCCACCAACAACATTCGCTGGAGCAGCTACAGCTACATCGCGCAGCGCCCGGAAGTGGCTTGGACCATTCCCCTGTCGCTGGGAGATTCGCACCGCGGTTTCCGCGTGCTCGGCACCGCGCGCGAATACTTCGAGCACTTCCGCTTCGGGCGCAACCGCAGGCTCGAACTTGCCCAAGGGGGCCTTTTCGACGGCGTGCACGACGCGGTGCTTGGCGCTGACGTCGCCGCGAAATTCGGGTACAAGCCCGGCGACTCGATCGTCATCGCCCACGGCGCGGGCGAGGTGAGCTTTTCGTTGCACGAGGATCAGCCGTTCCGGGTGGCCGGGGTCCTGGCGCGGACCGGCACGCCGGTGGATCGCACGGTGCACGTCACGCTGGAGGGCCTGGACGCCGTTCACGCGGAAACGTCTGAAGATGCGCTCGACCCGCTCGCGGCCGCAGGGCATGCAGGCGCGGGCAAGCACGAACATCACGCCGGAAAGCAAACCGAGCGCGCGATTACTGCCTTCCTGGTGGGGCTCAAGTCTCGCGGTGCGGCGCTGTCGATGCAGAGGCTGGTCAACGAGTATTCCGGCGAACCGTTAACCGCAATCCTGCCCGGCGCCACGCTGCTGGAAGTCTGGGAAATCGTGGGAGCGGCGGAGAAGACGCTGTTTGCGGTATCGGCGCTGGTGGTGGTGGTGGGGCTCGCAGGCATGCTCGTCGCCCTGCTCACCAGCCTGACCGAACGCCGCCGCGAGATGGCGGTGCTGCGATCGGTCGGGGCGCGCCCGGCGCACGTCTTCGGCCTGATCCTCGGTGAAGCGGCGTTTCTGACGTTGTTGGGAATTGCACTTGGAATCGGGGTCCTCTACCTGGGGCTGGCGGCCGGCCGGCCGTGGCTCGAGTCCCGCTTGGGGCTGTTCATCGTGGTAGGCTGGCCCTCGGCTTACGAGTTCACGTTGATGCTCGTGGTGGCCGCGGCCGGTGTGCTCATCGGCTTGATACCCGCATATCGCATTTACCGCTATTCGCTCGCCGACGGCATGACCATACGTATCTGACACCGTTAGAGTGCCGCCACGATGACCCGTCCCCACCGTTATGTCCTGATCCTGCTCTGCACCCTGCTGATGCCGAACGCCTTGGCCGACGAACCCCGCCGGGTGATGTGGGCGGACCTGGTGCCGAAGGCCGCGGCAATGGATAACCCGTTTCTCAAGCTCACGAAGGAACAACTCGCTTGGGTCAGCAACGTCGCCGCAGTGCGCGATCGCGAAGATCGCGGCGACAGAACGCTATCCGCGACGGAACGCGAGAACGAGCAGGCACTTTCGCGCAAGCTCGCAGCGGCGGGCATCGACGTCGACGGCCTGCTGGCGGAGCGCATGAAAATCATCGAGCGCGGCCGGGCGGTAAATCCCTTGCTCAATGGTCAGAACGTGCGCCTGCCCGGCTATCTGTTGCCGCTGGAGTTTTCCGGCAAACAGGTCAGCGAATTCCTCCTGGTACCCTGGGTCGGCGCCTGCATCCATACGCCCCCGCCGCCGCCGAACCAGATCGTGCACGTCAGACCGGAAAAGCCGGTTGAAATGGTCGGAATGTTCGCGCCGGTATGGGTTACGGGGCACATGACGACCGGTGCGACGAAGAAGAGCCTGTCGCTGGTCGATGGGAGCGCCGATATCGACGTGGGCTATTCGCTGCGGGCGAGCGTCGTGGAGCCTTACAAGGAATAGCCCCCGTGGGGTTTACTTGAATGCCGGCAACGCGGCTACCGCGCCGATTTGTCCGGCAATGTGCTCGTGCGGTGCGGGTTTGTTCATGACGGTGCGCATTTTCAGGCTGTCGACACCGTCCTCTTCCACATTGATGCGCAAGACCGCCATGGCGCTGAATTTCAGTTCCGGCGAATACCAGATTGTCATCGTGCTGGTGTCTCCGCTGGCACGGACGTTGACAACGATGAACGGGGTGTTGAGCTCCATCCAGGGGTTCTTCAGGTCGGCGAACGAGGCAGTGATCACCGGCTGTCCGTCGAGTTCGAGCGTGACATAGGTCTTGTCGCTGCTGCCACCGCGCTTTACGATCTCGGCGGCTCGAAACCAGCCGGCACCAAGCACGTGAAACGTTGTCGCGTTACCCGATGGCGTGGCACCCACTTCGCGATTGGCAGTGACGATGTCGCCCCTGAAAACCTCTCCGCACGCAACCGCGGCCGTTGCGCCAGCCCACAGCAGGGCTGCGGCAGCCGCGCATGCCAGCGTGGGAAAAGAACATTTTGAAATCGGGTTCACCCAGATTCGCCTTTCTCGTTCCGGATAGTCTAGCATCGTACCGAAGGCCTTAGGTCCAAACCTTTTCAACGCTCTTGCGGCCGGCCCTCGGGCCGACCGATTCCAGCCCCTGTTTCCTATTGTCGATCAACGTCGTACAATGGCCGGACATCAACGATATCGGTCTTCATGTTTGATGCGCTGAGCCAACGCTTCCCAGGATACGAAGACTGGACCATCGCGCTCCTGCCGGTGCTCCTTATTGCCTACTTCACTCCGCTGCTCATCGCAGTCCTCCGCAAGCACCGTTTCACAACACCGATCGGTCTGATCAACTTTTTGCTCGGCTGGACAGTTGTCGGCTGGCTGGCTGCCATCGTTTGGGCGGTCAACAAGGATGTGCGCGAAGCGGCCGAGGACCAAGAGCCGGAGTCAGGCCCGCTTTATTCGATCAACGAGCCGAGCTGGAACGAGTTGGCCGCGGAAAGCCAGGCCGCAGCACAGGAATCGGCGAGGAAGTGCTCGTTCTGCGCCGAAGAGATCAGGGTGGAGGCGATCGTCTGCCGCTACTGCGGGCGTGACGTCGCGCCGGCGTCGGCCAACGGGCAGCAAGGCGCCGCGGCGACTGCAGTGTCGATCGAGCAAAGCTTCGAGGAGCTGAAATCTTTGCTGCAGGACCGCGACGAAATCGCCGCGCAGGAACTGGCCGAGGGCAAGTTCCCGGCAGCTACGAACTACGTGGACTCGCGGGAAAAGGTCGCCAAGGAGCGCGCTGCGGAGCCAGGCAAAGAGGCGGTTTCGGCGGAAATGGACTGGGAAACTTCGCTGTGGAAGAAGATGGGGGTGGAGAAAAACCGCGCGTGATCCCCCCGCCATCCGTTGCACCTGCGGGCCGATGGCCGGTATCGAATGTGTTCAACGCAAGGTAATGTCAACCTGGATTTCCTGGCGAGCTTTCTTGCCGTTCTCCTCGCTGCGCTGTTCATTTTCGGCTACGTGATCGTGAGCCCCGTTTCGGTCGGCGCGGAAGTCTCTACTCTGGCACTCGGCACGGCCACACCGGGCGGGGGTTTCACCGTTTACGGCGAAGCGCTCGCAGAGACACTGCACGAAACCGATCCGACCCTCGACATCAAGCCCCGGCCGACCGCGGGCAGCAAGGAAAACATCCCGCTGCTCGAATCAGGCCAGCTCGACCTGGGGCTGGTCGAAGGAACGGCCGCGTACGAAGCGCTGACGGGAATCGGGCGTTCCCCGGCGCCGTTGACGGTGGTTGCCGCCACGTACCCCAGCCCCGGCATGTTCGCCGTGCGCGCCGATTCGCCCTATAGGACCATCGCTGATCTGAAGGGACAGCGCGTCATCTTCGGCGCGGCGGGTTCCGGTTTTGTGCTGTTCGCGCGCTATGTCCTCGACGGCCTGGGTCTGGACATGGACAAGGACTTCGATGCCGTGCTGCTGGAAAAAGTGAAAGACGCTGCGCCGATGGTGCTGAGCGGGGAAGCCACCGCGTTGTGGGGTGGCGGCATCGGCTGGCCGGGATTCGAGGCGATAGCTCGCGGCCCGAAAGGGGCACGCTTTATAGGCTTGGAGCCGGACGACATTTCCAGGATCCAGACGAAGCACCCGTTTCTGAAAACCATGTCGGTTGCAGTCGGTACCTATCCCGGGCTCGATCGCGCCATTGCCACCGTGGGCTCATGGGGCCTCATTCTTGCGCGGCCGGACCTGCCCGATGACCTCGCCTACCGCTTTGCGCGCGCCCTGCACCGCGCGCGGCCGGCGCTGGAGCAGCGGCTCGCGCAGGCGCGGGAAACCACCCCGGCCAACACCCTCGCCGCCTCCCCTCGCAGCGAGTTTCTGCACGCGGGTGTCACACGTTACTTGAGAGAGATCGGGCTGATGCAGTAATCCCCGGACTTGCGCTTCTGGCGCAGAGCCGGTTCCAACCTGCAGAGCGACTTCGCCACGCAACCGGCTTCGGCCGAGACCATCTCGATGCGTCGCGGTCCACAATGCAGGCCAAGGGAATTATCCTATGCTCGATGCGGGAGACATCGCTCTTCCGGGAGACTGATCATGGCCCCGACGTTCCGCAAACTTCATCCGCATTTCGTCGCCATTCGATCGCCTATTCGAGACAGATACTCGGGTTCGAATTCTCGAGGCAGGAGCAGGCTCGAAGGCGCCGCGCATCCGCTGCTGCACACCAACCCGCGCACGCAACGCCGGTCGCTCTACCTCGCGTCGCACGCCTGGCGGATCATCGACTGGCCGCTGCCCGAGGGTCGGCTCCTCCTGCGCGATCTCATCGAACACGCAACCCAGGCGCGATTCGTATACCGCCACATCCGGCGTCCCGGCGACCTGCTGATTTGGGATAACCCGCCACCATGCACCGCGGCGCCCCTTCGACGACGCAAAGTATCGCCGGGAACTGCGTCGCGTGACGACGCTGGACATCGGGTCGCCCCCCGGCACCTGACCGGATCGCCGGCCGGCCGTGGAGATGCGCTCCCAGGCTCGATGTGCAAGCTGAATTGCTACCTATTCGCGTCCCGGAAAAATGAAGCGCCCCGACCACTTTCACGATCGGGGCGCTTGTGCTGCTTAGGCAATCCGGCCTGAACTACCGGGCCAAACTCCTGAAACTGCGGGTTGATCCGGTTTGCCGTCCGGTGTTGCCTTGTAGGTCGCTCACGGGATCACCTCCTTTCAAAGTTGCCAGCCTGTAGTGTAGCAAACGAATAAAGCACCGGGCCAGTACCTGGGCGCCCCGAGGGCTGCCCTTCGAAGAGCAGCCTTGGCTGGCAAGCCTCTGGCGCCGGCCTTTGTAATCGATGTGCCGGACGGCCGAAGGGGTTGCCGACGGTTGGCGCGTTCAATGCTCGGGCGCGCGCCGGATTCGCCCCGTTCTGCTTATTTGACCAGACCTTCCGCCTTCATCGTTTCCCTTACCGCCGGTCTGGTGGCGACGCGGGCCACAAGATTCTTGATGTTCGGCCACTTGTCCAGGTCGATCTTGAGCCCTTTGGTCCAGTTGAGCACCGTGAAAAGATACGCATCCGCCACGGTGAATTTCTCCCCCGTGATGTACTGCTTGCCGGCGAGCAATTTTTCCAGCGCATTGAAGCGCCGTTCAACGGTGCCGAGCTGTACTTCTTTCATTTCGGGGGTCATCTTCGGATTGAAGAGCGCGCCGAGCTGCTTGTGGATCTCGGTGGCGGCGAAGTTGACTGCTTCCATTTGGCGATAACGCTCCATGGTGCCCATCTTCGCGGTCAGGCCACATTCGGGTTTCTGGTCGGCGAGGTACTGAATGATGACACCGACCTCGGTGAGTACCTGGCCGTTATCCATCTTGAGTGCGGGTACATAGCCCTTCAGATTGATCGTCCAGAAGTCTTCGCCGGCGGCGGTTTTCTTGGCGGGGATGTCCACTTTCTCAAGTTCGATCTGGTGGCCGGCTTCGCGGGCAACGATATGCGGGGCCATCGAACAGGCGCCAGGTGAATAGTAAAGCTTCATGCGTGCATTCCTCTTTCGATGGGCAACGGGGTCCGTCGCGCAGTCAATGATACCGAGCGCCCGCCCGCTGTGGGCGACTACAGTCACGACCACTTCCTCCCCTGGCTATTCCACCTTGAAAAGGCGGGTATAAGGCTCCATTGTCGGTGGTACTCGTCCCGGCAAGCTGAACGGCCCCACCTTCTCGCCGTCGGACAATCCACCTGCAGCCAGTCAACCTAACCCGTAGAGGCCAGCATGCCCGCATTTACCCATTTGCTCATCATCGCCAACGTCGGCATTTTCCTGCTGCAACTGGCGGGGGGCGGCGGCCTCGTGCAATGGTTCGCTCTCTGGCCGGGTGGGGGCGCCGGCCTGGCGAGTCTGCCGCTGCTGACTCCCTGGCAGTTGGTGACCTACAGCTTCCTGCACGGCAACCTGATGCACCTGGCGTTCAACATGTTCGCGCTGTGGATGTTCGGAACCGAACTGGAACGCGTCTGGGGCGCGCGCCGCCTGGCCACGGCCTATTTCGCGAGCGTCGTGACAGGTGCCGTAACACACCTGCTGGTCGCTGGGGCTTTCGGCGGCGGTGGTGGGCCGGTCGTGGGAGCTTCGGCCGGTGTGTTTGGCCTGCTCCTGGCATACGCGCTGCTTTTTCCGAATCGAAGAATCATGCTGCTTTTCCCGCCGATCCCGATGCCCGCGCGCGTGTTCGTGCTGCTCTATGCCATCCTGGAACTGGTCTTGGGCGTCACCGGAACGCAATCCGGCGTGGCACATTTTGCGCACCTGGGCGGACTGCTGGGCGGTTGGTGGGCCTATCGCTTCGGTCGCAGCCGACCGCGGTACCGCCGAGGCTGAGAGTCCGTGCTGGGGTACTATCGCGACTTTTACGGAAAGGATTCCTCATGAAAGTCCTGATGCTCTGCATTTGGACATTTCTCGGCACCGGGTTCTACGGCGCGCAAGCTGCCGCGGCGGAACTTGCGAACGACGAGCAGAAAACCCTCTACGCAATCGGTGTCGCGCTCAGCCAGTCGCTGCATGATTTCTCACTGAGCGAGGCTGAACTGGAGATCGTGAAGTCCGGCCTTTCCGATGGCGCACTGAAGCGACGCCTCAAAGTCGATATGCAGACCTACGGACCGAAGATCGAACAGATGGGGAAAGCTCGTGGTGCGGCTGTTGCGGAGCGGGAAAAGAAAGCTGGAGCCGCATTCCTAGCAAAGGCTGCCACGGAACCGGGGGCCAGGAAAACCGTGTCGGGAGCGATCGTCAAGACCCTCAGGGAGGGCAGCGGCCCGTCACCAACCGCAACCGACAAGGTGAGGGTTCATTATCACGGCACCCTGGTGGACGGGACGGTGTTCGACAGTTCCATCAAGCGCGGGCAGCCGGTCACTTTCCCGCTGGGCAACGTGATCAAGTGCTGGGCTGAAGGCTTGCAGCAGATGAAGGTGGGTGGCAAGAGCCGCCTGGTATGCCCCGCCAGCATCGCCTATGGGGAACGAGGATCACCGCCCATCATCAGGCCCGGCGCCACTTTGATATTCGACGTCGAACTGGTCGATATCGTCAAATAGCGGGGTGCCCGTGCTTGATCAGCGAGACCGGCGCAGGGGGAATGGAGTCTGGTCAGGGCCACCTGACTGACATGGCCGGATTCGGGGGTGGCTCAGAAGCTGACCTTGGACTTCAACAAATACTGAACCGGCTTGATGCTGGGATCGGCGTTCAGCGGGAATGCAACATCGGCGTGTAACACGTTGCCGACCGAGGAGCGGGCGTTGAGGATGCGCAGGCCGAACCCGGCATCGCTGAGCCAGCCCGGGTTGACGGTATTCTGGTTGTCGCCGCCCCAGGCGCGGCCCACGTCGAAGAACACCGCGCCGCCGACACGAAATAGCTGGAACGGATACCAATCGGAATAAACGCGCTCCTCGAAGGAGAGTAGTGCACGCCGGTCTCCGCTCTGGTATCGCAATGGGTAACCGCGCAGACCGTTGTCTCCCCCCAGTTGCAAGACATCCGAAACGTCCGGGTTTTTGGTCATGTCTCCTGAAACTGAAGTGAAGAACAGCGCGCGCTTGCTCTGCGGGACATAGTATCGGACAGAGCCGCTCAGCAGCTGGCGTTCATAACGGCCATCTCCGTACTGTCCGGACAGGGACGCCGATGTCAACAATGTCTGAGTTGACCGAAGTTCAAAACCCTTGCTGACGCTGCCGGAGTAAAGCCACAAGTCCCGGGTGGAACCGATAGCAGTCAATGCACGCCCCAATTGCACGCGCGACTGGAAACCCATGGCGAAGTATTCGGGACGTTCGATCTGGTCCCGGTTCTTGAATTTCCGGTAGTCGTCTTCGATGATTTCGTAGCGAAAAAACGGCGCGACCAGCGTCTGGTCGGGCGGCAACTCCGTAGGTGGGGTCAGGCCCGGTTCGATCCCGTAAGTGTCGGCTTGATAGGCAAGGCCGAGGGAGTAGCGCCGCGTCCAGCCGTCGACGAGGCCCTCCGACCAGCCGCCGAAGGCCTCCGCCGACTCTTGCCGATGGCGATACTGACTGGCAACCACGCCGCTGTTGTAGACGGAATCGAGGCGGTTTCCCTTCGAGAGACTCAGTCCGGCGGCCCAGCGCGTGTCCAGCGCATAGAACGGCCTGGCGAGGTTGAAAGACTGTTGATGGCCGTCATCGAACATGGCATACGAGTAAGCGATGGAAGTCCAGCCGCCGAAGGCGTTATTCTGCGAAATCTGGAATTCGGTTCCGTTTCGATCGACATCCGAGGTGCGCGATACGCCCAGGGATGTGCCGGTACCCAGCAGGTTCTCTTCCTTCAGCCCAATGCCACCCGTGTTGACGCCGCCGGCACGGCCGTAATGCAGCTCCGGATCCAGTGTCCAGGTATCACGCGTCTTGACTTCGATGTCCACGACGCCGTCGTGATAAGCGACCGGCCGGATGCTGACGTCGTACAAATAGCGGTTGGCGCGCAGCAGCCGTTCCGTTTCTTCGATGAGGCGTACCGACACGGGCTCACCGCTCTTGAACAGCAGCATTCGCCGGATGACGCCAGGGCGCGTGTGAATGTGCAGCTTGTTCGCGAGGCGGAACAAGACATTGTTTTCCTTTGGGTCGTCCAGATCGAAAATGTTCAGGGTGTCGATGCGAATCTCTCCGACTACGGCCCCGGCATCCTGAAGTTCGGCGAACGAGGGAATGGCGTTTTGCTGGTCCGGCAGATCGGCCATTGCCGGGACCAACGCCAAGGCGAAGGCCATGATCACGACCACCAGGCAGCCTGACAGACGCAACGCCGCGACCCCGCGAACTCCATCCGGCCTTACTGCGGGAAGGTATCGCGCCGGCCGGGGATCACGAGGCTGCGTTCCGATGTGCATGGATGCACGGTTACGGTATCAACTCGAGGTGTACTGGCGTGCCGGACCGCGATCAACGCAAACAAGACATGCGATGCCGGCGCAAGAAGCGCAGACGCGACGACGATGCGTCGCTAAGGTGAGCTGGACCCTCTCATCGGAGGCAATCAGACGGCAGCCGATTCAAATTTGTTCGACGACCGGCACGCGCACGGTTCCGATTCGGACCGGGCATGAGGGCAGTCGCAGCCCGCACACTCGCCGCGCCGTCCGCGCGCACGGTTTTACCTCAGCGCTTGAGAGGAAAGAACGGCGCAGGCGTCATCAGGCAGTTTTCCTGGTGCTGCAGCGCGCCGAGCTTGGCACTTTCTTCCATGAAGGCGATCCACTCCGGATCGGCCATCATCGCGGCGCGGCGGCGCACGCGGTCTGCGGCGTCCTCATAGGCCCAGATATGGAGGTACTGGTTGACGTTGCCGGTCTCGGTCACGAGATAGGCAAAGGGTTGGCCGAGGTGGCGGGTCTGCGGTCCTTTGCCCATTTTCTCGTAGAGCGCGAGATGCTTTTTGATGGTTCCGGGGCGGCAGGTATAGGTACGCACGTCGAGCAGCATGTCTTCCTCCAAAATTATCAAAAGAGCGAGGTGAGGTCTTGGTTTCGCATGTCATCGGCAATAGCTGCAGATCGATTCAGCCACCGCGCGCTCCCTGCGTATTTACGTAGAGCGCGTAGACGCTCTTGGCTGCTGCCATGAACAGGCGGTTGCGGTAGGTGCCGCCGAAACAGAGGTTCGCGCAGCGCTCAGGCAGGTTGATGCGGCCGATCAGTTTGCCATCCGGGTTGTAGATGTTCACGCCGTCCAGCGCCGCGTCTCCCATCCCCCAGCCCATCCAGAGATTGCCGTCCACATCGCAGCGCATCCCGTCAGGCGTGCCAGGCCCGACGTCGATGAACTTGCGCTTGCTGGCTAGTTTCCGGCCGCCTATCACGTCGTAGGCGTACACGTTGCGCGGCGTGGCGCCCGACTCGACCAGATAAAGTGTCGATTCGTCCGGAGAAAAACACAGTCCGTTGGGCCGGGCCACCTCGCCTTCGACAACGCTCATTTCGCCGCTCCGGCCGTCGACGCGGTACACGTTCATCGGCAGTTCCTGTTTGGCGAGGTGGCCTTCGTAATAGCCGAGCAGCCCGAAGGGCGGGTCGGTGAACCAGATCGAGCCATCGGACTTGACGACTACATCGTTGGGCGAATTTAGCGGCTTGCCCTCGAAGGCGTCGGCGACCACCGAGATCGTGCCGTCGTACTCGGTGCGCGTGACGCGCCGTCCGCCGTGCTCGCAGGTGACGAGCCGCCCCTGCCGGTCGCGCGTGTTGCCATTGGCGAAGTTGGAAGGCCGGCGAAAAATGCTCACGGCGCCGGTTTCTTCCTCCCACCTCATGATCCGGTTATTGGGGATGTCGCTCCATAGCAGATAACGCCCGTCACCGAACCACACCGGTCCCTCGCTCCAGCGAAAGCCGTGGGCGAGGCGCTCGACCGCTGCGAGATTGAGGCGATACCTGGCGAAACTCTGGTCGATGACCTGGACTGCGGAATCCGGGTAACGCTGGCTCGGCTGCCAGGGCGTCTCGGCGCCATCTTTGGGTTCGGTGTTCTCAGGTGACATAGATGTTCCGGTTGTGTGGAGAGTTTTCGTGCAGTTTACAGCGGGGCAGTAGTGATCCGGTAATATCCGCCTAACCTCCTTGCAGACATGAATCGACAAGATGACTCCACTTGAAACGACCGTTCTGCCCGACGGCATACGCGCCCGCTTCGTGAACGACATCAATGGTCTCACCATGCACGTGCTTGAGGCCGATATCGAAGTCGGGAACGGGCCCTGCGTGCTGCTGTTGCACGGCTTTCCGGAGCTTGCGTATAGCTGGAGGAAGGTGATGCTGCCGCTGGCTCAGGCGGGCTTTCACGTGGTCGCGCCGGACCAGCGCGGCTATGGGCGTACCACCGGTTGGGACGGGGACTATGGTGGCGACGTCGGTTCCTTCCGCATGCTCAACCTGGTCAGGGATGCGCTTGGGCTGGTCTCGGCGCTCGGTTACCGCACCGTTAGGGCGGTGATCGGGCACGATTTCGGCTCCCCGGTTGCGGCCTGGTGTGCGCTGCTGCGGCCGGACGTGTTCCGCTCGGTGGTGCTGATGAGCGCGCCGTTTGCCGGCCCGCCGGCGTTGCCGTTCAACACCGATAACGATGCGACCAGGGCGTCCGCCGCCAGTATTCACGAGGAACTGGCGGCGCTGCGGCGCCCGCGCAAGCATTACCAGTGGTACTACTCCACCCGCGAGGCCAACGACAACATGTGGAAATGCCCACAGGGTGTTCACGACTTCCTGCGCGCCTATTACCACCACAAGAGCGCTGACTGGAAGGACAACAAACCCTTTCCGCTCAAGTCGTGGAGCGCAGGCGAACTGGAGAAAATGCCGACCTACTACATCATGGATTTGCACAAGGGAATGGCGGAAACCGTGGCACCCGAGATGCCCTCCGGTTCCGAGATTGCGGCGAACAGATGGCTTCCCGACGAGGAACTCGCCGTCTACAGCGCGGAGTACCGCAGGAACGGGTTCCAGGGCGGCCTGCAGTGGTATCGATGCATGACCGGAAGCCAATACATCGCCGAACTCCAGACCTTCTCCGGCCGCACGATCGATGTGCCGTCGATGTTCATCGCCGGCAAAAGCGACTGGGGCAGCCACCAGGTGCCCGGTGCGCTGGAGAAAATGCAGAACAGCGCATGCACGCAGATGCGCGCCTGCCATCTGCTCGACGGTGCCGGGCACTGGGTGCAGCAGGAGCAGCCGGAGCAAGTGAGCAGTCTGCTCATCCGGTTTTTGCAAAGCCCACACTGACGCCTGATGGCTCTAATCAAGTCTAGGGATCAAGGGGCCGACCACTCGGTACAATGGGGTGCCAGGCAGGCAGGAAAAATCGCATGAGCCAACATCAAAAATTTGAATTGTCGGTGCCGGTGGGCCAGATCGATCATGCACTCGGGCCGGCGCACGCCCCTGTCACGCTCGTCGAATATGGCGATTTCGAGTGTCCCAATTGCAAGCAGGCCGCGCCAGCCGTGAAGCTGATGCTGAAGCATTTCTCCGCCAAGCTGCGCGTGGTCTACCGCCATTTCCCGCAGGAAGAAGTGCATCCGCACGCCCTGCAGGCCGCGCTCGCCGCGGAAGCGGCGGGTGGCCAGGGCAAGTTCTGGCTCATGCACGATCTCCTGTTCGAAAACCAGAGCCACCTGAAACCCCGGCACTTGCGCGGCTACGCCGAACAGCTCGAACTCGGCATGGTACGCTTCGACACCGACATGGAAGACGAACTCTATCTACAGCGCATCCGCGAGCATATCGACGGCGGCATGTTGAGCGGGGTGCGCGCCACGCCCACGTTCTTCGTCAACGGAAGGATTCACGACGCCTCCTTTGGCATGCAATCCCTGATGGACGGCATCGATGCCGCCTTGCGCACGGTGCCGCCTTCGCACAAGTAGCCAAACCAAAACGACCAGATCGCTCGCCATGCCAGCCCGATGCACCCATCTGAACCTCGTGAAGACCGGCCGGCCGAACAGCGACGGCTGCGAGGAATGCCTCGCCATGGGCGACACCTGGGTGCATCTGCGCCTGTGCCGCACTTGCGGCCACGTCGGTTGCTGCGACAGCTCGAAGAACAGACACGCCACCAAACACTTCCACGCAACCCGGCATCCGATCATCACCTCGCTGGAACCGGGCCAGGACTGGAGCTGGTGCTATAGCGATGAACTGGAATTGCTGCTGGAGTAAGCCAGGAGATAGCGATGGTCAACGAACTCTATGAAAAGCGCCGCGAGCAGATGTTTCCCAAGCTCACGGCAATGCAGATTTCCCGTCTCGAAGCGCATGGGAGGCGCCTGCGAACGCAGGCCGGCATGGTACTGGTCGAGCCGGGTCAGCGCCATCACGACCTGTTCGTCGTACTGGGCGGCAGCCTGGAGATCGGACTTCCCGGCATGCGCGGGGAAGAGCTGGTGACCGTCCTGCTGCCGGGGGATTTCGCAGGGGAAATGAGCACGCTGCGCGGCGTGCCGGGTTTCACCCGCATTCGCGTACGGGACTCGGGAGAAGTTCTCGCGGTCAGCGAGGAGAACCTGCGCACTGTAGTGCAGATGGACGCGGAAATCAGCGAGACTCTGATGCGTGCCTTCATCCTGCGGCGCATGGGACTGGTGGCGTCGGGACAAAGCGAAGCGATGCTGCTCGGCTCGCGGCATTCGGCCAGCACGCTGCGGTTGCGGGAATTCTTGACACGCAACAGCTATCCCTACGTCAGCGTCGATGTCGAAGCCGACAGTGGCGTCCAGGCCCTGCTCGAACGCTTCCAGGTTTCGGTGAACGAGATTCCCGTGCTCATCGGCCGCTGCGGACGGGTGTTCAGGAATCCGAGCATCGAGGAAGTCGCCGATTTTCTGCAGATGAATCCGACCATCGACGACACCCGCGTCTACGACCTGGTCGTGGTCGGGGCGGGCCCGGCAGGACTTGCCGCCGCGGTCTATGCGGCGTCGGAAGGGCTCGACGTGCTGGTGGTCGAAGCGAGCGCACCTGGCGGCCAGGCCGGGACCAGCTCCAGGATCGAGAACTATCTCGGCTTTCCCACGGGAATCTCGGGGATGGCGCTGGCCGGCCGCGCACTGGTGCAATCACAGAAGTTCGGGGCGAAAGTGAGCGTCGCCTGCCATGCGACGCGCCTGCGCTGCGATCGCCGGCCGTATTCGCTGGAACTCTCGGACGGTCGCGCCGTGCACGCCAGTACGGTCATCGTCGCAACGGGAGCGAAGTATCGCGAGCTGGCCATCGCAGACCTGCCGAAGTTCATCGGGGCGGGCGTCTATTACGCCGCCACCCATCTTGAAGCGAAACTGTGCGAAGGTGAGGAAATAGTCATCGTCGGCGGCGGCAATTCCGCGGGCCAGGCCGCGGTCTTTCTCGCTGGCGGCTGCCGCCACGTGCATCTCCTGGTCCGCTCGGACGGCCTGGCCGATAGCATGTCGCGTTATCTGATCCGGCGCATCGAGGAAAGCCCGCGGATCACGCTGCATATCCGCACCCAGGTCACTGCCCTCGAAGGCAATGAACATCTGGAGCGCATCGGCTGGCGCAACGATGCCACCGGTCAGGTCGAGAATCGCGACATCGGCAACGTTTTTCTTATGACCGGTGCCGTGCCGAATACCGCCTGGCTGGAAGGCTGCGTGGCGCTCGACGACAAGGATTTCGTGCGCACCGGATCGGATTTGCGGGCCGAAGACCTGACCGCGGCGGGCTGGCTGCTACCGCGCCCACCGCACCTGCTGGAGACCAGTCTGCCGGGTGTGTTCGCGGTGGGCGATGTGCGTTCCGGCAGCGTGAAACGCATCGCATCTGCGGTGGGCGAAGGGTCAATCTGCGTGCAGTTCGTGCACCGCGCGCTGCGCGAGATTTCGGTGCCGGTGCGGCAGATGGCTGCGGCGTAGCCGCAGAGGAAAGAGACAACACGCCGAATGGCTTGTTGCGGTGAAGGCTAACTTTCAAGTTATGCCGGAACTACAACGCGCCGCAACCCTTTCCCAATGATGCGGCCGACGCGTCAGCCGCAGTCAAAAGCCAAAGAGGAAAGTAAAAGCAGTGCTGCGTGCTGTCGCGCGCGGGCCGGGCAAACAGGCCTTACCAAGACGTAAGGTACTATTTGACCGAACCGCAATGCCGGGATTTCCCCCTCTGCCGAGCCTCATGGACACCCCCGTAGTCAAGCGCTACCTGCCGTGGGTAGTCGCCACCGCCCTGTTCATGGAGCAGCTCGATTCCACCATCGTGAACACGGCCGTCCCGGCCATGGCTACGAGCCTGCAGGTGGCGCCACTCAGTCTCAAGGCGGTCGTCACCAGCTACATTTTGAGTCTGGCTGTTTGCATTCCAATCAGCGGCTGGATGGCTGACCGCTTCGGCACGCGCCGCGTGTTTGCGATTGCCGTGGCGCTATTCACCCTTTCCTCGATTCTCTGCGGCTTGTCCGTGAACGTCCCGATGCTGGTCATCGCACGCACGCTGCAGGGCATCGGGGCGGCGATGATGATGCCTGTGGGCAGGCTCGCGATCGTCCGCACATACCCGAAGTCCGAGCTGCTGATGGCGATGAACTTCGTCATCATTCCGGCGCTGATCGGCCCGCTGCTCGGGCCGACGGTCGGCGGCCTGATCGTGCACTGGCTGTCTTGGCGGCAAATATTCTTCGTCAACATACCGGTGGGCCTGACGGCGCTCTATCTCATGCATCGCTACATGCCGGATTATCGCGGCGAGTCTACGCGACCTCTGGACCTGGTGGGACTGGTCCTGTTCGGCAGCGGCATGGCGCTTCTGTCGTGGCTGCTGGAGATATTCGGCGAGCATCACATCGATACCACCTCGGCGGCCTTTCTGTCCCTGATCTCCGTTGCACTGCTGGCCGCCTATGTCTTTCATGCCCGTCAGGCAAAGTATCCGCTGCTTCGGCTGGGTCTTTTCCGGGTCCGCACGTTCCGGGTGTCGGTCGCCGGCGGGTTCATTACCCGGCTGGGTGTCGGCGGACTTCCCTTCCTCCTTCCGCTTCTCTACCAGATCGGCATGGGCCTGCCCGCCTGGCAGTCGGGCCTGCTAATGATGCCAACCGCCGCCGCTGCCATGGGAATGAAGCTCATCGCGCCCAAAGTTCTCGGCCGCTATGGGTTCAGGCAGGTGCTGGTCGTGAACACGCTCATGATCGGCCTGACCATTTGCATGTTTTCGCTGGTGACTCCGTCCAGCCCGATCACCTTGATCGTCGGCCTGAGCCTGACTCTCGGCTTCTTCAACTCTCTGCAATTTTCCGCCATGAATTCGATGGCGTATGCCGACACCGAGGCGCGCGATTCGAGCATGGCCAGCACCATCGCCAGTTCGATGCAGCAACTCTCGATGTCTTTCGGCCTGGCTTGCGGCTCATTGATCGCCGCCTGGTACTTGGGCGACGCACCGCAGAGCGACGGCGCCGCCGTCACCAGCGCCCTGCACTATGCCTTCCTCACGCTGGGCGTGCTGACAGCTTTGTCATCGCTATCCTTTTGGACATTACGCGCGGAGGATGGCGCCAACGTCAGCCGGGGCGCGCTCAGCGAGGCGCCTTGACAAGGTACGAGGAACGACGGAGGAGAGAAATGGGCGGATTCGCAGAATACGAACAATACGATGCGCTGGGACTCGCGGATCTGGTGCGGCGCAAGGAGGTCACGCCCTCCGAGTTGCTCGAAGCGGCGATCGAGCGAGTAGAGGCGCGTAACCCGGCGGTCAACGCCGTGGTCATGAAACTTTACGACTACGGCCAGAAGGCGATCGACAACGGCCTTCCCGGCGGGCCGTTGCGCGGCGTGCCCTTGCTGATGAAGGATCTCACCTCACCGATTGCGGGTGTCTGCATGACGCGCGGTTCGAAGTTTTTCGCCGACGCGCCACCCGGCTCCGCAGACAGCGAGCACGTGAAGCGCTTGAAGCGGGCAGGGCTCGTCATTTTTGGACGAACCAACACTTGCGAACTCGGTCTCTCGCTGACCTGCGAGCCGCAACTCCACGGTCCGACGCGCAATCCATGGAACGTTGCACATATCTCTGGAGGCTCGAGCGGCGGTGCCGCCGCAGCCGTCGCTGCGCGCATGTTGCCGATCGCTCACGCCTCTGACGGGTTCGGCTCGATCCGGGCGCCCGCGGCATGTTGCGGACTGGTCGGCCTCAAACCGACGCGCAGCCGCAACACTTTCGCCCCATTCGCGGGCGAGGGACTGGGCGGTGTTTCGACCGAACATGCTGTAAGCCTCACCGTGCGTGATTCAGCCGCGCTGCTGGACGCGACGCGCGGCCCCGGGGCCGGTGATCCTTATGTCGCGCCCGCCCCCGTGGGACCGTACCTCAGGGAAGTCGGCGCGACCCCTGGCGAACTGCGCATCGCCTGGACAACGAGGGCGCCCAACGGTGCCAGGATCGAACCGGAGTGCCTGCGCCTGCTCGCCGACACTGTGGAGCTGTGCGCCGATCTCGGCCACCACGTCGAGGAACGCGATCCGGAAATCGATGGCGCGGCGGTCGTGCCGACCTTTCTCACGCTCGCCGCCGCGAATACCGTCGTGAATCTCGCCAGCCATCCGGTTGCTGGACGGCCGGCACGCGAAGGTGAAGTGGAGCGCATCACCTGGCTGACCGCGAAGATGGGCGAGAAAATCAGCGCCGCCGACTACGTTCGGGCAACGCAAACGGCGCATCGCCTCGGACGGCAGATGGCGGCGTTTCACTCGGGATGGGACGTGCTGCTTACGCCGGGACTGGCTTCGCCCGCGGTGAAGCTCGGCTGGATCGACATGATGATGGACGACGCGGATGAGTACTGGCGGCGGGTGTTTGCGTTCTCTCCCTTCACCGTCTGGTTCAACCTCACCGGCCAGCCCGGATTGATGTTGCCGCTCGGGCGGAGCTCGGGCGGGCTGCCGCTCGCGGTCCAGCTCGTCGCAGCTTACGGCGACGAGGCGACGTTGTTCCGCCTCGGCGCACAGCTCGAGACGGCGCGCCCCTGGTTCGCTCGCAAGCCAGCGCTCGCGTCCTGAGCAGTGCGCAGAATCGATCGCTAAAGTCCTGCGGCCAGTTCCCGCGTGAGCTGCGCCGCCGGTATCTCCCTGCAGCCGCTGGCGTTCTGTCCGCACCAGAGCGGCGAGAAATCACCCGAGCCCTCGGCTTCGGCCCTGGCGCGCAAGGGGGCGATGGCCGAGGTGGCCAGCGGAAACGCCGGCGCCGCGCTGTTCAACGGACCGAGCTCTTTCATGACGTAGTTCATGATTCCCCGCGCAGGCCGGCCCGTGAACAGGTTCGTGAGCGCCGTGTGGCGCGCGGCCTTGCTTTTCAGCGCCGCGCGATGCACCGCACTGATGGTGGCTTCCGGGCACAACAGGAAAGCGGTTCCGACCTGCACGCCGGCTGCGCCCAGTTCCATGGCCGCCGCCACGCCTTGCGCATCAACGATGCCTCCCGCAGCTATGACCGGCAGCTTCACCGCGCGCACCACCTGCGGCAGCAGCGCAAACGTTCCGGCCTGCGCGGTCAGATCATCCGACAGGAACATGCCGCGATGCCCGCCTGCCTCAACGCCTTGT
>JACXTT010004573.1_pt1 | contig 20509 bp, 21 predicted proteins | sample 9270951 | NCBI WGS metagenome assembly JACXTT01 (sample SAMN15532306, study PRJNA645909) | rock metagenome | isolation source: weathered quartz diorite | place: Puerto Rico | collected 2017-06-21
TGACTAACACCCCGAAGGCCGCTCCGGCAGGACCTCTGAGCTCCCTCAAGCGCTAACTCGGCCACCTCGCCGGCGGTATCGCTGCGCGCTGCGCGCACTCCGCGCCACGCGGGGCTTTCAGAAGCTCTGCTCGGTCTGCACGAGGAACTGCACTCGCTTGATGCTCGTGTCCCCGTTGAAGGGAAACGCCAGGTCCACATGCACGACGTTGCCGAGGCCCGAGCGCGAATTGCCAAAGCGCAGCCCGAAGCCCGCGTCCTTGAGGAGCCCCAAGCCCGGCGCTGCGAGCGGCGCGTTGCCCCAGGTGCGGCCGGCATCGAAGAACACCGCTGCGCCGACGCGGAATAGCCGGAACGGATACCAGTCGCTGAAGAAGCGCTGCTCGAGCGTCCAGAGCGCCCGCGCGGTGCCATCCTGATAGCGCAGCGGATACCCGCGCAGCCCGCTGTCGCCGCCGAGGAGGATCTGGTTGTTGAGGTCGAGTCGCCAGCCTTTCGAGCCCTGCAGCGTCGTGAAGAAGAGCCAACTGCGGCCCTGCTCGAGGTAGTAGCGTGCCGAGCCGTCCAGAAGGCCGTTCCGCAGCACCCCGTTCTCGAGGCGTCCCGAGAAATCGCCCGCGAGCAGGAGGGTTGAGATTCCGCCCTTGGAGAAACCGCGAACGGCCGAGCTCTGGAAGATCAGCGCGCTGCGGCTCGAGCCCAAGGTCGAGTCCGCCCAGCCGACGCGCACGCTCGCGGTCGTGCCCACGTAGAAATCCTCGGTGCGTGCGATCTGGTCGTGGTTGAAGAACTTCACGTACCGATCCTCGACCAGATCGAACTCCACCCACGGGTAGAGGAATCGCCGGTCCTGCGGGATCGCGGTCACTCCGGTCCAGGTGCTCACGGGGTCAAAGCGGCGCTCGTCGTAGGTGACGCCCGTGCTCCAGCGGCGCACCCAGCCGTTCTGCAGCCCTGCTGACCACCCGCCGTAGAGCTGCACGGCCTCGTGCTGGTCCCGGAACCGATCGATGATCTGGCCGCGGTCCCAGAGGGAGTCGGTCTGCACGTCGTCGCGGCCGGAGACCCCGGCGGCCCAACGGGTGTCGAGGGCATAGAACGGCCGGTTGAGTGTGAAATGGCGCATCCGGCCGTCGCTCAAGTTCGCGTAGTTCAGGTCCACCGCTGTGAAGCCCCCGAAGGCATGCATGTCCGAGAGCTCCACCAGCGATTCGGTGCGATCGACGTCGTTGGTGTGCTTGAGCTTCAAGCTCGCCCCGCTGCCGAGCAGGTTGAGCTCCTCGAGCTGCACGCCCGTGGAATTCGTGCCGCCGCTGCGCCCGAAGTTGAAGCCCGGGTTGAAGGTCCACACGTCACGCGTCGTCACCCGCAGGTCGAGCTTGCCGTCGTGATAGGCGATCGGTCGGATCCAGGCGTCGTAGAAATAGACGTTGCCGCGCAGGATCCGCTCGGACTCATCAAGGAGCCGCCGCGAGTAGCGCTCGCCGGATCTGAACAGGAGCTGTTCGCGGATGATGCCTTTGTGGGTCGTGCTGTGCAGGTGGTTCGCTAGGCGGAAGAGCTTCGTATCGTCCTTCGGATCGTTGAGATCGAAGATGTTCTGGTTGTCGATCACGATCTCCCCGATCACGGCTCCCGAGGCCTCGAGCTCGGCATCCGAGGGAATGCCCGGGATTTCGCCGGCAGGACCGTACGAGGGCGGGCGAATCGTCGCACCCGAGGTGATCGCGCCTCCCGAGCCGATACGGGCGCCGTCGCTGGCGGCGGTATCGCTCATGGCGACAGCGGCGTCGCCGGCCGCCATGCTCGCGCCGGCCTCCGTAGTGGCCTCCGCAGCACCCGTGTCCGCCGCGGCGGCGTTCGAAGCCCCCGCGAGGCCGGCGAAGACGTACAGGGCGAGGAGCGGCGCGGCACCGGAGCGCCGCGCGACTGCGAGGGCGCGGTTTAAGGGCAGACGGTCCGTCATGTGCGAACTCAGCACCGCGGGCCGTCAGTGCGCGATGGTGTGCATGCTGGCATTCTGCCCCCCCATCCCTGGGGTCCCGGTGCCGCAGGTAGCACTTCGAAAGACCCGGGCGCGACCGTGATCTGCCGCAAGAGCTGCGACCCCCGTGCTTGACAAGCTCTCGCGATGCGTCTTAGCGAAAGGAACCCCCTGATGGCAATACCGTTGACCCACCGCTTTCTTCTGAGTGGGACGCTGATCGCACTCTCGGCCTTTTCGACGGCGGCCACCCAGGCCTGGACTGAGGCAGCGGTCACAACCGCCAGGGCGGAGGCAGTCTCACCGCAGCACCCCAGCCAGGGGCTCCTGATCTTTGCCGCGGCATCCTTGAGCGATGCGCTGGAGGAGGTGGACCGGGCTTTCACGGCGGCCACGGGCGTGCGCGTGAGCGCCTCCTACGCGGCGAGCTCGGTGCTGGCCAAGCAGATCGAGGCCGGTGCACCGGCGGATGCGTTCTTCTCGGCCGACCTCGCCTGGGTCGACTACCTCGAGAAGCGGGGACGGCTCAAGGCGGGCTCACGGCGGGAGGTGCTCGGCAACGCGCTCGTGCTCGTGGCCCCGGCCGACAGCGCACTGCAGCTCTCCATCACGCCCGGGTTCGATCTGGCAGCCGCACTGGATAGAGGGCGGCTCGCGGTCGCGGATCCCGACTCGGTGCCGGCGGGCGAGTACGCGCGCGCGGCGCTCACCCGGCTCGGTGTCTGGTCGCACGTGTCGGATCGTCTGGTGCGGGCTGAGAACGTGCGCGCGGCGCTCGCGTACGTGGCGCGCGGGGAAGCGCCGCTCGGCATTGTCTATCGCACCGACGCGCAAGCCGAGAAGCGCGTGCGCGTGGTCGGCGTCTTTCCCGAGGACAGTCACCCGCCCATCACCTATCCGGTGGCGCTGACCGCGCGTGCGCCGCCGCAGGCGGCGCAGCTCGTGGAGTTCCTGGCGGGAGATACGGCGCGACAGATTTTCGTGCGCTACGGGTTTTCGGTGCCGCCGGCGCGGGGCGGGAGGTAGGGCACCCATCGCGGCCGTTGGGGCACCTGCGGAATCGAGGAAGCCAAATGAAGAGACGACTTTATCGAAATTATTGCCGTGACACATCATCGGAGGACGCGATGAGAGCAGGGTACGGTTGATCTCGGGGCTTCAATCAGATAATCTGATTAAGATGAAAACCACCGTCACCGAATTCCAGCGGAACTTCCGCAAGGCGCGCGAGGCCGCTGACCGCGGAGATCCCGTGATCGTGAAAGGCGAGAACGGTGAATACTTGTTCGAACGTCGATCCGCGCCTACCGATCACCCTTTCGTGGGTCTTGAAGGGGTTTTTGGCGCGGTGAAGTTGCCGCGCAACAGGGGCTCTTTGCGTGACAAAGTCCGCCGCCGCCTCAGTGCGAAGAACGGTAATCGTCGACGCCGGACCGCTTAAAGCAGCGATCGACCGGGGCGATGTCGCTCACGCCTGGGCGGTGCGCGCCCTGCGCACCGTGCCGGGGCGTTTCATCACTTGTGAAGCCGCCATCGCCGAGGCGCAACACGGACTTGAGAATCACCCTGCAGCGGTCAGCGCGCTACGGCGACTCGTGGCGCGCATGGACATCGTGGCCGTCGCTGCCGCGCTGATCGCGCCAGTATTCGACGAAGTCGAGCGCTGGGCCCCCAGAATGGATTTTGCTGACGCCTGTGCAGTGGTTCTTGCCAGGACTTACGAGCGGGCGTTTGTGCTCACGACCGATTTTCGCGACTTTTCCGCTTACCAAGTCCCGTTTGCATCCCCGGAAGGGGCGTTCCATCTTTGACAGGCAGCGGCTCGGCTCAGAACCTCCCGCTCTGAAAGTCGACGAACGCCTGCTCGAGCTCCCGGCGCGTGTTCATGACGAACGGGCCATACCTGGCGACCGACTCGCGCAGCGGCCGTCCCGCGACCAGGATCGCCCGCGCGCTCTGTCCATCGGCGCCCGCGCTCACACCCGTAAGCCGGATCTCGTCCCCTTCACCCAGCACCGCGAGCTCATGCGTCTGCACGGCCTTTGCGTCCGGATCGGCGCCGATGCGCAGTGAGCCCTCGAACACGTACACGAACGCCGCGTAGTCGGGGGGCAGCGGCTGCACGAACTGCGCGCCCGGGCGGATCGCCAGATCAAGGTAAGTGGGGTCGGTGGCCGGCTGCTGGATCGGGCCGGCGACCGGGCCGACCTGCCCGGCGATCACCTTGATCGTGACGCCCTCCGCCGGAGTCGCGCTCGGGATGCGCTCGGGCCCGAATTCCTGGTACTTAGGTTGGGTCATCTTCTCGCGCGCCGGGAGGTTCAGCCACAGCTGAAAGCCGCGCATACGGCCTTGTTCCTGCTCGGGCATCTCCGAGTGCACGAGTCCGCGCCCGGCGGTCATCCACTGCACGCTCCCCGGGACCAGCACCCCCTCGTTGCCGTGGTTGTCACGATGGCGCATGCGGCCATCCAGCATGTAGGTCACCGTCTCGAAACCGCGGTGCGGATGATCGGGAAAGCCCGCGAGGTAATCCTCAGGTCTATCGGTGCCGAACTCATCGAGCAGGAGGAAGGGATCGAGGTCGGGAAGCTGCGGCTGCCCGATGACCCGCGTGAGCTTCACGCCCGCCCCATCGGAGGTCGGGATGCCGGTGACGACGCGTCGCACCGCTCGCTCTGCAACAGGCGTGTTCATGGAAAGTTGTCTCCTTGGAAGAATGTGGTTGAGCTCTAAGCGGCGAGCGCTGCAGGGGCCGCGTGTGCGGTGATCATAGCCTTCGCGGCACTCAGGCTCGCAGCACGGTGCTCGGGTGAGATCGCGAGACCCTCCGCGCGCACGAAGCGGACGTTGTCGATGCCGAGGAATCCGAAGAGGAACTTGAGGTACGACTCTCCGAATTCCGCATCGGCCGGGCGCACCCCGCCCCGGGCAATCGCGACGATGACCTCCTTGTTACCCGCGAGCCCCTCGGGACCGTTCGCGGTGTAGCGAAAGCTCTTGCCGGCCACCGTGATGCGATCGATCCAGGCCTTGAGCTGAGTCGGGATCGTGAAGTTGTAAACGGGTGCGCCGATCACGAGGACGTCGGCCGCCAGAAACTGCTCGAGCGCCGCCGCGTTACGGGCAGCTTCGAGCTCATCGGTCCGCGCCAGCGACTTTGGCGACAGGTGCGGTAGCGCCTCGGCCGCGAGATCGAGGTACGTCACCTCGGCGTCGGGGTGTGCCGCCGTCCAGCGCTCCACGATCTCCCGGGTCAGCTCCCGGCTCGCGGACCCCTCGCCCAGAATGCTCGAATCGATGTGCAGCAGTTTCATGATCGTCTCCCTAGGGGGCTTCCGGATCAGCCATTACGTTGGGCATAAGCGTAGACTGTGGGACGATCATTGAGTATCCGGCCAGACTGGAACATATTGTTCTATATTTGGATCTAATATGGCCTCGGCTATGCAGCCTCTCGAAGGTTTCTATTACTTCACCCAGGTGGTCGATCACGGGGGCTTCGCGCGCGCCGCGCGGGCGCTCGACATCCCGAAATCGCGCCTCTCGCGACACGTGGTGGCGCTCGAGGCGAAACTCAACGTGCGCCTCGTAAATCGCTCGACCCGGCGTTTCGTGGTCACCGAGGTGGGTCACGAGGTCTATCGGCACGCGAGCGCGATGCTGGCGGAGGCGGACGCGGCGGTCGAGGCGGTGGAGTTCGCCCGCGCGAAGCCCTGCGGCACGCTCAAGGCCAGCTGTCCCGTCGCGCTCGCACAGGCCTCGCTCGCGCCGATCCTGCCGCAGTTCCTCGAGCAGTATCCGGCCATCCGTCTCGAGCTGCACGTGAGCAACCGCCGGGTCGATGTGCTCGCCGAGGGACTCGATGTGGCGCTGCGCGTGCGCTCGGTTCCGAGCGGCGAGGATGGCCTCGTGATGCGCAGCTTCCGTCACGTCGATGAATATCTCGTCGCCAGCCCTGCATATCTCGCGCGCGCGGGCGAGCCCACCGATCCCTCGCAGCTCAACCAGCACGCGACGCTCGACTACGCCGGCGAGTTCGACCGGCGGCCCTGGGAGCTGGTCGGCCCCGAGGCGCAAACGGCACGCGCGGAGCTCACCCCGCGCATCGTCTGCCATGACTTCGTGGTGCTGCGCACCGCGGTGCTCGCGGGACTGGGCATCGCGCGGCTGCCGGAGAGCGTGGTGCGCGAGGATCTGAAGCAGGGCGCCCTCAGGCGCGTCCTGCCTGAGTGGAACAGTCCCCAGGGGATCGTCCACGTCGTATTTCCGAGCCGCCGCGGCCTCTTGCCCGCGGTGCGGGCGTTCATCGATTTCCTGGCGGAACGGCTGCCTGAGAGTCTCTGACGGCGCTTCAGCGACCCGCGCCGGCGCCGCCGAGGCTCTTGCCGCCGAGGGCGGCGAGGGCGCGGCGAGCCGACTCTGCCGGGCAGAGCAACACGCACTTGGTGAGCGCATCGGCCCGCATGGCATCGTCGGCTAGCACCGCGGCGTGGCGCTGCACGCCGGCGGCCCTCTCCCGACAGCTGCCGTCGCCGCGGCGGATGTAGTAGCCGCGATGTTCGGGCGGTCGCCGCGGCTCATCGAGATCGCTCACCGCGAGCGCGGCCTCGCTGAGGAGAACCGGCCGACAGCTGCCATCGGCGCGGCGGATCAGGGTGGCTTGCGGGCGACCGCCGAAGAGGCGCAGGTCGCCGCCGGCGTTGACGCCGCCCGCGCTGCAGCCGCCTTCGCGCAGCGCCTTCACCGCGCAGTCGATGGCGTAACCCTTGGCGATCCCTCCGAGATCGAGCATGAGCGGCGCATGAGAGATCGCCCACGGTGCTGCGCTGTCGCGTGGGTCGCCGAGCTCGAGATCGGCGAGCCGCCCCGGTTGCACGGGCAGGCAGGGATCGAACACACCGTCGGTCAGTTCCCTGAGGAGCAGGGCAAGGCCCAACACCTCGGCGGTCGAGGCGTGAATCGGCGTCCTCGCGCCCGGCGGCGCGGCGTTGATGCGCGCCACATCACTCCCCGCGCGGGAGGGGTGCATGCGCCGCTCGACCTCCGAAACGGCCGCAAAGGCCGCCTCGATCGCGCCCGCCGCCAGGGCTTCGGTTGGCGCTGCGGCTTCGATCGCGATCCATGTGCCTAAGGCAATTCGCATCCGCCGCAGCGATGGCATCTCACCAGCATCGCGAAGCGTCGCAGACCCCGATTGGGCAGCCAGCATGGGGAACGCTCTGAGTTGAACGCGGAATCTCCGGAGATTATGCTACGGTAATTAAGAATCATTCGCATTCGTATTTGACATGAGGCCCGACGGCGAGAATCCGTTCTCCGTGAGTTGGACCATGGCCCTGGCGGGGCTGGCCGCGGCGCCGGTGCAGATTGTCGTCGCCACGGAATACCTGTCGATGGAGAGCGCCCAGAAGGCGCTTTTCCCGCAGGCCGATGGGTTCACCGAGGTGGTTCTGTCGCTCAGCCCGACACAACGCGAGCAGGTGGCCCGGCTCGCCGGATCGCAGCCCCTGCACCGGAGCCTAAGGATCTGGAAGGCCCTGCGCGGCGGCAAGCCGGTCGGCTACGTGTTTGTCGATGAGGTGATCGGGCGCGAGGACTTCATCACGTACGCGACCGGAATCGACGCCGCCGGGCACCTCGGTGCCGTCGAAGTGCTCGCCTACCGCGAAAGTCACGGCGGGGAGATCCGCAGCGACGCCTGGCGCCGTCAGTTCGCCGGACGGGACAACCTCGGGGAGCTGCGCGTGCGCGCCGACATCAAGAATATCGCCGGCGCCACGCTCTCCTGCGAGCACGTGACGGAAGGTGTGCGCTGGCTCATGGCCTTGTGGCAGGTGGCGCTGCGGAGCGGGGCGGCCCCAAGCGCTTGAGCGTGCATGTCGCGCCCACCCGTTCCCCGCCGTGAAGTGAGCGCTCGCGAGAGCGGCGCGGGCCTGATGCGCGCGGCGGGCGGCGAAGGGGCGCGCACTCGGATGTCGCGGGCGCTGCGCGCGGTGCTCTTCGCGAGCTGCGCGCTGCTGTGGGTCTCGGGTGCTGCGTGGCTCGTGCTGCACCTCGCTTATCAGCAACCGACCCCATTCGGTCCGCTCCCCAATGCCTGGGAGCCGCTGCTCCTCAAAGTGCACGGTCTGATCGCGGTGATCGGCGTGTTTCTCCTCGGATGGGTCACCGCCGATCACCTGATCGAGCGGCGGAAGGTCGGGCGTCATTACCGCTCCGGGCTCGTGCTCGCGGGCACCGCGGCGCTCCTCGTGCTGAGTGGCTACGCGCTCTATTACACCACCGGGCCGCTCAACGAGGTGGCGGCCCGGACGCACGAGTGGCTCGGGGTGGCCTCGCTCCTCGCGGCGCTCGCACACTGGTGGCGGACGGGTCCATCGCGCTGACGGCTTCTGTAAAGGAGGCTCAGCGAAGCACTCCCGTCGACGGCTCGGCCGGCGTACCGCCTGAGACCGCGAGCGGGTTCACTGGCGGTTCAGCATGGCGCCGTCATATAAATGAGTGTGAACGCCGGCGGCTCACGCGGAGTCCAAACCTCAAGTGTGGAGTCTCCGCGGCCGGTCATCCGCGAGGCGTGCGGAGCGTTCTCCTGATCAGGGTGGGGCACCTTATGAAGACACGCTTATTTGATGTGGCACGGCGGCACGCGGTAGGGGCGTTCCTCGGCCTGAGTCTTCTTGCGGTCGGCGCCGCCTGGGCTGACGAAGCGGACCCACCCGGACGGGTGGCGCGCTTGAGCGATGTTGAGGGCTCGGTGTCGCTCGAGCCGGCGGGGGTGCAGGAGTGGGCCGCCGCCAGCCTCAACCGGCCCATGACGACCGGGGACAAGCTCTGGGCCGACCAGGACTCGCGTGCCGAGCTCGATATCGGCGACGCCGCTATCCGGTTAGGCAGCTCGACCGGATTCTCCTTCCTCAATCTCGACGACAACACGGCGCAGATGCAGGTCACCGCCGGCACGCTCATCGTGCACGTGCGCAACCTGCAACCCAACCAGACCTACGAGATCGATACGCCGAACATCGCGTTGTCGCTCCAGCAGCCGGGCGACTATCGGGTGGAGGTCGACGACGCCGGCGATACCACCATCGTCAAGGTCAGCAGCGGGCAGGCGCAGGCGACCGGCGGCGGACAGTCGCTCGCCCTCGGCACCCAGCAGATGGCCACATTCGCCGGCAGCAGCACGGTGAGCTACGCGAGCGCGACGCTCGGGGCGCCGGATGAGCTCGACAGCTGGTCCGCGGGACGAGAGCGGCAGCGCCAGGAGTCGCAGTCGCGTCAGTACGTGGCGGACGACGTCCCCGGAACCGCGGACCTCGACACCAATGGGCGCTGGGAGGAGACCCCCGACTACGGTTACGTGTGGACGCCCACGGTGGTGGTCGCCAACTGGGCGCCGTACCGGTTCGGACATTGGCTGTGGATCGCGCCCTGGGGCTGGACGTGGGTCGATGACGCCCCCTGGGGCTACGCGCCTTTTCACTACGGACGCTGGATCGTGTGGAACAGCGCCTGGTGCTGGGTGCCGGGGCCGCGTTACGTGCGTCCGGTGTACGGGCCGGCGCTGGTAGCGTGGGTCGGCGGCCCGCGCGTTGCCGTCTCGGTGGGCATCGGGCCCAGTGTCGGCTGGTTCCCGCTGGCGCCGCGCGAAGTCTACGTGCCAGGTTATCACGTCAGTGAAACCTACGTGCGCAACGTCAACATCACCAACACGACGATCGTCAACAACACGTACATCACCAACATCTACCAGAACAACAACGTCACCAACATCCACTACGTGCACGCGACACCCGGTGCAGTCACCGCTGTGCCGCAGAGCGTCTTCTCCTCCGGGCAGCGGGTCGGCGGACACGTGGTGCACGTGCCGCGCGAGGTGCTGACGAGCACGACCATCACACCGGCGGCGCCCGCCATCGTGCCGGCTCGCCAGGCCGTGTTGGGGCTGGGTGCGGGACGTGCCGCCGCGCGTCCGCCGCCGGCGGTCCTCAGTCGCGCCGTGGTCGCCCGCACTCCGCCGCCGCGCGCACCCGTGCCGTTCGAGAGAGAGGTGGAGGCGATCCGGGCCAACGGTGGCCGGCCGCTCCCGCGCACCGAGCTCGCACGGCTGGCGCCCGCGACACCTGCCGCACCGGTGCGCCTCATCAGCGCCGGCGACGCGAGCTCGGGTCGAGTGCACATCCCCGTGACCCCGCCGCGTGCAACCGCTGACGCGGTCGCGCGCGCCGGAAGCGCCCAGCCGAATCTCGCCGATCGCGAGCGTGTGCTGCAGAACAGCCAAGTCGCGCCCGCTCCGCGTGGTCAAGTCGTGCCCGCTCCGCGGGCGGAGCGCCCTCCCGCGGCTCGTGCGGAGTCCTCAGCCCCCGCAGCGCGTGCCGATGCCCCGAGCGCGCCGGGTAGTTCAGCGAAGGCGCCCGCAGTGCAGACGCCGCCCACACCGGAGTGGCGCACCGACCGGCCGCCATCCGCCCAGCCGCATCTGCCGCCGACTCAGCAGCAAGGTTTCTCTTCCGACGACCCGACCCACACGCGCGGTCGTCCACCGTCGGCGCAGGTCAGCAGGCCGCCGACCGCACCTGCGCCCGTGGAGCAGTACTCGCGCCCGCAGCAGCCTCAGCCTCAGGAGCAGCGCTACCGGGCGCCGCCGCCACCGCCGGCGTATCGAGCTCAGGAACAGCCCGCGCCTGTGCGCGAGGTCCCGCGAAGTACACCTCCCGTGAACAGGCCACAGGAACATCCCGTGGCGTCGAGTCCACCTCCCGCGTCCAGACCGCCGGAGCATCCCGCGGCGCCGCCACCGCCTGCGCCCGCACCGCGTGCGCAGGAGTCAAAGCCCGAGCCGCGCGAGTCCGCACCGCACGGCGACCGCACTTCGCGCGAGCGCGGCGAGCGGTAGCTCGCTCGAGCGGGTTGTACAATAAGCCATGGAGGCGATTACGCCCGAGCAAGCGCGGGCTTATTTCAGGCGCTGGGAGCTCCTTCGCGAGGAGGAAGCGCGGCAGCTCTCGCGCACGCCGATAGAAACCAAGCTTCGTCAGCTTGCCGCGCTCATGGCTTCCCGCCATCTCTTCGGCGTCGAGCCGGATCGTGAGGCCGGTGTTCAGGCGGTGCGCGAGCGCTGGGCTCGATTGCGACGGGCGATGAGTGGCTGAGCGCATCCCGGCGTCGCTCGAGTCCGCACTCGCTGACCTGATGGGCTGGCTCGACGCAGCTCATTTACCCTCCATGATAATTGGCGGTGTCGCAGCTTCAGTGCTGGGCCGGCCACGGCTTACTCAGGACGTCGACGCCCTGGCGATTTTGGCTGAATCCGACTGGGCTCCGGCGATTCGCATCGCCTCTCAGTACAACATCGTGCCTCGCATCGAGGATGCACTGCAATTTGCAAGACGCAGCCGGGTACTGCTCATGCGTCACGCGCCTTCAAGCGTTGACATCGACGTCACTCTCGGTGACTTGCCTTTCGAGCGGGCCGCGGTCGAGAAGTGCGAGAATCGACTTGTCGGCGGCACACGGCTGCGTCTGCCCCGTGTTGAAGACTTGCTGGTGATGAAGGCGATCGCCCGCCGACCCAAGGACATTCAGGACATTCAGGGTCTGCTGGCGGCCCATCCGGACGCAGATGTCGCTGCCGCCCGTCGCTGGGTGCGAGAGTTCGCAACCGCTATGAGCATGCCAGACATTCTGGCAGAGTTCGACGCGCTGCTGTCCCAGAGAGCGCCGAAGCCCTGAGCAATTCTCTTAGGCAGCGGCGGTCTCTACTTTGCCGGGTAGCTTGCTCAAAATCACTCGTTTGAGGTTGACCTTCCGGCTGGCGTTGTCGATGTCGATTCCGACCAGGTTGCCATGGCTGTCGTAATCCAGCACGACGCCCTCGGAAATCTCGCGGCTCTCCGCGCTTGGCTGTTCAGACAGATCGATATAAAGCGAATCTGTCTCCGGAAAGTAGTTCAGTTTCATGGCCGGAACCCTCGGTCCGGAAAAGCATTGTGAATGGTCACCTTATCTTCAAGCGTGATGACTCTCAAGTAGCGTCCACCCAGCTCTGGGACCGCCGCCCAGAAGCGAAACCGATTGTGGTCTTGTGGCTCAGATCGCAGCGGATTCTCGACTACAGCAATGCACCATTCTCTCTATCAGATAGGGTCGCTTACGGAGTACCTGCGTCTCGAAGTATTCGGTAAAAGCGGAACCCCATGCGGCAAGTCCAGCGAGTCGGGTTCAATCCTCGTAGTACTGCAGCGCGTCCCGCTCGAGTTCCCTGACGAAATCGCGGACATCCTCACGGGTGCAGAGCTCGCCCTCGAGCAGCGCCTGCAGGAGCGTCGAAAGATGCACGCGTAGCGCAACGGCGAGCGCCGTGGGCGCATAGCGCTGCAGCCCCATGATGAAGTCGTTCAGCTCGTCGAGACACTCCTCGACCTGGGCGTCGCGGCGTGCGTCTGCCAGTGACATTGCGATAACTCCTCAGAGCGGCTCTTCGCACAACGATACACGAGCCCGTACGCGCCGGTGCGCGGGCGGCACGGCGCGTGCCGCATTTCTGCATAAACAGACGGCGAATGGCGATTCCAATCACCCGCCGCCTGAATAGACTGGCTGCCGACTTCGCGGACCCAACACTCGGCACGAAGGAGCATTCACGATGAACAGTTTCACGCTGACCGCGGTCGGCAATCTGGCGCGCGATCCGGAAGCGGCGGCCAAGAACGACACCAGCTACACACGCTTCTGTCTCGTCGGCAACGACTACGCCGGCAAGGACGAGGAGGGTGCCGCGCGCGAGGTGACGACCAGCCTGTGGTTCGTGGCGTTTGGCGCGCTCGGCGAGGCGATCGTACAGCACGCGCGCAAGGGTGATCAGCTCATCGTCGAGGCGCGGGTGCGCGCCAACAACTGGACTGACAAGCAGGGCGAGAAGCAGTACGACCACTCGTTCATCGTCGAGGGCTTCCGGTTCGGGGCGCCCGGTAAGGCCAAGCGCGAGGAGCGCGAAGCACAGCGCGAGCACGCCGCGCCGCGCATGGCGGCCGGCGCACACGGCGTGAGTGAGCCATAGAGGGGTCGCCATGCACCCCGGGCTTACCCGTTCGGCCAGCATGGCGCGCGTTGCTGCTGCCGTGCTCCTCGCGTCGGCGCCGATGCTCGCGCTGGCGCAAAGCTCGCCATTTCTTACCGGAGCGACGGCGCTCCAGACCAACATCCTCGCATGGCTGACGCCGATCGCCATCATCCTCGTGATGGCGCTCGGCGCGATGGCGATGGCGAACCGCATGTCCTGGGGATGGTGCCTCGGCGCGATCCTCGGCATTGCGATTGCCTTCGGCGCGCCGCAGATCGTGGCGTGGGTGCGCGGGATGTTCGGCGTGTAGCCCGATGAGCCCGCCCGTGAAAGCGCGCAACGCCGGGCTCACCGCCGATCCGCTGTTCGTCGGCGCCACCCGGCCGCCCATGCGCTGGGGTGTCACCTACTCGGCACTGCTCTTCAACCTCGTCTTCACCATGGAGTCGTTTCTCCTGACCCGCAATCTTCTGACGCTCGCGCTATGCGCGCCCATTCATGGCGTCTGCGCGTTGCTGTGCGCGCGGGATGCGAGGTTCTTCGATCTCGTGCTGCTCTGGGGCCGGACGCGTCTGCCGGCGCGGCTCTCGACGCTGCCTCTCTGGCGGGCAAGCAGCTACAGTCCGCTGACCCTCGATCTGCCGCGCGCCGACGGACGCCGGAGAGCCGCGCCCGTGGTGCCGGTCGCGGGCCCCGCTCGGAGCGCGCCCTCATGATGAGCGCGCAACGTGCTCAGGCGCTCGGGCGGGAGCGGGCCGCCGCCGAGCACATCCCCTACACGGCACACGTCGCGGACCGCGTGGTGAAAACCGCGCGTGGCGACTACCTGCAGGCCTTTCGCCTCGGCGGTGGCAGCTTCGAGACCGCCGACGACGAGCAGCTCAACAGCTGGCACGAGCGGCTGAACGTGCTCTGGCGCAATCTCGCCAGTCCCAACATCGCGCTCTGGACGCACGTGATTCGGCGTCCCGAGCACCCGTCGGTCGCCGTCACGGCGGGGCGCGGTTTCGTCGACCTCCTCACCGCGAGGTACCGCGAGCGTCTGGCGAGCGAGACCCTCATGGTCAACGAGCTCTACCTCGCGCTGCTCTACCGCCCCGTCGCCGGCCTCAGCGCGGGGCTGGCCTCCCGAGTGCTCGCGCGCACGAGCTCCGGCAGTCCCGAGCGTGAGCTCAGGGATGCCCTCGAAGCGTGTGCGAAGCTCGGCCAGATGGTGCGCGCCTCACTCGCGCGTTATGAGCCGGAGGCACTCGGCACCTACCGCCGGGGTGACACCTGGTGCTCCGTGCTCCTGGAATACCTCGCCCTCCTCATCAACGGCGAATGGCGGCGCGTGCCACTGCCCTCGGGGCCACTCGGCGAGGCGCTGGCGACCACGCGACTGCTGTTCGGCACCGAGACCATCGAGTACCGACTGCCCGCATCCACGCGCGTCGGCGCGATGCTCGGGATCAAGGAATACCCGACCCCGAGTGTCGTCGGCATGTTTAACCGCCTGCTGTCGGCACCGTTTCCGCTCGTGCTCACGCAGTCCTTCTCCTTCCTTTCCCGGGCCGCGGGCCAGGCCCTGCTGCAGCGACAGTTCCACCGCATGGCGAATGCCGGGGACTTTGCGGTCTCGCAGGCGGTGGAGCTGAAGGAGGCCCTCGATGGCTTGAGCAGCAGCGAATTCGTGATGGGGGATCATCACTTCTCGCTCCAGGTGCTCGCCGATGTCGAGGAAGCCGAGAGCGAGCCGCCAGACAGCTGGCGCCTCAGGGCACTCAACGATCACGTGGCGCTCGCCCGCAGCATCCTCGGCGATACGGGGATGACGGTCGCCCGGGAGGACCTTGCGATCGAGGCGGCCTTCTGGGCGCAGCTGCCGGGCAACTTCGCCATGCGCCCGCGCAAGGCGCCGCTCACCTCGCGCAACTTCGCCGCCATGGCGCCGTTCCACAACTACCCGCTGGGGCGCGCAAGCGGCAATCACTGGGGGGAGGCGCTTGCGCTGCTCTCGACGCGGGCCCGCTCGCCATACTACTTCTCGCTCCATGCGAGCGACCCGAGGGATGCCGACGGCGGCAGTCGCAAGGACACCGGCCACACCTTCATCTGCGGCCCCACAGGCTCCGGGAAGACGGCGTTCATCGGCTTTCTCGTGACGCTGCTCGAGCATCGCGGCGCGACGCAGGTGATCTTCGACAAGGACCGGGGCCTCGAGATCCTGGTGCGGGCTCTTGGCGGAGAGTATTTCGAGCTCAAGGCCGGGGTTGCGACCGGATTCAATCCGCTGCAGCTCCCGGCCACCGCGCAGCACGTCGAGTTCCACAAGGCGTGGTTGCGGCTGCTGGTGCGTCCGGCCGGCGGGCGGACGCTCACCTCGCGCGAGAGCGCGGATCTCGATCAGGCGCTGCGCGGCACGCTGGCACTCGAGCCCGGCGCGCGGCGCCTGTCGCGGCTCATCGAGTTCCTCGATTCCACCGATCCCGAGGGCCTGCACGCGCGTCTGGCGCGCTGGTGCGAATCGGCCAACGGCGAGTATGCCTGGGTGTTCGACAACCCGAGCGACTCGGTGGTCACCAAGCTCTCGGCCCGCCCCACGATCGGCTTCGACGTCACGGAGTTTCTCGATCACGAGCTGCTGCGTGCCCCGATCACGCTCTACGCCTTTCACCTGGTGCGCCAGCTCCTCGACGGGCGGCGTCTGGTGTGCTGGATGGATGAATTCTGGCGGCTGCTCACCGATCCGGCGTTCGAGAGCTTTGCCCGGGAGGGCCCCAAGACCTGGCGCAAGCTGAACGGCGTCATGGCGCTCGCGACCCAGAGCGCGAGCGACGTGCTCGAGAGCGCCATCAGTCGCACCATCATCGAGCAGACACCGACCAAGGTGTTCTTCCCCAACAGCGAGGCGAGCGCCCCGGAGTACCTAGACGGCTTCGGCTTGAGCGAGCGGGAATTTAAGCTCATCAAGGAGCAGCTCGACCCCGGCTCGCGCATGTTCCTCGTCAAGCAGGGACATCACAGCGTCGTCTGCCGGCTGGATCTGAAGGGTTGCGAGTCCGAGCTCTCGGTGATCTCGGGCAATGCGCGCGACGTCGAGCGCGTGCGGCGTCTGATCGCTACGCACGGCCGCGATCCCCCGCTGTGGCTGCCGGTGTTCCTCAGCTCCCCGAGTCGACAGTAATACCTTCGACCGAAATGCCCGCAAGGAGGGATGTCATGGCAAAGCGAGAGATCGGACTTTGGCTCGCCTTTCTGCTGCTGTTTGCGGCCAGCCCCGCGGCGCAGGCGCAGTTTGCGGTGATCGACGTCGCCTCGCTCACGCAACTCGTCTCACAGCTGCGCATGCTCGAAGAGCAGCTCGTCACGGCGCGCCATCAGCTCACGCAGTCGCAGGCGGAATTTCAGGCGATCACAGGCAGGCGCAGCATGGAGCGGTTGCTCGGCGGCACGGTGCGCAACTACCTGCCGCGGAGCCGGGAGGCGCTGGAGAGCGCGCTCCTGGGTGCGCGCCGCGCGTACCCCACTTTGGCCGCTGAATTCAGCCGCGCGCTGGCGAGCGAATCGGTGCTCTCCGCGGTGGAGCTGGCGGCGCACTCGCCCCAGGCTGCGGCGCAACTTCAGGCGCAGCGCGAGAGCGCAGCGCTGCTGCAGGCCCTTACCCACGAGGCGCTCGCCAACTCCAGCGGCCGTTTCACGGCCATCCAGGAGCTGATCGACGCCATCCCGCGCGCGGGCGATCAAAAGGCGATCCTCGATCTACAGGCACGGATCGCCGCCGAGGCGGGCATGCTGCAGAACGAGCACACGAAGCTCGAGGTGCTCTTCTGGAGCACCGAGGCGCAGCAGTGGGCCAACGCGCAGCGGCTCGGCGAGCTGATCATGGCGGGCCACGGCCAGTTCGAGAGCCGCTTCCAGCCGCACCCCTGAGCGCCACGGGCGAAGTCTCTCATGGGCTTCTTTGCGACCTTCTGGACCTGGCTCAATGGCCAGCTCGCCGACTACATCGGCACCAACACCGCACGAGTCGCCGCGACGCTCGAGCCGGTGATCGTGACGCTCGGTACCGTGTACGTCATGGTGTGGGGCTATCTGCACCTCACGGGGCGGATCGATGAGCCCATCGGCGCCGGGCTGAAGCGCCTGGCGACGCTCGCCGTGGTGCTCGGGGGTGCGCTGCACCTGTGGCTCTACAACAGTCTCATCGTCGACACCTTCTACCGTGCGCCCGCCCAGCTTGCCGCGGTAGTGGTCGGCACACCCGATCCCGTGACCACGATCGATGCCATCTGGGAGCGTGGCGGGGCCGTGGCGGGCTATCTGTGGAGCAACCGGGGCTACCTGGGCGGGAGCATTGGCTACTACCTGGCGGGCGCCATCGTATGGACGCTCGTGGGACTTCTGTGCGTGTACACGATGTTCCTGATTGCGCTCTCGAGCATCGCGCTCGCGGTGCTGCTCGCGCTCGGGCCGTTGTTTCTGCCGCTCCTGCTCTTCGAGGCCACGCGGCGCTTCTTCGAGGCATGGCTGGCGCAGCTCGCGAACTATGCCCTCATCACGATCCTGACCGTGCTCACCGCCGCGTTGTTGCTGCAGGTGGTGGAGTCATATGCAGCGCAGACCGCCGCCCGCGGCAGCGCCATCGTGACCGTCGACGCGCTCAACATGGTGTTGATCGCGGTGCTGGTGTTCCTGTTGATGCGCCAGGTGATGCCGATCGCGGCGGGGCTCGCGGGCGGGGTTGCGCTCAGCAGCTTCGGGACCGTGAGCCGCCTGGTCAGCTGGGGTCTGCACCAGGGAACGCGAGCGAGCCGCCGCGGGGCGGAGTCGATCGCGGCCCGCGTCGCCACACTCGAGGAAGTCCCGCGACGGCCGCGCGCGCGCGAGCTCACGGCAGCGCGCATGTTCTGAAAGGGCAACTACCGATGACCATGCGAACCGGACTGCTGTGTCTTCTTCTGTGTCTGGCGCACGGCGCATGCACCTCGCGCGCCACGCGTTGCGACGGGAGCCTGCAACCGATCAACGTGCCCGCAGCCGACCCGCGCCCGGTCCCGGACGCATCGGCTAAGCACGACCCGGGCTCGCCATGACGGTCGAGCCGCTCACGACGTACTACCGCGAGGCCGCCTCGTGGGATGCGGACCGGGTCGCGCGTGTCACCTTGGAGGCGCGCCGCGCCTGGCAGGTAGCCGGTGCCGGCTGGATCAGTGCGGTGGCGGGCGCTGTCGCTCTCGTGCTGCTCATGCCCTTGAAGCGCGTCGACCCCTTCGTGGTGCGCGTCGACAACAGCACCGGCATCGTGGACGTGGTTCCCATGTACGACGGCAAGGTTGCGGTCGCGCAGACGGTGACGCGCTACTTCCTGACCCACTACGTCACGGTCTGCGAGCGCTTCAACTTCGCCACCGCCGAGAGCGACTACGAGGAGTGCGGAGCCTTCCACGGCGCGCAGCGCAACCAGGCGTGGTACGCCCTCTGGAATCCCAATAACCCCGCCTCGCCCCTCAACGTGCACAAGGACGGCAGCACGGTCAGGGTGCAGGTCGAGTCCGTGAGTTTCTTTGAGCGCAGCAGCGGCGTGAATGATCTCGCACAGGTGCGCTATCTCAAGGCCGAGCGCCAGACGGGCTCGACGGACGAGCACTTCACGCACTGGATCGCGAACATTCAATACGCCTACATGGCGCCGTCGAGAGATCCACGCGTGCGGCGCTGGAATCCGCTGGGCTTCAGGATCGTCGACCTCACCGCCGAGCCGGAGGTGCTGGCGCAGCCCGCCTCCGGCAAGCGCGGCGAGCGGCGGGGTGGCGAGCCATGAGTCGTCACTTGGGACACCGGGTTTCGGTGAGCGGGCGGATTCTCGCGCTCGGCGCTGGGGGACTGCTCCTCGCCGCGCGGGCCTTTGGCGGCGGCGCGACCGCGACTGAGAGCGGCGATCCCAGGCTGCGGGTCGCCGCTTACTCGGCGAATGAGATCTATCGGCTCACGGCTTACGTCGGCTACCAGATTGACCTCGAGTTCGAGCCCGGTGAGAGCTTCGTAGGGCTCGGGGCCGGCGACCTCGAGAGCCTCGGCTTCGCGGCCGAGGCCAATCACCTGTTCCTGAAACCCAAGGCCGCCGCAGTCGACACCAATCTGACCGTGCTCACCACGCGCCGCACGTACCAGTTCGAATACAGCGCGAGCGCACAGCGACCCGACCGGTCAGCCGGCGATGTGATCTACGCGCTGCGCTTCACCTACGCGGCGACCGCGGCGGAGCAGCCGGCTGACGCCCTCGAGCGGCGCCTCGCGGCGGCGCCCGAGGGACGCCGGCACAACCTCGCTTACGGGTACCGGGGGAGCCCTGAGCTCAAGCCGGTGTCTGCCTGGGATGACGGCGTGCAGACCCACTTGCGATTCGATACCCGAGGCGAGCTGCCGGCCCTCTTCGTGCGCAACGACGACGGCAGCGAGTCTTTGGTGAACTTCACCGTGGATGCGGACGGGCTCGTCGTGCATCGCGTCGCGCGGCGCTACACCGTCCGCCGCGGGGGCCTCCGCGGATGCATCGTGAATGAGGACTTCGGCGGTACCGGTGAGCGTCTCGGATCGGGCACCGTGGCGCCGGAGGTCAAGCGCGTGACGAGGGGAGGGGAGCCGTGACCGCCACTACCACGCGTGATGCGCAGGACCCTCAGGACCCTCAGGGCGTGCGCGGGGAGCGTACGATCGCTTTGGGATCCGAGGCCCGCAGCGCGCAGGCGCGCTTGAGCAGCTGGCTCGCAGCGGCTCTCATGATCGCACTCGGCGTCTCGGCCCTGACCTGGTATTACGCCCACGCCCTCACCCGCGCGAGCCGCGCGCGACAGACGGCGCAGGCGAGCGCCGTAAGTCGCGCTCAGGGCGAGATGACATTGCCTGCTCTCGGACCGGTCGAGCCGCCGCCCGCGCCGCGCGCGGCATCGGCGCCAGACACTGCCGCGCAGAGCGCGGAGACGGCAAGCGCCGCAACGCTGCCCCCCGCGCCGGACCTGCCGCTCGAAGCGCGCGCGCACCTGCAGGGAGTGAATTCCCAGGCTGACACGCCGGTCGCCGCGGCGAAGCCGCACCGCGCGACCGCGCTCGAGCGGCGCCTGTCGGGGGTCGTATTCACGCGCGAGCGCTCGCAGGCGCTCTCTCGCGGCAGCGCCGATCCGGCAGGTTGGGAGCCGCAGTCGACCGTGGGAGCTGCGGAGACGCGCCGCGCGCTCGAGGGAGGCGATGGTGCCTTGACGGCGCTGCTGCGCCCGAGCCTCACGCCGGCGTCAGCGGCGCGGCTCCTGCCGACCCAGCGCTTCCTCCTGCCGCGGGGCGCCTTCATCGACTGCACCCTTGAGACCGCGATCGATTCAACGCTTCCCGGCATGACCACCTGCATCACCGCCACCGACACCTTCGGCGCGGACGGCAAGGTGGTGCTGCTCGAGCGCGGCACGAAGCTCGTCGGGGAGACGC
>JACXTT010004574.1_pt1 | contig 20509 bp, 20 predicted proteins | sample 9270951 | NCBI WGS metagenome assembly JACXTT01 (sample SAMN15532306, study PRJNA645909) | rock metagenome | isolation source: weathered quartz diorite | place: Puerto Rico | collected 2017-06-21
CATCGCAGTTCGTGCGAATTCGGACCGGCCTTGGCCTGCAGGAAGCAAAACTCCTGGTGAACGTCACCCGAATTGGTGTCAATGAGGCGGACATTCAGCCGCCATTTAATCATTGGCACCTCCTCATCGAAACCTTGCCCCGTTATGGTAAACGCCGTGACAAGAGCTTCATCGGTCGCAAACACGTCGTCCGTTTCCAACTGCGAGTGGTCGCGAACGACCAAGAGTCGCGGCTCGCTTATTCTTAGGCTGTGCAAAATCAGCTCGGCTTGCGCCGCCTTCAATTGTGCCCTGGTCTGGTGAACAAAAAAGACCGACTTAAGAACGCGATCGCCAAGCCACACCTCCAAATGATAACGACCCGGGCCAGGGTCAAAGAGGTCGGCTGGAAGCGTTAAGAAAAGTTCCAGGCGCTGACTGCCCGCCCTCAAGAGCACCGGAACCCGGTGGCACAATCGCTCGGTTTTGCCGCGGCGAATCGTGCAGGCCATCGACAGATCAATTTCCGAAACAAGTGGCGCGAGCTGGGGTACCTCCAGCGTGGGGGTGACTTTGATCTGCGGGAAATCCTCGGCCACGACTTCCAGCGGAACGGCAGCTCCCCGGTGGTTTACTGCCATGATAGAAATCGTTCGCAACTCAGTTTTTGTTACCACGTCACTACGAGTGTTCCGTAGCATCTCATTTCGTGGTATGAGCCGGAATTTCTTCTCAACCAGCACCGTATCACCCAGCCGCACTTTGAGGATGTGCTCGCCAAACCCAGCTCTAATCAGGTTTTCTGTTGGACCGAGCGGCTGTTCGAACAGGGCCTCCCCGCCGTCAAATTCGAGTCGATTGCGCCATGTCGTACTTCCGCTGGCGGCGGTGGCGGATGGCGCCACCTCGGTTTGCAGCTCGGCACAAACCTGAGTCAGGAAGCGGCAGTGTTCGAGATTCGTGAGGCGCAAATCCAACCTGAAGAGGACGTGGTCGACTTTGTCGTGCAAGCAATCACAGCGGATCCGGCGCCCCTGGTCCACAGCATAGATTTCCGCATTCGATACGCACAACTCGCACGCAACGCGCTTCATGTCTAAAGCAGTGAACCTAATCTCTCGTAAGGGACGACCGTCGGGGATGCGCACGATCTGGAGGGCGAGGTCTTCGGAAACAGCGGTCGTCATAATGTCCAGAGACAAATGAGTCTCGCGCCAAAACTGCTTGCATCGAGGAATGGGTGGGATACGGCCCAAATCATGACGCACAAACTGAAGCGAGACCAACGGGGGTCGAAACCGAGGCAAAAAGATCGGCCAGAGGAGTGTGCACTCGATGTGCAGGCCAGTTGCACCACGGACGACCTCCTTCGAAAGAGTAACACTCCGGCCGGCCAGCAATGAGGAACACCGCTGGTCAATCAGTTGCAACTGGAACAGCCGACGAACGAAAGCGAGCCATATTCGGCTGAGGGTTGAACGTGCACAGGATAATTTGATATCAGCGCTGCTTGACATTCTGCAAGATACGCTCGGCCTCTAAATCGATCTCTTCGGGGCTGTGATTTCCGCAGGTGAGACAATCTGATTGTCGCGGGATGTGAAAAGTCTCGGCCTGCAGAGGTCTCTCGAAATGCCCAGCCAACCGCCGGTTTGCAAAGACGATGAGATTCGCCTTTTCGGGAAGCCCGAGCAAGTCCACTTGGCCGTTGAGGAGGAAATTGAGCGCGACGCGCGTTTGGATCAGCGCAATTTGAGCAATGTCCAAGTTGAGTGCACAGGTGGAGCGTAGTTCCGGCAGATCCAGGTCGGTGTAATCAATAGTCGATTGCGTTTTCGGTCTGGTGTCGGATTTCTGCTGATGAGCGGTAATACAGCCGTAGCAGGGCGCGCCGGGCCGACTGATCCAAACCTCTCCTCCAATCCCGCCAGTATAGGCGGCGGCTCCGATGACGCAAACGTGCCTTTGCACGCCCACCTCACTCAAGAGGTGGCGGCTGGGCTCGTTATCGGTGCAGGCGAGAACCAACTCGGGCTTCCACGCTTCGACTATGTCTCGAAACTCTCGTTTGTGGGCAACGACGTCCAAGGAGATACATTCAATGGCCGTTTCGGGGTTTAGGCGATGAATGTGTTTGGCCAGCTCCTCAGTCTTAAGCTTGCCGAGAGAAGGGTATCCCAGCTCGTGGCGCAAGATATTGTGTTCCTCCAGTACCTCTCCAGGAAGATCGATCAGTATTAACCCGACCCCCAAACGGCCCAATTCTGTCGCAACTCGCCCGCCGCCGGACCCGACTCCCACGACGATGGCATTTTTGTTGCGCAAGCATTCGGGACGAAAGATGGGCAAGACTCGTTTATAGAATTCTCCGCGATTCATGTTCATTCAGTCTCGTGGACTCTACCGAGTAAAAGGAGGGCACTCTTGCGAGTGCCCTCATGATTCGGTTGCCGTCAAAGACAACCGTGTCGGTTCCTCAACCGTAATGTTTTCCGTATCGTACCAAAGCGTTAGCCATTGGGGAGACCAGGTTGGCGGGTGTTGAACCAGCAACACCAACATCCGGATCGATGACTACGGCTTCCTTGCGCCGTGCGGCTTCGTCGATAATCATTTCGAGCTCTTGCGCCCGCTGAGGATCAAGCGGGGTGAAGTCTGAATGTTGTTTTCCCATAACGATTTTCTTTGATTTGGTTTTTTCTCTAAATCGGAATCACTCGATTCCGAAAATTTACGTTTCAAAAGTCCGCTCCTTCTGGCCACCTGCCCCCGTTGCTGAGATAAATGAGGAGGCACACGAACCAGCGGTGTGCGGCATTCACCGCAATGACTGCGGTATCTCTGGCTGGATTCCAGCCGCTGTGGTTGGAGTAGGTATCAATCCAGCAGAGAGTATTCCCAGGAAGCTGGTGCGGTGATGGCGGTAATGGCTTCATACTGATCACCTGCGGCGGCTCCGCTGGAAATGTTTCAGGGTAGATGACCTGTATCGGCAGCGACCGGCCACTTTCATGGATCACATATTCCCAAAAGAGAGTATCGCCGCTGCGACAAAGAACAGCGCGCTCGCCAAAGCGCTCTTTCATCGCCCTAACTTCCGCAACCAGGCGATGCTTGTTTTCAAGCAATCCCGCGAAGTGCATTCGGTATCCGAATCGGGGACGGCGCTCGCTTAGTTTGCCGCGCCCCAGAAGCACAAGATGTGAGAGCCAGATTTGACGGCCATTCTCAGGCTGTTCCCAAGGCCCGTGCAAGGCGAGCATTTCACCATCTCCAGCCGCAGTGGTCAGATCGAGACTGCCGTCGCACCGAACCCAGACATGGAGATCATTTAGCCCTTCGAGGCAGTTGGTGGTGAGCAAGAGATCTCCATGGTCTCCCTCGCCCGTTTTGCGGAGAGTCGTTTGGCCCAGACCGGGCAATTGGCGTAAGACTGCAAGGTCATACACTATGCTCGGTCCTCGAATTTTGCGCAGCGCATCCACCGCCTTAGACGATTGCAGCGGTGGCAAATCCAGGATTTGTGGTTTGAGCGGGACGTACTCAAAACTGGTTTCTTCAGCCATCAGATAGAAATCAAACTTGCAATTCTGGAAGAAGACGCTGTCCGGCGAGCTGCGCGCGTTATTGCGAGTGATGATCCCAAAGATCAATGCCTTCGTGGTGGAGTTCCGGACGGCCTCGAAGTCCGTCCTGGCGTCCCCGGCGGAGCAGACGTCCATATTGCCGGGGTGAAGGTGAATACAGCCGATATTCACGCCCGATCGATGCTCCAGTTGAAGCAGCCTCATTTGCTCGGCCTGATAATCGGCGTCAAAGAGAATGCTGCCAGGCGAGAACTCCGCTTTCGGTCCGGCATCGATAAAGCCACGGATAGTGAACTTTGCCGTGGAGTTGCTCTCGTTGAATGAATACTCGCCTACCAATATGCCACCAGTCTCATTCTCCTCCCCATTCTCGCGGAGGAAATCGGTAATGTGTCGATGGATTTGCGGCAATAGATCTTTTGCCAGCTCCAGGCGAAACTTGCGTGGGCCGGTCGCCTTTGGTACTTGACCCGGCTGGACCAGTTGTGCGGAGCAGCCCAAGTCAATCGATTCATGGGATGTGTACTGCTGTTTCTCCCCCACACGTGCTGTCTGAATGACGCGCAGGCTTGTTTTCCACTGCTCGTCGACATTGAGGATGCTGCGGACGAGGACAACTACAGAAAGGGCCAGGGTAGAGCAAAAGAATACAAAGAGGACCTTTAACAATTCGGCGTGGGCTGCGCAAAAGGCCAGGAATGTTTCACCTTCAGTGATTTCGCAGGCCAGGGCGGCGGTTAAGTAGACGCTCGCGGAAAGCAGCAGCAGCCAAGGCCATTCGGGGTCTGCATCACCCAAGTGCTTCTGCAGGAATTTTAAACGGTGGTTCATAAGAATCCTGTGCTCAATCGTTCAAGAGTTGGTGCTAAGCTTGTTGCTAAATCGGGCCGAATTCTTGGTTTTCCAATGGCGACTTAAGGCAGAGCTGATCCGATCGGCGAAGTCCGGATGGCTCATTAATTCGAGCAGAAGACTTGATGAAAAATACTTCGGCGCATTCAGCGCAATGCCGCCCTTAGCCCCGCAGGGTGTGATAAGCTTGGCTTTCACCAGGACGGGCATGTCATGTTCTTGAACACCGAGTAGAGCTGCGCCTTGGCCGGTGTTCAATCGGAGTGGTAGCCTCGACAAATTCAGTACTGTTTTATCAATCATACATGCCTTCCTTCACGCTTCCGGGTCGGTTGGTGGACCGCGGCGAGGAGGTGGATGGGGGTCGTTTGACCGCCCTTGGCATAAGATTTTTACAATGGCGACCAGCACCGCGCCGCAGATACCGATAGTGATAAGGCCCAAGGTCATATCCCCGGTAGAATTGTCCGGCCCGATTCGTGTTGCCGCTGATAAGAACCCGCGCGCTTCCTCGCGGTGCCACAAAAAGAAAATGAGAGCACCGAGTGCGAGAACGAGCACGCTCAGGTTGTTCCAACGGATTTTCATAAATTTAGTTTGGTTGATGGTTTGCATCCCCTACTCCACTGATGACATCCTGCGGAGCTACGCCTGGACAATTATTGGCAATCCATTGAAGAGCCGTGCCCAGCGGCATGACTTGAATTCGAATTGTCTCTGGATGAGTAGCGGCCGTCAGACCAGCTACAGCGGCCCGGGCGTCGAGGACAACCTGTGCGTTCGGAGCTACGATCAGGAGAAGATCGACCCGTAGTGCCATGGCCTTGGCAATATCGTGAGGAATTCGCGCCGTCGTTTGTTCCACTTCGATTGCGACGTGGCAGCCGTTTGCAACAAAGAAAATGTCAACCGAACGGGGATGCTGGCCCCGCCTTATGGCGTGTTCAACACGACATGGGTAACCACGCAAGCGGAGAGCTGTCAGTAACGCGGCCACCATAACTTTGTTGTGCAGGAATCTGCCTCGCATTAGGGATTCTCCGAGTTGGCTCGCAGCGCCTCAACGCCAGGCGCGAGCGGCTCAAGTAAAATGGCGGCACGTCCACGGGAGGACAGCGCGACTTTGTGTTCGCGGATGTATCCCTGTTCGCTGAGACGCTTTCGGATGTCTGCGAGTCGCCGTCCGCTGAGGCGAGTAGCACGGCAATAATAGCTGCTGGGTTTGCCTGGATTGGCGACCACTTCGCGTAGCACTCTTAAGTCATTTTCGCCCAGAATTAGAACAGATGGTGGTACTGGTGACTGAAGTTCGACGACCGGATATGGTTGCCAGTGGGCAAATTCATCAGCAAAAACCGTGGGTAAAGTGTCCAACGCTCGCAGACTTTCAGCCGCGTCCAAATCGGTCATCGGTTCATTGAATTCCAGAAGAGGTACCTCGAACGCAAATGGCTCGCGCCACTCTTGCGACAATTGGCCTATAAATTGGCCCGGGCGCAGGCGAAGCCGCGCCCAATCAAGCCGTTCTGCGGATAATCCCATATCAGCTCCAAGGCTGGCGTAATCTTCATGGATGCTTAACGGCCCGATGATCTTATTGCCCAGATTCGCAATGAGTCGGCGTGACAATCCGGCCGCTGACTGGGCTAGGACCCAAAGACTGATACCTGTGCCACGAATGACGCCAGCCAACTCATCAATCGATGCCAGGTCCTCGTTTTGTGCGCCGACGTCGAACATCCGCTGGCTGTCGTCAAAAGCGATGACTAGGCGTGGCGGTCCGTTAACCACACCACGTTCGACCTCGCCGTAAAACACAGAGAACAGCAGCGAATTGAGCAAGATTTGTTTGGCTGTCTCGGTGGTGCCGCGCATTTCAAACAGGATGTGGTGCCGAGCTAAGGCCGAGGAACTCCAGCCGAAACGGTACGCCGCGCAGCCCGGCGTCAAAGCGAGGAGCAGCGCGCCTAACCTGTCAAGAATAGCGTCACGCGCTTGAGGATTAAGTCCCCGGGTAACTCGCACCCACTCGTAAAGGTCAAACAGAGTAGGCCAGGCGGCACGGTTGCCTGACCAAATGCCGAATCGGCGATACAGTTCATGCATGCCTTGGGCCAGAATACTCCGGCTCCGCGGCGGCAACTTCAGTCCACGTGTCAGCAGATCGACGACGAGCGTGAGCTGGAGCCGGGCATCGCGTATGTGCGACTGCAGCAAGTTCCAACGCCAATCGCGACAGCCGATAATGATCAATTCCATGCCAAGGCGTTTTAATAATGGGTGTAACTGTCTGAGTTGGTCCTTGTATGATTCGCTAAGCCAAAATACGCAATGTTGAGCAAGTTGAAGGACGAGCGAGCAAAGCAGATTAGATTTTCCACCGCCTGTCGTGGATATCAGCAAGAGCCCAGACAACAACCAGGCGAGCATAAAGTAAATGGGGCCACCGTGAATGTCCCAGCCAAGCACGCCTTGCCCCCGCTTGAGGCGCGCCGCTTTGAACGGCGGCAAGCGGCCGAGTGCTTCCGCCTGTCGCAGAGGACGCAACTCATCTTCGACGAGTTGTCCAATAACAGAATCTGAAATTCCGAGGGACCATGCCCGCTTCAGGCACGCTCCAAGCCGGTGTCTAAAGACCCCGTGATTGAGGCCCCAAAGCATTTTTTGCCCAAGAGCGGAATCGTCAGAACTGTGATGCGGGGATTTCATGGTGCCTGAGGCGAGTCGAAATCTATAAATGGCTCGCAAACGAAACGCAGAAGTGCGGTCCACCGCTGTTTTCGGATAACGGCCGCTTTACAACCCTCGCACAGGTTGGTCGTGACCTTGGGAGTCACCAGTTGCTGCACATGCTCCAAGCAGAGTGGCTTGAAGCATCGGGCACATCGGGCGTTTGCCGAGCACACCTTGCACGAAATGCGGGCACAGCCCTCCTCCGCGCAGATATGCCCGATCGGCTCCGTGGCCAGGTGCCCGCAGTGATGCGAATGGGTGAATGTCGTGGTTGCGCAATCAATAGAGCCCTCAGCGGACATGGAAATTACTTTCCCTTCGAGCAGGATATCCTTCCGTTGGCCTGCTGCGTCGAATGTTGTACGGAGGTTCGCGTCGCGTCGGATTGCAGTGGCTCCCGGCTCGGAATGAATGTCATCGAAACGGTCCATGGTTACGTCCAGCCTCCACTACCAGGGGTGACCAAGCCATGCACGCAGAAGATAGCGGCACAACCTCCACAGAAACATCGCGGTGAACCATACCGAAAATACCGCAAACATAAACGCGTTGATGACCAGGACGAACTTGAGCGCCAATCGGAGAAGGTCCGCCCATTTTTCTGTCGAACTGTTGGTCCAGCGCATAGCTCTTTTCAGTTATGTTCGTGAATATGGGTCTCGAATTACTTAGGCTGTTTTTCGCCTTCGTGGATGCAAACCCGGGTCCTCTTTGCCAGGCTTGTAATATAGATTACTTGTGACTGTTGCATTTTTACGAAGCTCGCCAATCTTGGTTTCTCCATTTCCGTTCCTGTTTTGACTTTCATGGCCAGCAGTATCGCGTGGGCAATATCTTGTGCAACGGGGTTGGTTGGGAATGAATGGGACCTTGCGGGAGAAATGATGAAAATATTGACCGCCGTGCCGCCACTATCCATTTGCTAATTCCCGACCTGCGGTTCCCCGAGCGAGCTGGAGAGTTTGGGACACGAATTCTTCCCACCTCTTTTCTGATAAAACTTCCACCCAAAATTGGTTTGGAAGCAGGACGATCGAGCCGTGTTCACATATCAGTCCAGCTCTTGACGCCATTTCCGTGGGAACGTTCCACCGACTGTGGTGATCAAGAGATTGCACGTGGCATGTTTGTCGGAGGTTCGAAATTACAGTGGCAGCCGAAGCAGCATCGCTAATCCGAGTTCTTACAAGCTCCAGATATGGAATCCAGAGGACTTCCGGGACAATTCGTAACGACGGTCCGTGCCAAATCGAAAGAACAAACCTTCGACAAAAATGACCGAGCCGCTCGCGAACACAATACGGCGCAGTAATTCGGCATCTGTCCAATTGCAGTCTGAATGGACCTAGTCCAAAGAGTCGCTTCTCAACCTCCGACGGCATTAGCGATCGGATGCTGATTTCATCGATTGCTTGGCCTAACTCGCGCGGCATGTAATCATTCGGATGCCGCAACCAACCTGATCAAAAAGAAAAGGCTGGAGCAGCATCCCTCATCGGAATGTTGCATCCAGCCCTTGGGCAAAGCCGGGGCGCGTTGCTTTTTGCAACGCGTCAGGTGAAACTGTTTAAGCTTAAATCAGCCCCTGACTCGAATATCAGCTCAAGTTTAGGTGGGTATCACAGCTTGTCAAATCGAAAAACGAGAGGAGGCGACGACTAGATGAAGAGACGAACAGGCTTGGAGTTGACGCGAGGGGGCAGCAAGAATCTTGTTTTCGGCTGTCGGATCGGACGGGCCGCGCAATGGGCGGCGAGAGGTTAGTGGTTTAGCTCTTTGGAGTTCGGCCCATTGGTTTCCGGTTGCCTGGGCGTTTAACGGCAGCCATACGAGCTTTCGCTTTCGCAATCTCATAATTGACGCCACGCCTGCCAAAGAACTCCAAAGCCTCAGGAGTTAGCTTACCTGCTGCTGCCAAGTCCTTTTCAGTGATCGTGCCCTCAAAGCCGGGATCTGAAAATAATCCCAATCTGTTACACTTGGTGCACGTTATTACCACTCCATGTGCAAGCTCGACCGCGACGATCACTTTTGGGCTACTGCAATGCGGACATCTGTTCGGGTCTTTCGTCGTTTTGAAGCGCATCGCATCCTCCACGAGGAAATCTCCTCCGCATTTGCTACAGCCGTACCGCGCAAAACTAATGTCTCTCATTGTTCCTCGTGAAGCGTCGTACCGCTTCATGGTGCCGCTGCTCTCGATGTAAATCCAGCGATTGCTCTGGCAATAAGGGCATCGGTCGCCCTGCGCCGTCGGCAGTTCCATATTGATGGGACTATTTTCCGTGGGTTTGCACTTCATTGAACACCGAGCGCTTTTGAAAATTGTACACACACTTTGCCAGCTATCAATAGTAGGGAACATTCGCAGATTTTTGCACGGCTCGGAAATTTAGTTGTAACAATTACCATCGAGATTCGGGCCTGGGAGCCGGGAGGCGTTCCGGAGAAATTCGTCCGCAGGGTTTCGGAGAATTGCCGGACGCCGAAGTTCACGAACCAGGTTTTTGAGCAGGAATAGCGATGGTTATTGGTCCGAGGGTGGGGATTTGCGGGCCCCCCAGCGCGCTTGGAGTAAGCTCAGAATTTTTTGCCGGTGGAACCTCGTTGTGATTCAACCAGTTATGATTATTTGTGTGAAAATGTCAGGTTCGAATGTCAGAAGACATTTATTCGATGCCGGCCGTGGGCAAGGTGGACGATTTCCCGGGTTCTGCGTGAGAGGCAACACAATTGGACCTTAAACTACCGTCCTGCAAAGGAGCACCGAGCTCGCCGTACAGTTGTAGCAATCGTAGAATTTCGCACTGAACTGTTGAAGCGGTTTGTCGGCAGCTAAATTCGACCGAAAAATCAGCGTTCGTTCCATCTTGGGCAAATATGTACCGCGTCGAATGATGTCAATCTCCCACATTTCACCGCGTTCACCGCATTCAGGACCACGCTCAAATGCGCTCTCGGTTCAGGCGAGTTGGTTGTCTTTGCGGCACCTAATCGCCTCGCTGTCTATTGCCCAACCTTACATTCACATTCAGCGCTAAACCAGAGAGCATTGGCGGCCAGTCGGACTCGATATGACGAGGCGGTATCGGGCGCAAGCGTCTTTCACATAAGTAGGAGGCGACTGAACAACCGAAAGATTTATATACTTATTCAGCTACTGATATGTATCGAACGCATGGAGGCAAAGAAATGAAAGAAAAGCACCAGAAACGGAACGCGCTTATACGCAGTCAGCCATGTTTTAGCCAGAAAAAACTCGAAAAAATGCTTGACTTCGCGCATGTAAAAGAAATGGCTCGTCAAGGTGCACAGGCGTGGAATTGGGGATGGTTCTGCGGCCCTAGAAGAATCGAATCCAAAACAGATGAGGGTGTCTTAATTTCCTGTATCAATCTCCGAGGCAGGGTGTCTCATCGATGGGAGACCTGCGCGTAAAGTACGCTGGCCTGAAGCCACGAACGAGACTTTTTCGAGCACATAACCCATTTGCGGCGTGAGGCGTGTTCGGACGACCGATTTTCCTGCTGCCCGTCCTGACGAGCTTGGCCCGGGCATTTTCTGCAGAGAATTTCCGCCTCCTCCAGCACTAATTGATTTGAGGAGATTGCCTGCCGTGTGGCGTCATTTCTCCTTTCTTAATTGCCGCGAGTATATGAGCTGTTTCGCCGACGCATGCAAGATGATGGCGTTCCAACACACCCGCTTAAAACCGACTTACACAGATAACTTGGCAGCCTCTAGAAAAAAGGACTGTTTGGAAATTCTGCGAGGAAACGTCAACGGAATGCGCGGACCGTGAACTCACGAGGAATTCGCAGCCGCCTAATGTGTAAGCCGGAATGCAAAGAAAAAGGTGGCAGTGGTCCAAACTGCCGACTTAGCGGACTTGGATTGCGTCTCCAGTTTCGACGAACGATCAGCGCCGACTTGAACCTCCTTCAATGAATCATTCTCCCCTTGCGTTTGCTATGCTCTTCTGTATCTTCTTCATAAGTATACATTCAGACACGTGCAGGCAAAAACAACGAGTCTGTCCAAAGCGCTTTTGCAAGCATTTAGTGCGTTGGCGATAATTTTGCGCAAACTCCAAAGTCGCCAACCGATGATCCAAGGTTCGTTTTATCTGCTTCGGCGCAAATGCGGCAAACCGAATTGCCGGTGCACGCGAGGGGGATTACATCAAAGCTGGGTTCTGACGCGGAGTGAGAAGGGGAAGGATAAAATTTACAGTGTGCCGAAGGACAAGCAGGCACCGGTACGAAGGCGGGCGGCCGAATACCGGAAGTACCAGCGCGCGCGGGCGGCCCTGGTGAAGCAACAGAAGGCAGTACTTAGCCTTGTGGACCAAATGGCTGAGCAACGCTTAATTCTTTGGCCGGAACGAATCAGGGCAGTGTCACGTGTCGAAAATTCTTCTCCAAAAGATGCATGAACTGGCTCATGATAAGTGGGTCATCGTCGGGTTGCAATGCAAATCGCGTTCAATCAAAGCAGAAAATCGATAATTTCATGCTCAAAGCGGCGAGGCGGTTCAGCGAATTCCGCCTTTTCATCAACCTTGTTACCAGTTCGGCGTGTTTCCGTAAAGACGGGCTCTCGCTGGTTAACAGGATTGTTAACGGCCGATTCAGACTCGTTGACAGGTTCGTTAAGGACGGTTTCAGCTTTGGTAACAGGATTAGAAAAGGGGATAGCTGAATTCCGTTGACTGACTGGAGTTAGCCCAATTTGCCTCATAAAGGTGAGGGGATTGATCTTCCAGACAAAATGTTGTGTGTCCCTGTAATCATCGCGCCTCCAATCTTCGGTTTCTTTTAGCTTTCCCTCTTTGCGGAGCTGATGAAAACGATACCGCACAACGCGAGCGGGGAGATCGAATTCCTTGGACAGCTCATGGAGCGTCACAAATTCCATGAGTTCAGTTTAACACGGTTTATGTGACAGAGTAAAAGGAGCTGCCAACAGTAGACCGGACGGGACGGCTCCCGTGCGACCAAAAGCATTCAATATGTCAGACCGATTAGATTTTAGTGGAGTGATTCATTAGTTTAATAGCACAAGCAGGAGGAGTTGACCGCGTGAACAATTTTCTCTTACGTCCGCCTTTTGTTGAATGACAGCCCCCATTATGGATGTGCTATCACAACCAACGTGCGGGCGCGGGAGAGGACGCACTTTAGCGTTCGTCGAAGATTTTCCGGGTCGAGCGAAGCGAAGCTTTCGTCGAGCACCACGAGCTCCGCCCCCTGCAGCAACGCCCGAGCGATGTATAAACGACTTTTTTCGCCGTGCGAAAGTTGCCATCCGCTTTCGCCTACGAGTTGAAGCAGACCGGCTGGCATCCTCTGGAGCAAATCTTCCAACCCCAGCTCGCGGCACAAGGCCTCGGCTTTCTCAAGCGCTTCAGGTTCGGGGGGCCAACACCCGCCCATCAGAAGATTGAAAGCAAATGTGCCGGTCAGCACATGGTTTTCATGAAACTGTGGCGCGGCGACGACGTGGCGCCGCCATCCATTGAGGCCGATGGTATGGCGATCCAGTCCACGCAACAGCAACAAACCGGAATCCGGCACTCTCAAACCGGTCAACATCGAAGCCAAAGTCGATTTGCCGCCGCCCGATGGACCTTCGAGCAAAATGCGATCGCCCGGACGAATTTTCAAACTGCACGCTCGAAGCACAGGCAGACCGCGATCCCGATAGCAGAAATTCAGGTCATGAGCTTCGAGCAATTCTGGAGCGCGGGCGGAATCCGGTCCGTGAGTTCCATTACTCATGGAGGTATTCGGCTCGTTGCCACGCTTGGCCGCGCCAAAAAGCGGGGCAATTTGTTTCCAGGCGATAACTGCGCCCGCAATGTGCGACAGGCCACCCGCGAATCGTTGTAGCGCACGAAAGGCCAATAGCACACCACCTAACGCAATGGCGAGTTTTGCCGGAGGATTATTGGTCATCGCAAAAGATGGAGTAAGAGCGAGTAAGCCGAGCACCAGCCAGCCTCGCGGCACGATGGCTGTCAGCCATAATGCCGAGCGATCCATACCCAAAGCGAGCGTGAGCAAGCCGCTCACCGCCTGGTCCTCGCCGTCATGCCAACGGTCCCGCCTTTGCTGTGCCAGACGGGTGCGGTGTCCAACCATCCTTTCGACAAGCTCGTTGGTTATCTTAAGGCGCGACCGCGTCCACCAATCGCGATTTCGCGAGTAATGCCAGGCTAGCCCCAGAGCTACCGCGATCCACACGAGGAGCAACGGCACCAGCAAAAAACCCGAAAGTCCCAAGGCAATTACCCCAGCCGCTAAGGCCAATTCCAATCCCGCCATTACGGCCAGAAATCCGCCGCTCAACGCAAGTGATTCCACCGCCTCTGATTCAATAACACATCCCAGTAATTGGCCGGCGCCCTGGTGGCGAATCTCATCGGGTTGGAGTTGAAGAGCGCCGAACAAAAGAGAGCGTTTGAGCAGTGCGCCGACACGGATAGAAAGTAAGCCTTGCCACCAGGTGACCAATAACCGAAACGGGACCATACTGAACAAGACCAAAGCCCAGGCGGTCAGCCAACCCCAGTCAAAGCGCCCCAGCAGCGCGGCCTGTCCAATCATCCACCAGGAGACCAACCACAAAAGGTATTGAATGGCGTGCGCTCCCAGCAGGGCCAGGAGGCGCAAGGGGATGCGAGCCTCACGCGCCTGGCGCCAGATGCTGGCGCTCGGCGCCGAGCGTAACAGCCAGCAGCCGCCGATGCGCATCCCGGCAAGCTGCTGACGTAGGATGACAGTCAAGGCGGCCGGCCGACGCGCGGGCGCCACGCCGGCTTCTTCGAGCAGTTTCTCTGTTTCCGCGACGAGCGGCTTTTCGATTTGCTGACACAGCATTGCTCGCACTGCTTCAGGATCAACGCGGTGCGCATTGAGATCGGGGCTGAGCAAACGCACGGCTTCGCTTCCGGATGGCAAAACCGCGAGAAATTGCGCCTCAGAACCAAATTGTACCTGCAACAAAGCTGGAGCGGAGCGTTTCACCAATGCATCCGCTTCCGAATAAGAATTGTCGATGGGCTCAATCTCAATTCCCAATGAATGACCGATCCCATTAAACCAGTTCGTCAAGGCCGCTGAACTCGGGGTATCCGATGGCGCCGCAGGAAGTTCAACAGTGTGTGGGGCGAGGTCACTTCTTCGCGCGAGCCATTCAATGGCTTCAGCCAGGCGTACCGTGGGCCAGGCAAATGCTTTGAGATCGTTGGGGCTCGCGCTCATGATTGTTCAACCAGCCTACCGGCATCGAGTGACACACGGCGCCACATTTGGCCTCCCCAAAGATCCTTTCGCACCGCTTGTTCCGCAGCGAGCAAAGCACCGTACCGCGAGCCCGACATAACGGCCAACTCTTTTGGGGAGCCATCCTCAACGATCCTTCCGTTTTCGATCACCAGCACTCGGTCAAACGAGCGCGTCTCACCGACGTCATGCGTGATGCACAACAGCGTGACACTTTCCCAATGCTGCCGCGCCCGTTCCATTAGCAGGCGGCGTTGCTCGCGATCCAGGCCGCGGAATGGCTCGTCCAAAATCACAAGTCGTGGGTTCTTTCGCAACAACCCGCGGCCAAATCGCACGCGTTGGCCCTCGCCGCCCGAAACCAGTGCACCCCCTTCCCCTAAACGCGTTTGCAGTCCGTCAGGCAGTTTTTGAAGCACGCGCAGTAACTCCGACTGCTGCATGACCCAACCAATGTTCGCGCCCACGTCGCCATCGACGCCATAACAAAGGTTTTCGAGCAGTGAGCGGTTCCAGAGGTGGACTGCCGGATCGACCCAGGCGGTCTGAAGGCGCAGCCGTTCGAGCAGTCTTGCGTCAAGCGAATTGCCATCCACCAATATCTGGCCACTGGCGGGTCGGTGCCAACCCAATAACAACCCGACTAAGCTCGATTTGCCGGCACCCGACGGGCCCACGATTGCCACATGCTCCCCGGCATCGATGCGAACGCTAAGGTCTTCCAAAATGGAATGGCCACCGGCGCGAACGCTGACATTGGAAAGCGTGATGGACGCAGGTGATGCGTGATGCGTGATGCGTGATGCGTGAGTTACAGGCTCAGCGTGATCGGTTGCAGACAGGTTGGATTCCTCCGGTGCCCCCAGCGGCTCCAGAAGACGCAAAGTCACGCTGCGCAGAGCGGGATATTGCCGAGCGTAAAGAGCAATCTCTTCGGCCAGGAACGGTAGATTCAGTCCCCAATAGACCAGGAGTAAGACTCCGCCGGCATCGACCGTGCGCGCAAGATAACCGAACAGCAACCATACGGCGAAACCGACACCAATGAATGCCTGCAAGCCTTCGACGAGAACGGCGGTGCGCTGCAGGCCGAAACCAGCGCGGACCCACTCCACCAGCAGGCTCTCGTGCTCGGAGCGGACCGCTCGCTCGGCGCCGTGAGTGCGGATGGCGACCAATCCCAGCAGCGAATCGAGGTAGAAACGAGCCAAGCCACCCACGTGCGTGCGCAGCCGAAGATCCCGCTCTGTCAGCAACGGATTGGTCAAAAAAGGCAGACCGAAAGCCGTTACGGTCGCCAGTACCGCGATGGGCGCGGAGGCGGGCGCCAGCCAGGCAATGCCGGCCGCTGTAAAAATCAGTTCGAAACAGGCACGTAAGAATCGGGTGCCGACGTCCGGCAAGGTGCGGAGAATCTGGACCGCGTGACTGCGCTCGGCCATATCCGACATCAGCCTGCTTTGAAAATAGCGATCTACCAGCCGCGGAATTTTCTCGAGGAAAGCGATTCGTAGCCGTGTCTCCAGCCTGCGACCCAGGCGAAGAACCATACCCGCCATGGGAACTTCCAGCAGGAGCAGAACGCCCACGAAAGCGAGTATTCCGAGCATCGCAACGAGCCGCTGACCGGAAACAGTTAAATCGCGCCCGAGATCAAATAAGCCTCGCAGCAACACCGCTTCCAATATCACTGCGCCTGCCGCGAGGACCAGCGTGCCAAACAACGCAGCAGGGGCCAACAGGCCGTCGGCGCCCAGTAACCTGACTAGCTCGCGCAACGGACTGGTTGGTTGCTCGGCAAGGGCCGCCACCAACTCCGGCGAAAGGCTACGATTCGTTCTGTCAGGACCCTCAGCTACTGCTGCCACTCCTTTTTGAGAAGAATCGCCATTTTCCGTTGCGGCCTCGTGTTCCTCTCTGCGTGTCGAGCGTTGGGCCGTTGAGACGGGGTCATTTTCACCTACGGTTTCTTGTTGCTTCGGCTTCCTTCCGAGTACTCTGACGATCACTGCGCCCCGCAGGAGCACCTGCTCCTCGCCGTCCGCGCCTTTCGCTGCCGCCCGCGCAGACCAGTAGGCTTTTGGGATGACCGCTGTACTGTCGGCCGCGGCGAGAGCCCGCTTAACAAACGCCTCGATCGTGCGAGCCGCTTCCTCGCCGTTTTGAAGACCGTGGGCCTGCACAAGAGTAGCGACCATGCGCGTTGCCGCATCAAACGCCGCGAAAGTGCGCCAGTCTGAATCCGCCCGAGCCATGTCAATCAGCCGCAGTTGATTGATCTGTGCTACTCCCAAGTCGGACAGGCGTCGTCGCAACGCCCCGAGAAACTCATCCCCCTCAACCCACTCTCGCCAACAGGCTGCGGAGATGGGGATTTCGTGAACATAGACTTCTTCGAGGAATGCCTGGCTGCCAGTCCAGCGTCGGCCACTGGCCGGATCCATCAACTGCAGCAGTGGCCCATGACGTCTCCATGCGACGACGAAATGGGTCAGGCCATTGGGAAATCGCACAACCACAATCGCCGGAAGCGCTCGGGCTTCATCCAGCAAGAGATGATCCGGGGGAAGCACGGTTTGCTCGGTTTCCAGACCGAGTTGAGCGGCGATTTCTTCCATCGTATCGATAGATGTGCCATCGACATCGGTTTGACAGGCTTCACGCAGCCGACCGTAACTGACGGGGATGCCTAAACCGTCGAGCAGACATTTTAGCGTCGCTGGGCCGCAATCCATTGCCGAGGTCTGGACCACTTCGGGAGCGAGGAAGCGGCTTCGAGGCTTCATTCTTTGCGGTTTGATCTCAGGTTGGGATTTGAGATTTGAGATTTCTTTGGAGGTTGGAATTTGGGATTTGGAATTTGGTTCCTGCTGCCTGGATATTCATGCTCAGCTCACCGTTGCGTCACTGAACCCGGCTCGGTCAACGGAGCTGCCGGGCGCGGCGTGGCCAGCAGTTTTCCCGCCGCCCGCAGCACCAGCGTCGCTGGCGAAAGACGATCCACTTGCACTTCCACGGTGCCCAACAGCCCATGTTGAAGGGGGATCGAGGAGACCGATCCGGGTATCACTCTAAGCTCGACGCGAAGCTGGCCGTCGCGTGGTTCGCTTGAGACACTCGTCACGGTGGCTGCTACGCTGCCATATTGCGCCCAGGGAAAACCGGCCAGACGCAAGCGCGCGGGCTGGCCCGGCTGGAGCCGCCCGGCAGCAGTCAGCGGTGGAAACTCGGCCACGAGCTTCAGTTGACCGGCAGGAATGATGGCGCCAATCTTTTGTCCTTCACTGACGAATCCACCGGCCCGTAATTCAGCGGCTTCGCCCAATTCCCCGGCAATGGGCGCTCGGACCCGGCGCTGCTCGACCACAAATTCATCGCGTTTTATGGTCGCCTGGATGGTGTCTATCTCTCCGTCGAGCAGGGCCGCGTCCCGCTGAAGTTGAGCCACGCGGACTTCGCGATTTTTTTCTTTCGACTTCAATTCAGCCTCAAGGCGATTGACGGTCAAGCCTTGCGCAGAAGCTGCCTCACGTTGCTTCTGCGCCTCGGATTCCGCACGGAGCAGATCCGATTTGGACAACAGGCCACTGTCGCTGAGGCGCTTCAGCCGTTCCGCCTCACCTTCCGCGAATTTGGCGGCGGCTTCGGCTTCGCGCTGGCGCGCGCGTGCTTCGTCGATTGACAGCGCCGCGGCTTTTTTCTCCTCCGGCCAGGCTTGTTCCTCGGCGTTGAGTTGGTCTCGCAAAGCGGCGCTGCGGCGGCCAGTAGTCGCTAAACGCGATTTTTCCTCCTCCAACTTCAATCGCTCACTTTCGCTCTCTAATTCGAGCAACAAATCGCCTTCCCGAACTTTTCGCCCAAGAGCCAAGTGAGTGGCTGCAATCGGCCCGGCTACTGGGGCGGCGATGGGATGGGCGGCACGCTCGACTTCGAGGCGGGCCCGCTCGGTGGTCTCATAGACTGCTACTTTGGCGAAAAAAAACCAGCCGGCCCCGGCCCCCAAAAGCAGCAGCGCTATCAGCAGCGCCCAGAAAGACCGCCGAAACCCGTCCGCTTCCAACGAGCGCAGGGAGCGGGAGAAGGTCGTTGGCATGAATCTAATCTCCTAGCGAAAGAAGCGGGCGAGTCAATGCTGAAAATCGGGCCGGCGAGTCAGTAACTCCTTAACTCGAGAGGCGCCTGGAGACCGGCGTATCCCCCGCTTTCCATTAAGAAAGGGTTCAAGAGAATCAAACTGCTCTCTTGACCCTTTGAAGGACTGCTCATGGAATGCCGTCAGCCACGTTGACCAACTATTACTGTAGAAGGCAGACCAGTGCGTATCCGACGGCGACGACGACGATCGCGACGGCGAACATGACAGCCAAACCGAACGATTCGAAGGTTCTGCCATCTTTCAGAGAAGGAATCGTTCTTTTGACTCGAATAGTTGTTTCAACCGTCCTTTGAGCAGCGCAACGTTTCTGCTTGTTTGGCCGGACCTGCTGGACCCGGATCAAAAAAGCCATAACACCGTCCAGAGATGCATGGACAAACCTTTTCATAGCATTTGAAGAGTGGCTCCAAGCAACTGTCTGGCGCGCTCCCCCGTTGGCCCTACCTCCGCTAACCCCGAACGATGGTCTCGTTGTGGTTGGTTGTCAGCGCGCCCGCCTTGAGGCCCGTCCGGACTTTCAGCACGCGCACAAGGGCTTGGTTGTGGTTCAACACCGGCCCGCCCGCCCGGACATTCGTCTTGACCTTGAGACCACGCACGAGAGTCTGGTTGTGGTTCATTTGCTGTCCGCCTGCCCGGACACGCGTCTTGACCTTAAGCCCACGGCTGAGGGTTTCGTTGTGATTGATGGCGGTCCCGCCAGCCTTGATGTTGGTCTTGACCTTAAGGCTGGGCCGCGTCGAGGGATGCACCAGGGTTTCGTTGTGGTTCAACTGCTGTCCACCGGCTTTGATGTTGGTTTTGATTTTCATGTTTTTGTGTTTTGTTGTTGAATTATTTGTTCTTTGTTTTGTCTTTGGTCCGAACGTCATGTCGTTCTTCCCACCGGTGTATTCGCGGCGAAAAGTGCGCTTTTGAAAAAAGATGAATTTTTTTCCGGCAAAGAACTCCACCGTCGAGGTGCTTGGTGTTTGGCGGTTGTCTGCGCCGGGAACATAGGCTCCTGATTCGTTCCCAATTTCAACAAGCAGATTGCTTTCTTCATCGGTGAAATCCTTGATTAAGACCCATTGGGAGCAAAAAGAAGGGTGGCTTTGGACGGCCGAAGATCCAAAGCCACCGAGGCGACGAGGAAGAATGGCGGGGTTCAGTGGAGGGCTACTTCGCGCAACACGCCGGCCAGGTGCCAGCGGACCTTGTGGTCGCGAACCAGGCAGCGGAGATGGAGAACAATGCGGTCGATCCTGGTCAACTCGGTTTTCAAATCGTATTTGCTGTTCGTTTTCATGTTCAGTGCCTTTCTTGGTGTTTGGTTATTTCTGCTTCCAGAGGTGGATTCGAGGCGGAGAGGGCGGTTTTTGAAAAATCTTTGAGGTGACCAACGGAAGAAAATCCAAAATCCCCAAACCCCAAGTCCGGGACAAGTCGCAAAGGACCCTGAGACTCCAAACTCAGATGTGGGACTGCCGTGGATTTATTGGCCTAACGATCGGCCTCCGAAATGGTAGTGCGGCGTGTCCCCACGCCGCCGCGAGCCGCACCACAAATACGGCGCGGTGAGGACACTTGGCCCCTACCCAAAATGGGGAGCTTCTGCTACAATCGCCCTCGCTCATGGACGATTTACCGAGCCGCAAGCGCTTGCCGCACACCGTCCCGCAATGGGTACCCGCTGGAAGCTTCTTCTTCATTACCATCAATTGCGAGCCGCGTGGCCAAAACCACCTCTGCAGGGCGGGACCGGGTGACACCGTTCTGGCGGCGGCCGCGTTTTATCATGAGAAGTTCAGGTGGCATTGCCGGTTGCTGCTCTTAATGCCCGATCACCTGCATGGGATTATTGCCGTGCCGCCCGAGCCCAGCCTGAAAACCACGGTGACCGATTGGAAGAAGTTCCTGGCCCGCAACCACGGGGT
>JACXTT010004575.1_pt1 | contig 20508 bp, 20 predicted proteins | sample 9270951 | NCBI WGS metagenome assembly JACXTT01 (sample SAMN15532306, study PRJNA645909) | rock metagenome | isolation source: weathered quartz diorite | place: Puerto Rico | collected 2017-06-21
CCGGTGGCGCGCTGCACACCGACGCTCCGCGCGGCGGCCTGAGCCGCCGCTTGGGCAGCGGCCGGTGCGACGCTCGGCATCGCGCTCGGAGCGAGCGGGCGCGAGGCCTCCGCATCGCGCATCGGGTCCTCGCGCAGCGCGAACAGCGCGCGTCCGACGGCCGCGGTGAGCTCGTCGAGGTTGCTCGGCCACTCGCGCTCGGCGAGCTGGCGGAGAGTCGCTTCGGGGATGCGCGTGCCCGCGGCACCGATCTCGGACGCGAGCCGCTCGGCGATCGAGAGGGCGATCTCGGCGATCTCGAGGCGGCGTGCGGAGAGCGGCAGCAGCGGGATCCCGTGAGGGGCGAGCCGCAACCGCAACGCGGGCAGGATGTCGGTCTCGCGCACGGTCCAGTCGGACTGCGCGATCAACCGCACGCGGACGTTGCGTCCCTGCCAGAACGCGCCTTCGTCGACGTAGCGAAGCATCCGCTCCTGGATCACCGGAACCAGCCGCTCGATGCGCTCGACGAAGATGGTGACGAGATCGGTCGCGTAATCGTCGTCGATCGCGCTCCGCAATCTGGATTCGAGATCGCGGGGATCGAGTAGCGGCGTGCGCAGCGATACGAAGCTCAGCGGCTCGCCGTCGCGATGCAGCGCGCGCGCGATCTCGTAGCCGCCACATCCGGGTCCGCCGCGCAGCCATACGGGCTGCTGCGTGCGCCGCGCGTGGCCGATCGCGGTCGCCGAATCCGCCGTCAGGAACGGCGCACGGGTGGCGTAGGAGAAGGCCCCCGAGTCGAGAACATGATCATCGGAGAGGAAGCCAGGCAGTGGACGAGCCCTCAGTCGAACGAGACACCACGACTCGCTGGCCGGCGTTCGACCTCGCGATCCACACGCCGCCCCGGGAGTCGTACCAACGAAGAAAAAATGTCGAGCCTTTAGTCGTCACGGTAGAGTTTGGACCTTGACGTGTCAAGAATTTTCCCCAGCCGCTGCGGCGTCTTGGCGCCGGCTCGGCATGAGATTGGGGTAACTCGGCGTACGCCGAGCGACCCAACTCCCGACCAGACAGACGCACCCGAGCAGCACCATGAAGCGGCCGCCGCTCTGCACGAGTTGGTAGAACTCGAGCTTGGCCCGCGCCACGTCGCGCTCCTCGCGCTCGTCGTCGGGTGGAAGCAGCAGCTCCGCTTTGGCACTCGCCATCTTCGCCGGTCCGGGGTGAAGCGCGAGGTACTCGGCGTGCGGTCGGGTGCGTACCGCTCCGGTGAACCAGTTGCCGATGCCGAGGGCCACGAGCAGCGCGCCTGCGACGAACAAGGCGTCCTTGTAAGGGGGCCGTCTCGCGCTTTCGGGCGCCATGACGCGCCGAGCATACGGTACGATTGCGGATCCGCAAGCCAGGGCTCGCGGAGGCGGTCCGAGTCGGCGAATTGTGGGAGCGAGAGTCCTGGTTTATAGGCACGACTCGCGATGGCGGCGCGCGACGAGAGAACATCGGAACGATTCACCGAGCTCTGGCTCGGGCGGGTCGCCTACCGGACGGCGCTGGCGCTGCAAGATCGCGTCGCCGGCGAGCGTCTCGCGGGCCTCCGGGGCGATGCTCTGTTGCTGCTCGAGCACCCGCCGACGATCACGCTCGGCCGGCGCGCCGGAGCCGGCGACGTGCTGCTCGGCGAAGCGGAGCTCGCGCGCCGCGGCGTGGAAGTCGTCCGCGTCGGACGGGGCGGGCAGGCGACGTATCACGGACCGGGGCAGCTCGTCGGTTATCCGATCGCCCGGCTACCGCGCGGCGGGCGCTCCGTCCGAACGTTCGTCGCGTCCCTGGAAGCCGGGCTGATTCGAGCGGCCGGGTCGCTTGGGGTGCGAGCCGAGCGCCACGAGGGTCATCCGGGCATCTGGGTCGGTGCGCGCAAGCTCGCATCGATCGGGCTCGAGATCCGTCGCGGCATCACGCGCCACGGATTTGCGCTCAACGTGGCGATGGATCTGACCAACTTCCAGGCGATCGTGCCCTGTGGAGTGCCGGGGCTCGTGCTCACCGACCTCTCACGCGAGGCGGGCACGAGGATCACGCTCGAGGACGCTCGGCGGGCCGTTGGCCGCGCCTTCGACGCGGATCTCGGAGCGATCGATCTTCGCAGCGAACCGAACACCCTCGCGGCTCCCGAGCTCGCGGCGAGAAACCCGACGAACCCATGAATCGTACCGACATCGAGGCCCGCCTCGAGCGAATGCAGGCAGGCGACCGCGTCGCGCTCGCGAAGCTCATCACCGTCGTCGAGAACCGCGACCCCGACACGCGCGCGATCATGAGCGCGGCCTACGCGAATGCCGGGCGAGCCGAGGTGATCGGCATCACGGGGCCGCCGGGAGCGGGGAAGTCCACGCTGGTCGATCGGATGATCGCGCACCTCCGCGCTGCCGGAAAGACCGTGGGAGTGGTCGCGGTCGACCCGTCGAGCCCGTTCAGCGGTGGCGCCGTGCTCGGCGATCGCATCCGCATGCAGTCGCACTTCCTCGACGACGGCGTCTTCATCCGCAGCCTTTCCACGCGCGGCCGCCACGGCGGACTGGCGCGCGCGACGCGCGACGTCGTGCGGCTGCTCGACGCGTCCGGCAAGGACTACGTGCTGGTCGAGACCGTCGGCGTCGGACAGACCGAGCTCGACATCATGGAGCTCGCGCACACCACGATCGTGGTGATGGTCCCCGAGGCCGGCGACACGGTCCAGGTGATGAAGGCCGGACTGCTCGAGATCGCCGACGTGTTCGTGGTCAACAAGGCGGATCGCGAGGGGGCCGACCGCATGGCCGGCGAGCTCGAGCGCATGCTGCACATGTTGCCCGGCGAGTCCCGCTGGACGGTGCCGGTGCTGCTGACGCGGGCCAGCCAGGACGTGGGCGTGAAGGAGGTCCTCGCAGCGGTCGCGGCCCACCACGAGCATCGCAAGCGCGATGCGAGCGAGGAGCGCCTGCGCCGCGCACGGCGACGCGAGGTCTACGACATCGTCGAGGAAGAGCTCGCCGCGCGGCTCGACAAGGGGCTTTCGCGAGGGGCGTTTCGCGCTATCCTCGATCGCGTGGACCGGGGCGAATCGGATCCGTACTCGGCGGCGGGCGAGATCCTCGAAGACACGGCCGAGATGCCCGCCGTGCTCGCGACCGACCGGAAAGGCTGAAGGCAGGCCGCAATGTCCGACGAGAACGACGCGGCGGACGCATCCCGAAACGGGCGGCTGCTCGCCGTCGGCGACATCCACGGGTGCGACGACGAGCTCGGCGCATTGCTCGGCGCGGTCGACCCGTTGCCGAGCGACACCATCGTCTTCCTCGGCGATTACGTGGACCGCGGCCCGGGGTCGCGGGCGGTGATCGACCGGCTGCTCGCGCTGCGCGCCGAGCGCGGGTGCCGGACCGTCTTCCTGCGCGGCAACCACGAGGACATGATGCTCGGGTACCTCGGCGAGGATGGCTCGCACGGAGACGCGTTCCTCTTCAATGGCGGCCGTGCGACGTTTGCAAGCTACGGCATGCGGCCCGACGCGAGCCGCGAGGAGGCGCTCGAAGCACTGCCGGCCGCGCATTTCGAGTTCCTGCGCGGGCTCGAGATCTCGTTTCTGGTCGAGCCTTTCCTGTTCGTGCACGCCGGCATCGCGCCGCTCCGGCCGCTCGCGGAGCAGCGTCGCCACGATCTCTTGTGGATCCGCGACGAGTTCATCCGCAACCGTCACCGGTTGCCGCAGACCATCGTCTTCGGACACACGCCGCAGCGCGAGGTGTTCTGGCACCTCCCCTACAAGATCGGCCTCGATACGGGCTGCGTGTACGGAAACCGGCTGAGCTGTCTCGACTTCACGTCGCGCGTGCTGACACAGGTCGAGCAGCGCTCGTGCCGCGTCGAGACGCGCCCGGTCCCGCCGGAGCTGCCGGTACTTTCAGGCTGACGCCATAGGCCCCGTTCGGTGCACGCCGGTTCGCGGCGTCCTTGACATGCCTCGCTGAAGCTTTTGGCACCGTGACGTAGAGACTCGTGAGCGGGGCGGGGCTGCCGTCAAAGGCTCGCGTAGACCGCGTCGACCAAGGACTGGCCGCGCGGGTTCAGCAACACCCCCGGCCCCATCTGGTTCATCACGTAGCCGAACGCGACGCCTGCGTCCGGATCGGCCATGCCGAGCGACCCTCCTGCGCCGACGTGCCCGAACGCGCGAGGGCTCGGGCCGAGCCGCACGCTGTCGTTCGGCCGGTTGTCCATGGTCTTCATGAACCCGAGCGAGAACCGCGTGCGTGTGAGCAGCACGCGATCCGGCCCGTCGGACTCGACGGCGGCCATGCGTTCGAGCGTATCGGCGTCGACGAGCTCGACGGCGCCGAGCTTGCCGCCGCAGGCGAGCGGCGCATAGAGGCCGGCGAGCGCACGGGCCGTCGCCATGCCGTTCGCCGCCGGGATCTCGGCGGCGCGCGTGGTCCGCGCCTGCATGCCGGGTGCCTTCATCAGCGTCGGAGGATTCAGGAACGCCCGGTTCGTGAGCGAGCTGCGGTTCACGAGCGCCGAGAAGAACGGGGTCGTCTCGGTCGGGAGCGGCGCGGGAATCAGCCGGGCCACGCGCGGCTCGTGCGCTTCGGGAAGCCCGATCCAGAAGTCGAGCCCGAGCGGGCCGGCGAGAGCGTCGCGGAAGAAGGTGCCGAGTGACTTGCCGCTGATCCGCCGGACGACCTCGCCGATCAGGAATCCGGAGGTGATGGCGTGGTATCCGTGCGCGCTGCCGGGCTCCCACCACGGCGTCTGTTCGGCGAGCGCCGCCGTCATCGCCTGCCAGTCGAGGAGCGTGTCGTCCGGCATCGGCTTCGCGATCGCGGGCAGTCCGGCACGGTGGTTCAGCAGCTGGCGAACCGGAACCGCTGACTTTCCGCCCGCCGCGAACTCCGGCCAGTAGCGCGCAACCGGCGCGTCGATGTCGAGCGCCCCGCGTGCCGCGAGGTGGTGTGCGGCAATCGCGGTTGCGCCCTTCGTGGCCGAGAACACCATGACGAGCGTGTCCTCGGTCCACGGCTTGGCGGCGCGAGCATCGCCGAGGCCGCCCCAGAGATCGACCACCGTCCGCCCGCCGACGCGGACGCAGACGCCGGCGCCGACCTCGCCGCGCGAGGCGAAGTTCTCGGCGAATGCCTCGCGCACGCGGGAGAAGCGGCCGTCGCAGCTGCCGTGGATCTCGGTCGGCTCCATGGTGCGTTTCCTCTCTTCAGGCAAGCAGGCGGTTTCGTACCAAGCGCGTCGCGACGGCGTAAGCGAGCGCCGTGTAGAGCACGAGCACCGCGACGTGAACCGCCGGGTCGCTCGGCCATTGCCCCGTCATCAACGGGCGGATCACCGCGACCGCGTGCGTCAGCGGCAGTACCACCGCGACCGCGCGGAGTGCGGCGGGCAGGCCGTCGAGCGGAAAGAAGACGCCGCAGAACAGCATCATCGGGGTCACGAACAGCGTCACGTAGTACATGAAGAAGTCGTAGTTCTTGGCGATCGCGGTGACGATCAGCGCCATGCCGCCGAAGCAGGTGCCGACGAGGAGGGCCATCGGCAGGACGAGCGGCGCGCCCGGGCCGTGCGCGGCGCCGAGCGCGGTCGCCACCAGCAGGATCGCGCCGGCGGAGAGGACGCTCTTGCTGCCGGCCCACACCATCTCGGCGAGCACGATGTCGTCGACGTCGAGCGGTGCGGCGAGCATGCCGCTCCACGTCTGCTGCGTGGTCATGCGTGTGAACGCCGAATACAGGGCCTCGAACGTCGCGGTGTTCATCGCGCTCGAGCAGACGATGCCGGAGGCCAGGAACTCGATGTAGGGCATGCCGGCCATCGTGCCGACGAAGCGCCCGAGCCCGTAGCCGAGCGCGAGCAGATAGAGCAGCGGATCGCCGAAGTTCCCGATCATCGACGGCACGAGCAGCTTCCGCCAGACCAGAAGATGGCGCTGCCAGATCGCCACCCAGCGGCGGCTCGGGGAAGGCATGAACCCGATCATTCGCGGAGCTCCCGGCCGGTCAGCTTGACGAAGACGTCCTCGAGGTTCGCGGGGCGGTGGAGGTAGCGGAGCTCCGGCCGCGTACGCAGCTCCGCGAGCAGCGGGTCTTCGGCCGTCGCGTAACAGAAGACGGTCTCGCCGACGGGCTCGGTACGTGCGCAGAGCGTCTGCGCCCGCTCGCTCGCCCACGCGGCGACGCCGGGCCCGTAGACCTCGAAGACTTGCGGCTCGACGTGCTCGCGGATGAGCTGCTGCGGGCTCCCGCTGACGAGGATCCGCCCGTGGTCGAGGATCACCAGGCGATCGCACAGTCGCTCGGCCTCTTCCATGTAGTGCGTCGTCAGGATGAGCGTCTTCTTCCGGTTCAAGAGCGACCGCAGCCGCTGCCAGATGAGCTGGCGCGCCTGCGGGTCGAGGCCCGTGGTCGGCTCGTCGAGCACGAGCAGATCGGGCTGGTTCACGAGCGAGCGGGCGAGCGTCAGCCGCCGCCGCATGCCGCCCGAGAGGGTGCCGATGTCGGACTCGGCCTTGGTCTCGAGCGAGGCGAAGGCGAGGAGATCCGGGATGCGCTTGCGTGCCTCGTCCGCGGCGAGCCCGAAGTAGGAGGCGTAGACCGCGAGGTTCTCGGTCACCGTGAAGTCCGGATCGAGGTTGTCGGCCTGTGGTACGACGCCGATCCGCGCGCGCATCGCCCGTGCCTCGGCCGGGATCGGCAGCCCGAGCACTTCGAGCGTACCGCCGCTCGGCGGCGTCGCGCCGATCAGCATGCGCAGGGTCGTCGTCTTGCCGGCTCCGTTCGGGCCGAGGATGCCGAAGCATTCACCGGCGCGGACTTCGAAGTCGATGCCGTCGACGACGGCCTGTCCGTCGTAGCTCTTCGTCAGCCCGCGCGCATCGACGACGGGTCGCTCGTTGCGCTCGGCCATGATCGGGTTCAGGATTAGCGTCGCCGAAAGGATCCATGTCAACGGGCTGAGGAGCGACCCAACGACCCTGCGCGCGCTTCGGATCCTCGCTCTGGCCGTGGTCGTCCTCGGTGCCTGGCAGCTCGTCCGGAGTCCGATGGTCACGCGGATCGTGGTGTCGAAATCGCAGGGCTGGCTTCGCGCTTACGGCCCGGACGGCCGCGTGGTGCGGGAGTTTCCCGCGATCGTCGGGCGCAGCGGCGCGGGCACGAAGCAGCTCGAAGGCGACCAGCTCACGCCGGAGGGCGAGTACTACGTGTGCGTGAAGAACCCGCGGAGTCGCTTCCATCTCTCGCTCGGTCTGAGCTACCCGAACCCGCAGGACGCGAGGCGTGGGCTCGAGCGCGGCGTGATCGGCTTCGACGAGGTACGGGAGATCGAGCAGGCGCACGCGGCGCGGCGTACGCCGCCATGGCGGACGGCGCTCGGCGGCGAGATCTTCATCCACGGCGAGGCCGAAGGCCGCGAAGGCACGGCCGGCTGCGTCGGGCTCGCGAATTCGGCGATCGAGGTGCTGTTCTCGGAAGTCGAGCTCGGCACGCCCGTCCTCATCGAGCCGTGAACGCGGCCGTCCGGGCTGACAAGGGTCCGCGCAGGGGCTACGATCTCGGGATCGGCCGCGAACGGCCGACCGCGGAGGAAGCCGTCATGAGCCAAGTCGGACAGCACGTTGAGTTCGCGCGTGATTGCGAAGTCATCCAGATTCCCGCCGGTCTGCGCCTGACGCTGCCGAAGGGAACCGAAGGCAGCATCACGCAGTCGCTCGGCGGCACGTTCACGCTGCAGATCCCGAAGCTCGGCGTGCTGGTGCGCCTGCTCGGCAGGGACGCCGACGCGATCGGGCTCGAGGTAGCAGCTCCCGAGCCGTCGGCGGCGAGCAAGGCTCCTTCGGGCGACGTCGAGCGCGAGGTCTGGGACACCCTGAAGACCTGCTTCGACCCGGAGATCCCGGTCAACATCGTCGATCTCGGGCTCGTCTACGATCTCCGCGTCGACGCCTCGGAGCAGGGCGCGTCACGCGTGAACGTCAAGATGACGCTGACGGCGCAAGGTTGCGGCATGGGCGCGACGATCGCCGCCGATGCGCAGCAGAAGATCGAGCGGCTTGCGGGCGTCGCGGGCGCGAAGGTCGAGATCGTCTGGGATCCACCCTGGAGCCCGCGCATGATCTCGCCGGAGGGACGCGAGAAGCTCGGCATCGCCTGAGCGGCGGGCGCGTCTCGCATGGCCGCCCCCGTCCCACTGCTCCGCGGGCCGATCACGGCGTTCGATTACCGCTGCGCCGCGACGCCTGGCGACGCGCCGTTCGTCGAGCGCCACGGTGGCTTCGACCTCGCCTACGTGCGCAAGGGCAGCTTCGGCTACCGAGCGCGAGGTGGAGAGTTCGAGCTCGTCGCGGGATCGGTCCTGGTCGGCGCGCCAGGTGAGGAATACGTCTGTACGCACGACCACGCGGTCGGCGACGAGTGCCTGTTCTTCCAGCTGGGCCCCGATCTCATCGACGAGCTCCCTTCGGGATTCCGGAGCTGGGACGTCGGATCGCTCCCGCCGGTTCCCGAGTTGGTCGTGCTCGGCGAGCTCGCCCAGGCGGCGGCCGTCGGCGCGAGCGACATCGGCCTCGACGAGGCGGGCCTTCGCTTCGCGTCCCGCTTCGCCGAGGTGGCATGCGGGCGGACCACGAAGGCGCCGGTGGCGGGCGCCCGTGATCGCCGTCGCGCCGTGGAGGCCGCGCTCTGGATCGACGAGCACTCGCACGAGCCGGTCGACCTCGCCCGCGTCGCCGCACACGTCGGAGTCAGCGCCTTTCACTTCCTCCGCTCGTTCGCCGCTGTGCTCGGCGTGACGCCGCACCAGTACCTGCTGCGCTCACGCCTGCGCCATGCGACGAGCCTGCTCGCCGAGGACGGCTCGTCGGTCACCGAGGTCGCCTACGAGGTCGGCTTCGAAGATCTCTCGAACTTCGTCCGCACGTTCCGTCGCGCGGCCGGCATGTCCCCGGGAGAATTCCGCCGGGCGGCACGACGCGACCGTGACGAGGCCGAGCGCCGGCTCGGCACGCCGGGGCAGTAGCAAGATCTTCCAAGCACGCGCGCCGCGGGCGCGCGTAGCGTGACGGCCAACGAAAGGAGGTCGTCATGTTCGACCACGTCGGTTTGGGAGTGAAGGACTTGAACGCGAGCGTCCGCTTCTACGAGGAGGCGCTCGCACCGCTCGGATACGTCGTCTGCTCGAAGGACGCGTCGAGCGTCGGCATCGGGCCGAAAGGGGATCCGCGGCTATGGCTCTACCCTGCGACCGGGGAGCGCGGGGCCACGCACCTCGCGCTTCGTGCGCCCGATCGCGCCGCGGTGAAGCGATTCCACCGCGCGGCGCTCGCCGCCGGCGGTCGCGACCACGGCGCCCCGGGCCTACGCCCGGACTACGGAGCGACGTACTACGCGGCGTTCGCGCTCGATCCGGACGGCAATAACGTCGAAGCCGTGATCATCGAGTGACGGAGGAACCCATGGACGAGATCATCCTCCATCACTATCCGCTGTCGCACTTCTCGGAGAAGATCCGCCGGATCCTCGCCTACAAGCGGCTCCCGTGGCGCTCGGCCGAGCAGCCGATGATGATGCCGAAGGCCGAGCTCACGGCGCTCACCGGCGGCTACCGCCGATTGCCCGTGCTGCAGATCGGCGCCGACGTCTACTGCGACTCCTCGTGCATCGCGCGGCGACTCGAGGCTCTCGCGCCGACGCCCGCATGCTTGCCGACCGAGACCGCACCGTTCGCGGCGCTCGTCGAGGAGTGGGCCGACCACCGCTTCGCTTTGCAAATGGCGCTTCCGGTCATCGTCGAGATGATGCCCCATCTGCCCCCCGAGATCTTCGCCGACCGGGCCGCGATGTCGCCGCTGCTGTCGCGCGAAGCGATCCTCCGAGCGGCCCCGCAGGCGCTCACCCAGGCGCGGCTGTCGCTCGACCGGCTCGACGGGATGCTCGGCGACGGTCGTCCGTTCCTGCTCGGCGGGGCGTTCTCGATCGCCGACGCCGCCTGCTTTTTTCCGATCTGGTTCGCCCGCGACAGCCAAGAGGTGTTCCCCGAGGTGGCGCGCCGCTCTCGCGTCGCCGCATGGTTCCGGCGCATCCGGGAGTTCGACGGCGATGCGCCACGTCCGATGAGCCCCGCGGAAGCGCTCGAGGTGGCGAGCTCGATGCGGCCGCGAGATCGCGAAGGGACGGGCGGCGACGGCCGCTCCGATGGTTGCGTCCTCGGCCGTCGCGTCGCGATCACCGCCGACGACTATGGGCAGGAAGCGACGACGGGGACGATCGCCTACGCGAGCTCGGACGAGATCACGATCCTTCGCAGGGACGAAACGCTCGGCGACATCGCGGTGCACTTCCCGCGTTCGGGTTACCGGGTCGCCGACGCGTGAGCCCGCGACGTGCGGCGGGTTGCGGGCCTCAGCTCGCAACCGCCGCGACCGAGGCGGGCCGTCCCTCGATCCGAAACTTCGGGTAACCGTTCGCTACCGCCTCTTCGCAGTGTTGGCGGTACGACGCGAAGCTGCCGAGGTAGACGAGCATGCGCCGCGGCTTTCCCGGGATGTTGTCGCCCATGTACCAGCTCTTGGCGGCCGGGAAGAGCGACAACGAGGCGAGCTCGTCGCTGTGACGCTGCCACTCGTCTTCGGATTCGGCGCGTGGCTCGAGCGTGGCGCGCGGGTCGGCACCGAGGTCGTCGATGACCTGCTCGATCCACTCGCCCTGGTATTCGCCGAGCAGGATCGGGTGGAAGAACGCGCTCGGGCTTCCGGGTCCGTTCATGTACACCATGTTCGGAAAGCCCGCGCACATCAGGCCGAGGAACGTCCGCAGGCCCTCGGACCAGTGGTCCTTCAGGCGCCGGCCGCCGCGGCCGCGAATGTCGACGCGATCGAGCGCCCCGCTCATGGCGTCGAAGCCGGTGGCCCACACGATCACGTCGCACTCGTGGAGCGTGCCGCCCGCGACGACGCCCGCGGGCGTGATGCGCTCGATCGGGTTCATGCGCAGGTCGACGAGGGTCACGTTCTCGCGGTTGTAGGTTTCGTAATAGTTGGTATCGGCGCACAGGCGCTTGGTGAGGATGGGGTAGTCCTTGGGGATCAGCTTCTCGGCGGTCTCCGGATCCTTCACGCGCTCGCGGATCTTCGCCTTCACGTAGTCGGCGAGCGTCTCGTTCGCGTCCTTGGAGAACAGCAGGTCCGTGAACGTCGCGTAGAACGACAGCCCTCCCGCCGCCCAGCGCGTGTCGTATTCCGCGATCCGCTCTTCCTCGTCGACTTCCAGGGCCGACTTCGTCGGCACCGGGCGATCCATGAACGAGAGCGAGACGAAGCCGCCGAACGCGTTCTTCTCGATCTCGCGAAGGCCCGTGTAATCCGCCTTGATCTTGTCCTGGTAGACGTCGTCGATCGCGTGGTTCCGCGCCGGGATCGCATACGCGGGCGTGCGCTGGAGTACGGTCAGGTGCGAGGCCACCTTCGCGATCTCCGGAATCGCCTGCACGGCGGACGATCCGGTGCCGATCACCACGACGCGCTTGCCCTCGAGCGCGACGCCCTCCTTCGGCCAAAGCGAGGTCTGCGGCTGCGGCCCGGCGAACGACTCGATGCCTTCGATCTTCGGCTTGTTCGGCGCGGACAGCAGACCCGTCGCCATGATGCAGAAGCGCGCCCGCACCTGCTCGCCGCTCTGGAGGCGGATCTCCCAGCGCGCCGTCTGCTCGTCGAAGACCGCGGAGGCGACGCGCGAATCGAACTGGATGTCACGCTTCAGGTCGAACTTGTCGGCGACGAACTCGGCGTAGCGGACGAGCTCCGGCTGCGGCGAATAGCGCTCGGTCCACTTCCACTCCTGCTGCACTTCCTCCGAGAACGAGTACGAATACTCCATGCTCTCGATGTCGACGCGGGCCCCGGGATAGCGGTTCCAGTACCACGTGCCGCCGACCCCGGAGCCGGCCTCGTAGAGCCGCACCGACAGGCCCTTCTTGCGGGCGCGGTACAGCATGTGCAGCCCGGCGAAGCCCGCTCCGACGATCACCACTTCGAACTCGCGCACCGCCACTGCGTCTTCCTTCATGCGCATCCTCCGGGCGGCGCCGAGGCCGCCGCTAGTCGTCTGCCGTCGGTGTCGGGCTCGGCTGCGTGCCCGACGTGGAGATCTGCGCGAGCGCGCCGTTCTCGAACGTCAACGTGCCGAGCATCGAGAGCTCGCCGTTGTAGAGCCAGGTCTCGATCTTCCGCCCGCTCGAGGTCGTCCGCGTCTCGCGGCGAGACGGCGCTCCCGCGGCGGCGATGACCTGCTGGTCGGTCATGCCGAGATGGAGGCCGTTCAATCGCTTGGTTTGATCCTCGTCTTTGCCGATCAGGTCGAAGACGGTGTTCCGGAAGTTCTCCGCGGCCCCGACCCGCGGGTCGCTCGTGTAGTAGACGCACCCCGAACTCGCGAGCACGACGCAAAAGCCCCAGGCGGCGGCGATCGTCGCCGGTATCGCCGCGCGGGCACGCGGGGTCGTCGAGCGCAGGAGGTCGATCACCCGGTCGGAGCCACGAAGTCGAACGGGAACGTGACGCGCGTCGCGTCGCCCGGCTTGCTCGGGAACTTCCAGCCGCGAATGCGCCCGAGGATCGCGCTCTCGAGCGGGGGATGGCCGAGACCCGAGGACACCAGGCGAACCTCGCTGACCGAGCCCGGTCCATCGATCACGAACTCGACCGTGACCTTGCCGTGCAGCGCCGGCCGCGCCTTCAGCTCGCGGTCGTAGAGGTACTTGAGGCCGGCGATGTACTGCGCGACCACGTCGCGGATCTCGGAGAGCGAGCGTCCGCTGGTGCCGCCGCCGCTCGCGCTCTCGGCGCTCGCGCCGCCACCCGGACCGCTGATCGGGCTCACCACCTTGCCGGATAGGCCCACGTTCGTACCGGTGCCGCGCGCCAGCCCTGCGGCCATCTCGCCGGCGCTGACCTTGCCGCGCGCTCCTACCGAGCCGGTGAGCGAGCCCACGTCCTCGGTCAGGTCCTTTGCCTGCTTGAAGTCGACGTTGCGGAGCGTTTCGCCGATCCGTTGCGAATCGGACTCGGTGCGCGGCGAAGCGCTCGACAGCATGCTCAACAGGCCCATCGTGGCGACGGAGCGCTTGGCGGGCTCTGGCTTCGGTGCCTGGGCGACCGCCGGGGCCGGGGGCGCCGGCTTGGCCTTCGCGCGCGCCGGCGGAGCCGGCTTCGGCTTCTCGGTGTCCTTCCGCGGCGGAAGCGGCTCCGGCTTCGGCGGCGGAGGCTTCACCTCTTCCTTCTTCTCCTCCGGAGGCTTGATCAGCACCTTCGCAACCGCGATCGGCGGCTGCTCCGCGGGAGGCGCGAAGAGCGGGGCGAAGACCTGCGAGAGCAGGATCGTGATCCAGGCGGTGACGCTGAGCGTCGCCAGCAGCCTGAGGAAGATGCGCTCCTCGATCCCGAGATCGAGGCTGCGAAACCGGCGCCGGATGGCCCGGTCGTCCATGGTCAGGGTACTCACAGACATTACCTCAGCCGTCTACCTGGTGAACCGCAAGAGACTGTTTGCGGTACCCGGCTTGATCGGCCGTATAGATGACTTTTTTAAGCAGTCGAAACGGTACCGAGCGGTCGGCCTCGATGGTCACGCGGGCCTCTGCGGGGTCCTGCTGCGGCTTGGCGGCGGTCAGCGCCGCGAGCTCGGCCTGAAGGGCAGGAAGGGCCAGATCGGGCGTGTCCGTCAGCTGCACGGGATCGTCGGCGATCTGCTTTCGGTCGACGAGGATCTTGTCCTTCAGCACCGCGATCTCGACCTGGCGGGTGAGATTTTGGCGCACGCTCGAGCGCGGTAGCTCGAGGCCCGAGGGCAGGATCGAAAGGTAGCCGCCACCCGAGTAGATCGAGAGCAGGAAGAACATCAGCACCGAGAGCACGTCGACCATCGAAGTCAGGTTGACGAGCGGCTCGTCGTAACGGCGCTTGCCGCGGCGGATCAGGCGAACCGATACGGCGTCCTGCTCGAACTGCTCGGCCTGCGGGGTCTGCAGCGGGTTGGTGAGGAGGAATTCTTTGGTCGGCGTGTTGCTCATGCTTGTGAATCGACGAGGTAGTCGGAGAGAGAGACCTGCGGGAAGAGCTTCGTCACCTGTTGGGCACCGTTCGCGTACACGACCTTCTCCCGGACCGTGTCCATGACCTTCACGATCCAGTCGAAGTGCACGTCGTCGCCGACCATCAGGATGATCGCGTCGTCGGTCTTGTACGTGCCCTTGATGCGCAGCAGCTCCTGCTGCAGCTTGTCGAGATCGTACTTGTCGTTCTGGATCGGCAGGTCGACGTTCAGGACTTCCGGGGGCTTTCCTTGAGGCGTGATCATGCCGCGGAGCTTCAGCCCGGAGTGTGCGAGCGACACCGAGAGGTTCTTCAGCTCCATGGTCGACTCGGTGAACTTCTCGGTTTGCTGCGGCAACGCCACGTCGTGCGCGCCGAGCTTGTCGAGCGTCGCGACCGAGAGCAGGAAGAACAGGAGCACCGAGAGCACGTCCACGAACGACGTGATGTTCAGGTGCGGCTCGGTACGCTGCAGGCGCCGCGATCGTCGCAGGCGCGACGGCGGAATCATCTCTCCGTAGTTCTCGTCGTTGGAGAGAAGCGGCGCGGCGGGCTCGTAGCCGCCGCTGCTCAGGTTGGAGTCGTCGAGGATGTCCATCGAACTAGGAGTCCTATTCTGGGGCCCCGTCCAGTGCTCGCTCGCTTCGCGATCTGCGGGCTTCCGATGGCCCCAGACCCCGGCCCGTCGCGGCGCATGTCCGCGTCGGGCTCATTAGGCGACCTCGCGCCGCGCGCGCAGCAGGTGGAACGCCTTCAGCGAGTACTCGTCGATCTCGTCGATCAGCTTCGTCGCCTTGGACTGCAGGAACGAGTAGACGAGCAGGCTCGGGATGGCGATCGTCAGGCCGAGGAACGTGGCGTTCAGTGCCAGCGCGATGCCGCGTGAGAGCATCTCGGCGCGGACCGCGGGGTCGACGTTGCTGACCGCGGCGAACGCCTGGATGATTCCGCGCACCGTTCCGAGCAGGCCGATCAACACCGAGACGTTCGCGGCCATCGACAGGTAGTGCGTGCGCTTCTCGATCCGCGGGATGACCTCGAGGCTGGTCTCGTCCATCGCCTCCTTCACGCGGGGCGATGCCTTCGCGGCCTCGACCAGGCCCGACTTCACGATCAGCGGCAGCGGTGCGTTGTCGCAGAGCTTGATCGCGTCCTCGACGCTGCCGCCCTGCACGCGGTTGCGGATTTCCTTCCAGAACTCCTTGCCGTTGATGCTGTAGCGGAAGTTCAGGACGTAGAAGCGCTCGATCGCGACGGCCAGCGCGAACACGCCGAGCCCGATCAGCAGGTACGCGAAGACGCCGCCATGCTCCACGGCCGTCGAAATGAACTCCATCACTTCCATGATTCGATGTCCTCCTACCCGCGCGATCTACTCGGCGGGGATCCCGTTCTGATAAAGCACGTGAGCTTCCTCTTCGAACCGGTCCTTGTCGAGCGGTTCGAGGATGTCCGGATAGAATCGGAACTGCTTTTGCTTGGCCTGCGCCTCGCGCTTGGCCTTCGGCAGGATGAAGAAGATCTTCGGCTTCTCGAGCTCGCCTTGGATCTCGACCTCGTTCAGGTGGAGCTTCTGATCCTTCCCCTTCGCCGCGTCGGCGGACGACGCGCTCGATGGAGGATCCTCGGCCCACGCAGTCGACGCCTGGGTGCTCGATGCGAGCAGCAGCGTCACGAATGCGGCGGCCAGCCGTTCAGCCGTTCTGGTTCGACCCATGACTTCCTTCGCGGATCTCCTGGATCCACGCCGTCACCACCGACTCGTCGGAAGGATGCGTGGCCAGGTAGCGATTGTAACACTCGACGGCCCGGTCTGGGGAGCCTAAGTAGAGCTCGTTCAGGATGCCGAGGTTCGCCCAGGCGGCTCCGTAGGTGGGCGAGGCCTGCGTGACCTTCTTCAGCTGGGTCTCGGCGTCCTGGAAGCTGCCGCGGCGCATCGCGAGGATGGCGGCGCCGTTGCCGACGCCGGGTGAAGCCGGGTCGGCCTGCGCGGCCGAGGCGAGCAAGGAGGCCGCGGCGTCGAGCTGGCCCGCGGCCATCGAGGCGGCGGCCTGGTCCATCAGCACGATTGCCTGCGCGGTCTTGTCGGACGACGGCAGCTGTGCGCGCGCGGCCGCGAACGCCTGGACGGCCGTGCGCGGAGCATCGTGCTCGGCGGCGAGGATGCCGAGGTCGACGAGCGCGGGAGCGTTTCGGCCGAGCGGCCCGAGCAGCCGATCGAGATCGGCCTCGGTGGGCGCGTTGCTGAGCCGCGCGACGCCGAGCGCGGCCTCGCCGCTCGTGGCGTCGGCGGCGAGGGCCGCTTGATATGCGGCGAGGGCCTCGGCCGGTTGATTCTGCTTCTCGAGGAAGCGAGCGAGCGCGACGCGATCGGCGGAGGTCGCCTTCGGTGACTCGACGGCCTTCTTGTACGCGGCCGCCGCCTGGTCCTTCCGGCCGCTCGCATCGAGCAGGCGGGCCGACAGCGTGATCGCCGGCGCGAAGTCGGCCTGCCGGCGGAGCACGTCGTCCAGCATGGCGATGGCTTGCGAATTGTTGCCCTGGCGCATCGCCGCGACGGCTGCGTTGTATCCCGCCTCGGGCGGGCCGCCCTTCGCAGCCTCGACGAACCTGTCGTATGCGTCCGAGAAGCTCTCCTTCTCGGCGGCGGCCAGGCCCTTGCCGAAGGCTCGCAGGCGCGTCTCTCCCTCGTCGGCGACGAGCGAGCCGAGGAACCCCGGACCGGAGTCCGCGCTCGCGGGCTTGCCGTCGAACGTCGCGAGGAACGCGGGCGGCGGATCGGCCGCCGACGCGAGCCGCTGGTAACCCGGCCGGGGCGCCCGCGCGAACGCGCGCGGGGCGACCACGGCGAGCCGCTCGCGCGAGCGCTTCACCCACTCGTCGTCGAGCTGCTTATCGCGCGTGCCGCGCACGGTCGCGCGATAGGCCTCGACGGCCTTCTTCAGGTACGGGCGGATCTTGTCCTCGAGCAGGCGGTCGTACTCGTTCGCTTCCTCGGCACTGAGGCCGGGTGGACGCGGCGCCTGTTCGAGCGCGGTACCGAACTCCTCGTAGGCATTGCCGATGCCGAAGGACGCCTGCGTGGCGATCGGAGACAGACCGGAGGCCACCGCGGGTGCGTAGCGCTCGACCAGCTGGTTCAGCAGCGCTTCCTTCCGCTTCAGCGTCTCGGCCATCGGCGCCTGGATGCGCGCCGCGTGGTACTCGTCGCCCACGCCGCTCGCGAGCAGCAGGTTCGCGTTCGCGACCGCGTAGGCGTATCCGTCGCCGCCCTCGCCGAAGCTCGACTGGGCCATCCGCGAGTCGGCGATGAAGCGCTCGAGGTACTGGCGGGCCTGCGCTTGATTGCCCATCGCCGCGTAGGTGGTGCCGAGGTGGTAGAACGCTTCGACGCCGCGCTGCGCGTGCTCGTCGTTGCCTTGCCCGTGGTAGCGGGAAAGGAACTTCTCGAAGAGGCGAATCGTCTCCGGGCCGCGCTTCTCCTTGGCGGCGAGCTTGCCGGCCAGGAACAGGAACTCTTCGGACTTCGGGTTGTCGACGTGCGCATCGGCGACGCGCTCGTAGATGACGATGATGCGATCGGTGCCGGCCGGCTTCTCCTTGTAGAAATCGGCGAGCTTGACGGCGGCGTCGGGCGCGAGGTCTGCGCCCGGATAGTTGTCGAGCAGCCGCTCGTAGAGAACGGCGGCCCCGTCCTTGTCCTTGGCTCGGTCGGTCGCGTTCGCGGCGTTGTAGAGCGCCTTGGCCGCGATGTCGTTCTGCGGCAGTCTGTCGACGAGCTTCAAGTAGTCCTTGCTCGCCTCCTTGTACTGCTTCTCGTCGTCGGCCTTCTCGGCCTGCTTGAACATCGAGAGCGCGTAGAGCGTCTCGACCTCGCCGCGGCGCGCCCCGAGCGGGTTCGAGGGGTTCGCGGCGGCCAGCGCCTTCTCGCTCCAGCGCTCCGCGGACGCGAAGTCGTTCAAGCGGAAGTGCGATTGCGCGATCAGGTCGTTCGCCTCAGCGGCGAGCGGATCGGCGGGGTGCTCTTTGATGAGGCGTTCGTAGGCGGCGATGGCCGCGGGGAACTTCTCGGCCTCGAAGTAGAGCTTGCCTTCCTTGAAGAGCAGCGTCGCGTTCTTGTCGCTCGCGGGGTTCAGCTTGATGAAATCTTCGTAGGCGCCGACGAGACCGTCGATCACGGTCGGGGGTAGCGGCGGCTTCTGGCCTTCGGAGATCTTCTCGACCGAGAGCACGCGGTTGAGCGACGCCTCCTCGCGGTGCTTGTCGAACCCCTTGTCGAAGCTCACCTGGCGGAAGACGTCGGCCGCGCGCCCGAACTCGTTCGCGGAGTAGAGCGCCTGCGCGTAGCGGAACTTCTGGTCGTAGCTCGGCTCGCCCTCGGGCCAGCGCTTCAGATAGCGCTCGTAGAGCGTGATCGCGCTGCGGAGCTCGTTCGGGACGGAGTCGGGCTGGTCCTTCTGAATCTCGAGCGCGCGGGCGTGGTAGTACTGGATCGCCCATTCGAGGCCCTTGCGTGCCTCGGCGAGCGCGGCGTCGCGGACCTCTTGCTCCGGGTTCGCGCGCGCCCAGGGTGAGCCGCTGTCGTACTTCGCGAGCATCGCCTCGCGCACGCGCGCCGCCTCGTCCATCTTCTTCTGGCCGGCGAGCACGTCGACGAGCTCGATCTCGATCTTCGGCGCATCCTTGTACGTGGGGAACGCCGTGAGCAGCGTTTGGTAGGTGTGCGCCGCCGCGTCGAACGACGACCGTTCCTTCTGCACGAGCGCGAGGCGGTGCATCAGCGGAGCGGCGTAGCGAGGCGGCTTGCCGGCGCGCTGTTCGCCGCGCAGGAACGTGACGAGGTCGTCGGCGCCGCCGGCATCGGCGTAGACGCGGGCGATGATCTCGAGGGTCTCCTGATAGAGGTCGTTCCCCTTCGACTCCTTTTCCTGGAGCGCGTCGAGCGCGGCGCGGCGCGGTCCGGGGAAGAACAGGATCGGCGCGGGCGCGAACTCGCGACCTTCCTTCTCCATGCGATCCGCCTGGCGGCGGAGCACTTGGGCGAGCACCTTCTTCGCGTCGTCGTACTGATCGAGGTTGTAGTACACCCAGCCGAGCTTGAAGAGCGCCTTGTCGACGAGATCGGCCGGGCCGAGCTTCACGACCTGCTGGTAGTGCTGCTCGGCGTCGGCGAGCCGGAAGGACTCGAAGTCGTACTCGGCGAGCCGGAACTGCACCTCCGGCGCGTAGCGGCCGCTCGGCTTCTCCTTGATGAGCGTCTGGAACAGCGCGGCGCCGCCGGCGCGGTCGCCTTCCTCGGTGTGGATGTAGCCGAGGTCGTAGAGCGCGTCCTCGCGGAATGCGGACTGCGGGAAGTCCTTCAGCAGGCGCTCGAAGACGGCCTTTGCCTGCGGGTAGCGCGGCTTCGGCTCGTCGCCCGCCGTCCTTCCGGATTGCTCGGCCTGCTGCCGAGAGAACTCGAAGCTCGCCTGGGCGCGCTGAAAGTCTTGCTGCTCACGCTCGAACAGGAGACGGCCGAGCAGGTACAGCGACTCGTCCATCTCGTCCTTGCCGACATCCGAGTACTCCTTGAGGATCTTCTCGTACTGGGCGATGGCCTTGTCGCGGCTCTCGGCCTCGGCGGCCTCGAGCGCCGACGGTGACATCTTCTTCAAGGCCTGCTGCTGCTTCTCGATGTTCTTCTCGAGCGTGCGGGCCTCGCGGCGCTTGGACCAGTTGTCGTAGGTTCCGCAGCCGGCGCCGACCAGCGTCAGCGTCACGGCGCAGGCGAACAGCCGCTTCACGGTAGGCGTTCTCCTTGTTCGGCGTCGATCGTGCGACTGCGGACGAACTCCGCGGCGACGACGGCTTCCTCGACGCGGTAGCGCTGCTCGCGGATCTCGCGTCGCAGGCGGTCGGCCTCGGATCCGATCGCGCGCGCGAGCGCGGCGCGGAGCGGCGCGAGGCGCGTTTTCGCGTCGCCGTCGGCGCAGCCGGCGGCCAGCGCATGCAGCTCCTCGCTCGTCGGAGCATGCGCGCCGTCGAGCGACGAGGTCGCCGCGCGCTCCGCGACCACGCGCGCGAAACGCGCGGAACAATCGTCTCCGGAGGGGGCCTCGGATGCGAGCGCCACGGCGACGAGAAGCTTCGAAACCTCGCCTCGCGGCGTGAAGAAGTGACGGGTCTTGGACGCGAGCGCGGGCGCAGGCTCGGCGGCTGCCTCGGCGGGATGGCGCGCGAGATCCAGGAAGACGACGGGCGGGAGGCTCTTCCAGATCGCCTGTCCGATGCGTCGGAGTGCCCCGCCGTGGACGGAGGCATACGCCTCTCGTGCGGCGCGCGCCGCGGCCACGCGCCGCGCGCGCCACAGCCCACGCGGCGGCCACACCTTCTCGAGATCCGCGGCGCGCGCGACGGCC
>JACXTT010004576.1_pt1 | contig 20506 bp, 18 predicted proteins | sample 9270951 | NCBI WGS metagenome assembly JACXTT01 (sample SAMN15532306, study PRJNA645909) | rock metagenome | isolation source: weathered quartz diorite | place: Puerto Rico | collected 2017-06-21
ATTCGTAACCACCAGCAGAGTGCATAAGAAATGGAGAGAGGGAGAGGCATCATGGCACTATTGAAAGAAGCGAAAACCGAGTTGATCAAACAATACCGGCAGCATGAGACGGATTCCGGCTCGCCGGAAGTCCAGATCGCGGTCTTGACCAACCGGATCACCTATTTGACGGAGCATTTCAAGCTCCACAAGAAAGATCACCACTCGCGACGCGGCCTGCTGACGCTGGTCGGGCGTCGCCGGCGCCTGCTCGACTATCTCCGTGGCGTCGATGATGTGCGATATCGGGCGGTCATCGACCGATTGGGCATCAGAAAGTAGTCGTGCGCATCGCTGCCGTGCAGTGGCACGGCAGCAAACAGATACTGTCGCACAGGTGAACACTGACATAGTCTCTCCGACGTGCTGAGCAACGAGTGGCGAGTCACAACATCGCATCTCAGCACTGTGATCGAATTGGAGAGACGATCTCTGTGGGCATCTGTGGGGCGCAACCAGAGGAGACCCTACAATGGCACATTCAGTTGAACTTAATATCGCCGGGCGGACCCTGCGGCTGGAGACTGGCCGCGTCGCCAAGCAAGCCGACGGATCGATTTGGGCGTCGTACGGCGATACTGTCGTGCTCGCCACTGCGGTCGCGTCGCAGACCGCAAAGCCCGGCGTTGATTTTCTTCCGCTCACGGTCGACTACCAGGAAAAAGCCTACGCCGCCGGGAAAATTCCAGGGGGCTATTTCAAACGGGAAGGGCGGCCTTCCGAAAAGGAAGTGCTGACCAGCCGATTAATCGACCGGCCCCTGCGTCCGCTCTTCCCGGACGGGTACTATTTCGAAACGCAAGTCATTGCCGCAGTTCTCTCTGCCGACAAGACCGGGTCCTCCGATGTGATTGGGATCACCGCAGCTTCGGCGGCGCTCGCCGTCTCGAACATTCCTTTCGATGGCCCTGTCGCGGGCATCAAGATCGGTCGGGTGAACGACCAGTTCGTCGTGAATCCGGATCTCGAAACGCTCGAAAAGAGCGAATTGCATCTGGTCGTGGCCGGTACGGCCGATGCGGTCATGATGGTCGAAGCCGGAGCAAACGAATTGCCGGAAGCGACCATGCTGGCGGCCATCGAGTTGGCGCATGCCGAAATCAAGAAGATCGTGGCCAAGATCAACGAACTGCGTGTCCTGGCCGGCAACAAACCCAAACGTGCGGTTGTGACGGAACAGATCGATCCGGCGCTCGCAAGTCAGGTCAAGGGACTCGTGGCTCAAGGCATTCGAGAAGCGATCATGATTCCGAACAAGAGCGCGCGGCAGGAACGGCTGGATCAGATCAAGAAAGAGGCGGTCGAGAAACTCAAGAACGCCGATGATCCCAACCGAGAGCGGCATGTGAAGCTGGTGTTTCATGGATTGGAATACACCGAAGTCCGCAACATGATTTTGGAAAAGGGGTCGCGCGCCGACGGCCGCGGGCCGGCCGATATTCGCCCGATCACCTGCGAGGTCGGAGTCCTGCCTCGTACGCACGGCTCGGCCCTGTTTACCAGAGGCGAGACGCAGAGCTTGGCGGTGATCACGTTGGGGACGGCGGACGACGAACAACGGATCGATGCGCTGGAAGGCGAATATACCCGGACATTCATGCTTCATTACAATTTCCCGCCCTTTAGCGTCGGGGAAGCCAGACCGCTTCGGTCGCCCGGACGTCGCGAAGTCGGTCACGGGGCCTTGGCGGAGCGGGCGTTGAAGCCGGTGATTCCGAGCAAGGACGAATTTCCCTATACGTTGCGCATCGTGTCCGACATCCTCGAGTCCAACGGCTCGTCTTCGATGGCGACAGTCTGCGGCGGGACCTTGGGAATGATGGACGCGGGTGTGCCGATCAAGGAGCCGGTGGCGGGCATTGCCATGGGCCTGATCAAGGAAGGCGACCGGGTCATGATCCTCTCCGACATTCTCGGCCTCGAGGATCATCTCGGCGACATGGACTTCAAAGTTTGCGGCACCAAGCGTGGCGTCACGGCGTTGCAGATGGACATCAAGATCGGTGGGATCACTCCGACCTTAATGCATCAAGCGTTGGAACAGGCCAAGGCCGGCCGGTTGCATATTTTAAGCTGCATGATGAAGGCGCTGGAGACTCCGAGAACGAAGATGTCGGCTTTTGCGCCTCGCATTTTCACGATGACCGTCAAGCAAGACAAAATCCGCGAGATCATCGGCCCAGGCGGCAAGATGATCCGCAGCATCATTGCGGAATGCGGCGTGAAGGTGAATGTGGAAGACAGCGGGGTCGTCACAATCGCCTCTGTCGACGAGGAGTCGGCACAAAAAGCGAAAGACATGATCGACCGCATTGTCGAAGAAGTCGAAGTGGGCAAGACCTACATGGGCACGGTGCGAAAGATCATGGACTTCGGCGCCTTCGTCGAAGTGCTGCCCGGCACGGACGGGCTGGTCCATATTTCTCAGCTGGCGCACCATCGCGTCAAAGCGGTGTCGGACGAAGTGAAAGAAGGGGACCAGATCCTCGTGAAGGTGCTGGAAGTGGATCGGCAGGGCAAGATTCGCCTCAGCCGCAAGGAAACCATGCCGGCACCGACCGGAGCCGGTGCGAAGGACCCGTCCGCCGGGTAATCGCCTTGTATCGCAAGCTCGTCCTGGACAACGGGGTGAGAGTGGTGACCGAACGGATGCCGACGCTTAAATCGGTGACCGTCGGGGTCTGGGTCAATACCGGATCGCGGGACGAGCAACCTGCCCAAGCCGGCTATTCTCATTTTATCGAGCACATGTTCTTCAAGGGAACGTCCCGCCGTTCCGCTGCCGAGATTTCACGCGAGATCGACGCGCTCGGCGGGGAGATGAATGCGTTTACGACCCGTGAAACGACGACCTACTACGTCAAGGTGCTCGATCAGCAATTGAACCGAGCGCTGGAGCTCCTGTCCGATTTGTTTCACCATTCCCGTTTCGAGCCGAAAGAGATTGAAAAAGAAAAACAGGTGGTCCTGGAGGAAATTCGCATGGTCCAGGACGATCCAGAGGATTTGGTTCAGGAACTGCATACCGGCCAAGTGTTGGGGCGTCATCCGCTCGGTCGTCCTATTTTGGGACAAGAAGAGACGATCCGGTCGCTCCGTCGCCAAGACCTTCTCCAATACATCGGCACCCAGTACGATCCGGCTCAGACCGTCGTCGCGATTGCCGGCAATTTCGAGCAGAAGCGGCTCGATGCCTTGGTCTCGCGCCATTTCGGCAAGAACCGGCCGGCCAAGGCCGGCCATATGAACGGTCGTCGCCCGCCGGAAGTGCACGGAGGGCTACTCACAAGAAAGAAGGCGTTGGAGCAGGTGCATCTCTGTCTTGGATTGAAAGGGGTCGCAGCCGGGCACAAGGATCGCTACGCCCTCTATGCACTCAACACAGCGCTCGGCGGGAGCGTCAGTTCGCGGTTGTTTCAGGAAGTGCGCGAGAAGCGCGGGTTGGTCTATTCGATCTATTCCTTCTTGTCCGGCTATTCCGACGGGGGCACAATCACCGTCTATGCGGCGACCAGACCCAAAGAAGTGGATCGTGTCGTCGATCTGGTCTGTCGTGAGATCGAACGGATCGGACAACGGGGCATTCAACACAAAGAACTCATCCGTGCGAAGAATCAGATGAAGGGAAGCCTCATGCTCAGCTTGGAAAGCTCGAACAGCCGCATGAGCAAGCTCGCGAAGGACGAACTCACGTACGGGAAGCGGACGTCGCTCGAAGACATGGTGGCCCACATCGATCGCATCAGCGAAGAACATGTCTTCAGCGCGGCGCGGCAATTTTTCTCGTTGGATGCGTTGGCGATTACCGGTCTCGGCCCTCTCGCCTCACGCACGCTCTATGCGTATAGATGAGAATCCTCTAATAGATGGCGCTTCGCCATCCGAAATCGCCTGCGGAAGCGGAGATCGAAAAGTATCATAAGTAATTGATTAATAGTATATATTTTGCCAACATCCAAAGTTATCAACAGGGTAAACATTTTCTTGACACACTTTCATGTTTTCAGTACGATTGCGACGCTTTTCTGAAACTGATTCTTAAGACGAAGGGGCGAGACGCAAGCAAGAACAAAGGAGGTGGCCGACGAACCTTTGCTTGTTATTGACGTGCCCATGAAACTGATTCCATGCATTCATCGTACTTAAACAGGGTTTAACCGTTTTCGTAGTTGTTATTTTTATGAAGGAGGGATTGGGTATGAAAAGGGTCGTACTTCTAGCTGCCGTTGCAGTGGTTGCTGTGCTCGGCTTGCTGACGGCCGAATTCGCCGTTGCTGCCGATGCTCCTGGTGCATCGGGTCCGACCGATAACATCGTCGGTGGGAAGCCCATGAAGGGTGAAGTGACCAAGACTTTGAAGGGCCGTGTCTGGTCACAGTGGGCGGACAATCCGGACGGCGAGTTGCTGTTCGGGATTCAATACTGGAATACCGGTGAACCAGCTTCCGGAGAGGGGGGCGGTCGGTCCTCCACCAGCCTCGAAGTGAAACCTCCGGATCCTTTGTTCGTCTGTTGTTCCTGGGGATTCGTCGGTGGAACCGATAAGAATAACCCCTATGCCGGCTGGTATCATGCCGCGACGACGGTGCGATTGGCGGTGAAGGACAAGGCTCTAATGGATCAGATCATCAAGGCCTCCCAGGAACTCGTAGCCATGGAAGTGAGCCTGGACGGTCGGACGATCACAGGATTCAAAGTCATTAAGTAGTCGACTTCGACAAGATCTCATTCTTTCATGCTGTTGAAGGAGGACGCGATTATGAAGTTTCATATGAAAGGCTGGGCCGTCATGGCCGCAGTTGCGCTGGTGGTGTCCGTGGCCTCCACCGCACTGGCGATCGAATCATTTCAGGAGCGTTTTGAGTGGGGCGATATGAGCAAGCCGACCACGCTGCAGGGTCGTGTGATCGTGTTGGATCACTACGATGAGGCGGTGTGGATCAACGTGGCCATCTTCGGCGGCAATGCGGAGAGTGGCCTCTATTGGCAGAAAATTCACCCGGGTAAGACCGTGAAGTTCTACGCGGACAAGGGCGCCTGGGAAGAGCTCAAGAAGATGGGTCGTCCTCACGCAGGACCGGCGGCCGCCAAGGAAGTACCTCCGGGCAGCACGACCGACCTGATCGAATTCACCGCGACGGAAACCGAACAGAACCATCGTGTGATCTCCTCCGTCAAGAAGCTTCCCGAAGTGGCCGGTGCAATGGGTAAGACGCTCAGCATCTCAGCGCTCCGGTTAAAGGAATGTCAGGGGAAAAACCAGGTTACCGATGCCGGTTGTGCCGCAGCGGTACAACAGCTCAACACGTCCCCGAAGGCCCCAGAAGGGCCGCCTATGCAGTATGATGTGTTGCTCCCAGGCGGTAAGCCGCTCGGTGGCTTGATTCCTTGGACGGCGAAGTACAACACCGGCGCTCACTGATACCGGGCTCGCAGTGTTTTAGAACATGGCGGTAGCTCCGAAAGGGGCTACCGCTTTTTTCTTGCGGGATTACTTGTCGGAGTCGGCCACGCGGCGCTGGAGATCGGCCAGTCGGTTCAGCGCATCCAGCGGGGTCATCGAAAAAAGATCGATCTGTCGTACTTCATCGAGGATCGGGTGCGGGTGGGGAAGCGAGGCCTTGGTCGGCTCTTGTTCTGACGGCGGAGTAGGAGTCCCGGTCGTCGAATCGGTTTGTTCCAGCTGCGCCAGCACCTCCTGGGCTCTCTCAACCACGGATGCAGGCAATCCTGCCAGCTTGGCTACGTGAATGCCGTAACTGCGGTCCGCCCCGCCCGGCACAATTTTCCGCAAGAAGACCACGTCGCCGTCCCGTTCCTGCACCGCCACTCGGTAGTTACGAATTCCATCCCGCAACGATTCCAGCTGCGTCATCTCGTGATAATGGGTGGCAAAAAGGGTTCGGGCCCCCAGCGCCTGGCGGTCCTGGATAAATTCGGCGATGGCCCAGGCGATGCTCAATCCGTCATAGGTGCTGGTACCTCGACCGATTTCGTCGAGGAGGATCAAGCTGCGATTTGTGGCGCTGTTCAGGATCAGCGCTGTCTCGACCATCTCCACCATGAACGTGCTTTGGCCGGCTGCCAGATTGTCCGAGGCGCCGACACGAGTGAAGATCCGATCGACCAGTCCGATCCGTGCTTCCGTTGCCGGCACAAAACTCCCGACTTGGGCCAATAGGACGATGAGGGCGACCTGACGCAGATAGGTGCTCTTGCCGGCCATGTTTGGTCCCGTCAAGATGAGAAGGCGATTGGTCTCGCAATCGAGAATCGTGTCATTGGGCACGAAGGCGAGGTCTCGGCTCAGTTGTTCGACGACGGGATGTCGGCCTCCCGTGATGACGATTGTTCTTCCGTCATCCACGATGGGTTTTACATACCGGTGGAGCGCTGCCGTCTCTGCCAATCCGGCAAGGACGTCGAGCAAGGCGATGGCCTGCGCCATACCCTGGAGGCGCGCCACTTCCTTCGCCAATCGGCTGCGCAGTTGTGCGAATAATTCCAATTCGAGGGCGAGCAGTTTCGCCTCGGCGCCGGTGACGCGCTCTTCGAGTTCTTTCAGCTCCGGGGTCATGAACCGTTCGGCGTTGACCAGCGTCTGTTTACGGATGTAGTCACCTGGGATTTTGGATAAATTCGCCTTGGTGATTTCAATGTAGTAGCCGAACACTTGGTTGTAGCGGACTTTCAGGGATTCGATCCCGGTCCGGTCCCGTTCTTTCGCTTCCAGCGACGCGATCCAGCCCTTGCCTTCCGTGCTCGCCTTGCGCAATTCGTCGACACCGGCATGATAGCCATCCCGAATGATGCCGCCGTCGTGTGAAGCGAGGGGGGCGTCCGGTTTAACGGCCTGTTCGATCAGATCGTGGATGTCTCGACAGTCGTCCCAGGATGCGCGAAGCGTGGCTAGCAGCGAGGTCTGGAAGGATTGAAGTTGTGCCGACAATTCCGGAAGGGCACTGACGGATTGTTTCAGCGCCAGGAGTTCGCGAGGTCCTGCCAGGCCTAACGTCACGCGGCTGCTGAGACGGGCGATATCTTGCACGTTCCGCAGCGTCGACCGGATCGACACGCGCGGTTGCAGTCGATCTTTGAGTTCGCCCACCGCTTCGAGCCTGGCCTCGATCGTCTGTCGATCCAGCAAGGGCCTGACCAGCCATTCGCGCAACAGGCGGCTGCCCATCGCCGTCGCGGTACGATCCAAGACGGACAAGAGTGTCGCGGCATCTGCGGCCGACCGTCCGTCGTTGGCCGCGATCGGCTTGGCCAGTTCAAGATTGCGAATGGTGGTCTGGTCGAGATGCATGGTCTCGCCGCTCCAGCGGGTTTGGAGGCGGCGGATGTGGCCAAGCGAGGCCGTTGGTTGGGTCTCCCGGAAATAGCGCAGCACGGCACCCGCGGCGCCGATGCCGGTGGTCAGGCCGCGACAGCCGAATCCGTCGAGGGAGTGGACACAGAAATGATGCTGCAGCAGTTGCGCGGCACCGGCCGGATCGAAGCAGTCGGCGGCCTGTTCGCAGAGGCGCGTCCCGGTGAGCCGGCTCAGCTCCATCCGCAGGCTCGTCTGCCCGTTCGGCGCATGCAACACTTCTCGCGGTTCGATGCGAGCAAGTTCATCCATCAACTGAGAACCGGCTCGTTCTCCTTCAAATTCTGTCACCCAGAATTCACCCGTCGATACGTCCAAACAGGCCAGGCCGATGGTGGAAGAGTGCATCGCGGTTGGACCGGCGACGGCCGTGAGGAAATGCGATTCGCTTGGGGAGAGCAATTCCGTGTCAACGAGCGTTCCGGGCGTATACAGCCGAACGACCTCACGACGGACAAGCCCTTTGGCGAGTTTCGGGTCTTCGACCTGTTCACAGAGTGCGACGGTGCGGCCGGCTTTGAGGAGTTTGGCGATATAGCCTTGCGCGGCATGGTAGGGCACGCCGCAGAGCGGGACGGGGTTTGGGCTCGACTTGTCGCGCGAGGTGAGGGCGATGGCCAGAAGCTGCGAGGCTTCTTGTGCGTCCGTGTAAAACATTTCGTAAAAGTCGCCGACGCGAAAAAACAAAATGGCGTCGGGATAGCCTTGTTTGATCTCGCGATATTGCCGCATGAGCGGCGAGGCGTCGTGGTCGATCATCGCATCAATCGTGTGGGGGTTCTGGCAGTGGAGAGGACGACTGTCGGCTGACCTTCTCTATGGATTGACGGAGCCGCTCCAGATCGACTTCGGCTTCTTGCAGCGCCTTCGTCTTCCGGCGCAGTTCGATCCGGCCACGGACCCAGGGAGGAAAGAGTAGGATGCCCGATACCAGCAGGCCAATGGCGAATCCCGCCAAGATCGGCTTGTAAATCGGCGTCGACGCTTCGAACAGCCCAAAGAAATATCGAAGCGTGACTTGCTGTTCCTGATTCTGCAGGAAGAAAGCGAGGGACAGCAACAGGAGTACACCGACCAGTATCAGTCTGATCATGATCCTGTCGTTCCTTTCATGCGAGAACGCCGGGTGGCGGCCGTTCGAAGTATGCCGCCGTATCCCGATCGTGTACGAGCCAGAAGCGCTGTCGACTGCGGTCCTGTCGCTTGCAACCGGATGGATCGACGTCGAGCGGTCACATGGCTCAGCGCAATATCGAGTCGGTCTTGCGGCAGCACCGACAGGCCCTTGTCGGCCCATTCGATGGCTGCAACCGTGCGGCCTGAAAAATACTCGACGAGACCGGTCGAATCAAGCGCGCGTTTCGAATCGATCCGAAATAGATCGACATGAGCCAGCGGCAGGCGTCCCCGATATTCGTGTATGAGTACGAAGGTCGGGCTGCTGACGGCGCTGGGCGGGGCGCCAAGGCCTTGCGCAATGCCTCTGACCAATGCCGTCTTGCCGGCTCCGAGCGGTCCATAGAGCGCGATGGTTTCCCCACCCTCCAACGTTCGACCGATCACTTGGCCCAGCTGATCGGTATGACGATGGGAAGATGACAGCAGATCCCACGTTGTCGCCGACGCGGGGACAGGTCGAGGGGAGCGCTGGGGTCCGGTCTTCGCGCGACGCGGCTTCTTAGGCCGGTTGGATCTGTTGGAGCGCATAAGGGATTTGAGCGATCACATCGCCGGCCACCATTCCCGCTTGTCCAAGGTGTTGCGCGGCCAAGTCACCGGCCGCTCCATGGAAATACGTCGCAGCGCAGGCTGCTTCCCAGGTTGGGACTCCTTGCGCCAGCAAGCCGACGACCATTCCGGTTAAGACATCGCCAGTGCCTGCCGTGGCCATCCCGGGATTGCCGGTTGGGCAGATCGCGACGAGACCGTCCGGTCTAGCCACCACGGTTCGCGCGCCTTTCAAGACGACGAACACGCCTCGTTCGCGAGCGAATCGCCTGGCGGTGCCGATGCGGTCGGCATTGACTGTTTGGGCGGTGGCTCCGATTTCGAGTCGCGCCATCTCGCCTGGATGCGGGGTGAGAACGGGGGGAATTTTGCATTCCGTGAGAAGCGAGGCTCGTTCGGTTAAGGCGTTCAGCGCATCGGCATCCAGCACAGCCGGTCGATCCAGCTGTTTCATCAGCGATTGGACGAGTTCAACGGTTTCTGGATGGGTGGAGAGCCCTGGCCCAATGGCGACGGCTGTTCTCGCTTGTATGAACGCGATAAGCCGATCGAGCCCCGAACGGGCCAACGTGCGGGCCTTTGTCTCGGGAAGGGGCACCGTCATGGCTTCCAATAGCTTCCCCTCCAGCACGTCGTTGACGCTGCTCGGCGTGGCGACGGTCACGAGGCCCGCTCCCACGCGGAGCGCTGCATGCGCGGCTAGCGCGGCGGCGCCGGTCTTGCCGACCGATCCAGCAATAATGCCTGCATGACCGAATGTCCCTTTATGCGCGGACGCGAGACGGTCGGGCAGCGCTCGGCACGCCGCCTCCTGTGTGATCAGCAACAGTCGGCTGTCAATATGGTCCACGTAGGCCGGAGGAATACCGATGTCCGCCACGCGGACGATTCCGGCATGGTCGATACCTGGGCCCACATAAAGACCCTGCTTGGGGAGTCCGAATGTCACTGTCATGGTGGCACGGACAGCGCGACCCAGTATCAAACCGTTGTCGGCATGTAGGCCGGAGGGAACATCGACGGCAATGACAGGTTTCCCGGAGTTGTTGATCAACTCGATGGCAGCCAAGTAACTCCCGGTCACCTCGGCCGACAATCCGGTACCCAGCAGGGCATCGATCACGAGATCGCTGGAATCGAGGAGGGCGTGTGTCTCATCCGAGGGTCGGAACGGTCTGACGGAAGATCGCCCGGCTACAGCGAGGAACCGACGATACATCGTGGCGGCATCGCGGCTGAGGTTTGAAGCGGGGGCGAGCAGCACCACATGGATGCGAGCGCGTTGCCGGTACAGCAGGCGGGCGGCGACCAATCCGTCCCCGCCGTTGTTACCCTTTCCGCAGAGGATCGTCACGGTCTTGCCGCGCAGCGGTCCGAATCGTTGCTCGAGATACTTGACCACACCTTGCCCGGCCCGCTCCATTAGGACCCGGCCCGGGACGTGGCTTTCGGTGATCGTGCGGCGATCGAGGAGTTGCATCTGTGTGCCCGTCACGATCTTCATTGATGGCTCACAGGTGTGAGAGGGAATTCATGTCTCAACCAGGCTCAGGACTCAACGGTCGAGGCGAAAGTTGCGCGATGAGTCAGCTCAGCAAGGCTTTCATTTCCCTCACGGCCCGATCGAGGCCGACGAGGACAGCACGGGCGATAATGCTGTGACCGATATTGTATTCGACAATCTCGGGAATGCGCACGAGCCGTTGCACGTTACGATAGTGCAATCCATGCCCGGCATTGACGCCGATGCCCAACTTGTAGGCCAGCTTGGCCGCTTGCGTAATTGCGTCGACTTCTGCGTCGGCCTCTTTCGAACGCTGGGCGTTCGCGTAGCGCCCGGTATGCAGCTCGACGAAGTCCGCGGACACTTTGTGAGCTGCTTTGACCTGCGCCAGATTCGGTTCGATGAAGAGGCTGACGGGAATGCCGCCGTCGTGAAGCATCGACACGATCTGCTGGATCCGTGCGAGGTGGCCGGCCACGTCAAGGCCGCCTTCCGTCGTGAGTTCCTGACGCTTTTCCGGGACAAGAGTCACCATGTCCGGCTTCACCGTGAGCGCGATCTTGGCCATCGTGTCATCCGCCGCCATTTCCAGATCCAGTTTGGTCCGGATGAGGTCGCGGAGGAGATGGAGATCGCGATCTTGAATATGTCGGCGGTCTTCCCGCAGGTGGACGACGATCCCATCGGCTCCGGCCAATTCCACCAGCACCGCGGCTGCCAGCGGATCCGGATCGTTGCCTCCACGGGCTTGCCGCAGGGTCGCCACATGGTCAATGTTGACGCCTAATCGGGGCACAGGTCCTCCAGGAAATCGATGCGCAATGGGGCAGGATTGAGTCGAATGACAGGTGCGAAAGACGTTGCAGTTCTAACAGAAATCGGCTGGGCAGGGCAAGGAGTGAAACGGAAAAAGCTAGCTGACTGATCGCGCAGAATCACGGCGCGATGAACATGCAGAACCCCACAGAATCATGACAGAATTTGACTCTACATTGCCCCCACAATTAGAATAGGCCTCCACTCAGGCAGTCGACCACCGTGGGCGGGTCCGCTGCACAATGCTCGGGGTTGCGAGAACGATGGGAATCGGGGACGGATTTTACCGAATAAAACGGTTGCCGCCGTATGTCTTTGCGCAGGTACAAAGCCTGAAGCTCGAGGCTCGTCATCATGGGGAAGACATCATCGATTTCGGGATGGGCAATCCGGACCAGCCCACACCGCCCCATATCGTCGAGAAGATGATCGAAGCGGCGCGGAAGGGTAAGAACCACCGGTATTCAGCCTCTCGCGGCATCACCAAGCTTCGACATGCCATTGCCGGTTGGTACAAGCGAAACTATGACGTTGATCTCGACCCTGAGTCCGAAACCATCGTTACGATCGGATCGAAGGAAGGGCTCGCGCATTTATCGCTGGCGATGATCGGACCAGGCGATGTCGTGCTGACCCCAACACCGACTTATCCCATCCACATGTATAGTTTCATCATTGCCGGAGGGGAGGTTCGCGGGATCGAACTGCGGCAGGACAGCGACTTTTTCGACGACTTACAGCGCGTGTATCGCCAGACTTTTCCGAGACCGAAAATCCTCGTCATCAATTTCCCGCACAATCCGACGACGGCCGTCGTCGATTTGGAGTTTTTTAAGAAGATCGTCACGTTTGCGAAAGAGCATCAGGTCATCGTGATTCACGATCTGGCCTATGCTGATTTGGTGTTCGACGGCTATAAGGCTCCCAGTTTTCTTCAGATTCCCGGAGCGAAGGATGTCGGCGTGGAGTTTTATACGCTCTCCAAAGCCTACAATATGCCGGGCTGGCGCGTGGGGTTCTGTGTCGGCAATCGCGAAGTGGTCGGGGCTTTGGCGAAGATCAAGAGTTATCTCGATTACGGGATTTTTCAGCCGTTACAGATCGCCAGTGTCATTGCGCTCAATGGGCCGCAGGACTGTGTGAAAGAAACGGTGCAGCGCTATCAGAAGCGGCGGGATGTCTTGGTGAGCGGATTGAACCGGATCGGCTGGAATGTGAGCAGGCCATTGGCCACCATGTTTGTGTGGGCGAAGATTCCCTTGCCCTACCGGCATTTGGGGTCGCTGGAGTTTTCCAAGCTCCTGCTCCGAGAGGCGAAAGTGGCCGTGTCCCCGGGCATCGGATTCGGCGAAGGGGGCGATGAGTACGTGCGGTTCGCTCTGGTTGAAAACGAACACCGGACCAGGCAAGCCGTGCGGGGGATTCGCAAGGCATTGAAGCTCGAAGGAGCGGATGTATGAAGCCGCGAATTGGCGTGGGACTCATCGGATTCGGCACCGTTGGAACGGGTGTGGCAAAAATTCTCATGGAGAATGCCGCGCTCATTCAGCGCCGTGTCGGTGTGCCGATCGAATTGATCAGGATCGCCGACCTGGATACCACGCGCGATCGCGGGCTGCGCCTTCCTCCCGGCATGTTGATTGCCGACGCCAAGCAGATTCTTGCCGATCCTGCGATCGACATCGTCGTCGAATTGATCGGAGGGTACGACACGGCCAAGCGGATCATTCTTGAGGCCATTGCAGCGGGCAAGCAGGTCGTCACAGCCAATAAGGCCTTGCTCGCGCTGCATGGAGAAGAAATCTTTGCGGCGGCGGTGCGCCAAGGCGTCGATCTCGGGTTCGAAGCAGGTGTCGGCGGCGGGATTCCCGTCATTCATGCTCTGAAGGAAGGCTTAGCGGGCAATGCGATTCAGTCCATCTATGGCATTATCAACGGCACGTCGAATTATATTCTGTCGCGGATGACCCATGATGGACAGGGGTTCGACGCGACGCTGGTGGAAGCCCAGCGAGCCGGGTATGCGGAAGCGGATCCGACGTTTGACATCGCCGGCACCGACTCGGCCCATAAGCTCGCGATCCTGGCTAACTTGGCCTTTGGGACGCCGATCAACTTCAAGGATGTGTATACGGAAGGAATCACCCATCTCACCCAGCAGGACATCGCGTATGCCACGGAGCTCGGCTATACCATCAAATTGCTCGGCATTGCCAAGTTGGTCGAGGGTGAGATCGAAGCTCGTGTTCATCCGACGATGCTCGCGTCGTCTTCTCCCATCGCAAAGGTGGAGGGAGTCTATAATGCGATTCAACTCGTCGGTGATGCCGTGGGGGACATCATGTTGTATGGCCGGGGTGCAGGCGACCTGCCGGCGGGGAGTGCCGTGGTCAGCGATGTCATCAGCATTGCACGCAACGTGCTGAAAGGCGCTGTCGGAAGAATTCCACCCGCCTCGTTTCAGCAGGCCCAACGGCGTCCGCTGCGGTTGCGTCCGATGGATGAAATCAGCTCTCTCTACTACCTTCGGTTCATGGTGGTCGACCGTCCAGGTGTCTTGGCGCAGATCGCCGGCGAATTGGGCCGATTCGGCATCAGCATTTCCTCGATGTTGCAGCAGGGACGTCGAGTGGGGCAAACGGTCTCGATTGTGATGAAGACGCATATGGCCAAAGAACGTGAGATCCAGTCGGCTCTGCGGGAGATCAATCGCATGAACTGTGTTTCCGAGCCGGCTACGCTCATCCGCGTCGAAGGTCAGGACGAGTAACGACATGAACCGCTGGCGTGGCGTCATCGAAGAGTATCGGAAGTTTCTCCCAGTCTCGGAGCGCACTCCGGTTGTGACGCTCGGTGAAGGTAATACTCCCTTAATCCGCTCCGCACGGCTGGCGAAGAAGATCGCACCCGGCATCGATCTCTATCTCAAGTTCGAAGGGGCGAATCCGACGGGATCGTTCAAGGACCGCGGTATGACGATGGCGATTTCGAAGGCGGTCGAATCTGGCGCGCGTGCCGTGATCTGCGCCTCCACCGGCAACACATCCGCCTCCGCCGCCGCCTATGGAACGCGCGCGGGACTGGCGGTCTATGTGCTGATTCCTGCCGGTAAGATTGCAATGGGGAAGCTGTCGCAGGCCATGATGCACCAAGCGACGGTGATTCAGATCGAAGGAAATTTCGATCAAGCCCTCGCAATCGTCAAAGAATTGTCCGTGTCGCACCATATCGAATTGGTCAACTCCATCAATCCGTTTCGTATCGAAGGGCAGAAAACGGCGGCCTTCGAGGTCTGCGACCAATTGGGCGATGCGCCCAGCCTGCACGCGCTTCCGGTCGGCAATGCTGGGAACATCACGGCGTACTGGAAGGGCTATGCCGAGTATCGAGCAGCGAATCAAATAACCAAGCTGCCGCGTATGATGGGTTTTCAGGCCGCCGGCGCCGCACCGATCGTACTGGGTCGGGTCGTCGACAATCCGCAGACAGTTGCGACCGCGATCCGAATCGGGAATCCAGCCAGTTGGCAAGCGGCGTTGACCGCCGTGAAAGATTCGTCGGGAGCCATCGATTCGGTGACGGACGAAGAAATCCTCCAGGCGTACGCTGCTGTGGCGTCAACGGAGGGAGTATTTTGCGAGCCGGCCTCTGCCGCGTCTGTGGCCGGCGTGATCAAGTTGAGTCGGCAGGGTGGGTTGCGTGAAGGCGAAACCGTCGTCTGTACCTTGACCGGTCACGGATTGAAAGATGCGGATACCGCGATTTCGGTGTCGACTCAACCGAAAACCGTGAAGGCGACGCGGGAGGATGTCGCCCGACTTCTGGACGTGTAGCGACTATGCGAGCAGAGCATCGATGAAATATGTGATTCTGCACGCCGATGGGATGGCCGATCATCCCCGGCCGGAACTGGGGGGACGGACTCCCCTTCAGGCGGCTTCAACCCCACAGTTGGATCGTCTTGCACAGACCGGAGAACTCGGCCTTCTGGCGGCCTCTCTTGAGAAAGGTCGTCAGGGTAGTGGGTTTGCAGGGACGACCATTCTTGGGTATGACCCCAAAAAATACTATCACGGGCCTGGTCCCCTTGAAGCGGCGAGTCTGGGCGTGGCGGTTGGCGAGCACGATATCGTCTACCGCTGTACGATGGTGACGCTCAAGGCGGAAGCCCAGCCGGGCGGCAGGGGGACAGCAGGCGACGTGAAAAAACTCGGACCCCATGTTGTGATGGACGACGCGACTGCCGGCCTGATCTCGACCGAAGAAGCCCGTGAACTGATCGAAGCGGTGAATGAACAACTCGGGTCCGAAGCCATTCAGTTTTATCCCGGTTCCGGTCACCGACATCTGATGGTCTGGGTCGACGGGAAGCCGAGGGCTGTCTGCACGGACCCGCAATCGGTGGTGGGCCATTCTATTGCCGAGGCGTTGCCCATGGGCGATGGCGCCGACATTCTCCGAAAGCTGATGGAAGCGTCGTTGATGATCCTGCGCGATCATCCGGTGAACGATGAACGTCGGGCGGCGGGACAGAAACCGGCCAACTGCCTCTGGCTGTGGGGCGAGGGGCGAGCGATCCCCTGGCCAAGCTTGACAGAGCGATTTCATATGTCGGGGGTTGTCGTTGCGGTAAGCGATGTCCATCGCGGGCTTGGTTTGGTGGCAGGACTTGACGCGGTAGATGTCGAGAGATTGGCCGTGGCCGACCTCCGCACGCAAGCCTCCGTCGCGCTGGATGAACTCAAGAAGAAAGACTTTGCGTATGTCCATGTCGAATTACCCGACACGGTTGTCTATGGGGCCAATGTAAAAGATAAAGTTCAGGGCATCGAAGCCGTCGACCGTGAGTTGGTCGGTCCATTGCTCGATGGGCTGGCTAAGGCGGGTTCCTACCGCATCGTGGTGCTCTGTGATGCAGGGAGTGCCCATCAGAGCCGAACGGGAGACGTGCCATCGTTCTTTGCCTATTGCGACAGCGCTGCGAAGTCGGTGACCGGTTCTGGGCCGCGATTCACGGAGATCGATGCAAGGGCGTCGTCCGTGCCTCCTCGCGATGCAACGAAGTTTGTCGTGCGTCTCTTTTCCAAAGGGGCCTGAGCCTCATGGCGCTGATTGTCCAAAAATACGGAGGCACGTCGGTGGGCACGGTCGAGCGTATCCATCGCGTGGCCGATCGTGTCGAACAAGCGAAGAAAGACGGTCACGACGTGGTCGTGGTCCTCTCGGCAATGAGCGGCGAAACGGATCGATTGCTTCGGTTGGCGCATGAAGTCACCCCGATGCCGGACGATCGTGAACTGGACATGCTCTTATCGACAGGAGAACGCGTGACCATTGCATTGTTGGCCATGGATTTGCGCGCGCGCGGGATCGACGCACGATCGTTTACCGGCCGCCAGGTCGGCATCATGACCGACAATGCCCATACGAAGGCACGTATTACCCGGGTGACGGCGGACCGTATCCGTGAAGCGATTGCCAACGGTATCGTGCCGGTGGTGGCCGGATTTCAAGGCATCAATGAACAGTCGGATGTGACGACGCTGGGACGCGGGGGGTCGGATCTGACGGCCGTGGCGCTCGCCGCGGCGCTCAAAGCCGATCGCTGTGTCATCTTCACTGATGTGGACGGGGTGTACACCTCGGACCCGAACATCGTCCCCGCAGCCGGACGGATCGAGAAGATCGCCTATGAAGAAATGTTGGAGATGGCCAGTTTGGGTGCCAAGGTCCTGCAGAGCCGATCGGTTGAGTTTGCCGCCAAGTACAACGTGCCAGTCGAGGTCAACTCCAGTTTTAAGGAAGGAAAGGGGACGCTCGTGACGCGAGAAGATGCGGATATGGAGGCGGTCGTCGTGTCGGGAGTCACAGGCGATCGGAATCAGGCCAAGGTTACCATCGTCGGAGTGCCGGACAAGCCCGGAATCGCAGCTCGGCTCTTTGGACCGGTCGCCAAGGCCGGTATTCTTGTCGACATGATCATCCAGAACATGAGCCAATCGGGGCTGACGGACATTTCCTTTACCATTCCTCGGGCAGATTTGAAGAAGGCTGTGCCACTGATTCAAGAGGTGGCAAAGGATGTGGATGCCAAGTCGGTCGCTGTGACCGAAGCGATCGCAAAAGTTTCTCTCGTCGGGGTCGGTATGCGGTCGCATTCAGGTGTGGCGGCGCGCATGTTCGAAGTGCTGTCGCGGGAGGGTGTGAATATCATGATGATCAGCACGTCCGAGATCAAGATCTCCTGTGTGATCGACGAGAAGTACTTGGAACTGGCGATGCGTTCGCTCCATTCGGCGTTCGGGCTGGATCAGGTTCCAGTCGGAGACCGTCCGGCCAGGTAGAGGGTGTTCGCCCAATTGAGCCTCGACAGGCTCACCCTGCTCCTGTTACCCTTTTCCCTATGGCCACCAGCAAAAAACCAACACGCGGTAAGCGCCCGACAACAGGCAAGCGGACGGATGCATCGATTCCGTCAGTCGCCGTTCGCGCGCCCGGCTCCGCAAAGCTGGAAATCTACGATACGACGTTACGCGACGGTGCCCAGGCCGAGGACGTGACCTTCTCGGCCGAAGACAAGGTTCGCGTCGCACAACAGCTCGACGAACTCGGCGTGCAGTACATCGAAGGCGGATGGCCGGGTGCCAATCCCAAGGACATCGAGTTCTTCCGCATGATCAAGGCGATTCCGTTGCAGACTGCGACGGTCGTGGCCTTTGGGTCGACGAGGAAAGCCAGCAACAAGGTTCAGCAGGATCCGAATATCCAGGCCTTGCTCGATGCTGAAACGAATATCATCACGCTGTTCGGAAAGACCTGGTCGTTGCACGTCACCGACGCGCTTGGGATTTCTCTGGCCACAAACCTCGAATTGATCAGCGATTCGATAGCGCATCTCCGCGCAAAAGATCGGCGGGTGTTTTACGATGCGGAGCATTTCTTCGACGGGTATAAGACGAAGCCCGACTACGCGATGGAAACCCTCCGTCGCGCCGTTGCAGCCGGGGCCGAACGGATCATTCTATGCGACACCAACGGCGGGACGATGCCATGGGAGATCAAGGAGATCTGCCAGGTGGTGCGGAAGGAATGCAAGGTACCTTTGGGTATCCACGCACACAACGATTGTGAGATGGCGGTGGCCAATTCGTTGGTGGCGATCGAAACCGGGGTGGTGCAGGTTCAGGGCACGATCAACGGAATCGGCGAACGCTGCGGCAATGCCAACCTCTGCTCGATCATCCCCAATCTCGAATTGAAGATGAAGCGGCCGGCGTTGCGCGAGCGCCTGAGCCACCTCAAGCAGGTATCGGGTTTTGTGACCGAGATCGCGAACCTTATGCCGAACAAGCATCAGCCCTATGTGGGTGACTCGGCGTTTGCCCATAAAGGCGGCGTCCATATCCACGCGGTGCTCAAGAATCCTGCGACCTACGAACACGTCATTCCCGGATTAGTGGGCAACCGGCAACGTGTCTTGGTGTCCGACTATGCGGGACGGAGCGGCCTCCTGGAGAAGGTTGAGGCGTATGGGATTAAGCTGGATAAGCATCACGACAAGGTCCGCGAGTTGATCGATACCCTCAAGGAGCGGGAGAGCGAGGGCTACCAGTTCGAGGGAGCGGAGGGATCGTTCGAATTGCTCATGCGGAAAGCGATGGGGACCCATAAGCCCTCCTTCCAACTCATGGGATTTCGAGTCATTGTGGAGAAAAAACAGGACCATGGCCCCTCCTGGTCGGAAGCGACGGTGATGGTCAAGGTCGGCGACGCGGTCGAACATGCGGCCGCCGTCGGGGCTGGCCCGGTCAATGCGCTCGACCATGCGTTGCGAAAAGCCTTGGAAAAGTTTTATCCCCAGCTCCGGGAAGTCAAATTGCTCGATTACAAGGTACGGGTGTTGTCGGCCAACCGGGGGACTGAATCGAAAGTCCGCGTCTTGATCGAATCGGGGGACCACAAGGATAAATGGGGCACCGTTGGCGTCTCTGAGAATATTATGGAAGCCAGCTGGCAGGCCCTGGCAGATAGTATCGAGTATAAATTGCTCGCCATGGACCGGTAGGCGGGTCTGGTTGGTACCGCATCTTTGCCCTTGACAGCCTATATAACCTCACGTAACTTATAGCGAAACTGGCGCTCGTTTCTAAGGATACGAGGGCGGGTGCGGGCTTTCGGCGTGAGTGTGATGTAGAGGGGGACGCATGAGAAAGGCTGATATCGCGAACGAAATTTACAAGCAGGTTGGAATCTCGAAGAACGAAGCAGCCGATATCGTCGAACTCGTGCTCAACATGCTGAAGGCCGTGTTGAAAAAAGGAGATTCGGTCAAGATTGCCGGATTCGGTAATTTTGTCGTACGGAGCAAAGGGGCGCGGAAGGGCCGGAATCCTCGGACCGGTGAAGAGATTGGGATCACACCCCGCCGCGTCGTAACCTTTCGCCCCAGCCAAGTATTTAAGAAATACGTCAACGCATAGCGCCGTTTACTCACCCTCATTTTCCCACCACGAGGACCGGTCATGGGAAGCGAGCCCAGGCTGGGCACGAAGGTTTTCTACAAAATAGGGGAAGTCAGCCAGCTGACGAAGCTTCCCGCGTATGTGTTGCGATTCTGGGAATCGGAATTTCCCTTTCTCCAGCCCAAGAAGAGTCGCGGAAATCAACGGTTGTACGTCCGGCGCGACATCGAAACGGTGTTGGAGATCAAGCGAATGCTCTACGAGGAGGGGCATACGTTGGCCGGTGTGAAGCGGTATTGGGCCAGACGAGGCCGAGTGTCCAGTCAAAAAGTTCGGCCGAAGGAGTTGGCCCAAAAACTGCGCGGTCATCTCCAAGCCATTCTCAAGATCATCGAATCCCATTCGGCTTGATGAGGGGCCATCGCGTCTCTGTGAAGCCGGTTGCATTCCGATCGCCTTCGAGGAGACAATACGGGCGCAGGTGATGATGCAGAGAACCAGTCGGGGCGTGGCGCAGCCCGGTAGCGTACTCGCTTGGGGTGCGAGTGGTCGGCCGTTCAAATCGGCTCGCCCCGACCAATTATA